>ENA-UPSM01005107-UPSM01005107.1-activated-sludge-metagenome-genome-assembly--contig:-NODE-5107-length-13226-cov-10.163921_pt1 | contig 13226 bp, 12 predicted proteins | sample MGYA00238181_ERZ773283 | MGnify/ENA primary metagenome ERZ773283 (study PRJEB29023, sample SAMN05720199) | activated sludge metagenome | isolation source: Anaerobic digester | place: Japan... | reverse complement strand
CAACCTGGGGCTGGCCTGGGCCGACCTCGGCGAGCCGCGCCGGGCGATTGAGTATTACGAACAGGCGCGGGCGCTGGCGCAGGCCATTGGTGACCGGCAAAACGAGGCGATTCATTCCTGGAACCTGGGGCTGCTGCTGGAGCAGCAGGGCGAGCTGCCCCGCTCCGTTGAATTGATGCAGATTTGCGTGGATTATGAACGCTATATCGGCCACCCCGATGCCGAGAAAGACGCCGCTGTCGTGGAGCAAATCCAGCAGAAACTGAAGTAATTTGGCATTTTAGATTTTAGATTTGAAATTTGAAATTTTTGGGCACCCGGTAGGGGCGAAGCATCTGAGCGGCGCTCTCGACAGAGCGCCGAAGCGGCGCCGCCGCCGCGAACCGCCAACGCCCCGTCCAGATGCTTCGCCCCTACTACCCTCGCACCTGGAACGTGGAACGTATTAGTGGCACTCCCCGCGACCCTCGTCCAGCACGGCGCCAGCGGGCGCGGCGATGAACTGCCAGGTGTAGCCATCGGCGTAGAGGCCCAGGCGCAGCACGCCGTAATAGCCAATGGCCGCGGCCTGACTGTTGGCCGCCCGCTCGCCGGGCAGCTCACGCAAAAGCGCGCCGCCCGTGCCGGCGATGAACTGGCGAATGCCATAGGCCTCATCCCATGCGCCGGCCGGGGTTTGCGGCGCAAACCGCTCATAGTGATGCTCGTGCCCGTTGATGACCACTTCGGCGCCCACCGCATACAACAGATCCCACAGCGGCGCCACCTCGGCCGTGGGCCCGTGCTCGCCCGAGGTGAACAACGGATGATGCCAGTAGGCCAGCGTGCAGCCGCCGGGGTGGGCGGCCAGGTCTGCCGCCAGCCACTGGTACTGCGGCGAGACCGAGTCACAGCCGCCGATTTCGGCGCAGTTGCTGTTCAGCGAGACGATATGCCAGCCGTTGAGGTCGTAGCTGTAATAGCCCTGCCCTGCGGGACCAGCCGCCGGGCCATAATAGCCAAAATAACCGGCGGCCTCATCCGTCTTGTAATCGTGATTGCCCGGCGCCGGGTGAAGGCGCGGCAGGTGCCGCCCCCAGGTGGGGGCAAAACAGTTGGCATACTGCTCGGGGGTGCCCTGCTCGTTAGAATTATCCCCCGCGGTGAAGAGCTCACCGGGCAGGGTATCCAGCAGGTTGGCGGTCAGCGCGCTGCCGGGGTCACCGCAAATGGCAATATCACCGGCGCCGGTCAGGTAAGCCACCGGCGGCGCCTTGACGATCAGCGGCAGGGCCAGGCGGTTGGCCCCCTGGAGCCCTACGGCCCCCTGGGGCGCATTCGCAGCGGGGGTGGGCGTGGCGCAGGCAAAAAAGACGCCTTCGCCGGGGGCCGGGTTGAACCCGGCATGATTCAAGGCGGTGCAGTCGGTTACGGGCAGATCTGCCCCACTCAGGGCACAGCCCGCCAGCAATACCAGCAAAATCAATCCCCAGCCCAGCGATTTTAATGACATTCGGCTTCTCCATAATCTGCAATTGAGCCATCGGCCGCAATGAACTGCCAGGCGTAGCCGCTTTCGGTCAGCGCCAGGCGCAGCACGCCATAATCAATCACCCGGCCAGAAACCTGCGGCCCTGGCTCACGCCAGCCCCACAGCCCGGCGCCGCCCGTGCCCACAATAAACTGGCGCAGTCCCTGCTCGGGGTCGTAGCCGCCCACCACGTTCAGCGGGGCATAGCGCTCGTAGTGATGGTCGTGCCCGTTGAGGATCACATCGGCGCCGGAGGCGTAGAGCGCCTGCCAGAACCAACGCACGGCCTCGGTGCCGCCCTGCTTGCCGGAGGATTGCAGCGGGTGATGCCAGAAGGCCAGCGTGCAGGCCGCCGGGTGGGCCGCCAGGTCGGCTTCCAGCCACTGGTACTGCGGCGAGTTGGGGTCGCAGCCGCCAACCTGGTTGCAGTTGCTGTTGAGCGCCACAATGTGCCAGCCTTGAAAATCGAAGCTGTAATAGCCCAGCCCGGCTGGCCCGGCCGCCGCGCCCGCATAGGCAAAATAATCGGCGGCGCCCGGCTGGTCGTACTCGTGATTGCCCGGCACAGCCCGCATCCGGGGCAGGTGCCGCCCCCAGGCGGGGTCAAAGCAGGTGGCATAGTCTGCGGCGCTGCCCGAATCGTTAGAGAGATCGCCTAGCGCCAGAATCAAACCCTCGGGGCGCTCGTCCAGCAGGGCGCTGGTCACGGTCAGCGCGCCGGGGTTGGTGGTACATTCGGCAATATCGCCCACCGCGTAGATCACCGGCTCGGCGGGCAGGGCCGGAACCGGCAGGGGGGTGGCCGAAGGGGACAGGGTGGGGGTGGGCGGCGCCACCACGGGCAGCTGCGTGAGCGTGGGCAGGGGCAGCGCAGCACCCTGTAAGGGTTGCGTAGCACCCTGTAAGGGCGTTTGTAGGGGCGGACCTGCGTGTCCGCCCGGATAGATAAGGTCTGCGGTGGGTGTGGGCAGGGGCAGCGCAGCACCTTCGCCCGGGGCGGCCAGGGTGACGGGCATTTGCAGCGCCCCCAGCGAATTTTGATAGTCGCGATAGGCGAGGCCGGCCAGCACCACCAGGGCAGCCACCACCACCAGCTCCACAATCAGAATGGTTCCCAGGCCGCGGCCCCCCCGGTTCAATGGCAGTACCCCGTCCCCTGATCGGCAATCAGGCCGTCGGTGGTGATGAAGGCCCAGTTGTAGTAATTGGGGCCCAGTTCCAGGCGCAGAACGCCCCACGAAGCCTGGAGAAATTCGCGCGTGGGCGGGTTGTCAAATTCAGATTGGAGGTAGGCCCCGCCCGTGCCAACGACAAACTGCCGGATGCCGCGCGCGGGGTCGGGGTTCTGCTGGGGGTCCATGGGCATAAACCGATTATAAACGTGATTGTGCCCATTGATAATCAAATCGGCATTGGCCGCGTACAGCAGTTCCCAGAAGGGCTGAACCGCCATTGAATTTCCGCCATCCCAGGAAGACACGATGGGATGATGCCAGAACGCCAGGGTGCAGGCATTGGGATGCGCCGCCAGGTCGGCAGCCAGCCATTCGGCCTGCTCTGACCCCGCAAAACAATCCACCTCGCGCTCACATTCGCTGTTGAGGCCGATGATGTGCCAATCGCCCAGGTCGAAGCTGTACCAGCCCTTCATGTAGGGGCCGGCCGCGCCGCCAAAATAATCATAGAAAGCCTGCCCGCCAGCGTTGTAATCATGGTTGCCCGGCACAACATGCATCCGCCCCAGGTGACGCCCCCAGGCCGGGGCAAAGCAGTTTTGATAGTCGTCTGCGGTGCCGTTATCATTCGAAACATCGCCAGCCAGCAAGATTTCTCCAGACAGATGATCGAGCAAATGGGCCACGATTTCGTTATCGCCCATGTTGCACATGGCCACATCGGCGGCGGCCAAAACCACCGGCAGGCCGTTGGATGGGAAGTCGGTCGGCTCTGGTGGATCGGTTGGCTCGGGTGTGGGGGTATCGGTGAGGGTGGCGGTGTTGGTGACCGTTGGGGTGAAGGTTGGCGTGGCCGTGGGCGTATCGGTGGGGGTTGGGGTGGGGGTATCAGTGGGCGTGGCGGTTTGGGTGGGGGTAAGCGTGATGGTGGGGGTAGCGGTGGGGGTGGCAGTGGGCAGCGGGGTGATGGTCGGCGGGACGACGGTGACCGCCGCGGTTGGGGCGGCTCCCCAGACCAGGCTGTTGTGGCTGATCCACGCCCAGCCCACAAAGGCCAGCGCGCAAACGGCCAGAACCTCAACCACAGCCAGAACGACCACCAGTTTCTGTTCCCCGGGAGAAAGTTTCATCATACGTGATTGTATCATATCCATAATTTAAACTCCTTGCCGGCGTGTAACCGTGCCGTTGCAAGGTTTATTCCAGTGATCATAAGACGCTGCCAGGGGCGGGCGGGTTCCCCACGGCTCGAGCTCCCGGCCAGGGGGCGGGCTGTTTTGGGTTTATCCCCACTGCCAACCCGGGTGTATCTTATCCACATATATATTAATTAAAAATAGTAGTCGTAATAGAGACTGTGGAAAAGTGGATAAACCCAGCGGGGGAGGGCCAATCCGGTAGATGTGGGGATGGCGGGCGCCGCGCCCCCCAGATGCACCGGCGCGGGCGGGGGGCGCTCTCCACGCGGGGGTGTGGATAAAAGCCGGGGTTGTGTCCCCTTTCCACAGCCCAGTTTGAGCCCAAAACCCATTTTGCAGATGTTGGATTAGAAAATCTGTACCCCCCATATATGGGGGTGACTCTGGCGGAGTCGGGGAGATTCCAGAACGGGTTTTCCACAGTTATGGGTAGTTATCCACAGTTTTGAGCGGTTTATCCACAGGTTTGGTGGAAAATGGGCCGTTTTGGGCCTGCCGGATACCCGACCCGCAGGCCGTATATATGGGGGGCGTTTGTGTTCGCTGCCCCGCAGCACACCCGAAAATCAGCCCGCGCAAAATACGATATAATCAACCCCATGATGCGCAAGTTCCTCTTTACCCTGACCGCGCTGGCGCTGCTGCTGGCGGCGTGTACGCCCACCACGCCGGCGCCCACGCCCACAGCGGCGTTCACCGCCACGCCCAGCCCCCTGCCGCCGACCCCCACCCCCACGCCCATGCCCCTGGCGGCCCGTGTGGATGGCGCCCCCATCTTACTGGAAGACTATACCGCCGAACTGACCCGCCTGCAGGCGGCCGAGGCCGAGCAGGGGCTCACCTCCAGCCCCGAGGCGCAGCGTCAGCAGGTGCTGGACGCCCTGATCAACGAGACGCTGCTGGCCCAATCGGCGGCGCAGGCCGGGCTGGCCCTCAGTGATGCGGCCCTGCAGCAGGCCTACGATGGCCTGATTGCCGATCTGGGCAGCCCTGCCGCCCTGACCGACTGGCAGGCGCGCAACGGCTACACCGATGAGAGCTTCCGGCGGGCGCTGCGCCGCTCGCTGGATGCTGCCGCCCAGCGCGATGCCATCATTGCCACGGTGCCCGAGCAAACCGAGCAGATTTTGGCCCGCCAGATTCTGGCCCGCACGCCCGAAGGCGCCGCCCAGGCGCTCAGCCAGTTGAACGGCGGCGCCGATTTTGAGGCCCTGGCCCTGACCTTTGACCCCACCACCGGCGGCATGTTGGGCTGGTTCCCGCAGGGGTACCTGCTGCAGCCCACCGTTGAAGATGCCGTTTTCATGCTGCAGCCGGGCCAGTACACCGATGTCATCCAGACCGAGATCGGCTATCACATTGTGCTGGTGATCCAGCGCGAGCTGCACCCACTGTCGCCAGAGGCGCGGCTGGTGCTGCAGCAAAATCAGCTCAACCGCTGGATGACCTCCCGCCGCTCCACCGCCGCGGTGGAAATTCTGGTCCCCTAGGAGGCCCGGACTGTGACCCCTGTGAAAAGTTCTGCCGCCCCGCTGCTCAACCTGCTGACCATTGTGGTGCTGCTGGCCACGCTGGCCGCGGGCGGCTTCTTATTGTGGATTTACCTCAACCCCACCTCGCCGCTCAACCCGCTGCCGCCGCCCACGCCGGTGGGCCTGGCCCCCGTTGACCCCGCCACCCCGCGGCCCTCCGAGACGCCCTCGCCGCAGCCTTCGCCGACCGTAACCGCCACCGTTACAACCACGCCCACGCCCCCCCCCGAGGTGATGGCCGCCACCCCGGCCGATACCCCCACCCCGGTGGGCTCGCCCACCCCGGCGGGCTGGAGCTATGCCTTTGATCTGCAGTCGGACCCCGAGCATATCAAGAGCACGCTCTATCACCCCGACCTGGGCTGTGAGTGGCTGGGGATTGCCGGCCAGGCGTTTGATATTCGCAGCAGTCCGGCAATTGGCATTCTGGTGCAGGTGGGCGGCTACCTGGGCGAGCGCGATATTGACCTGAACACGCTCACCGGCGCGGCCATTGCCTACGGCCGCTCGGGTTACGAACTCAAACTGGCCGATGTGCCCTACACCTCGAATGAGACCCTGTGGGTGCGCCTGCTCGACCAGCAGGGCATTCCGCTGTCGGATAAAATTTTCTTCGACACCTCCAACGACTGCGAACATAACCTGGTGATTATCAACTTTAAGCAGACGCGGTAAGGGGCGTTTCAAGTTCGTGCGGTGTTCCACGTGCCGGGTGCAAGGCCCCCGCCGCTTCGGCGCTCTCGACAGAGCGCCGAAGCGGCGGGAGTACAGGGCCGCGTGCGTCCTGCAAGGATGCTGCGCGACCCTGACAGGGTGCTGCGCGACCCTGTAAGAAACAAGTAGGGGCGGTCCTGTGTGACCGCCCTGAGTAACATTAAAATTACGCCGGGCGGACAGCCCATCTGGGCCGCATGCACCTAGGTCCGCCCCTACAGGGCGCTGCGCGGCTCCGTAGGAGAGGGCGGGGCGTTAGGTCAATGCAACCGGGGGTCAGGTCGCGCTCTGCTTCCCCCTAAAACATGAACGGCACCCAGGCGCGGAAGAGCGGCTCGAGCAGCAGGCTGATCTGCCCGGCAGCCACGCCCACCAGCGCGCCCACCGCCACATCCAGCAGGTAATGCACCCCCATGCGCACCCGTGAGAGGATCACCAGCGGTGCCCAGAGGGTCAGCAGCCCGGCCAGCCACAGCGGCCCCAGGCCCCAGGCCATCACCGCCAGCAGGGCCACGCGGGCGGCATGCCCCGACGGGAACGAGTGCGGGTCGGTGGAGCGGTAGAGCATGCCCCAGTTGCCCGAGGGGCGCTCCCGCCGCACCCGAAACTTGATCACCAGCACAAAAATGGCCAGCACCAGCATCCCCCCGGCGTACATTGGGGCGCGGGCGTGCCATTCGCCTTTGGCCGCCAGCCAGATGATCAGCATGGCCGCCAGCCAGAACCACGAATCGCCGGAATGGGCCAAAAAGGACCACAGGTAGCGGCGCACTTTGGCGGTGGGCGGCAGGCGCAGGCGCTCTGACCAGCGCGCATCAAGCTCTAAAACGGCATCCCAGCGGGAGGGGGTGGGTTCAGTTGGGTTCAAGGGCAGCCTTCAGCAGTTCATATTGATTGGGTTTGTCCACGTCCATGCCCATGGCGGCATAGGGCGTCAGCAGGGCGCGGCCGCGCACCCCCAGCCGCCGGCTGATCAGACGTTCAGCCTCGCTGAGGGCCAGTTGGCGCAGCAGCAGCAAAAACAGGGTATCAAAGCCCAGCAGGGCGGCCTGCCGCACGGGGCTTTTGCGCGCGGCCGAAAGTTTGACAAACAACGGATGGTCGCTCTGCGTCAGGCGGGGGTCCAGGCCAACCACATCGCCACCGCACAGCTCCAGGTTCTTCAGGTGGGTGTAGGTGCGCCGCGAGCCCGGAAAGCTGGCTTCCATCACCGAGCGCTCGATGACCGTGTACCAGACCTCGTGGTCGCTGGCCTGCACCTGCTCGATCATCCACTCGACCATCAGCGGGGTCAGCGCGGGGATGTCGCTGGAGAACAGCACGGTGCGCTCTGCCGCCGGGTTCAGCCGCAGCACCGCCGCCGCGCCGGCGGCAATATTATCCATCAGCCCGCCGTGATCTTCCACCAGCGTGACGGGCTTACGGCAGGCCAGCAGATCCATGGCGGGCAGGCCCACCACCACAATCTGATCAACATGTGGGGCGGCAGCCACGGCTTCCAGCACCCAGCGGATCATTGGCTTGCCGGCGATGGGCAGCATGGCCTTGAAGCCGCCCTGGGTCAGGGGGTAGAGGAGTTCTTTTGGGGCGGGGCAGCCCCCCGCGGTGATAATCGCTTCCATGTGTGGGTGGGCGTCCTTTCGGCGCCCGGCGTTAGTATAGCTGAAAGCCGTGGAATGGTCAATTAAGTTTGGCAGGGAAGCGGCGAGGGTACAGGGTGCTGCGCGACCTTCCCCCCCGCCACAGTCTGCCCCCGGTCTCGATGGCTACAAAAACGTAAAAGAGAGTACAATTAACCGAGGCAGGTCAGTGGGCGCACTCCCGAAGCCTGATATGTCTGCGAGATGACCACGTGGGTTTTTGAATCAGTCTCAGCGTACGACTGCCCCGGAAATTGTATCCATTTTGGGTTTTAAGTGGTGACATGAGCAATGAAAACGGTGAACCAACAAAAATAGAGGACAGAAACACGCATCTCCAGAGACATCATGACACAGGTTAACGGTTGTTTATTTTTCATAAGCTTGGTTATTACATTGGCGGGAGTGATAACTTCTTTTTCTGTTGCACCAAGGCAGGTATGGATTTCTGTTGTCCTCTCATTCCTGGGTGGATTGATACTTGGGTTATGTTTTGGGTATTTTCCTGACAATATTCTTCTTGGACTAGCCCTGGGGGTCATATTTATCCTCAGTATTGTTCCTGGCGGCAGATTTTCAAGGCGCTGCAAGAATAAATTTTTCGATAAATTACATAAAAGCGATTAGCGTTTTATCTTGAATATAGACAAAATTATTCAAAGAATAATCCATACAGGAGATCTCATCCTATGGCCAACTCAACCCACAAACTGACCATGAAAATCAAATTCAGTATCACGACATTAATCTTGTTTCTCTTGCTGCTGACCAGCTGTGCCATTAATCCAACCGATTCGGCTACCATCCCGGTGGGTAGCCCATCACCAACGGCCACAGAATTTACCCTGCCTTCGCCAACTCCGAGCATGGAGCCTACTCAAATTCCAGGCTGCAAATGGCCACCAACCCAAATTACAACAGAAGTTTATAGTTTTCAATGGTCAGAAGACGGCGACAGCTTATACTTTATCAAGAACGGCGAAGATCAAACTGGTGAGGCCTATTCCGTCAGCACGGGGCAGACGGTTAGTGGCATATCTGCCGAATCAATTGTAGAGCCGTATTTAGATGTCATTACCTCTTTACGCAAAATAGCTGATGTGTATGGCATAGAAAAACCTTACGATGACATCTTTGTCTCTCCCCAAGGTGACTTTGCCGCATTTACAAGATCGGCATATGATGGTGGTAGTACCTATGGGCTCTATCTAAAGCGCAAGGGAGAGGGGGCCACACAGTTTATTGGGAACATCCAGGGGATTGTTGATCGGCACACCTGGATAAGTCAAGGCACTCAGCTAATTTTATCCATAAATTATTACTTGAAACCAGGAGCGCCAGAAGCCTATGTGTATCTTGTCGATTTTGATACCCAGGAAATTCAGATTTTAGTTCCGCAAACCGATGCGTATGACGACACCTGGTATTCTGGTGTTACCCCTGATGAAACGAAGCTGTTGATTACGGCATTCGGGAGAGGCATCCATTTACTACGAACATGGGATATAGCAGAACTGAAAGAAGAACCTACTTCTATAATTGACCCGCTGACTTATAAAAATATTCCCGGCACAAACCAGATACTGGCCCTGGGCTATACCGCTGGAAATAATGAATACCCGACTCTGTATATTTATGATTTTGATACGGGAGTAGTCCAATCCTTATCAACACTTTCGATGCAGATTGGTCATTCTATCAATTCCGTCAAAATCTCTCCGAGCCTCAAGTACATTGCCTATGTGGATTATAATGACTTTGCGCTTTATTTGATTGATTGCAGTACCGTTATGCCGTGAAAATGGCTAAATCCATGGATTTAAGTTTTTTTCGAGCCTCTCGACAATTACTAAGCGAACCCCCGTACACCGGGCAGATAATGTACAGGTTGTCGAAAATAGACACATCCGTTTTGATCAATTGTCCTGGAGGTTGATAGAATGAACGTCAGGCGATACTCTGGGCTTACGCTATTCGTTCTGCTTATCTGTGGACTTACAGCCTGCAGCAAGGTGGGTATCGAGACTGAACAGCCAGCCATTAACAGCCCTCAAAGTTGGACTGTTACGCCGCCATTACCCACACAAACCCTGACCCTGCACCCGATCACAATCGGAAAAATCGAACTTATGGCCGTTGTAGAGGCGGTCGAAAAATATTATGCTGATCGTGGAGATTATCCCGATTTGATCACTGATTTAATCCCAGGATATATTGCACAATTACCCTACACGTTTGATGGCCACGAAATTTGGTATGAACGCAATGAATACCAAACATACGAAGTGGGATTTGACCCATCAGAAAGAAAATATTGCGTTTATCTTAAAAAAGACAATTATTTGGAATGTGGGTTTCGTAATCCCGAGTTATTTATCACGCCAGGTTCACCAACCATAACCCCGCCTCCGCATTGAGGAGAAGATAATTTTTCCGAGAGCAAAAAAGATTATTGTTGAATTCCAAAACCTGAAAGCTGGCTTTGCCCCAAAAAAGGAGCCATGATTAATGTCCGATAGGCTGCCCGAATTCTGCCGGGCGCGTAAGCCAAAAATTAGCTCTACACTTTGTGAAGCTACAGAAAATTACTGCATAATCATGTTTCCCCTAAAAAGCAATATTCTATGAAACAACTACTACGTTCTATCGAGAAATATATTATACATAACAAATATTTAGCGTATATCTTGTTTTTTATGGGCGGGCCTTTCTTGTGCATGGCAGAAACCTTGTGGTTTGATGTTCTGAAGCATGCTGAATCAGATAAAGGAACAGAAATTTATCGATTATTTGTAGGAGCATGTATGTTTTTGTTTATGGCCGGTTCTTTTATCGTCATCATTATCCGCAAAGAAAATCCCATGCTTCATCGACCGAGTATAAAAGGAACGCCGGCAGTGATTATTGGTGTGATAGGATCAGCGTTTTGCGGGTCAGTTGCATTGTATGCATTGTATAAGGTAATATTTTTGTTACTAGCCCATTAATTCGGTTTCTGATGGCGGATCCTCGCGGCAGCCCCCGCCCCGGACGCCGTAACCCCGGAACAGCAGAGATTACCCCAAATCTGAAGTCTTTTTCTTAACCCGCAACACGGCGATTTTGGTGGGGTGGTTGAAGGGTGCGGGGTCGGCGGGCGGGGCGGCGCAGCGGGTTTGCGGCGGGCCGGTCACGTCGGGCGGCACGGGCAGCAGCGCCTCAATCTGCAGGTAGCCATCGGCGCAGAGGGCCTGCAGGGCGCTCAGATAGTCGGCGCCGGGCAAAAACACGGCATTGTTGATCGCAATCAGCCAGCCGTTGTGGGCAATCAGCGGACGCAGCTTGTTAATCAGCCGGGTCGATTCGCTCAACAGGTCCACCCGCCCGGCGGTGGTCACAGAGAAAAATGGCGGATCCAGGATGGCGCAGTCGAACCGGGCGCCGGCGCGCCGCAGTGCGCCCACCTGCCGGAAGAAATCGCCGGCGGCAAAATCCCGGTCAGCAGTGGCAATGCCGTTAAGCTGGCAGCTCTGGCGGGCCAGCGCCAGAAAGCGCGGGTTGAGGTCGGTTTGCAGCACGCGCGCCGCCCCGCCCGCCCAGGCCGCCGCGCCCAGGCTGCCGGTATAGGCAAAGGTGTTCAGCACGGTCTTGCCGCGCAGATTTTCGCGCAGCCACTGGCGCAGGGCACGCGTATCCAGGTAAAAGCTGGCGTCTTGATTCAGCCGCAGGTCCAGCGCATACCACACCCCGCCCTCGCAAATGCGGTCAGCGGGAGTTGAGCCAAAGATCAGGCGGCCGCGGCGGTCGGCGGGGTCGGCGGCGGCGCGGGTTTTGACCACCCCGCAGCGCAGCCCGGGCAGCGCCTGGCGGTAGAACTCGGCCGCGGCGGTCAGGGCGGGCTCCAGTGCGGCGGGCTGGGCGGCATAGTTGAACAGCACCAGCGTCTGACCGTACAGGTCGGCCACGACATCGGGCCAGCCCTCGTAAAAACCGTTGAACAGCCGCAGTGCGCCGGTATCATCCGGGGGCAGCAGCGCCCGGCGGGCCTCCAGCGCGGCGGCCAGGTGCGCCTGTTCGGCAAAATCAGGCGGCACCGGCGGCCTGCTTGCGGCGGGCAAAGATCAGCAAGACAAACGGCACCACCAGCACATTCAGCGCGGCCAGCACCACAAAGGCCGTGGCGTAACCGCGGGTATCGGCCAGGCGGCCCGCCAGCGACAGCCCCACGCCCTGCCCAATATTGGTCACGGCCATCAAAATGGAGAACATCGAGGCGGCGATGCGCGGCTCGGTGTAGAACATGGCCAGGGCATAATAGATGGCCTGGACAGAGCCGTAGGTCAGCCCGAAGAGGAAGACCACGCCCCAGGCCAGCGGCAGATTGGGGATCAGGGCGAGCGCCAGCACGCCGATGACGCTCATGCCGAGGGCAGCCCAGGTGGCGGGGCGGCGGCCCAGTTTATCCATCAGCAGGCCGCCCGCCACCCCGCCCAGCACCACGCCCGCCCCCCACAGCGTGGTGAAGCTGCCCGCCGTGGCCAGCGAAATCTCAAAGCGTTCGGTCAGATAGGGGTTGACCAGTTGATTGGCGCCCACCACAATCAAGAAGAAGACGAAGCCCGCCCCGGCCACCGCCAGCACCGTGCGGTTGTTGAAGGCCCGGAAGGCGCGCCATTCAAAGGCCTGCCCGGCGCGCTTTTCGGGCTCGCGCATCAGCAGCACCAGCGGCAGGGGCAGCAGCGTCAGCCCGGCCAGCAGGTAGAAGACCGCCGGCCACGAGACCTTCTCGGCCAGCAGCCCGGCCACCGCGGCGGCCACCATCACCCCCACGGCCCGCCCGCCAACCATCAGCCCCTGGATGAGGCCCTTTTCGTGTTCGGGGGTGGTATCCAGGGCCAGGCCGTCGGTGCAGGTATCATAGAGCGCCATGCCCATTTGCAGGGTGAAGGCCAGCGCCACAAAGCCCCAGTAGCTGGCGGCGGGGTCCACCTGCGGCACCAGAATCAGGCAGACGAATTGGATGGCCAGCCCAAGCAGGATGTAGGGCTTGCGGTGCCCCAGCCCAAACAGGTTGATTTTATCGGACAGGATGCCGAAGAGGATTTTGATCACAAAGGGGATCAGCGCAATGGTGGCAAAAATGCCGATTTTGGTCAGCGAGACATCGCGCGAGAGCAAATAGAGGGCGTTGAGGGCGGTGAAGTAGCCCAGCACGGTGCCCTGGGTGAAGTAGAGCAGGGCAAACAGCGGATAGCGCTTTGCTTTGGAGAGGGTCATTGGATCTTCTCGTTTGTGAACAACCGATGGAGGATTGCGGGCCCGGCCCGCTGAGATGATTATACCCTGAATGCCCCCGGCGCTTTACGCCTAACCGGGTATAATCACCCCACCACGATCTCTCTTCAATCCTAAATCCTAAATCCTAACGTAACGGTTGTGCAATCAGATGCGATTCGGTAAAAAATGGCATAAAACCT
>ENA-UPSM01005098-UPSM01005098.1-activated-sludge-metagenome-genome-assembly--contig:-NODE-5098-length-13266-cov-6.432140_pt1 | contig 13266 bp, 9 predicted proteins | sample MGYA00238181_ERZ773283 | MGnify/ENA primary metagenome ERZ773283 (study PRJEB29023, sample SAMN05720199) | activated sludge metagenome | isolation source: Anaerobic digester | place: Japan... | reverse complement strand
GTCGCCTTGTCGAGCGCCCAGCCGGGGGAATATACGCTCGTGGTCACGGCAGCGGATGGCAACGGGAATAGCGCTTCGACTTCGGTTGCCGTCCAGGTTCTGGCGAAGGATCCCGATCAGCCGACCGCGCCGCGCATCCGGCTTCTGTCTCCCGCCGACAAGTCGACCGTTCCTTTCGAAACATCGGAGGTGGTGACCACCTGGATCGTCACCACGCCGCAAGGAAGCATCGATTCGGTGACGGTCGACGGTGCCAAGGCCGACAAGTTGAGCGATTCCACCTGGTCGGCCAAGGTCAAGCTCGAGCCCACGGGCAAGGCGCAGACCGTGGTGGTGCGCGCGACGAACAGCGACAAGCTAGCGACGACGGAAACGGTTTCCCTTGCGCGGGAGGTCGACAAGGTCGGGCCGGTCATCGAATGGATCAGCCCCACTTCGGATGTCGATGTCGAGAACGGCGTGAACGCCATCTCGGTGCGGCTCAAGGCCGCCGACGCGTCGGGAATCGACACGGTCCTGATCGCCGGACAAAAGCCGGATTCTGTCAATACCTCCGGCGAATGGGTTCGCAAGGTTCCGCTGACCGTGGTGGGCTCCCCGATGGCAATCGAAGTCCGAGTGGTCGACAAGGCGGGGAACGCGAGTGTTTCCAATAGGAGCGTTACCAGAGCCAATGCTCCCACCGATGTTCCTCCCAAGACGATCTTGGTGGATCCAGTATCCAAGGCCGGCACGGTGGTGCCATTCGAGACCAAGAGCATCACGGTACGCTGGGCCATCACCGATCCGTACGGCATCGATTCCGCGTCGGTCACCGTGAACGGGGCCAAGGCCGAATCAGAGCCCGACAACAAATGGAGCGCGACGGTGGATCTTGCCACAGGGGTTCCGACGTCCATCATCCTCGTGGTGAAGAACAAGAATGGCGTGTCGGGTGGCGATGTGATCGCGGTGACTCGCAAGGCCGACACGGTCGTGCCGTCGATCGAATTGGTGGCGGGATCTCGCAGTGTCGGGTACGACAGTGCCGAGGTCGTGGTGAGCTGCAAGGCATCGGACAACGACAGTCTGGTTTCGGTGAAGATCGGTGGTATGGTGGCGACCAACTCGAACGGAGCCTATTCGGCCAAGGTCAAGGTTGCTGTGGGAGACAACGCCGTGATCGTGACTGCAACCGATCGGACCAAGATCGAGACATCCAAGGATGTTCTGATCCACCGGTACCAACCCCTGGTGATCCAGAAATTGTCGCCATCTGGCGATACCACCGTGGGGTCTTCGACGACGAGTCTCCCGATTTCCTGGAAGATCACCGGCGCGAAGTCGGTCTGGATCGGAGACGAACCGCTGGAGCAAACCGGGAGCGGCTACACCTACACGGCGAGCCTCTCGGGAGCGAGCACCAAGGTCCTGCTGCGGGCAGAGGACAGCACCGGTCGATCGGATTCCAGCGTGGTGGTGGTCGCGCGCAGGCCGCAGGCCGCATTGACTCTTTCCTACGGACTGGATACGGTCGGCACCCTTCCCGATTCCGTGGTGATCGCCGCGACATCCGAAACCGGGGCCTCCCTTGCCTGGTCCTTGGACGGCAAGACCTGGACGCCGTTCACCGGGAGCTTCGTCCAGAAAACGTCGGGTACGGCCCAGGTGCGCGCGCAGGTGGTCGGCAAGAACGACAAGGTCGCGAGCCTCAAGGCGTTCACGCTGTTCCATGCGAACCGCGCGCCGACCGCGGCGTTGACGGCGACTTCGCTTTCCGCGAAGAGCTATCTGGGGACGATTTCTGGATCGGTGGTCAAAGTCACCGATTGGGGTATCGGTGATGGGGTTCAAACTGGCGCATGGGAAGTGCAAAACTTCGATCTCGCCGACACCCAGTTTGTCTCCAAGTTGGTGGTGGACGCTTCCGGAAGGCTGACGGGGAACATCAAAGTGGATACCACTGTTTCCTTGAAGGTACGGTTCCGTGTGAAAGACAATGGCGGAACCGCCAACGGAGGCGTGGACCTCAGCGCTTGGACGGATTGGCTTCCGATCAACATCGTCGATACCGTGATGGATCCCAAATTGAACGTCTACCGGGCGATCCGGATGCCGGATGGGAAGACCTGGATGAGGAGCAACATGCGCTACCAGATCCAGTTCCCCGGGGAAGCCTGTCCTCAGGATAGCTGCGAGCGTTATGGAATCCGCTATTCCGTGACGACTGCATTCGTCGGTGGGGCTGCGAAGTCGCCGGCGCAGAGTACCTGCCCTGCAGGCTGGCATATCGCGCAGAAGAGTGAATGGACTCGTTTGTTCGCCTCGACGATGGATAGCGGGGTGACGGATTCGATGTACAACCTACGGGTTGGCGGGGCTTGGGATTGGTCCGGAAAAGGTGGATCTGGAGTTCGCCCCGGTTCGGGGAGGTATGGGAATTTCGTGCTTCCGAATGGCTACTACGCGATGTACGGGGATGAGCTTTGGGTGTGGTTGCCCGTTGACGGGGATCAGATCACGGAGCCGACGCTGTATGGACTTCAGTACGGGAATACGGTCTCGGTCGATCAGGAGGCCGGCGCGGTCCGATGCGTCAAGGATTAGTCGCTTCCCGGATTTGACAGGCATTCTCGGCATGAGTCACTGGGCGATTCGAAAGTGTGAGGGAATCACCCCGCCATCCGTGTCGACTCCCGTTCCACCACGAACCCCGCGTAGCGGGTCACCCGCTTGTGTTCCTGCTTGCTCGACAGGACTTGACGGATCATCGCGCGCGCCATGCTCTGGACGTCGAACCGCAGGCTCGATAGGTTCAGTCGCGACGGTGTCGCGGTGCGATTTCCAGTCGCACGAGCTCGGGTCTACTCCGCTCCCATCAGGAAATCCTCCGCCCGGATATGACGGATTCCGTCGGACGTGCCGTTGAAATGCGGATCCATGCTCACGACCATGCAGGGATGTTTGTCGCGGATCATCCGCAAGGGGCGCAGTTCCCGTTCCAGGGTTTCGAGGCTTTCGAGTTTCCAGGCCACCTGCACGTAGGTGCGAACTCCGTCGCGCTCGGCCACGAAGTCGATTTCGTAGTCTCCGATCCGCCCGATATGAACTTGGCATCCGCGGCGCTTCAATTCCAGGAACACAAGGTTTTCCAGGGTCTTGGAAATGTCGGCTTCCCGGAAGCCCCCCATGGCGTTGCGCAGTCCGGTGTCGCCGGCATAATACTTGGCGTTGAATTCCAATAGGCGCTTGCCTTGGATGTCGAGCCGACGCACAGGCCAGATTCCGTAGGCCGATGCCAAGCACCCCAGGTATTCTTCGATGGTGCTTTGGCCCGACCTGATTCCTTGGCTTTTCATGAAGTCCGCGATGGACTTGGTGGTGAGCGGACTCCCCACGCTGTCGAAGGCGAATCGCGCGACGCGTTCCAGCAGCGCCGTGTTGCGGATGTTGTGTCTCTGGATCACATCGCGGAACAGGACGGAATCGAAGACCGTTCGAAGGTAGTGTCCGACAACCTCGTGGTCCCATTGGAAGTGGTGCAGTGCCGGAAGGCCTCCGTACCGCAAGAATCGCGCGAACTCCGTGTCGCGGTCCAGCTGTTCGCTTGCATTGCGTCTTCTCAGCTCGAGGAATTCGGCGAACCCAAGCGGCCATACGGGCAGTTCGACATGGCGACCGGCAAGGAGCGTGGCCAGATCCGAGGACAGGAGTTTTGCGTTGGATCCCGTCACCACGATCTCGAACCTCTCTGCCAGGAGAGCCGCCAGCGCTTGTTCCCAGCCTTCGATCATCTGCACTTCGTCCAGAAGCAGCACGCGAGGCGACTCGGAAGGAAGTTCATGGGCAAGACGCCACAAGTCCGCCTTCTCGCGGACATGGTCCCAGGTCGGCGACTCCTTGTCGATGTGCAGAATATGGCAAGAGGGGCTCGATCGAGACAGCTCCTGGTGCCAATGCTGGAGCGCCACGCTTTTCCCGACGCGCCGCATCCCTGTCAAAGCCTTGATCAACGGCTTGCCATGGTAGCGTCTCAGTTGGGCGAGAATCGGCTCTCGGGCGACCTCTGGGGCTGTCATATGTGAGAATTATAGGAATAGATTATTAAAAAAATCCTGTATGTAGGAATTTTATGGAAAAGTGTGTATTTTGTTTCTGTACGACGACTGGTGTGGCGCCGTCACCCCGCCCTCCGTGTCGACTCCCGTTCCACCACGAACCCCGCGTAGCGGGTCACCCGCTTGTGCTCCTGCCTGCTCGACAGGACCTGGCGGATCATCGCCCGCGCCATGCTCTGGACGTCGAACCGCAGGCTGGAAAGGTTGAGTCGCGAGGCGTCGCGGGTGTCGTCGAAGCTGGCCAGCGCCAGGTCGCGGGGGACCGCGATCCCTCGCAGGGCCAGCCAATGCAGGCACCATCGCGCGATCAGGTCGGATCCTGCCACCCAGAGCGTCGCTCCCGAACCCAGCGCGTGCTCCAGCGTCGGTCCAAAGATTTCCAGGCTGCGCTGGCGGGTCAATACCTCGGCGAGCGGACGGCGCAGCGCGTCGGGATCCTGCAGTCCGTCCAGCCCTTCCAGGTCGACACGGCGAAGGGTTTCGGGCGCCCAGGCGATCTGCGCCTGCAGATCCCATTCCGATCCCCAGCCGTGCACGGCCTCGACGATCTCGATCCCAGGTTTCAGGGCCGATTTCAGTCCTTCCAGCCGATTGGGCGACCAGATGCTTCCGTGGAACGGCGAGATCCACGCGATCTTGCGATGCGACAACCGGGAGACGTATTCTCCCATGATCCTGCCCGTTTCGCGGCCATGCGCGAGGTTGTGGAACCACATGCCCCGGACGTCCTGATAGCGCTTGCCGGGAAGGCTTTCTTCGGTGGCGGTCCATACGCCGGTGGGGAGTCGTGCGCGCAGCAGTTCGTCCAGGAGGGGGTCGCAGGTCGGCATGTGCCAATTGGAGACGATGGCTCCAAAGCAACGATCGTCCAGAGGCAAGGGGGCGCCGTTCCAGGCCAGAAGTCGAGGCTCCAGTCCGCAACGCAGCGCTTCCAGTTGGATCTCGCGCCAAAAATCCCATTCGCGATCGGATTCGATTCGGAGATCCCCGTTTGGATCGGCGTCGCAAATGCACAGGACCACGGGTGCCGATGTGTGTGTCGAGGTGTGCGGGAGCTTGGCCTTCCAGACGCGTCCCTGTCGTTGGGCCAGGTCCTGCGCCTCCAGGATGCCAAAGGCCTTGCGGATCGTCGCGGGGTGGGCGTTGGTCTGTTTGGCCAAGTCCTTGGGCGAAGGAAAGGGGCGATTCGATTCGTGTTTTCCTGCCCGGATTTCGTCGGCGATTCGCTGGGCCAGACGGGCCGCGTTGAGCTTGGGAACCGGAGGTGCCAGCTTTGGAAGATGCCCTTTGGGCCAGACCCCCGAGCCAGGTCGGGTTTCCAGGCTCCCTTGCTGCACGGCTTGCTGCACAGCCAATTGGACGGTGCGGGGGCTGGCACCCCAATCCGCCGCCATTGCACGAATGGAGGGGAGTCGTCGATCTCCGAGCGATGCGGCCAACTTCAGAAGTTGTTGGAAAATGCGTTGGCGTTGGTTGGGCATATGACGGTGATACAGTTATAGAAAAACGACTCGAATGGTGTCTGTGGGGCATGGATGCCGCCCCTATACTCCGTCACAGAGTCACGAAGCAGCCGTCGTGTCCGTAGCGATGCGGAGGGGCTGCGCAGAAGAAAAGGAGCCTCCGTTGAAGAAAGTCCTGCTCGCATTCGCCGCCTTGGCGATGGCATCCACCTCGGTGGCGATGCCGTTTTCCGACCGGATCACCTTGCCCAGCGGAGAGAAGATCTTCCTCTCGGGGTTCAATCTTGCATGGTCGGCGGGAAACTTTGCCAATGATGTTGGAGATGCTTCTTGGAACTCTGCGCAAGAGGCGTATTTCCGAAAGGCGTTCAAGGATGTTGCCGATTCGGGTGGGAATGTGATGCGTGTATGGCTTTCGACGGATGGGTCGAGAGATCCGAAGTTTGGGGCCGATGGATTGGTTTCAGGTCTCGGAACAAAGACCATCGCCAATGTTCAGAAAATGCTGTTGTTGGCGAAGGAGAATAAAATCCTCCTGATGCCCGTTTTGCTGACGCATAACTTTCTGCAGAACGAGGCTGCGTCCAGAGGCGCAAGTTTGGCCAACAACAAGAAGCTGCTAACAACGGACGAAGGAATCAAAGCGTACATCGACAACGCGATGGTGCCGTTGGTGAAGGCGATCGGCAATGATCCGAACTTGGCTTGCTGGGAGATTTGCAACGAGTGTGAAGGCATGGTGGAAAATATCGGTTGGACTAGCCAAAAGGTTGCCAAAGCAAACATTCAGAAGATCACGAATCGCATGGCTGGTGCGATCAAACGCGCAGTTCCGGGTGTCTTGGTTTCGACAGGCATTGTCCAGGCATCCTATCTGAATTGGTATTCGGATGCCGCATTGAAAGCTGCTGGGGCGGATGCGGATGGAACGCTGGACTTCTACATGGTGCACTACTACGGATGGAATGGGCCGGAGAATTCTCCGTTCAAGAAATCCGCATCTGGCTGGGGGATCGACAAACCCATCGCAGTTGGTGAATTCGCATCAAACAGCTGGAGCACATCGACGACGGCTTCGAGTTCAATGAAGGATGCGGAGAAAATCGATACGCTGTTGGCGAATCTCATCAAGAACGGATATGCCGGAGGACTGTTTTGGCAGTATCAGGTGGACAGCGATGCTTGGATGCAGGGGTTCCCGACAGCAAGCCCTTCCATGGCAGAACTCGCTCGCGATTACCCGGATGATGTGAAATTCGATGGAGTATCGGACGGCAAGCTTTCCGTAGTCGCCTCGGCCTCGGTGGGAGGCCGCGTCGTTGCCGATCCTGCTGGTCGTGTGGCACCAGGTACACTGGTCACCTTGACCGCAATTGCGCAGCCTGGATACGATTTCCAGGGGTGGGCCGGGGATACCACGGCAGCGACAGCGGTCCTAAAGGTCACGGTTGTCAAAGATCGGAGCATCACTGCAGTGTTCAAGCCGAACGCCAGCACCAATCTGATCAAGAACGGAGATTTCGCCAATGGCTTGACAAGTTGGGGGCAGTGGATCGATTCGGCCAAGGGCAATGGTGCGGCAATTTCTGTTCAGGATGATGCGGCAAAAATTGTCGTGATAAAATCGGACACGGTGAATTACGGTGTCCAGATCAGTTACCCCGGCTTGGAAGTCGAAGCGGGAGTTTCCTACACGATCTCGTTTGACGCTTGGGCGAGTGCCGCAACGCCGATCGGAATCGGAGTGGTTCACAATGGAAGCGTCGATCAGAATTGGAGCCTTCCGGCCTATTTCTACGGGAGTGCGGAGCTGGGGATCGCAAGTCAGAGCTTCACGAACACCTTTGAGGCCGATACTTCGGATGACGCTGTTGTGCTGCAGTTCAATCTTGGCAAGAATGCCGGGAAAACGCTGTTCATCGACAACGTGACCTTGGTCCGCAAGGGCTCGACCTCCATCCGCACCCGCGTCGGGGCATCGTCGCGGCTGGGGCTGCGCTCCGTCGCCAACGGCTTCGAGTGGACGCGTTCGGCTCCATTGGCGTCGGCGGCCACCGTCCGCGTGATCGACACCAAGGGTCGCGAACTCCACCGTTCCACCGCCAAGGCGGGCAGCGTGTCGGGATTCGTCCCCTCCGTCGGAGCGGGCCTGCGCTTCGTGGTCCTCGAGTCCGCCGTCGAACGCGACGTCCGTCCGCTGACCAGCACGCGCTGATTCATCGGGGATCCTGGGCGGGAACATTTTCGTGATGCTGTTTTTGCCCACGCCTGCCTTTCCGGATCCGGATGGCGGGCGTTTTCTTTGTTGGGATGGGTGGTGATTTGAACGACGATCCAGCGGCGATTCACGAATCGCCCCAGATTTGGGATCAGCCCGCCATTGGTTTCCATGTCGTGAGCGATCGATTGATCGATTCCAACGGCGTCCCCTTCGCCATGCGCGGAGTGAACCATGGGCATGTCTGGTTTCCGGAGCGGATGGACGAATCCTTGGACGCCATCGCCGCGACCGGGGCCAATTGCGTGCGGCTGGTGCTGTCCTGCGGCGGGCAATGGCGCCGCGTTCCAGGACAGGAACTGGCCGGTCTCCTGGATGCCTGCAGAAGACGCGGTCTGGTCGCCATCCCCGAAGTTCACGATTGCACCGGGTGGGGAGAAAAGTCCGATGCCCGGCCCATGTCCGAGGCGGTCGACTACTGGCTTGCATCCGACATCCGCGAGGCGATGGAAGGGACCGAATCGACCTGCATCCTGAACATCGCCAACGAGCCCATCGGCAACGGCGTTCCGTCCGACATCTACGTGTCCGAGCATGTCCAGGCGATCCGCCGTCTGCGCGAAGCCGGAATCCGTCATTGCATCATGGTCGACGGCGCCAACTGGGGGCAGGACTGGGAGCGCGCCATGTTCGCGCGCGCCGACGACATCCTGGCCGCCGATCCGATGGGCAACGTCGTGTTCAGCGTGCACATGTACGAACACTACGGAACCGAAGTCAAAGTGCGTGCCTATCTGGAGGCTTTCCGGGGGCGTCTGCCACTGGTGGTGGGCGAGTTCGCGGCCGACCACGGCGCCAATGGCGATGTCGACGAACATTCGATCCTGCGGCTCACCCACGAGAACGGCCAGGGCTGCCTGGGATGGAGCTGGAAAGGCAACATGCCGCCCCTGGAAGGCCTGGACATCGCGCGCACCTGGGATGGAGAGCTGTCGCCGTGGGGACGCACCTTGGTGGAGGATAGATTCGGTCTGCGATCGACCGCGCGCAAGGCGTCGGTGTTCGATGCGCGGGATCGCTGAGGCGGCGAACGGGGCGGGTTTGCGCCGGAGCGCTTCCGATCCGCGAGGGGTGCAATCCGCCGACTGCGCTTTCAGAGGAACGCCGGGAGGGTGTTCGCATGATTTCGAGCGTGGTTGCGGTTGGCTCGGAGTTTGGTATTTGAGCCATCATGCTCGATTCCACGATCCTTCTGCTCGCCCTCGCCACTCCTTTCCCCGCCATCGCTCCTGTGGAGCAGGGGCCGATTCCTTCGGTCGCCACCTCTTGGAACGATTTGCGACCGGAGGATCAGGTCATCTTGGATGGTGTTCCCGAAAGCCGGGTCTCGGATCGGACGGACAACACCGCATCGCGCTGGGATGGCGCAGGTGGACAGTTCCTGGCGGGTACGGCGGGTGGAGCCATCGGGGCCGTGGGAGGAGGATTCGTCGGAGGCGCGATCGCAGGCTCCATGATCGGCGACGATGGAGGATGGGGGGCGCTCGGAGCGCTGTTGTTCGGGGTCGGGCTTGGAGCGGGAGTCGGCGGTACGGTCATGACGGCGACCTTCGTGAAGCTGGCGTCTCCCGACGCCTACCCCAGTCGCAGCATTTGGCCGGCCTGGTTTGGTTCCGTGCTCGGAGTCGTGGCCGGTGGGGTGCTGGTCGGGCAGGTCGCGAGTTCCTCGAACGGCACCGATTGGGGCATCTGGCCCGCGATCGGGACTCTTGTGGTGAGTTCGAGCGCGGGGGCGGTCCTGCTCGATCGCGCCGTCGCCTCGCCGGCGTCGTTTTCCGTCGCGCCCTGGTCGCCGCGTCCCGGCATGCAGGGGGCTCGGGTCGGATTGGCGTTTTGATCCGTCGGACCACCACCGGAATCGCGCGGCCTGCAAGGTAGATTTGCATCCATGCGCCTTCTCCTCGTGTCGTTGTTCGCTACCGGTGCCGTCTTCGCTTCGGAACCGGATTCCGTCCTGGTTCCGCCTGTCGTTCCCGATTCGTCCGCGAAGCAGGCTGCCCCTTCGCTTCGGTTGTCCGAGACCAGCCCGCCAGCCCGCTGGGGAAGCGCGCCCAAGCAGTTCTTCTACGGAGTGGGGGGTGGTCTGGCGGGTGGGTTCGGCGGCCTGGTCGTCGGCTCGATCATCGGATTCATCGCCGGTGCGGCCGACGTCACGATTTCCTGCGACGGCGCCTCGAACGGATGCGAAGAGGAAAAAGTCGGCGATGCTGCCTTGGTCGGCGGGGTGGTCGGAATGCTGGTCGGGGCGCCGGTGGGAGCCGCCGCCGGAGTCCGTTCGGGTGCGCCGGAGGACTTCGCCTCGGAGGCGGATTTCGCGACGTTTCTTGGCGGCATCGGAGGGTTCCTGGCAGGTGGCTTGATCGGCGGAATCATCGAGGGAGAGTCGGATGTGCCGGGCGTGGGTGTCCTCGGGGCGTTGAGCGGCGCGAGTCTGGGCGCGGTGGTCGTCGACCGCCTGACGGCCGATGCGCCGGGAACGGTACCGACCATGTCGATGTGGAGCCCGAACGGCAAGGCGCTGGGGGCGCGGGTGAGCTGGGCGTTCTAGCGGATCGGGGGGCATCGATCCGCACCGGAGCGGATGCGTTCGGGACGATTCAGGGGGCCGCGACGGCGAAGACCTTGGGCGGGATCCCCTCGCGGGCCACGACCACCCAGGCCAGGGCGGCGCGAGGCGGTTCCAGGGTCAACCCGTTGGTTCCCGGATCCAGGTCGAAGGCGCGCGGCTCGGACAGATTCCGACCAGAGGCGTCGACGATCCGGATCTCGCACCGTTGTCTCGCCTCGGCGACCAGCGACAGGGAGATCGCCCCCCGGACCCGATGGACGGATTCCGTCGCCATGGTGCGATTCGAAACGCCGGATGTGGTGCCAGACTCGAAGGCGCCCAGGTCCGGTGCGCTGCCGTTGAAGGTGGCGCCGGTCATGGTGCCGGCGTCGACGAGCTTGCTCCCAGGCTTGAGGCGCAGGAACGTGCTTGCGGGAATCGAACCGTCGTCGTTGCGGGCGGGCAGCGCGATGGACACGTTCGTGCTCTGGAAGTCGCTTGCCGCGGCGGCCAGGCTGTTCCATGTGTTGGTGGTCGAGGTGGCGTTGGTGATCTGGTCGGCGCTGCCCGGCGAAAGCGAAATGTTGTTGGTGAACACGTTCTTCTCGCCCGAAGCGAGGGTGGCCGCGAACGAGAAGTTCTGGGTTCCGTTCTTGAAGGACGTGCAATTGACGAGGGTCACGCCGCCGGTGTTGCTGTTCTGGTCGAATCCGCGCGCCTTGTTCCCGAAGGCAACGCAATGGCGCAGGATGTTGCGCTGGACCCGGGCCATTCCGCCGATCTTGAAGCCGTTTCCGTTCATGGTGGAATTGGAGCGCGGGTCCTTGGGGTCGCCGTGGTACCAACCGCTGGTGGCGGCCCAGCAACTGTCGAAGGTGACAAATTCCGGACTGTCGAAGGTGTCGTAGGCGTCGTCGGAATTGCCCCCGGCGCGACAGCCCACCAGTTTGTTGCCCGCTCCCATGGTCTGCTTGATGGCGAATCCGTCGGCCATGGAGCCTGTCTTCTTGGGGTCGTAGTTGTCGTACGAATCGACGTTGCGAAGCAATGTGTTGGAGCCGCCCTTGTTCACCTCCACGCCCGAGTTGCGGTTGTTGTGGAACTTGCAATTGTCAAAGGTGTTGTGGTCGCCGGTCACGTAGGTTCCCTGGTAACCCGCGCGGGTCACGTCGATGCGCTCGAACGTCCAATAGCTGCCGGTCAAGGAAATGCCGTAGCTGTCCTGTACGTAGGTGTCTTCGGGGAAGCCGAAGTCGAAGATCGCGCGGCCGGTCGGACTGCGCACCACGATGGGAGCGGCTTGGGTGGCCTTGACGGCGCAAACCAGGCTGTTCTTGGCGCCCGCCGTGTAGGGGATGGAATAGGTGCCTTTTTCCAGAAGCAACGAGTCGCCGGCGACCAGCTTCTTGATTGCGGTGACGAGATCGTACGGGGCCGCCTGTGTTCCCGCGTTGCCCGATTTCCCGGTGGGAGCCGCCCAGTAGGTGTTGGCGAACGTGCCCGAAGCCCAGAGAAGGGCCAGCGTGGCGAGGACGGAATGTGTTGGGATTCGATTCGACCGCATGCGAGCCCACCTCTGGTTGGACGGACCGCCAAATGCCGAGTCGTCCGATGTATCGCCAATACGGTACGGTCAGGGGAGCCCGAGCCGAGGAACGATGGCGCGAAGAGGCGTTGTAGAGCGATCAACGCGCCCAACCCACGGCGCAGGAGAAATGGGGGTCAGCGCGCGGTCAACGGATAGTGATTGGGGTGCTCGATGCGAGCCAGGTCCAAATCGACATCGAGCGATTCCCAACGGAAGATCGAAACCCCTTCGCGGGTCACGGCGGCGATCTGCTCGATGGAAGCCTTGGCGAACCAGGGAAAGTCGCGGAACGACAGGAAATATTCCCGTTGGGTACGATCGTCGAACAACCAGAACCCATGCGCCGAGATGTTGGTGACCTCAGGTCCGGAAATGCTGGTTCCAAGATTCGCGAAAGTCATCCTGGTGCTCCTCGACGATGGTTTGGATCTGCCTGAGTTGTTTGGAGTCGAAGCCGGTGTAGTCGGAAAGAGCCACGATCGGATCCAACCAGAATTTGGCTTCGCCGTCCGGGGCCACCACGTGGACGTGGGGTCGCGCCTCTTCTCGCGAGAAGAAGAAAAACCGGTACGACCCTTCGCGATAGACCGTTGGACTCACGCCAAGGAAGATACTCGCGTAGAGGCGCGGGCACAAAACCAATGCCCCGACGAGGGGGTGACCGGAGGCGATGCCCTGATCCCGTCGAAGGGATCCCGACCCCAAATCAGAAAAACATCGTAGGGGCGATTCGCGAATCGCCCTGAACGAGGAGCGCCGAATGAGGTGGGGATCCCCTCACCGGGGGCATCCGTCGCCATTCCCTTCGTGCGGTATCGGACCCGCAGCTCCGGTTTCTACCTTTGCCACCCTGTCACCGGAGGTGCCGGAGCGTCGTTCCGGTGCCCCATGAATCCAGCAAACCATCGGAGTCCTGAATGACCCAGTTGTCCGCTCTCCAGACCGCCCGCAAGGCCTACCAGCCCAAGCTGCCCCCCGTTCTGCGCAAGGGCCCCGGCGCCGTGGAACTCAAGTTCGGCGCGGCCACCGAGTCGGTCGCCGACCAGGCCGCGGTCAAGGCGCTGTTCCCCAACACCTACGGACAGCCCGTGGCGGAATTCGTCCCCGGCACCTCCAAGCTCGCCGGTGCTCTGACGGTGGGCGTGGTGCTTTCGGGCGGCCAGGCTCCCGGCGGCCACAACGTGATCGCGGGCATCTTCGACGGCCTCAAGGCCATCAACCCCGCTTCGCGCGTGCTGGGCTTCCTGGGCGGACCTTCGGGGCTGGAAGAAGGCAAGTACCTGGAAATCACC
>ENA-UPSM01005095-UPSM01005095.1-activated-sludge-metagenome-genome-assembly--contig:-NODE-5095-length-13272-cov-4.931149_pt1 | contig 13272 bp, 6 predicted proteins | sample MGYA00238181_ERZ773283 | MGnify/ENA primary metagenome ERZ773283 (study PRJEB29023, sample SAMN05720199) | activated sludge metagenome | isolation source: Anaerobic digester | place: Japan... | reverse complement strand
GTCTTCGGCAGCGAAAACGCACCCGTCTGCAGCGCGCTAACGAATGGGAAACCGTCGAAAGCATCATTCGCGACAAGGAACTGACGCCCGAGGAACAAAAGGCCTTGCGCGCGCTGATCCGGAAACAGTCTCCCAAGGAGCCCCTGCGAGCCGTCACCGTCCGCCAGCATTTCGAGCAATGCGTGGAACAAGTCATGGGGGAGCTGCTCGCATCCCGGGATCGCGGGCAGTACTCCCAGATGGGGGCGCTGTTGCACGATGTGCGCGTGGCGCTGGCGCTGGATTACGTTCCGCTGGGACAGCGCATACAGTCTACCCGGGAGTTGTCACCGAGCCAGATAGTATCGTTGGCATTGACTTCGGATACGATGCCCCGGTGGCATATGGGGCGCGTAGAATCCGTGGATGAAGCGTATCTCTACATTTCGCTGGATGACCTCGAGGTGCCCTCGCTGAAGGAACTCCGGGCCGGTGCTGGGGTGCGCGCTCGTCTGTGGCGGGAAGACGATGCCCGTTACGTGTTCACGCTCGAGTGCGCGGGATTGCGCGAGGAACCGCCCGCGTTCGTTTTTCTCCACAGCACTTCCTTGGACCGTCTGCAAACCCGCCGGGACTACCGGATGCGGCACGAACAGACGACATCGATCGGCGTGATCAGCAAGCCGCTGGATGATCAGGAACTGGAACGGCTGGCGGAGCGGCCGCTGGTGACGAAGCTGCGAGGACGCATCACCAACCTGAGCGCGGGCGGATGCGCGCTCGTGGTGCAACAACCGATTCCCGGGCAGGTCTTACTTCGAATCGCACTGGAACTGGACGATCAGGAGCCGTTCGACATCTTCGCGCGAATCGTGTCGACTCTACCCATTTCTGGGGGCCGGAGTTTCGTGCGGGCTTCTTTCGTCGCGACAGACGACGAAACGCGGGACAAAATCGCACGATACATCATCCGGCGTCAGCAGAACCTGTCAGAGGCCCATGAACCGGAACACTGATCCCTTGGCCATTATCCCGGAAGCCTTTCGCGCCATTGTGGGAAACCCGCGCGCGCTCGGCCTGTATGCCGGCCTGACCATGGGCGTTTCCAGTGTGAAGCTGGCTGTCATGTATGCTTTGACCGGCAGCGCGATACCCGAAGACCCCGAACTGTCCATCCGGCTTCTCGAATTCTGCTCCGACTTGGTGCTTGCCGGGGTCTGGGCGTTCGCGCAGACGGTCGCATTCTCCTGGATGGGACAGGACCTGGACCGGCCGCTGTGGCGGATTAGAGGCATTGGCGACGCCATGAAACGGTTCTTCTCGATCTGGCTGATGCTGAACCTCCTGATCATTATGTTGGGCAACGTCGCCGGCAAACTGCTTGCCGCGGACAACGACGATCCTACGGGACAGTTTATGCTGTTGTTGTTCCTGGTCCTGCAGGTCATCGCGATTCCGGTCGGCGCGGCGATCATGTTTCACGGGGAACTGAAATGGAAAGAACTGGGCCAGAGTCTGGCGCCGCTCGGCCGCCAATTATTTTCAACCCTGCTTCTGGTAGGCTTCAGCGGTTGCGCGCTGGTGGTAATCCTGTTTTTCCTGTTGCCGGCAACCGTCGGCCATTTGTGGGCCAGGCCGCTGATTGATATCCCGGGAGGGCTCGCGGATTGCGTGGTTTTCGCAGCCACTTGGGCTATCTGCATAATGGATCGCGAATCGGAAGACACTACCGACGATTTCGATTTCTAACTTGTACGAGGCGCTTATGCATATACGGTTTCCATACGGCGGCGGCGCCGTGGAAGCGAACCTTGAATGGGGGCGCTGTCTCGACGTATTGGACGTGGCGCCGACGCCAGCCCTGCCCGATAGTGCCGCGGCCTTGCGAGAAGGCCTCAAGAATCCGCACGGACTCTCCTCGCCCCTCCTGGAACATGTCAGACCCGGCCAGCGAGTGCTCATCATCGTATCAGACAGCTTCAGGCGAACTTGCGTGGACCAGCTTCTGCCCACCCTCCTTGATGCTTTGGGCGAACGCGGGGTTCGCGACGCCGGCATTCGTTTTCTTGTGGCTACGGGCATTCACCGGCCGCCTGCCGGCGATGAACTGCGCATGCTTCTCGGGGAACAGACGTATCAACGATTCAAGAACCAGGTCGCGTGCCATGATCCCCACGATGCCGCGCGGATGACTTATGCGGGCACCACCTCGCGGGGAACAAGGGTGATGGTCAACACAGCGGCGCTCGAGGCGGACCATGTGCTCGTCACCGGCGCCGTCGTGTTGCATTATTTTGGGGGGTTTGGAGGCGGGCGGAAGTCCATTCTTCCCGGGATCAGCTCCGTTGAGGCCATTTCCGAAAACCATTCACTGAACCTGGATCCCAAAAGCGGGGAGTTGAATCCCGACGTCCGGATTGGGCATCTCGACGGCAATCCGGTGGCCGAAGACATGCTCGAAGCCGGACGAATGATCAAGACGGCCGGTATAGTCAACACCGTTTTAAACCGCGACGGCGCAATCGCCGGCGTGTTCGTGGGCGAACTCGATGCCGCCCACCGCAAGGCGGCGGCGTTTGCATTGCGGATGTTCGGGGTCCGGATAGGGGAGAAGGCAGACTTGGTTATCGCCTCGGCGGGCCCTCCCAAGAACTATGTACAGGCCCACAAGGCCTTGTTCAATGCCTATCAGGCGGTGAAGCCGAACGGCCGCATCGTGTTGGCTGCGCGGTGCGAAGAAGGGCTGGGCGGCGAGCAGTTCGAGAAATGGCTCCGCCTGGGCAGCCGCGAGGCTGTTATCGAGGGTTTGCGCCGCCGCAGCGAAATCAACGGACAGACCGCGCTCTCGACTATCCAGAAAGCCCCGATAACCTGGTTCGTGACCGATCTGGCGCCGCAGAACGTGGCTCTCCTGAGGGCGCGAAAGGCGGAGTCTTTGCAGGATGCGCTCGAACGCGCCCGCGAGGAACTGGCCACGGCGGGCGTGCCGGCTCCCACCTGTTACGTCATGCCGAGCGCCTCGTACACCGTGCCCTTCGCGGACGACTTGCCTGAGATTACTTGAAAGCCGCGCGCGTGGCGCCATCGGCTCTCAAGGCGCGTCGTGGGATACCCAGTCACTTCCTTCGGTTGCGCCGGGCAAATCTCATGCCCAGGAGCGCCGCGAATGCGAGGAAAACGCCGGCGTCGGCGAGAACCTTCACACTTCGGGCATCGGCAAGCTGAACAATCCCTGAATGGTTGACCTGGATCTCGATGAACAGCTGCCCGTCTTCTTCGACCACGGCACGGCTGTCGGGCGTCATCCAGCCGAGCACGTTCTCGCCTCTATACCAGCCTCGGTGCTCCTGCGCCTCGCTGAAGTAGTAGATTTCGAGAGTATTGGGGTCCGCCCCTTCGGGAACCGGAATCCAGAACGGCACCGGCTGGTCGAAGACACCTTCCGGTCCGATCCGGTAGGCCGGCGACAGCACATCCGCAAGCAACACCGGCAAACCCGAACTATCGGTCATTTCCGCGATTGCGGGTTCGGCAGGCGCGGTGCTCTCTTTTTCTTCTCCGATCAGGAACTCGCGGCTGACGGGACCCACTTCGACGCCCGTGGCGGTAAGAGCTCCCCCCGTCAGGATCACGGTCTCACCCGCCGGCCAGAGTGCACCAGGCGCAAACACGACCCAGCCATCGGAATCGTCGCCGGGGGCTGTCGGCCGCCACGTGCCGCCTTCCTCGTACCAGCCGTCCCCCTCGACGCGGGCCCACACGGTGGCCGGGTCGACGGCCTCGGCCGAAGTCAGCCTGATGGCAAGCTCCGAAAACGGGGTGGCATTCGAGAAGGGCAGAGCCTCTTCGTAAATCTTCAGATCCGCGTCCAGAGCCTTTGCGTTGCGGCGATAGCCGCTGTTGGATGCACTCAAATTGCTCTCTCCGCAGGTATTCCTGGCTTTGACGGTGTAGGTATGGTACTTGTAGGTAACGGTCTCTTGTCCGCCGCAGCCGCTCGCCGGCGTCACATTCGGGGCTTGGGCCCCCGTATCGTCGTACAACGCTTCGGACTGCCAGTCGCCAATGGCTGTGCCATCGCGGAAGACCCTGTACTGCTCCGCGCCAGACACCGGGCTCCACGTCACGCGGACCTTGTCGGCAAACGTTCCATCAGTCGCCGCCACGCCGGCAGGTGCGGCCGGGGCCGAGCACGAAAAGGCAAACGTTCTGGAAGCTACGTTGCTGGCAATCATGCCGCTTTTCCAAGCCTTTGCCTTCACCGTCTTCTGCGAGTTCTGTTCGCCAGCCAGCGTGAAGGCGCCACTATACGCGGCCGAGGTTTCTAGCGGCTCCGAACCGTCTATCGTGTACCTGATCGTTGCTCCTTGGGTTGCGCAGCTCAACACGATTTGATATGAACTCTGGCCGGTGGTTGTCGAGGGCGAGATTTCCGGCGTTGCGACCATGCCCGCGCTATCCAGCACTGTGATAAAACCTCCCTCCACGACGACAGGGACCTGGACAGCGTTGGGATCGGCGGCGCTCTCAGAACCATCCCCCGAAACGGACAGCTTTTCCCCGGCCTGCGCGGTGTTTTTTACCATGAACGTCACGGTGAGAAGACAACCGTCGCCTATAACAGAAGTCTTTCCATAGACAACCAGCGCCAAGACACCGGAATTGTTGAGAGAATCCAAAGTCTTGTCAGCCTGGCTGGCAGCTTCCCCTAACGCGACACGCACAAAAGTCAGCTTCGACGTATCATAGACCAGCCTCAGCACGACGGCGCAAGGCTGTTCCCCGTTCGTGACGATGTTGACATTGACGTTGACGGAACTCCCCAATGCAGCCGACACGGATTCCACGTCAATCTGAACCTCGCCGGGGCCCTTCTGACCGGCGGCTTGTCCGCTCGTTACCAGCGTGAATGCCGCCGCGAGCGCCAAACAGAATGTGAAAAGCCCGGCGCGCCCATGGACCTCTTTACAGGAAGCCTTCATTGTTTTCTCCGTTGGTCTGCATTTGGGATTACCTCGGCCCTTAGAAGGCCCATGATACCTCTGCGGCCTATGGCCTCCATAGGCCGCGGATATCCCCCCTCGCAACGCAGCCGCAACCAAATTACTGCTTCTGAGAGAGCGGCCTATGCTCACTTCTTTCGGTTGCGGCGGGCGAATTTCATGCCTAACAACGCCGCAAATGCGAGGAAAACGCCGGCGTCAGCCAGCACCTTCACGCTTTGGGCGTCGGCCAATTGAACGATCCCTGCGTGGTTAACCTGGATTTCAATGAAAAGCTGGCCGTTTTCTTCAACAACGGCCCGGCTATCGGGGGCCATCCATCCCAGCACATTCTCGCCTCTATACCAGCCCCGATGCTCTTCCGCCTCGCTGAAGTAGTAGATTTCGAGAGTGTTCGGGTCAGCGCCTTCGGGAACCGGAATCCAGAACGGCGCCGCTTCCTCGAACACGCGGTCCGGTCCAATCCGGTAAGCTGGCGACAGCACATCAGCAAGCAAGACCGGCAAATCCGCGTCCCCGGCCAGTTCCGCGATTGTGGGCTCGGCAGGCGCAAGGCCCTCCTTCTCCTCTCCGAGCTGGAACGCGCGGCTGACCGGACCCACTTCGGCGCCGGTGACCGTGAGAGCCCCCGCAGTAAGGAGCACGGTTCCGCCGGCGGGCCACGGCGCTGCGGGTGCAACTACCACCCAGCCGTCGGAATCGTCGTCGGGTACCGTCGGCCGCCACAATCCGCCTTCTTCGCACCAACCGTCTCCCTCGGCGCGCGCCCAAACGGTGGCGGGATCTATGGGCTCGGCCGAAGTCAGCCTGAGCGCCAGTTCCGAAAGCGGGTCGGCAGCCGAGGCGGGGAAAGCCTCTTCGTGAATCTTCAAATCCGGGTCCAGAGCCTTCGAAGCGCCTCGATGACCGCTATTGGCTGCACTGAAATCGCTTTCTCCGCAGCTGTTCTTAGCCTTCACCCGGTAGTTATGGTACTTGTAGGTGATGGTCTCTTTGCCGCCGCAGCCGCTCGCGGGTGTCACAACGGGCGCTTGGGCCCCGGTATCGTCGTAAGACAAGCCGGACTGCCAGCCGCTGACCGCAGTGCTGTCCCGATAGACCTGATACTGGTCCGCGCCAGATACCGCGTTCCAGGTCACCTGAACCTTGTCGGTGAACGTTCCGTCAGTCGCCGACACGTTGGTCGGCGCGGACGGCGCGGAGCACGTAATCGTATACGTACCGGACTGTACGCCGCTGGCGGTCATGCCGGATTTCCAGGCTTTGGCCTTTAACGTGGTTGTGCTGCCAATGGCTACCGGGCTGGCGTAGGCGGTCGAACTTTCCGTGGGGTCCGAACCATCCGTTGTATAGCGAATCGTTGCTCCGCCGGTTGCACAGGTAATCGTCACATCTTGTGCCGTGTCATACGTTCCCGGCGCAGGCGAGAACTCGGGCGTCGCCACGGTGTCGGCGAGGGTGATGGTATATATGCCGGACTGTACGCCGCTGGCGGTCATGCCGGATTTCCAGGCTTTCGCCTTCAACGTGGTTGTGCTGGCAATGGCTACCGGGGCGCCATAGGTTGCCGAACTTTCCGTGGGCTCCGAACCGTCTGTTGTATAGTGAATCGTTGCTCCGCCGGTTGCACAGGTAATCGTCACACTCTGGGCCGTGTCATACGTTCCGGGCGCGGGCGAAAACTCGGGCGTCGCCACGGTCTCGGCGGGGGCGATGGTATATATGCCGGACTGCACGTCGCTGGCGGTCATGCCCGACTTCCATGCTTTGGCCTTGAGCGTTTTCGTGCTGGTGATGGCCACTACGACTGAGTCAGTGTAGGCAGTCGAACTTTCCGTGGGGTCCGAGCCGTTTGTCGTATAACGAATTGCCGCGCCTGCCGTTGCACATGTAATGGTCACATTTTGTGCTGAGGTGTACGTTCCGGGCGGGGGGGAAAAGTCAGGCGTCGCCACCGTGCCCGGGGGGGTGATCGTATACTTGCCGCTCTGCACGGCGCTGGCGGTCATGCCCGATTTCCAGGCTTTGGCCTTCAGGGTTTTCGTGGCGGCGATGGACACCGGGCCGGTATAAACCGTCGAACTTTCCGTAGGATCCGAACCGGTAGTCGTATAGCGAATTGTTGCGCCCGCTGTTGCGCAGCTAATCGTCACATTCTGTGCCGAGGTATACGTTCCGGGCAGGGGGGAGAACTCGGGCGTCGCGACCGTGCCGGGGGGAGTGATTGTATACGTGCCGGACTGCACGCCACTGGCCGTCATGCCGGATTTCCAGGCTTTCGCTTTGAGGGTAGTGGTGGTGCTGATGGCCACGGGGCTGCTGTAGGCGGTCGAACTCTCCGTGGGGTCGGAGCCGTTTGTTGTATACCGAATGGTCGCGCCTGCCGTCGCGCATGTAATCGCCACATTCTGCGCCGAGGTATAGCTTCCCGGAGGGGGGGAGAACTCGGGGGTCGCCACCGTGCCGGGGGGCGATATCGCATACGCACCAGTCTGGACGCCGCTGGCGGTCATGCCGGACTTCCAGGCCTTCGCCTTGAGGGTGGTGGTGGTGCTGATGGGCACGGGGCTGCTGTAGGCGGTCGAACTCTCCGTGGGGTCGGAGCCGTTTGTCGTATAGCGAATGGTCGCGCCTGCCGTTGCGCATGTGATCGTCACATTCTGCGCCGAGGTATAGCTTCCCGGCGCAGGCGAGAACTGGGGCGTCGCTACCGCGCCGACCGCCTCTACGGTAACCGTGCCTCCCGTCAAAACAAGGGGGATTTCTATGGCATTGGGATTGGCAGCTGAACCAGTGCCGCCGACATCCAACACCTCGTTATCTGCTGCGTCGTTGCTTACCGCAAAAGTCACCGTGAGGAGAAGCCCATCATCCATTGACGCCTTCCCCTCGTAAACAGCCAGTCCCAGAAAACCTGGGCTGCTATTAACTTCGACAGCTTTGCCAGCGTTGTTGGCAGCCGGTCCCAAGACAACGCTCTTGTACGTCAGCTTCGCGTGGTGTTCCAGCTTCAATACGATGGTAGATGGCTCTTCAGAGCCTGCAATAAGATTCACAGGAACTTGAACATTGCTTCCCGGAGCAGCGGGGGAAACCGACCCAACGGTAATCTGTATTGCACCACTAGCTTGGCCGGCCGTCAAGAATGTCAGCGCTGCGATCAGCGTCAAAGAGAACGTGAAAAACCTGACGTGACCCCGGGTCTCCTTAGGACTTTTCATTGCTTTCTCCATTTCTCACACTTAGGATTGCCTTGAGCATGAACCGTGCATCCCTCCGGGCACATTCTGCGCCCTTTCTGCACTTCCGCCACGGATCACAATCCCTTCCCGAGCCAATCCGATGCCAAGCATCGAGAATACAGCCCCGTCACCCTCCATAACATGTCACGATTATACCACTCCTGACAAGTGCCAGGATCAAGGACTCTTTGCAGAACATGGGGTTTCTGCTCATACAATACACATTCACGCCCCATCTTGTAACAGATGTCCGTGCATGTTGTTGGAACATGCGATAAGGCAATCGTGGGGAATGACAAAATGCGCACTTTTCATCCGTGCCGCCATTTCTCCCGCTGCACACTCCACGAAAGTCCCCACCCTGGTAAGGAAACAAGAATTCCTTGGCCTCGCCAGAGGTCTGGTCATCCAGCAAACGCCCCGCAAATAACAACGCCGCACACGCCGGGATCAACCTGCGCGGCGCGCCATTTGGCCTTATCATCAGGAGGCTTGCGCTCACTTGTTTCGGTTGGGCCGGGCGAGTTTCATACCCAACAACGCCACAAATGCGAGGAGAATACCGGCGTCAGCCAGCACCTTCGCGCTCTGGGCGTCGGCAAGCTGAACAATGCCCGAATGGTTGACCAGGATTTCGATGAAGAACTGCCCGTCTTCTTCGACTACGGCCCGGCTATCGGGCGCCATCCAGCCGATTACATTCTCAGCCGGGTACCAGCCCCGATGCTCTTCCGTTTCGCTGAAGTAGTAGATCTCCAGGGCGTCCGGGTCAGCGCCCTCGGGAACCGGAATCCAGAACGAGACCGGCTGGCCGAACACGCCGTTGGGGCCAATTCGGTAGGCCGGCGACACCACATCGGCACCCAGCGCAGGGAGACCCTCTTCGATGCTCATTTCCACAATTGTCGGCTCGCCAGATGCCGCGGCTTCAATGGCCGTCCCAATGTGAAATTCGCGGCTGATTGGACCCACCTCGACGCCGGTGACCGCAAGAGCCCCTGCCGTAAGGGTCACGGTCTCATCCGCGGGCCAAGGCGCCGCGGGCGCAAAAACCACCCAGCCGTCGGAATCGTCGCCCGGAGTTGTGGGCCGCCACAGACCGCCTTCCTCGGTCCAGCCATCCCCTTCGACGCGGGCCCACACGGTGGCCGGGTCAATCGATTCGGCCGAGGTCAGCCGGACGGCCAGCTCCGAGAACGGGGTGATATTCGAAGAGGGCAGAGCCTCCTCGTAGACCTTCAGGTCCGCGTCGAGAGCCTTTGATGCGCCCCGATAGCCGGTGTCGGCCGAACCGAAATCGCTCTCCCCACAGCTGTTTTTTGCTTTCACGGCGTACGTATGCTTGTGATACGTGATTTCCGGTTGGGCTCCACACCGCGACACCACCTCGGCTGCTTGAGCGCCGTAGTCGTCATAGATTGTTGCGGATTGCCAGTTGCCGATTGCCGTGCCGTCGCGATAGACCCTGTACTGGCTGGCGCGTGCGGCAGCGTTCCACGTGACGCGCACTTTGTTCGTATACTTGCCGTCGCTCGCGGACACGCCCGCGGGTGCGGCCGGGCAATTGCTCACCGTGATGCTGCCTTGCTCCAGGACAACAGGAATGCGCGTGCCGTCCGGCGCGGCAACGCTTTCAGAACCGTCGCCCGCAATTGTCAGGACACCTGGGGGCGCGGCGCCACTTATGGCAAAGGTTACGGTCAAGAGATTTCCGTCGGCCATGGCGGAAGTCCCCCCAAAGACAACGATACTCACGAGTCCGGGGGTTTTATTATCATAGGCGACCGATTTGCCGGCTTGCGTCGCGGCTTCCCCAGCTTCAACATCGACAAAACTCAACTGGACCGCATCGTATACCAGCTTTGCCACGATGACCGAGGGCTGTTCGCCATTCGTTACGAGTTCCACGCCAAGATCGACGTCATCTCCCGGACCGCCGGAAGCGGTCCCGACAAGAATCTCGATTTGGCCTTGGTCCTCCCCTCCGAACGCAGTTCCCGCAGCCAGGAGCATGAGCGTTATGGAAACAGCCAGACAGCTCACGAGGGTTCCGGCGTGGCGGCTCGTTTCGTTGAAATCCGTCATGGCACTCTCCGTTCTCAAGCTTTGCGAAACCCTGGGACGACAGACGAATTCTCCACCCGCCTCCGCCATACGCCCCATACTGTGTTTTCCCTGCCGGCCCTCAATGCGCGCGCTGGTATAAACATAGCCATATCAATGGCTCCCACAGGTCTGTTGACTGTGTCAATGCGGTGAGAAGTATACCATTTCCCGACTTCTCCATGGCGCCAAATCGCGTCGAATATGCGGCGCCTGCGTACAGAATACATTCCGCGAGGCCATTTCATGACACCGGGGCTTGATGAGCCGCCATCAGCCCCAGGGACCGCCTCCTTCCCCTGAGGCCCCTCTCGCAAGCCTCGCGCGGCCCAATCTGCCCGGCCTGAGGGTCTTATCCTGATGCGTCCTCTGGAACTATGCATCGAGGCCGGGATGACCAGTGCGCGCACGCTGCGTGCGCAACCATAAGACAAGCCCCAGGCCGGCTATCATCTGGACACCTGCCATCACGTGACCATAAGTAAAGGGATAGAGAATGTGCTGAGCATCGCGGACAAACTCCAGCAAGAAACGCGGCAGACTGTATGCGACGAGAAAAAGAGCCGTAACACTTCCACAAACCGAATGGTTCGCGCTTTGTCTGGCCCGCAAATAGATGATACCCGCCAATACCGCCATCAAAGCGGCCATGTCGAGCGCCGGCCACCAGTAAAGGGGTTGGATTATTCCCCAGAAGGGAGTCGAAAACGGGATTCCCCGGCAACAGCCGGCGAAAAGACATCCAATTCGAGCAACGGCCCCCCCTGCGACGATTCCGGGAACGAGCGCGTCCAGTACCGCAAGAATGGGCGTTCTCAATGCTGACGCAGCCAGGGAAGCACCAATCAGTGCACCCCAATACCCCCCGAAAGAGCAGAAATGGAGCTCGAGATTTGCGATAGTCTCACGATTGACGCCATTTCCTGCCAAACCCAGGATAGCTGCGCCGGCCACGCCAAAACCCGCCGAGCAAAGTAGTATGCACAGGGCCCGGTTTCGACGCCCGTCTGCGGCCTTCAACAACATGCGCCAGGAAATGACGAGAAAGAACGCCAGGGCAAACGGCAACACCATCGCATGCGGGTACAAGACAAGGGAGCCAATGCGGACGCCCAAGACAGTGTTCTCCTCCATGCAAGACGGGGCCATCGCGTGATGGCCCCGTCTTCATCCTTGCCAGCAAGCTTATGCTTTGTTACGGGTCGCGGCCAGTGCTAGCAGAAGCGAGGATAGTCCGACGAGCGTGGCTATCAGCCCCACCCAGCTTCCTCTGGTTCCGCTGGCCCCGACCTCGAGCGTCATCCCGGCGAGTTCGACCTCGCCGGGCTTCCCAAGCTGCAGCAGCCCCGCGTGGTTGATCTGGATTTCGATGTACTGAACATCGTCCTCCACAACCGTATGCCTGCTCCCGGGGACAAGCCATCCGACTACATTCTCGCCCCGATACCAGCCGTAGTGCAATTGAGACTCGCTGAAGTAGTAAATCTCAAGCGAATTGGCGTCCATGCCCTCCGGGACCGGAATCTGGATCGTCTGCGGCTCGTCGAAGACCCGGGACGGCCCAATCCGGTACACGGGCGACGCGGCGGTGGCCAGGATCTTCGGCAAGGACTCGATGCGCGCATCCTCGAACACGGCTACCTCGCCCGGTTCCTCGAATCCTGTACCCTCACCCACCTGGAACTCGACCGTCACCGGCTCGAGCTCAACGCCATCAATGGTCGAGGCACCCACAGTCATCGTGACGACTTCACCTTGCGGCAATAGCTCGGCAGGTTCGTGCACGACCCAGCCGTCCGACAGGGATTCGCCGATCGCCCTCCAGACCGCCTGTTCGGAATAGTAGGTCTCGCTCTGCACCACGGCCCACACCGTTGCCGGATCGATAACCTGACCGGTGTTCAACCGAACCGCCAGCTTGGCCGTGGGCGCCACCGCTCCGTTAGGACTCGCCGCCAGGCTCAGCGGCAGGGTCTCCTCGAACACCTCGGCCGTCAGGCGCTTGGTAGGCGAACTGCACGACCCGTCTTGTTCGCACACGACGGTCAGGGTGGTTGTTTGATCGGCTTCGATGGTCACTTCCTGTGAGGGGGGCTGTTTCCACGCATCGACATCGTTGAACGTCACCGTGTGAGTCCCGACGGCAAGACTGGACACCACGGCCCCGCTCAACTGCCAGGCGCCGCCGTCCACGCGCCATCGTATGCCGGCCGTGGTGGCCACTTCCGGCGTGAGTATTACCTGCAGTGAGCCGGTGGGAACCACTATCGTGTACACCCCGGCCGCAGTCAGGGTTTCCCCTGCCGTAATAGTGACCGTCTGGTTCGGCGGCGCGGTCCAGCCCTCGAGCGCCTTGAACTCGACCTCGTGCGAGCCCTCGGGCACGTCCTCTTCGGTGCTGCCGCTGTCGAACCACTCCTCGGTCCCCACGCGCCGCCATTGCGCGCCGGCATCCACCGCCGCCTGAGGTGTGATCGTTACCAGCAGCCAGCCGGACGGGATCTCGACATACGTCCCGGTTGCGGTGGCCGTCTGGCCACCGATGACCTCCACCTCTTGCGCGTCCGGCGTGGTCCAGCCCGATATGTCCAGGAACTCGACCGTGTAGATGCCCGCCGGGACATCGGTTTCAATATCCCCGCTGGCCAGCCAGCCGGAACCGGTATCCAGCTTGAACTCCGCCGATTCTGCGGCCACCACCTCGAGCACCTGCTCGCCCTCGGTGGCCAGGAGGTTTTCTATCACGAGCGGCGTCGACATATCCGCGTCCAGTGCGCACTCGAAGTACATGGTCGCGAGCACGAACGGATTCTCGCCATCCTCAGGATTGCCTCCCGCGCGCACATCGTCGCGGGTTGTGACCGGACCGCCGTTGGCGGAGTCCACGAACACCATCCGCACCCGCCCGGCCTTGATGCCGTCGGGCTCGCTCACCACTACTTCGT
>ENA-UPSM01005067-UPSM01005067.1-activated-sludge-metagenome-genome-assembly--contig:-NODE-5067-length-13337-cov-5.964840_pt1 | contig 13337 bp, 13 predicted proteins | sample MGYA00238181_ERZ773283 | MGnify/ENA primary metagenome ERZ773283 (study PRJEB29023, sample SAMN05720199) | activated sludge metagenome | isolation source: Anaerobic digester | place: Japan... | reverse complement strand
AAGGAGTCTCCATGAAGTGGTATTCGATCACAGGGTTCATGATTTCCGCGCTCGTCCAGTCGATCGCCGCGGCGCCCGCGGTATCGATCAGCGGAACGGTCGTGAAAAGTGGTGGAGGCGCGCTCAAAGACGTGACCTGTACGCTTGCCGGAGTCGGCGGGCTCGGCGCGACGACGGATGCGGCGGGCAAGTTCATCCTGGAAAACAGCGCTGCCGTGAAGATGCCTTCCGCGCAAGCGCACCCGTTGACGTTCAATCTCAAGGGCAAGGAGCTGTTCATCCAGAGCGCCGACCAGGAGATTTCCGGTACGGTTTCCGTCTACAATACAGAGGGCAGGAAGGTCTCTTCGGTGGAGTTCCACCGGACCAATGGATCGTCGGCGAGCATCGCGCTGCCATCCATGGCTTCCGGTCTGAACATCCTGAAAATCACCCTGAACGGGAAGACCTACACGAGCCAGGTCATGGAGCTCCCGAGCGTCGGGGAGAACCTCCAGGGGGCATCGGGCATCTCCGCATCGAATCCGCTCGTCCTCCTCAGGGCCGCAGCCGATCCCGTCGTGGATACGCTGATCACCAGGAAGAACGGCTTCACGGAAAAGCGCACCCCGATCACCTCGTACAACCTGTCCAATCTTTCCATCACGATGGATTCCATCGTACAGGTCACCTGCAACGCGACGACCCTCAAGGCGGCGGGAGCGTGCAGGCCCAACCACCAGATCCTGCTGGGAACCGCGCTATCCGCGAACAACATGCCCGCGCTGGCCGCCCAGGAATTCAATTTCGTGACCCCCGAAAACGAGATGAAGTGGGAAAGCGTCGAACGATCGGAGGGCAACTTCTCGTTCGGCTCCGCCGACAACATCGTCAACTGGGCGCAGCAGAACAACATGAAGATCAAGGGCCACGCCCTTGTCTGGCACAACCAGCTTCCAGACTGGGTCAAACAAATCAACAACCGCGACCGCCTGCTTTCCGTGATGAAAAGGCACATCGAAACGGTCATGGGGCGTTGGGGCAACAAGCTCCACTCCTGGGATGTCGTGAACGAAGCGATCTCGACGGACAGCGATGTCGGTTCCGGCAATGCGAAGATGCGCGTCTCGGTGTTTTCGAACCTGCTCGGCGAAGACTTCATTCCCACGGCGTTCAAGATGGCGCGCGAGTACGCGGACAAGAACAACATGAAGGGCATGAAGCTCTACTACAACGACTACAGCATCGACGCCGACAACGACAAATCCCGGTTCCTCCGCAAGAAGATCAAGGATTGGCTCGCCGCCGGCGCCCCCATCGACGGCATCGGATTCCAGATGCACATCGGCCCGCCGAACAACATCCCCACCGTCCAGGCCGTGAAGGACAACATGGACTACTACGCGAGCCTGGGCCTGGAGGTCCTGATCTCGGAATGGGACATCAACCTGTGCGGCAACAGGGTCACCTCGGCGCAACAGACCGAGTTCTACCATGAGATCACCGAAGTTTGCGTGAACAATCCCAAGTGCACCGCGATCACCTTCTGGGGTGTCAACGACCAGAACTCGTGGCTCAACAGCTTCAACGGGTCCCAGTGCAACGGCTCGAATTCGCAATCGCTGCTGTTCAGCAACGGCCAGAAGAAGCCGGTCTACACGCAGGTGCTGAACGGCTTGAACGGCAAATAAGTCGTCGTCCGCACCGCCAAGAATGGGAAAGGCCGGGATCCGACGATCCCGGCCTTTTTTGTCATGCAGCCTTTGCTGGCGGGTGTGTTCCTGGATCCGGACCACGGGCAGGTGGGCGCGCGCCGCGGGAGCCGCGAAATGTCTGTGCGTTGCGTCTCGGGACTCGCGCAGCGGCGGTGGTTCAACGCGCGCTTGCGCCGGATCCGGGAAGGACCAAGGCGGTCCCGGAGGAATTCCTGTAGTTTGTGGCCCAAGCCCTCACACCACTCGAAAGGAAATCCAAGATGGCCAAGCTGCGGTTTTCCATCCTCATCCACGCGCCGAGATCGAAGGTCTGGAGCACGATGCTCGACGATGCGACCTATCGAGTCTGGTCGGCGGCGTTCAGCCCCGGTTCGCACTATGTCGGCGATTGGAGCCAAGGCAGCAAGATCCTGTTTCTCGGGCCCGACCCGAATACGGGAAAGCTGGGAGGCATGGTGAGTCGCATCGCGGAGAATCGCCTGCACGAGTACATCTCGATCGAACATCTGGGCCTGGTCAGCGACGGCCTGGAAGACACGACCAGCCAGGAAGCGAAGGTCTGGGCCGGTTCCCATGAGAACTACACCTTCAAGGACGCACAAGGTGCGACGGAAGTCCTGGTCGATCTGGACATCGCCGACGAGTTCAAGGAAATGTTCGAGGGCCTGTGGCCCAAGGCGCTCCAAACGCTCAAAGAGCTGGCGGAGAAATAGGGGAGTCGGTATTTGGCAACCAGGAGCGCATCTCCTGGTACCGCATCGCATCGAGTCCGACTTGACCCGCTACCAGGAACGACAAACCGGACGCGTTCTCATTCCACCAGAACCTTGCGCGCCCGCTTCCCGTCTTGCGCCACCGCGCAAGCCGATTCCATTCCTTCGCGAACTAGACCTTCCGCTCGGATTCCAGCGCCCGCGCCACCCGCTCCAGCGCTTCGTCCAGGATCGCCCGCGTGGTCCCGAAGTTCAGGCGCATCCAGCCGCGTCCGGCTTCGCCGAACATGCCGCCGCGGTTGAGGCCCACCAGGCCTTTGCCCGTGAAGAGCTTCACGAGTTCGGCCTCGGTCCTGCCCAACGCGCGGCAGTCCAGCCACGACAGGTAGGTGGCTTCGGGGAGGTTGGGAACCACGCCCGGCCAGCGTTCGCGCGCGAAGTCGACCAGGCGACGGGAATTGTCGCGCAGGTGGACCAGCAGGGCGTCGAGCCAGGCGTCGCCGCGGGCGTAGGCGGCTTCCATGGCGGCGAGACCCGGCGCGTTGTGGCAGGGGATCCCGCGGGTGCGGAACAGCCCCGTGAACTTGCGGCGCATCGCCTCGTCGGGGATGATGGCCGCCGAGATGTTGAGCCCCGCCAGATTGAAGGTCTTGCTGGGGGCCACGAAGGTGGCGATGCGGTCGGGGTCCAGAACTTCCAGCGCCGCCAGCGGGGTGTGGACCGCGGGGGCGTACACCAGGTCGGCGTGGATCTCGTCGGAGAGGACGCACGTGCCGGTCCCGGCGCAGATCTCGGCCAGGGTGATCAATTCCTGGCGGGTCCAGGCGCGGCCCACAGGGTTGTGGGGATTGCAGAGGACGAACGCCTCGGCGGTCTGGGCCTTGGCCTCGAAGGCGTCGAAGTCGATCTCCCAGCGTCCGCCGCGCTCGACCAGCGGGCATTCGGACAGGATCCGTCCTTCCGAGCGGCCGAGGTCGAAGAAGGGGTGGTAGACCGGCGGCTGGATCAGGATCTCGTCGCCTTCGTCGGTGAAGGCGTCGAGGGCGTTCTTGAGGGCGGGCACCACGCCGGGCGCGAACACGATCCATTCGTGCGGGACCTTCCAGCCGTGGCGGCGCTCCAGCCAGCCCGCCAGGGCGGCCACCACGTCGTCGTGCCGCGAAGCGGGGTAGCCGTAGACGCCGTGCTCCAGCTGGGCGCGCAGGGCGTCCAGGACCGGCGGCGGCGCCGCGAAGTCCATGTCGGCCACCCACAGCGGGAGCACGTCGGGCGATCCATACAGCCGCGGGGCGTCGTCCCATTTGGCGCATCCGGTGCCGCGGCGCTCGATGGCGCGTTCGAAGTCGAAGTCGGTCATGTCCCCAAACATGGACAAGGCGAGGGCGGATGTCCACCTTGGGGGCGCCGCGATCCGGTCGCGGTCCTTCAAGTGTCTGGTCGAGGCCGATCTATTTCTTCCAGTCCGTTCTCGCATCGCGAAGATTGAGAATCAGGATGGCATCTTCGGTCTTCCGGTACAGAATGAATTTGTGCGAATCAAGAACGAGCTTCCGTACGGTCTTCTTCCCGCTCACATTGTAGACCGTGCCGATTTCCGGGAATTCCAACATTTCATTGGCGCGGTCGAACAGCTCATCCACATAACGTTCCGCTGCCTGAGGGCTGTCGGCCGAGATGTACTCCAGAATTTCTTCCAGTTGGCGTCTCGCCGAAAGAAGCCAGATGATCTTCACGGGAAAAATTTCGCCTTGAGAGCCTTCCTGTATTCGTTCTGCTCGATTCCGCCACCGTTCGCGAACTCTTCTTCCGACTCGTTGTTCGCCTGAAGGATTTCAAGCCGATCCAGCAGTTCCTGATAGGACTCGGCCGAGACCAAAACCGCGGAAGATTTGCCGTGTTGCGTGATGATGATCGGTCGCTGATTCGATCGCACCCGGGCAACCATGCTCGCGGCATGCTCGCGGAACTCGGAGATGGGGCACACATCTTCAAGGACGTTCATGGAGACCTCCTCTCTCTCTAAACTACCGTTTTGTACGCCAGGAAGTACAAAATCTCGAGAATTTTGCACGGATGCACCGGTTGGAGCAATGGAGGCCGATGAGATCCGACCAAGCGGCCGCCTTCACCAGAATCCCTGACCACGCGACCAGACCTGAATCCGCGATCGCCCCCTCCGGAGAATCGACGGACGGCGGTATTCCCAACAGCCCTTCAGGGGGCCTCGAGCACGGTGGCGAAGGAACGGGGATCCTCCAGCAGGCGGCGCAGGGTGGTGCCGCACCGGGCCGCGGGCGCACCGTCGATCAGGTCGTGGTTGAACGACGCCGTGACGCTCGCGATCTCGCGGATCTCGATGCGGTCGCCGACCACCCAGGGTTTGCGGCAGGTGCCCCCCAGCACGAACGAGACGGCATTCGGCCCGCCGGCATAGGGAAGGAAGAACCCCGGCCCGTTGGCGATCCCGACCACCGAGGTGACAAAATGCGTCTCGGCCAGCTCCCGCACCCAACCATGCCGCGACAAAATCCGTCGAAACAAAAACCGCGCCACCGGACGCGGCAGAGCCGACGTCAAACGCCGCGCAAGGCGGGATTCGACGAACCCGGCAGGCGCCGCTTCGGTCTTGGCCCGCTCGATCTGCGCCGCGATTCAGTCTCCTTGGAGGAGCTTCTGTCGACACGCGCAAGAATGCTCTCGCTCTTGCATCGGAATTTGATGCAGCCTGAGAAGGAAATGATCCTGCGCTTCTTGAGGAGCGAAGTCTTCTGGAACGACTCTGGTTTTGCCGGGATCGAAGATCTTCCCGCGCTGCTTTGGAAAACACAGAACTTGGACAAGATGGCTCCGGAAAAACGGGCCAAATCCATTCAAGAACTGGAAGGCCTGCTCGCCGAAGGGGTTGTCTCGAGCAAGGAGTGAAGGATCCTTGTGTGCGCCCAACCGCCCGTCCCGCCGACTCCCGTCCACGATCGCCAGGTTTTGTCGCACAAACGGATAGGACTCCCAAACTTCCGAAGGAAGCAGGGAGTCCCCGCCTTCGAGGCCGCCGAAGCGTCCCCGTCGGGAAGTGGCCCGACCCGATCCTTTGGAGGGATCGACCCGAACCGTGGACAATTTTTGCCCCAGCGAATCCGACCGTTTTCGTCAAGCGAGCCTATGCCCGCTGGGAGTTTGAGGCCCCTATCGGGGATGCAGTCGAAGGGAAGCGGACCCGAAGGCGTCCGTGTTGGGGGACGTCGAGGGTCCGGTGACCGAGAATGCGCCCCGAGAGGAGCCTCAAAAGTGGAGGCGGGGGGAATCGAACCCCCGTCCAAAGAAAGTCTTGCCTTGCCTTCTACATGCTTAGTCGACTATTTGATCTCGCCCCCCGCGCCGCCAGTCGACAAGCTTCGCGAGAGACCAGTCTAGTGAATCTCAGACTTGCACCCCAGACATGTGCAGATCCCAGCCCCCTGGTTGTCGACGCGCAGGACCGGAGACATATCCTGTTTGTCGCTTGCTCGTAAGGGTTAGTTACGCGGCAAGAGCGTAAGAGTAAGACTCTTCGCCTGATATTGGTTTTCAGGTTTTTTAAGAGGCCACCTGAGCCCTCTGCATGCCAACAAGACCGTTCCAACTCTGTCGAAACCTGTGCGCCCCCATTGCGCGTCGGAGGGGCATGCCCTCCTCGGCTGCGGCTGTCTTACCCGCCGTTGCAAGCAAAGGTACCTTCCGCACCCCCCGAAGGCAAGCGGAAGCCAGGAAACATCCTTTATTTGAAGGGCTTGACGATCGAGTCGGACAGCAGGACCTCGACCGTGTCGTCGACCATGCGCGCGTTCTGGAACAGGTAGTCCTTCGCCTTGTACGCGGCGCGCACGACCACGGGGTGGGGGAGCTTGGCCTGGCGGGCGTCGATCCACATGGGGCGCATCGCCGCGATGCGTTCCGATTCGCGGGCGCGGACCTGCTCGGGGGAAAGCGCGTGCGAATTCTGTCGTCGATCGTCGACGTAGGTGGCCACCAGCTGCACGACGGAATCCGGCGTGTCGCGGAATTCCAGCCGCACCAGCGCGAGTTCATCGGGCGCCGGGCGCGAGACCAGGTATTGCAGACGCTCCATGAGGCTGTCCTGGTGGCGGGCGGCGCGGCCTTCCAGCAGGAACGGCGGCGTGGCGATCCGGACGGTGTCGGTGTCGGAGCCCGAACCGACGAAGGGGAACAGGGCGCGTCCCACCGATCCGCAACCGGCGAGGAGGATGGTGGCCAGAAGCAATAGAATCGCGAAGCACTTGCGCATGCGATGCAAAGTGACATACACTTGGTGGATCCGTGTACCCGTGAACCACCGCAGGAGCCAATCCCAATGACCGAACGCATCGGAATCCTCACCTCGGGCGGAGACTGTCCCGGTCTCAACGCCGTGATCCGCGCCGTGGTGAAGGCTGGACAATATTCGGGATTCGAGACCCTGGGGTTCCGCGGAGGGTTCGAAGGTCTTCTCACGCCATGCGAGCCGGTGGACCTGGACTACAACCGCATGGACGGCATGCTCGTGCGAGGCGGGACGATCCTGGGTTCGGCCAACACGGGCGTGTTCGCGACCAAGACAGGACTTGGCGAACCGCGCGAGATCGACGAGTCGTTGCTGGAACAGGCCGCGGCCAACTGCAAGTCGCTCGGCCTGCGCGCACTCATCGTCGTCGGCGGCGACGGATCGCTTTCCATCGCCAACCGTCTGGCCGAACACGGCGTGAACGTGGTGGGCGTGCCCAAGACCATCGACAACGACCTGGACGCCACCGACCAGACCTTCGGGTTCGACACCGCCGTGGATTGCGCCACCAACGCGCTGGACAGGCTGCACACCACCGCCGAAAGCCACGGCCGCGTGATCGTGCTGGAGGTCATGGGGCGCAATTCGGGATGGATCGCGCTGCATTCGGGCATCGCCGGCGGCGGCGACGTGATCCTGGTCCCCGAGATCCCGTTCAACTGGCCGGCCGTCTGCGCCAAGGTGATGGATCGCGAACGGCGGGGCAAGCGCTTCACGCTGATCGTGGTCGCCGAAGGCGCCGCGCCGCGCGGTGGAGCCGTGGCGGTCCACACCACCGCCGACGGTCGCGAAGTCCGCCTTGGCGGGATCGGCGAGATCGTGGCGCACGAAGTGGCCAACCGCACCGGCAAGGACACCCGAGCGGTGGTGCTGGGGCATCTGCAGCGCGGTGGCGCGCCGACCACCTTCGACAGACTGCTCTGCACCCGCTACGGCGAGGCGGCCGTGCGTCTGATCCGCGACGGCAGCTACGGGAAGATGGTGAGCCTGCATGGGACGGAAATCGTCGCCGTGCCCATCACGCGGGCGATCGGACGGCCCCGCCGGATCGACCCCGACGGCGAGCTCCTGTTGTCGGCCAAGGCCCTGGGGATCGGGTTCGGCGACTGAGGCCGTTCCGACCCTCCCCCGCGTCTTTCGCGACGGGGGGAGGGACGCTTTTTGTCGGTGCCGTCCCCGGGCCTACTTGCCCTGGTAGACGGGCTTGCGCTTTTCCTTGAAGCTCGCGATGCCTTCCTGGTAGTCGTGCGAATCGTACACGATCCGGCGCATGCCCTGCACGCGTTCGAAGACGTTGGGGCTCATGGGGTGCGCCGACGACAGGAGCCGCAGCTGTTCCTTCATCACGGTGACGGAAAGCGGCGCGTTCTGCGCGATGCTGCGCGCGATGCCCATCACGAAGGGCTCGATCTCGTCGGCCTCCTTGATGTAGTTGACCATCCCCAGGTTCAGGGCCTGCGTGGCCGGGATGGGCTGGGCGGTGAAGAGCATTTCCTTGACCACCGGCAGAGGGATCGCGTTGATGAGCGTGAGCAGGCCGCCCAGGTTGTAGGGGATGCCCAACTTGGCGGGAGTGATCGCGAAGGTGGTCTCGGGCGTGGCGACCAGGATGTCGCAGGCCAGGGCCGCTTCGCAGGCGCCGCCCCACACGCCGCCTTCCAGCAGCGCGACGATGGGCGCGGGGAATTCCTGGATGGCGCGCACCAGCACGCGCAGCGGGTCGTTCCACGAGAGCGGATCGCGGCCCTTTCCGGGAAGCTCGTTGACGTCGTGTCCGGAAGACCAGGTCTTGGCGCCGGGCGTGGCGCGCAGCACCACGGCGCGCACCTCCTGTTGACGGAATCCGGCAAGAGCGTCGGTGATCCCGTGGATCATCGCGTCGCTCAGGACGTTGCGCTTGGCGGGATTGTCCATCACGATGGTGCCGATCGAATCGACGAGTTCCTTCTTGACGAGCGCCATAATCGTTCCCCCGATCATCCTTGGAAGCGGACCCCGGGAATCGGAATCCGGTTTCCGATGAAAATTACCTATTCCGGACGAGTTTATCCGGTTTTGAAGGGGCTCCGGATCAGAATCTCAGGCGCCACACCATTCCGCAGGCCCTGATGGCGCCCCGCCGGGCGTGGACCGCTCTGCGCACCAGCGGTTCGGACACCAGCCAGCTCGCCAGTTCGTGCACCACCAGGTGGGGTTCCCAGGCGGTGTCGATGTCGGGTCTGCCCAGCGACAGGTTGATGTTGTCGGTGCGGAGTTCGCCGTCTTGGCAGCCTCGCCAGCGCGTGTAGCGGCCGATCCGGTGCAGGACCCAGATCTCGTCGCCGGTGGGACCGTCGAGCCCGGGCACGGGGACGATTTCCAGTCGCACGCGGGCGTCGGCGCCTTCGGTCGGTTCGAGCTCGACGACGCGTTTGTCGGCGAAGGGATCGCCCGAGCGCGTGGACGCGCAAGCCCCGAGTGCGAGCGCGACGGATAGGAACGTAATGGAATGGATGAAGAGGGTTCGCATGGGTGGTGGATAGGAGATAGGAATCGCGTTCGGATCGGATGTCCCGAGGTCGTTCGCGTGCCGGTGCGGAGGATCGGTTGTGGAACTATTATACTTGTGCTATATTCTACTTGTTGATTAGTTGAAGGAGTCCAATGTCCCTGCATTTTGGCTTGTTGGGGCTTCTGAAGATCTGCCCGATGTCGGGGTACGATCTGAAGAAGATCTTCGACGAATCCGTCAATTTCTTCTGGTCGGCGCAGATCAGCCAGATCTACCGCGAATTGAAGGCCTTGGAACGCGCGGGCTGCGTGGTTTCCACGACCGAGGCGAGTTCGGCCGGTCCCAACAAGCGCATCTACCGGATCACCGAATCGGGCAAGGCGCGCCTGAAGGAATGGCTCCTGGACGACACCCGCGAGATCGGCGAGGACGACCGGAACGAATTCCTGATGCGGGTGTTCCTGTCGTCCAGCATCGGCGGGAACGAATTGCTGGGCATTCTGCGCAAGCGTCTCGCGAAGTACCGCAACGACCTGGAGCGCCTGAACACGTCGGAATCGAACATTCCCAAGTACCAGGAAAAGTTCGACATCGAAAGCGAACGGTTGTTCTGGATGATCTCGCTGCGTCGAGGCTACCACGACGTCCAGTCGCACATCCGGTGGGCCGAAGAAAGCATCCGGTTCCTGGAAGACCAAGGGTATCGCGCTCCGTGAAGATCCAATCCAATTCCACCGCATCGGCAAAGAAGCATCGCATGGACCACCTCGTTCCTGTCCGGAGGCTGTTCGCCGGCCTCGCGATCCTGTTGGCCGCTTGGGCGCCGGCACCGGCCGCGCAAACGGATTCCGTCATCGTCGATTCCGCCCTGCGCGCACCGCCGGCCTCGGATTCGTCGCTCGGCCCGTCGGGCACGGAGGATGCTCCCGCGCCCACGGACGCCCTTTCCGAGGCGCCGGATTCGACGATTCCTGTCCACCTTTCCCAAGGAGCCGGCGACTCGCAGGCCGTGGTGCCGGTTTCCGACACCGTTCGCACGCTGGACGCCAGCGATGCCGGGCGCACCGTGGTGGTGCGCGGCGCGAAGGTCCGCGGCACCGGTGGCGTGGTGGGGATGGCCGTCGCGCGGAGGTTGCCTTCGTTCGCGGGGGAGCCCGACGTGATGCGCGCGGCCTTGCGTTCGCCCGCGGTGGCGGGAAGCTCCGACTACTCCAACAAGCTTTACGTGCGCGGCAGCTCGGCCGACCAGAATCTGGTCCTGTTCGACGACGCCATCCTCTGGAGCCCCAGCCATTTCGGGGGCATGATGAGCACGTTCGTGGTCGACGGACTCTCCGACATGGCCATGTACCCGGGCGGGTTCGACGCGCGTTGGGGCAACCGCCTGGCCAGCGTCCTGGACGTGCGCACCAAGAACCCCGGAGCGATCCGCGACACCTGCTGCGTGGACGGCATGTTCCGATGGTCGGTCTTCGCCTTCAGCCTGGAGCTGGAACGGCGCATGGGGCCGTGGTGGATCGTGGCGGCGGGGCGCTACACGTACTTCGACCGGATGTTCACGCTGCTGCGGAAGCTGGACCTGATGGACTTCCAGCTGGACTACCGATTCTACGACATCCAGTCCGGCCTTGGCTGGACCGACGGGCGCGACACGGTGCGCGCCAGCGTCTACGCGGGCCGCGACGAGATGGACGAAGACGCCACCCATATCGATTGGGGCAACTACGCGGTGCCGTTCAACTGGTCCAAGGCGCTTTCCGACGATTTCCGCTGGAGGGGGAGCGTGTCGTGGAGCTGGTTCGACCAGACCATGACCGTGGCCGACCTGGAAACCATGGGCAATTCCGTTCAGGACCTGAAGGGGCGACAGGAATTGACGTGGAAGGCGCCGTGGAACGCCCTCGTGGCGATCGGAGGCGAGGCCTCGCGGATCGAAAGCCGACTCACCAGCCGGGACCTGACCACCGGGGCGGTGGAATCGGCCAAGCCGGATCCCGTCTGGCTCTGGGAGCCCTACGTCTCGCACGACTGGAGGCTGCCCGGGGGCTGGAATCTCGCCTTGGGAGTCCGCGAGACCTGGAATCCCCGGTTCCAGGATCCCACCTTCGACGTCCGGGGAACCTTGGCCTGGATCCCGGCGCCCGACTGGCGGCTCGAAGCCCACGCCGGAACCTACACGCAGTACATGACCAGCTTGCGGTTCGACGAGGCGGAACAACCCAACGAGTTCTGGTATCCGCTGCTGCCGCCGGCCGAACCTTCGCGACAATTTCTGCTTGCCCTCGGTGCGAGCCGCGCGCGTCTGCCGCTGGGGCTCCTGGCGCGGCTGGACGTGTACGGCAAGCAGATGCGCGACATTCCCTATTTCTTCCCCAACTCGGGGACCGTGCGGGAGGCCCAGGACCAAGGAGACTGGTTCAACCGGAACCTGGTCATGCTGCGCGGTTGGGCGGCCGGGGCCGAAGCGTCGCTGACGCGCGAGGCGGGGCCGGTGGCGGGATCGGTCTCGTACGCCTGGGGGATGTCGGTCGTGAAACAGCCCGCTTTCGATGGGCCCGACGGACGTGTGGAGTTCGCTCCACGCTGGGCGCCGTGGGACCAGCGGCATCGGTTCAAGGCCGACCTGTCGGCCGAGTGGCTGGGACGCGGTGCCGGAATCCGGCGCACCGCCAAGGATCGGTCCCTGCGGTCGTCGGCGAGCCTGTCGTGGAGCACGGGCATGGCCTGGACCGAGCCGGTGGGTTGGGTGAAGGGCGCCGCGCCGTTGCAGGAGAGCGACGGCGAGGGCGGTTGGGGCGACGGCGAGTCCAGTTGGATGCGATGGGGCGACGCCAGTGCGGGACACCGGCCCGACTATTTCCGTTTGGACCTGGTTCCGCTGGATTTTCGCGCCGGAGCCGACCGCTGGTATTGGAGCATGCTCAACGTGACCAACCACCGCAACGTGATCCTGCGGTCCTGGGACACCAAGGTCGCGCCGCCCGAGCGCGACGACGTGAACGGCTACGGGTTCTTCCCCGTCATGTTCGGTTACGAAAGGCGGTTCTGAGCCATGTCCCGAGCAAAAAGGTTCGCGTTGGGTGTTGCGCTCGCGGGCGTGTTGCAATCCTGCGACGGTCCGTGGAACATGATGCCGCCAAGCTCTCCTACGCCCCCCGATCTGCAGGTGTCGCTGACGCTGGTGTCGGGGCGTCGGTTCGACACGCTGCGCGTGCAGCCGCCCCGGCCCCTGGACGGCGCCGTCCTCGGCCGGGATTGGATGGACATCGATCGGTCGTCGGCGGTCCTCAGGGCGAGGGGGACGACGGATTCCGTCGTATATCGGCCGATGCCGTCGGACCGCACCCTGTGGGTCGCGTCGGATTCCGTCTCCCGGGTGCCGCCCGCGACCGTGTGGGACCTGGACCTCGTGGTGGTCTGGAACGACGCTTCGGGGGAGCGCCGCGACAGTGTCTCCGGGACGGCGCGCGTCCCGGCCGATTGCGGGATCGAGGGGCCTGTGCTGGTTCCCGCTCCGCTTTTGGATTCGGTGGCGGCCTCCGATCCCCGGTCGGGCGGAGGGGCGCTGGAAGAATCGGCGCGCGACAGCCTGCGCCGGGGCCTGCTCCCGTGGCGGGAATTGACGGAAGGCGACACGATGTGGTTTCCGCATTCGGAGGAGCCGTTCGCGAACCGCGAAGGCGTCGTGGTCCCACTGGCCCTGCAACGGTTGGACATGGGGCTGCGCAGGGACGCCTCGCTCTGGGGCGGGGTCTGGGCCGAGATGGAGTTCGGTCCGGACGCCCGCCGGATCGTGTCGGCGCGGGCGCGGCGCGAGGAGCCGGAGGACGCCGAGGACCCGGAAGAGTTGAAGGTGGTCGGGAACCGCAAGATCCTGGAATCCAAGCTGGCCGATCGCGACAGATCGCGTCCCGCCTGGCCCGACCGGTGGGAACTGGAAGCCGACCTGATCGACCGCACCGGAGCGGTGGTGCTGCGCGTGTTCTTCCCGGAGCCGGGGCTGCTGGAATGGCGGCGCGGGTTCCGGTCCACGAACCGGGCCAACGGTCTGCCGCGGCCCAAGCTGACCGGCGCCCAGGGCTTCGTGGCCGGGGCGTGTGTGGATAGCCTGTCGTTCACGG
>ENA-UPSM01005064-UPSM01005064.1-activated-sludge-metagenome-genome-assembly--contig:-NODE-5064-length-13340-cov-6.020700_pt1 | contig 13340 bp, 8 predicted proteins | sample MGYA00238181_ERZ773283 | MGnify/ENA primary metagenome ERZ773283 (study PRJEB29023, sample SAMN05720199) | activated sludge metagenome | isolation source: Anaerobic digester | place: Japan... | reverse complement strand
CTATCTGAACTCCCTTCTCTTGCTCAACTTTTTGGGCAAGACTATTCAGCTCTGCTTCTTCGGCAGGCGCAATCACATTTATAAAATCGTTGACATAATTATAATAATCAGGAACACTCCATGCACTAACCAATATCGCAGATAAAACAGCTACAATAACCAAGAACTTTTTTTTCATCCTCCACCTCATTCTGCTTTTTATTTTCAGGTTTATTATATCAGATAATGTTAAATTTATACTATACCTAAGTTTATTTTTTGTGCACAAACCTTTAATATATCAGATAGATAAAAGCTTTTTTAATACCTTTGCCTTTTTTCGTCTGTTTATAAGTTTGCATACTAGGTTTTAAAGTTATAGAATAATATTAATCACTTTTTATATATATTAACTTTAAAAATATCTCTTCAGGAGGCAAAGATGGAAAATTCTATCGACTTCAAAGAAATACTTCACCGCATACCTGTCGGATATGCTTTGCATAAGGTGTTTACCAATGAAAAAGGAAAAGTTGTGGATTACATAATTCTTGATGTCAATAAAGCTTTTGAAAGAATTATGGGAGTCAGAGCCTGTGATGTCATCGGAAAAAACAGGACTGAGCTTTTAAATGGAAAAGATGACAGTATGTTTGATTGGATAAACTTTTATGGTGAAGTGGCATTAACCGGCGGTGAGAAAGAAATACAACATTACTCAAGCTTATGGCAGAAGTGGTTCGATATAAAGGTTTTTTCTCCGGAGAAGTATTTTTTTATTACTTTTTTTACAGATGCAGATAAACTGGTCAATGAAAAGGAGTTTTTCAAAAGGCTTTTATGTTCTTTGAATGATGGAATTATAGCGTTGGATGTCTATAAAAAAATTTTGTATACTAACATGGCAGCCGGTACTTTTTCGGTTATTCTTCCAAAAGATGCTTTCGGAAAAGATATTTCAGATTTTTTCAGATTTGAACAAATTAAAGAAAAGGAAGTTTTTCTTTCTTTTATTGACAAAGCATATGAAAAAAAAGAAAGCTTTTACGCCGAGTTTACAACGGATGTACTCTCAGCTAACAACAGAAGTTTTTCACTTAATTTCGGCATATCAAGCATCTCCGATCCCCTCGGAAAGTTCATAGGTCTGAATATTATAATTAAAGACGTTACCCAACATCTGAAGTACCAGGATGATTTGCTTTATGCTTCTTTTCACGACAGTCTGACAGGTCTTTACAACCGCACTTTTTTCAATGAAAAAATAGATCAGATCGACACAGCTCAAAACCTTCCGCTTTCACTTATAATAGGAGATATTAACGGTCTGAAGCTTGCTAACGATGCCTTTGGCCATCTCGAAGGAGACCGTTTAATAGTAAATGCTGCAAGGGCTATTCAGAAAGGATGCAGAAAGACCGATATCATTGTCCGCTGGGGCGGTGATGAGTTTATAGTCTTGCTTGCACAGACTCCTTTAAGCTCACTTGACCCCATTGTTAGCCGGATAAAAGAAGAATGCTTAACCCAGGAAAAAGGAAAGATAGAGCTTTCAATATCCCTAGGATATGCAACTAAAACCGAAGAATCAAAAAGCATGGATGAGCTTTTAAAATCAGCCGAAGAAGTTATGTACACCTCTAAAATACTTGAAAGCAGGAGCATAAAGAGTAAAACCATGAACCTTATAATAACCACTCTACATGAGAGAAGTCCTATGGATGCCCAGCACTCCTTAAACGTAAGCAAACTGTGTAAAATTTTCAGCAAAAAACTGGGATTGACTGAAAAAGACTGCTCAACACTTGAAATACTAGGTAATATCCATGACATAGGTAAGATAACTATAAGTGACAGTATCCTAAACAAGAAAAGTTCATTGGATGAATCTGAATGGAAGGAAGTCAGAAAGCATTCAGAAGCAGGGTATCATATACTATCCTCCACTCATGACCTTGCTTTTCTGGCAGACTGTGTTCTCTTTCACCATGAACGTTACGATGGCAAAGGATATCCTAAGGGAATTAAAGAAAAAGAGATACCTTTTTTCTCAAGAGTCCTGAGCATCTGTGATGCTTATGATTCAATGGTTTCAGGCAGGCCATACAAAAAATCTATGACTAAGAAACAAATCATAAAAGAGTTTGCTGACTGCTCCGGAAAACAATTTGATCCTGAACTGTGCATTTTCTTCATAGAAAAGGTTATAGAAAACCTATAGGCTGTTTCAAACGAAACAGCCTATAGTATTTTTATGCTTTCTGCTTATCCTCTATACTGTCGTCTTTTTGAGAAGCTTTCTTACTCAGTACCCTCACCAGGATATAAAGTACTGGCACACAGAATAAAAGATTTACCGTTCCGCTGACCCCAAGACCATATCTGGCCGTAAAACCCATTATTATATAGCCCACAAAGCATACTCCGGCAACCAAAGTAGCATAAGGCATCTGGGTATTTACATGGTCAAGATGGTTACATCCGGCACCTGTCGAACTCATAATAGTTGTATCTGAAATCGGTGAAACGTGATCTCCATAAACTGCTCCGCCAAGAACTGCCGAAATCATAGCCATAAGCAGATCTGTCCGTCCTGTCGAAACAACCATAGGTATGGCCATCGGAATAAGAATAGCAAAAGTTCCCCAGGAAGTTCCGGTTGAGTATGCAACCAGACAGGCTATAAGAAAAAGAATTGCCGGCATGAGCTCTATAGGGAAGTTCTGCGCAGCAAGGGTTCCTATAAACTGCCCTGTCTGAAGATCATTCTTAATTATGGAGCCTATTCCCCAGGCAAGAATGAGTATGCAGTTAGCCGGAAGCATAAGCCTGAATCCTGCCCAGAAAAGCTTGGGATACTCAGCCAATGGAATCAGTTTTCTTGCAGCAAAGTACACTACCGCAAAGATAACCGATATAAGACCGCTGTAGAACAAAGCCTTGGCAGAGTTCATATTCTGAAAAGCATCAAACATGCTGTTTTCACCGCCTAAAAGCTTATAACCGCCTGTGTACAGCATAAAACCTATGAGCATAACTATAAGAAAGAGTATAGGAATTAAAAGATCTATTACCTTACCGTTTTTTGAAGGTGTAATTTCCTTATCTACTATTTTGCTGACCTCTTTTCCTCCGTTATAGAGATCGCCGAATTTTTTTGCCCTTATCTCATGTTCTCTCATCACTCCGAAATCATAACTCTTAAATGCCATAAGAACTACCATAAACATTGTCAGAAGAGCATATGAGTTAAAGACAACCGATGTAAGGAAAACATTGTACGGATTGAATGCGGCAAGCGTATCCTTTCCCACACCCGACTGGGTAAGCTGGGATATAACGTTTGCAACCCAACTTGATACAGGAGCTATTATGCAGACTGGTGCTGCGGTAGAATCGATTATATATGCAAGCTTGGCACGCGATATCCTGTGCTTGTCCGTAAGAGGCTTCATGACTGTGCCTACTGTAAGACAGTTAAAGTAATCATCCAAAAAAATGAGAACACCCAGGATAAACGTTGCAAAACTCGCTCCTTCACGGGTTTTTATCTTTTTTATAACCCAATTTCCGTAAGCAAGCGCTCCGCCAGCCCTGTTGACAAGTGCCACCAGTATTCCAAGAAAAATAAGGAAGAACAGAATGAAAAGATTCCAGCTGTTGTTGAAATTTTCCCATGAAGAAAAATTTTTCAGCTCAAGATTATCCCAGAAAATGGTTACAATCTTCCCTATTGCTGAAATGATATCCCCGTGGGTAAAGATAAGCGCCCCCACTGCTATCCCGGCAAAAAGTGAGATATATACCTTTTTGGTTATAAGAGCAAGCCCTATAGCTAAAACCGGTGGAATCAGCGACCAATATCCAAACTCCATGATGCACCTCCCATTAAATTAAAAAATTCTCCCTTGTGAGGAGAATTATCATATAAAAATCAAAACCCTCTTTTCGAGGGAGAGATTTCTGTGAGTGATTTGATAGATTTACTATAAAATCATCCATTTGACGGCTCTCCACTATAAGTGACAGTTATACGGGTATTTCCCGCATACCCAGAAGTATAAAAAGAGTCTTTTTTATACCCTTCGGCGGCATTGCCTTTCCCCAGCATATTAAGACTCGTTTGTGTGCAGGGTACTATTCTGTGCCGCTCCTCCGTAATTAATTATTAACTTTGTTATATTATTTTAACTTAAAACTATTGCTTCTTAATTAAAAAGTAATTACAAAAACCACATTTTCATATTTTACTTTTGGTTTTTTTCAAAATCATAACAAGCACGCTCATGCTGACAAGAATCATACCGAATATCTTTAGCGCATTTGGTTTTTCTCCAAGAAAAGCCAGAGCCATGATACTAGAAATAACAGGCTTGAGCATGTATGAAAAAGAACTGACCGAGGCATCAAGTATCTCAAGCGCCTTGAAAAAGGTAATATACGCCAGACCTGTGACAAAAAAACTCACATAGACCAGCATAAGTATTACCTGAAGATTCACTTCAAAGACAAAAGGACTGATACCGCAAGCTTTAAGGATAAAATAATACGGTATCGATGAAAAAAGAAATGAAAGCGGCGCAAATACAGTTGAAGGAATATCTTTTATATACTTTTTACTCATAACTGTATAAAAACCGAACGAAAACGCCGAAAGCAATCCGAAAATTATTCCTTTAACAGAATCTCCCACACTCTTGGAAAGTATTATAGTAATAAGTCCTGCAACACCTATAACTAACGAAAGAATCTTTTGGGCGGTAATTTTTTCTCCAAGTACGAGCCAAGCAATCAAAACCACAAAAACAGGGTTTGAGCTAACCAGTATGGCGGCCGTAGAAGCATTTGAATACTTTACCGCAAGCTGCAGAAATGCCATTGCAATCAATGAGTTTAGCGCTCCGACACCCATCAGCAGAAAAAATCTGCCTGCAGTAAGTTTAAACTTTTTTATTTCACCGGTAAGGAAAGGAAAAATTAAAAGTATCAGCCCGCCGAAAAAGAATCTGAGGAAGGTAATCTGAAAAGGATTAAAAACAGAAGAGAATGGTTTGGTGGCTACTTCAATCGTACTGAAAAAAAATATGGTTACAAAAAGATATATCCAGCCTTTGACAGTTTTTTTCAAGGTAATCCTCCGACTTATGTGATAATACACAAAATTTTAATCTATTTTAAAAAGATTATTTTGTTCTCCGTGATAGAATTGTCTCAGATCTTATAAGGAGGAGTTCAAATGTTAAACGGCGCTCTTGTCATAGTAATTGCGATAGTGGCCTACTACTTCATTATTTTTTCCAAGAAGGTGAAAAAATCCGTCACCACCCTTTTACTGTCTATTATACTTTATATCTTCAATCCTGTAAATACCCTTACATTGGAAAACATCGGAAAGATCATCAGCTTTGAAACCTTGGGCATACTTTTCGGGATGATGATAATAGTAGAATTTCTTAAGGAAAGCGGTTTTTTCACATTTTCGGCTGTATGGGTTATAAAAGCAAGCAAAGCAAAGTTTTGGGCAGCTTTGTTTTCGCTCATGCTCATTACCGCTCTTTTTTCAGCTTTTCTTGACAATCTCATAACCATACTTTTCATATCTCCTATAATCTTTCTTATTACCGATACGCTGGAGATAGATGCTGCTCCGTTTATCATGCTTACTATATTCATAGACAATATCGGCGGGATGTCAACGCTTATCGGAAGTCCTCTTAATATTGTACTGGGCAGCATAAGCAGACTTGATTTTACGCAGTTTATGAAGATAATGTCGGTGATAGCCTTTATTACTTTTATCTCCACATTCACCGTTTTCAGAAAAAAATATACAAAAGCTCAAACAGCGGAGTTTTCAGAAAAACTCAAACGGCTGGGAAATATGAAGCCGGAGAAAGCCATAACAAATAAAAAGCTTCTTATAATATCTATTATAGTATTTGCATTGGTTCTGACAGGTTTTATTTTCAGTTCTGCCATAAAGATCAATTCTGCTCTTATAGCGGTATTCGGAGGGCTAATCCTTCTTTTTCTTTTTAATCACGATTTTGCATCTTTTTCCTCTAGGATAGACTGGGATACGATGTTCTTTTATGCAGGCCTTTTCAGTATTTCATACGCTCTGGATAAAATTGGTGTCACTCAGTCGATAGCCTGGATCTTTAAACCCCTTATAGGCGCTCCCGTGGTTCTCATGCTTTGCTTCATGTGGCTATCGGCCTTTGTCATACCTTTTTTAAGCGCCGTACCAGGAACACTTCTTTTGGCACCTGTAGTAAGAATTCTTATAGGCTATGGGGCACCGGCAGAGTTATGGTATGCGTACGCAGTAGGGGCAAACCTCGGAAGCAACTTCACCCCCTTAGGTGCTGTCCAAAACATCGTCGGAGTTTCACTGCTAGAAAAACATGGCGGAAAAAGCCTTTCTTTCAGTCAGTTTATGAATTACTCCAAAAAAACCTTTTTAGTTTCATTGATCTTGGGAACATTTTTTGTTCTTGGCCTTTATTTTGTAAAGTTCTAATTTTTTTGATTTTTATCAAAAGAGGGAGGGAAAAATGTATAACTCACGCAACGGTTCTCTTTGGGTTTCTTTAGTACTTATTTTCCTTGGAGTCACTATTCTTCTTGGAGTTATCTTTCCGCAAGTGAAAGTATGGGCTTTAATATGGCCTCTGTTCATACTTATACCAGGTGTCGCCTTTGAATTGAGCTTTTTCCAGAGACCTACCCCGATACGTGCTGGACTGCTTGTCCCTGGAGGTATCTTATGTACTATAGGCTTGCTCTTTCTTTTCCTGGGATTTACTGACTACGCCTATATGGCTTTTTTATGGCCTGTATTCATACTGGCACCTGCAGTCGGACTTTTCCAGCTTTATCTGTTTGGTATGAGAATACCTGCTCTTATGATACCGGTAAGTATCCTCAGTATTATTTCCGCATTCTTTTTCATGCTGAGTATGAGTTCAACAGCACCAGGAGCGCTTGTATTCGGAGCATTTCTTATTTTTATAGGAATAGTAATACTTTCTGGAGTTTTCAGGAAAAAATATTGAGACCTGCTTCAGAATGAATTATTCTGACAGCTATATCTACAATATGAGGATCAAACTGTTTGGCAGATTCTTTTTTAAGCTCTGCAACCGCTTCATCGGTGCTTACCGCTCTTCGGTAGGACCGATTGTTTGTCATTGCATCAAAAGCATCAGCCACAGCTATTATTCTTGAAAATACAGGAATCTCACCTTCACGAAGTCCTTTTGGATAACCTCTGCCGTCATAACGCTCGTGATGATAAAGAACTATTTCGGCAATATCTTTAAGACCTTGATTCCTGTTAAAAAATTCATATCCGTAAACAGGATGCTTCTTTATCTCATCATATTCATCAACAGTTAGTTTGGCAGGTTTGTTAAGTATACCCACCGATATGAGGATTTTGCCTATATCGTGAACCAAACCCGCCCAGTATACTTTTTCGCATTCATTTTCGGCATATCCCATTTCAGCGGCAATACCTCTGGAGAGAACTGCAACATTCTTAGAATGACCTTTAGTATAGGGATCATGCATATCAAGTATATTCAGCACAGCCGATATCACTTCCTCCTGAACTCTGTTCTTCATAGACAGAAAGTTCTTGTACGCCATGAAGGAAGCTGCAATATTCGCAAAGCTCCGAAGCGCTTTTTTTGATTCCTCTGTGAAAACATAGGGATTGTTTTCTCCTATATCAAGAGATATATTTCCCACAAGTCTGTTTTCGATCTCCATGGATACTATCATAGACTCTTTTACCCTGACGGAAGCTTCATTGATCTTTTCGAAAAGTTCCTTCGGAAGTATTTTTCTGTTTTCCTCAAATATATGATTTACTATCTTTATATCACGTGCATCTATCATATACTCAGCCTTAAGATCAAGTTTCCTGAGCTTTTCAATATCATGCCCCACAGCCGAAACAAAGTACCATCTGTCCTCATCTACCAAGGATATGCTTCCGTAATCCGCCTCAGGCACTATTTTGAAAGAAGCCTTCAGAAGCTCGTCAAAAAAAGTCTGCTCACTCAGACCTTTCTTGAATATGATCTTTGAAGAAATATCTATAAGTGTCTGAAGTTTAAGTGTAAGGTCCTCGGTATGCCTGTACGCCGTCTGAAGTTCAATATTTTTCGTCTGGATCTCTCTTGTGCGTCTGCGCAGCTTTATAAAAAGTATCGTCAGAAAAACAATCATCACCAAAAGAACTGCAAATACAGCCATAAATATGTTGTTATATATATCCTTCATTCTGGAGTAGTTATATAGATCTTCTCCAAACCATTTTTTGTATACTTTATCAAAGGTACCGTCTTTTTTTATTCTTGAAAGTGCTTGGTTAAGCTCTTTAAGAAGTTCTTTATTACCCTTTTTTACGGCAAAAGCATAGTAATTTGAGTCCAGGCGGTCTGTCAACACCAGCTTTTTTCCTGCATTCTGCGCATTTATAAAATACTGTGCCGCATTGTAATCTCCCACTACCAGGACATCGGCACTTTCGTTGAGAAGATACTCAAGGGCAGTTTTATAGTCAGGAGCCTTCAAAATGTTTTTATATCCGTTTTTCACAAGCCAATCATGTGAAGCTGTACTCTCTTCAACGGCAGCTATCAGTTCTGTACTGTCTTTGATCGACCTTATATCTGAACCATAACGTTTAAAAACCACCATATCCATTTTCAGGTACGGATCACCAAAATCAAAGTTTCTTAGGCGGGATTCAGATACTTTCATTCCCATTAGAAAATCGGCTTTTCCCGAAAGCACTTCCTCCTGTGCCTGAGTCCAGTCTTTTAGGTGTATATCAAACATTCTGCCGGTTTCATTAGATAAAGAAAACATCAGATCGACTAAAAACCCATCAATCTGACCGTCTTCATTTAAAAATTCATATGGAGGAAAGTTTTTATCCCCAAGAACTCTTAACTGTTCACTTGAAAAAATATTGCAGTTTATTAAAAAAAGAGTAATTCCGAGTATGATATATTTTTTCATAATCTCACCCAATATTAAACATACATATAATATTATTTATTATATTATACATCAATGTAACTAATAAAAATAGAGTGGAAATTATCATTTTTAACTGATTATCATTGTTTAAAAAAGACCTTTATCTTTTTAATATATCTTTTTAAACTTTTTGTAATTATTAAAAATTCTTATAAGATAATTATTTTATCTTCAGCAGGAGGAATTTTATGACCAAAAGTGAGCTTGACAGAATTTTTGAAGATCAGAAACGTTTTTTTGAAACCGGTTATACTAAAGATGTGAAAAATAGAGTAGAACTGCTTTCTAAGCTAAAAAAGAAAGTATCTGACTCCGAAGATCTTATATGCTCAGCTCTTGAAAAAGATCTTGGAAAAAGCAGGACAGAAACCTTTCTTACAGAAACCTATATGCTCATGACAGAAATAAATTATTTTATGAAAAACATACCTGCTCTTTGCGCACCAAAGAAAGTAAAAACTCCTCTCTCGGCTTTTCCCGGCAAAAGCCTAATATTTGCTGAACCTTACGGTAATGTTCTTATTATATCTCCCTGGAACTATCCACTGCAGCTTGCGCTTGCTCCTCTTGTTGGAGCTGTTGCAGCAGGCAACTGCGTTATACTTAAACCTTCGGAATACGCACCGCACACAGCTACTGTGCTGGAAAAAATTATTTCCGGAGTATTTCTCAAAGAGCATGTATGCACAGTCTGCGGTGGCATTGAGGAAACCTCATATCTTCTTGAAAAACCAAATGATTACATTTTTTTTACAGGCAGCCCTCAGGTAGGAAAAGTTGTAATGGAAAAAGCAGCTCTGAATCTCACTCCGTTGACTCTTGAACTGGGTGGAAAAAGCCCGTGCATAATCGACCGCACAGCCGATATTACTCTGAGTGCCAAAAGAATTGCTTGGGGAAAGTTTATAAATGCAGGTCAGACATGTGTAGCCCCTGATTATATTCTGATAGAAGAAGAAATAAAAGAACAGTTTATAAAAGAACTTGTAAAGTATATAGAACTTTTCTATGCTTCTGTGGATAAAGACCATCCAAATGGCTATGCACAACTTCCCAGAATCATAAACGAAAAACATTTCTCACGATTAGAAGGATACATTAAAAATCAGAAGGTTATCTATGGCGGTATCTGTGAACGCGAAAAACTTTTTATATCGCCTACAGTCATAGAAAATCCTTCTCTTGACTCCCCTGTAATGCAAAATGAAATCTTTGGACCTATTCTACCTATAATAGAAGTAGCCAACAGAGAAAAAGCCAGAGAAATAATACAGAAGTACCCAAAACCTCTTGCATTGTATATTTTCTCAAACGATCCTGAGTTTGTATCAACATCGGTCAATACTATTTCAAGCGGCGGAGCCTGCATAAACGACACTATATCGCATATTACCTCAGAGTATCTGCCCTTTGGCGGAGTAGGAAACAGCGGGATGGGAAGCTACCATGGCAAGAGCTCCTTTGATACCTTTACCCATTATAAGAGCGTGCTTTTCAAGGGAAAGTTCGATATAAAAGAAAAGTATCCTCCTTATAGCGAAAAATTTTTACTTAACCTAATTAAAAAGACCGTATCCAAGTAAGAAAAAAGAAAACTCCCCATATGAAGGGGAGTTTTTTATTCTGTCTGAAGGGTTAGACTAAACTGAAAACCATCTTTATACTTAACGCTCATTTCAACCGGAATCCTGAAAACTCCGCCAAAAGAAAAAGGAAGCTCAAAGCCAGCTTTTATAGTATGATTAATTTTTTTAAAATCATCCACCGTCAGAAAATAATCTAAAAAAACATACGCATCATTCAGATATATGAACTGAGCAATATCAAAGTTCATATCTTTCATCAAAGAAACTTTTATCTTCTCGTTCAGATAAACTTTCTGGTCAAAGCTGCCAAATACCGTATCGGGATTGACTCTTCCCATCTCATCACCATAGGCATAGCCTAAGCTAGAATAGAAGGTAGCGCTTGCAGCCTGATTGATACTTCCGGCTTCAAAATCATAGTTTAACTTTTCAAAGTCTGTTGAAAACCTGCTGTCAAAAAAGCATCCGTTTTCTTCAAGCCTGTTTGAAACGGTTGTATCATAGCGAAAATCTGCAAAGTTGTACCAAAGCTTGCTAAACTTATTGTAGTGCCCCAAGTTAACGGAAAAAAGATTTTTATATTCCTTCAAAAAGTAGTTCTTGAAATCAATCCTGAAGGAATCGTCTATTATGTAGTCAAAGCTGATTCTGCTGTTTTCGAACGGAAAGTAATAAAGCTTTCCGTTGATAAAAGTATCAAGGCTGAAATCATACTTCACAATTTCCCCGGCAGAAAGCCTGAAATCCCCAAATTCAGAGTAGATAAAAGCTCTCATCATCATGTTTTCTTTCAGGACGGGAGAAATTTTAAATGTATAATAAAAATCACGCGGCCTGTATATGGACTCGGTTTTGAAATCTGTATATATCTTCTTATAATCTATCTCCTTAGGCTCAATACTGTTCTTTTCTATAGAATACTGAGAAAATATATCGTTGTTCTTTACCCATTCCTTCCCTTCAATATAGCCTATGTCGTAAAGCTCTATGGCTTTTGAAAAATTTTTGGGATCTATCTCACTGCTGACATCCATATTAAATATGTGGTCATAGTCTATCTTATCTGCCGAATAAAGATTATTGGCATAAAAACCACCAATATCTATAAGAAGGTATGCTATATTTATAATACTGCTGTAATCCCTGTCGGTTACAATTCTGGGATTGGGCGTGATACGTATCAGAAACGTCTTGTCAGTTCCAAAACGGTCTTTAGGATACTTAACCATAAGATCTTTCGGCCCTATATCAGAGTAAGAACCATCAGGATAACGTATCACCTCAAAAAAAACTTCAAGGGCTGTAGATGCACTAAGTGCTTTTAAAGCATCTCCCTCAGAAATATACTTGTCTTCCCACGTATTAAGGTTGAGTACCCCAAGATGAAGCGGATATTTAAACTGATCAAAACTCTTCACCCCGCTGACCGCATAGACCAGATCCATAAGCCTCTGAGAGTTAACGAATCCTCCGTTAAGAGGAAAGGAAAGATCAAACATCTCTTCAAAATCTATGATTTTAAAAACTTCATAAACAGATTTTGGTTCTATCCCTGCGGCCATAAAGTATCCGGGAAATCCCCCCATGGATGTGGTGTAATACTCCTGCGGAAAAAAGCCTTCTTCCACCAGCGCCTGCAGAAATCCCATAGATTTGAATACATAAGCGGCTCCCCCTGCTATGGTCAGACCATAGCTCTGTGCGAAAGATGAAAATGAAATGATTATAAGCAGTATAAGAACCAATAGTTTTTTCATTAAAATACCTCTGTTTTATAGATAAACCGTTTACTACAGTCTTCTTTAATTATACACTTGTATGTTACGCCTGATTTAATTTCATGAAAAACTTTTTAAACAGGCAGAAAGATATGTTCTGTTGATAATGCTCTGTTGATAATTTTTTGTAGACACGCAAATGTTTCTTAAAAGAAATTCATGTGTAACATTAGAAGTTTTATATATTCTGGGGAAGAACTCTCTTTGAGAGGGTTGAAAAGATCGTTTTCAACAAAAAATACAAAAGTTCAACAAAAATTGCAACTGCTGTGCAGAATATAGTGAACATACATACACTTCGGCCAACTTGTCTTGTTTTCTTACTATGACTCAAAAAGTCCTCCCTGAAGGAGGACTTTTACTATCTTTTACAGTTGTTCAGGATTCATGGTACTTTATATCAATAAACTCATTCATTACAGTTTCATAGTAGCCGCCATATACCTTGTAACGATAAGCATCCCCGGATTTTTCAACCATACCGTCATTCTGGGAAAAGAGTTCTTCAAACTGGGGAAACAAGCTGTCAAATATTCCCAAAATATTTGAACCCAATGAGTGGCCGCTGTGGGTTACAAGCTTACCGTCAACCGAAGAGTCATCGATTATCTTAAGCAGGTTATCTATCCCTCTTTCTGACAGAACTTTACTGTACTGCATTTTTTTGTCGGCCGGAACCATTATATCATCAATACCGCTGAGCATAACAACTTTGGCCTGTGAAGGAAAAAAATGCTCCGGCATGAGCAGGCTTCTTATTTCTATCTGCTGCGGTGAGACCTCTTCATACACCGAATCAGTCTTCATGCTTATAAAGTAATTGGGCAGATAGGCTTTACAGTACCTTCCGTTAAGTATCCTTTCTTCGTCTATCCCTACCAAAGCACTTATATCTATTATTCCCTTAACAGATTTAGGCAGAAACTTCATGACCATATGG
>ENA-UPSM01005054-UPSM01005054.1-activated-sludge-metagenome-genome-assembly--contig:-NODE-5054-length-13356-cov-5.932261_pt1 | contig 13356 bp, 10 predicted proteins | sample MGYA00238181_ERZ773283 | MGnify/ENA primary metagenome ERZ773283 (study PRJEB29023, sample SAMN05720199) | activated sludge metagenome | isolation source: Anaerobic digester | place: Japan... | reverse complement strand
TTTTTAAGGGGGCACCATATGGAAAAAACGAACAACAAGGTTCTTGGTTTTTTTCCGCTTTTAGCTGTCGTGGTAGGTTCAGTCGTAGGAGCAGGTATCTTTAACTCTCCCAGAGACTTAGGCAACATTGCAAATCCCGGTCCTATACTTTTAGGATGGCTTATTACGGGTATCGGTGTTTTTTCTCTTGTAAAGGTTTTCCAGTATCTTTCTAACTCAAGACCTGAGCTTGAGGGCGGAATGTACAGTTATGCAAAGGAAGCATTCGGTGATTTCGTAGGTTTCAATTCAGGATATGGTTACTGGTGGAGTGCTCTTTTTGGAAATCTTGCCTACTATGTCGCAATCGTCAAGATTTTGAGCATATATTTCCCCGTAATTGAAGAAAATAAGCTTCTGGCCTTAGGTATTGCAAGTCTTATTCTCTGGTCTTACCATATGCTCATTGTATCCGGGGTAAGAACTGCCGGAATAACTAACGCTATAATTACCATCATAAAAGTTCTTCCGTTGTTTGTCGTTCTTATAGTTGCAATAACTTACTTTAAACCTGATTTATTTTCAAACATGTTCTCCACAACTATAAAAACTCTCGAAGATGGACAGGTAGTTGCAAGGGAGTCTTCTATATGGAATCAGATAAACTCAAGTTTCAATACCATGCTCTGGACATTTATAGGAATAGAGGGTGCCGTGGTTCTTTCCAACAAGGCAAAATCCCAGAAAGATGTTGCAAAAGTTACTCTTCTGGGTTTTCTCATAACTATTAGCATCTATGTCCTTGTATCAACTCTATCAATGGGTGTAGTACCGGTGGAAGAGATACTTACATCCAACTCACCCTTAGGAACCGTTCTTAACAAAGTCATAGGAAAATCAGGACAGTATCTTTTGGACTTCGGTTTCTTATTTTCGGTAATGGGGGCTCTTCTGAGCTGGCTTTTACTGGCAGCAGAAATTCCTTATATTGCCGCATCAAGAGACCATGTTTTTCCGAAAAGCTTTGCAAAACAGAATAAAAAAGTCACTCCGGTATTTTCTCTTTTAATAACTAACTTAATTACTCAGGCCGTGCTTATACTTCTGTTCACAATGTCTGAAACCGGAAGGATTGACAACAGTGAAAATGCAATACTTCAGAACATTTACTTTGCAGTTATAAGCCTTGCCGTAATCTGTATTCTTATTCCGTATGTTTCATCAGCTTTTCTTGGAATAAAGACGGCTTATAAAGAAAAAAAGTATTCAAATATAATTTTCTCGGTACTTGGAATAATCTTCTGCATATGGGTTTTCACGGCAATGTGGAAGTATGCAACAGCTGCAGTAATAATATATACTTCAGGCATAATAGTGCGATACATTGCCAAAAAAGAAAAGAATCAGAAGTTCACCCGCGTCGAAATAGCAACTTATCTGGTAATGCTGGTATTAAGTATTATATCTATTTATTTCGTAGCTAACGGAAGCATAGTATACTGAAAAGCCTCCCTTACGGGAGGTTTTTTTTATAAAAAAAACCGCCCTGTTTTAGGGCGATAAAGGTTTTTCGTTCTCTATTGGGGGGTTCTGGGAGTTCTTACTTCTCTTAAGGAGGTTTAGGGTATCTTTCTCACTTGCATCATAATTCTATAATACCATACTTAAAAAATCCTTAAAAACTTTAATTATTCCGTTATTCATTGATATGGCTTTAAACCCCTGTCCCTATAAAGTTATTTTTTATGCCAGTTGTAGGCAGTCTGAATTATCTCTTCAAGTCTACTGTACCTTGGAGTCCATCCTAAGACAGTGTGTGCTTTTTCCGACGAGGCAATAAGCACTGCAGGATCTCCGCTTCTTCGTGCACCTATCTCATACTTTACATTACATCCGGTTACTTCCTGTGTCTTTTGAATAACCTGCATTACAGAAAATCCCTCTCCGTTACCCAGGTTGAAAGCATCTGAACGGTTATTCTCTTTTATCCATTTCATAGCTTTTATATGAGCATCCGCAAGATCAAGAACGTGTACGTAATCTCTGACCGCACTTCCATCGGCAGTAGGATAATCGTTTCCGAAAACAGTTATTTTCTCTCTTTTTCCTAATACCGTCTGAAGTATCAGAGGTATAAGATGTGTTTCAGGTGTATGGTCTTCTCCTATCTGTGCATCCAGGCTTGCTCCGGCAGCATTGAAGTATCTCAGTGCAGCATAATTTATCATTCCGAGTTTTGAATACCAGTTCATAATCTGTTCAATCATAAGCTTGCTCTGTCCGTAAACGTTGGTAGGGATTTTTTCCTGCTTCTCCGTTATTGGAAGTGTTTTGGGATCTCCGTATACTGCCGCGGTAGATGAGAAAACTATGTTTTTGACATTATGCTCCGTCATTGCCTTAAGCAGGTTCAGAGTCCCTTTGATGTTATTGTCAAAGTACTCATAGGGTTTTTGCATTGAAACTCCTACAAGCGAGTAAGCAGCAAAGTGGTAAACTTCATCTATACTGTTTTCTTTAAAAACTCCCTGTATATCTTTGAGTTCGCGCAGATCACCTCTGAATGTCTTTGTATCTTTTACAGCCCATTCGTGACCGGTTTCAAAGTTATCGAAAACCAAAACCTCTTTTTTACTTTCTTTAAGCACCTTTACAAGGTGGGAACCTATGTATCCGGCTCCACCGCATACAAGTATCACTATACCACCTACTTTTCACCTTTTTTAAACTCATCCTTGAACCCCATTGTGTTCATAATAAGAAAATCGCTTTCACGCCATTTGTCCTTCACTTTCACAAACAGATCAAGAAAAACTTTTTCTTCAAACATTCTTTCTATATCTTTGCGGGCCAGCTGACCTATCTGCTTTATCATGGCTCCGTCCTTGCCTATGACTATACCTTTCTGCGAATCTCTTTCCAGATATATGTTAGCTCTTATATAAAGGGTACCGTTCTCCCTCTGCTCAAAATCCTCAACAACCACGGCACTTGAATGTGGTACCTCCTGCTGCGTAAGGTAGAGTATCTTTTCTCTTATCAGTTCGGAGACTATAAACCGCGATGGCTTATCAGTAACTTCATCCTGTGGATAGTACATAGGTCCCTGAGGCATCATATCTTCAAGTTTTTGTACAAGAGTACTTATATTTTTTCCGCTTTTGGCGGAAACATTGACCGTATCTGTTATGTTCGGGCAGATGGATCTTATTTTATTCTCCATTTCCTGAGCAACGTTCTCAGTTTTGGCTATATCCATTTTATTGATTGCAAGAACTGCTTTTACACCGGACCGTCTGACTATATCCGCAACTATCTCATCGGAAGCCCTTATACCCTCACAGGCATCAACAACAAAGAGTATGGCATCTGTTCCCTTAACAGCATTCACGGCTATCTTTACAAGATACTCCCCAAACTTGTGCAAAGGTTTGTGAATACCAGGCGTATCTACAAATACCATTTGGCAGTGGGGCTGGGTATATATGCAGTTAATCTTGTTCCGTGTGGTCTGGGGTTTATCTGAGGTAATTACAATTTTCTGACCTATTATGGCGTTTATTATACTTGACTTACCGACGTTTGGTTTTCCGCATACTGCAATAAAACCACTTTTAAACAAAGGATTTTCCATTTTGACCTCCTACAGCTCGCGGAGCTTTTCCATAAGGACTTTTGTAGCTCTGCAGTCGTCTTCGTTATAACTAAGTATTTTCTGCAGTATCTCTTTATTTCCTTTAAGCATCATATTATATTCTATAATAACAGCGTGTCCGTTAAGATTGGTTCGCCATTTAAAGCCCAGGTACTTGCTTATATCTTTCAGTGAATATGAGGTCACCGGAAAAGATACATTCTTGATTATAACTTCAAACACATCAAGAGAGTTTTCCAGTATCCGTGAAATCTTTGTCCTCAGTGCGGGGTAGTTTCTTCCTATGTTTTCCAGGGACTGTACATCATGAACATCATAATGTACCAGAGGCAGCCTGAGGTTATACAGGAAATCAATCATCTCTTCTGTTTTTTTTGAATCTGCACTATTGAAAACATAAGGTATATACCTATCTTCAAGGAGATAGCCAAAAAGGAAATCTCTTTCAGCATAAGTTTCAACATCAAATATTATATATTTTTCAGGCAGTACTATATCGTTTATTTTTATTATTTTGTCTTCAACGATGGATTTGAGGTTATATAAAGCCTTTTGGCATGAAGGATTGAACTTTTCTATCTGATTGCTTTTTACCACTTCAAGCGGGTCAGTTTCTATGTTTTTAAAATATTCTATAAGTCCTTCCGTCATAGCTGGCACAACATTCAGATCGCCCTGCGAAAGCAGTTCTCTGTGACATGCTGTTTTAATGGTGCAGAACTTGCAGTGTGCACCTGCGGATTTGGGACGTGTATTCAGCCTTGCAAGTGCTTTCTTTATCCAGTTTTCTTTATTCATTAGTTCTATGCGTTTTATGGTAAACTTTCTGTTTTCAAGCTCTACAAGAACATCATTAACCCTGTTCCCTTTTTCTTCAAAGTATCTGTAAACCAGATAAGCATGAATCCAATGAGATATCCTCACACTTTTTCCCGCTCTTATTATACAAACGGTACCATCCTTGTAATACTCATAGTTAGCCTCAAATTCAACTCCTTCAATATTTATGGTAAAATAACTTCCCGGCCTGGTATAACTGGGCGTAAAAAACGGGCAGTTTTCAAGGCTTTCGTAGTACAGAATATCCATAATAACACCCTTTTCTTTTTATAATTCTCCGAAAATCCTCTTAACCTGTTCTACATTTGCGCATATGGCATTGGAATTGTTGAATAGGTAATAAATTATGACCGTCTCGGCAAAATCCATCAAATTATAATTTTTATCGTTGAAAACCGTTTTCTGAAGTTCAAACATCTGATTAAAATATGGCATAAACTCTTTAAGACCATTGTACACCCTGTCTATATTCATATCTGCAAGTATAAGGCTTTCTTTTATTCTTGTTATTGAATTCCTGAACCTTTCAGGATCTACATTTTCTATGCTTATTGCCATTACACCCTTACTAACAAGCTTGGGATTGAGATAGTCAAATATTACAAGCACATTTTTTTTCAGTAGACAGTCTATTGCCAGCCACATTACTTTTTTTTCAAATTCAGTTTCAAAGTTCTTTACCTTATCTGCATAGATAGACAAGTCCGCCGAAACAAGCAACGTTTTGGCAGAGTTCATTATATCTATCCTAAAAAGATTGTCTTTTCGAATCATGTAATCCACAAGACTTTCGCTGATTATCTTTATGTTCTCCAGAGAGTCGTTGAAGGATAAAAGCTCTTTCTCATTTATTCTTATGGAACGTTCAAACTTTTCGAAAAGAATTTTTATTTCCTGTCCCTGAAGAAAAAAGTCAATATGGTTGCAAAAATCTTCCCATTCCATTTCAAGATCTATTTTTTTGGGAGTATACTCAAAGCCTGTAAAGCTGCAAACACTTTTTTTGAGGGCATCAACTCTTTCATCATAATTGGATTTGTTATCTGATTCCCAGATCCACATAACGTCATTGAAATCTATCAGTATTGCATATCCTTTTCCGTTTTCCCTGGACAAACCCTTAAAAAACACAATAGAAGGATACGAAAAAAGTTTCGTATCCTCCTCATAAACAAAAGAAACTATTGAGTCAGGAATATTAATATTTTCAAATATGTCCGCCAGAGGCATATCCTAGCCTCCTCTCTTTTATTGATAAAGCCTTGATACATCACCTATTTCACTGAACATACCTGAAAGGGTCTTCAAAAATCCAAGCCTGTTGAGCCTGATGCTCTCATCCCTGTCCATTACGAATACACCTTCGAAATAGTTGTCTATCTGTGGTTTCATCTCTATGAGAATATCTATTACACCCTTAAAATTCATTTCTTTAACGCAGCTTTCATAACCTGATCTCACTTCAAGATACTTCTGAAAAAGCTCCTTTTCCTGCTCGAGAATGAAAAGTCTTCCCTGATACTGCAGTGAGTTATGACTCTTGGAAATATTATATATTCTCTGAAAAGCAGTAATGAAATCTTTAAACTTATCAAGACTTAAGTACTCTTTTATGGACTGTGCGGCCAGATATGCCCTCAGAGGTCTGTTCCAGTTTACAAGCACTGCATTTATGACGTCGCGCGGCATCTCTTCTTTTAAAAGAATAGTTTCAAAACGACTTTTAAAAAACTCATCCATCTTTTCGCAGTCATACTTCATATTGAGATTATCCGAAACGATCTTAAGAATATCTTTTATATCAAAGTCCCATTCATTGTCTATAAGTATTCTAATAATTCCAAAAGCTTTTCTGCGCAAGGCAAAAGGATCTTTGGAACCGCTCGGAATTTTGTTTATGCCAAAGTATCCGGCAATATCATCAGCCTTATCAGCTATTGAAACAATATTGGCGGTGATATTGGATGAAGTTCTGTCTGACTCATCTTTGGGCTGATAATGCTCCTGAGCGGCAGTACATATATCCTCCTCTTCATTTTTTGCTTTTAGGAATATTCTTCCCATAGAGCCTACAACTTCAGGAAATTCAAAAACAACATTTGAAGTTATATCTATCTTACATAATAATCCGGCTCTTTTTATTTTTTCAACTTCATTACCCTTGAATCCCATTCTTTCGGCTATAATTGCGCATATGGCAGATATTCTTTCAGCTTTGTCCTTATACGTTCCGAGCCCCTGCTGATAGGTTACCCCTGATAACTGCTCAAATCTCTCCTGTACAACCGCTTTAAGGTCATCATTAAAGTAAAATGCTGCATCATCAAGACGTGCATTTATAACCCTTGAATATCCTGTAACTACATTCTTCTCTCTAGAGTAGCCGTCCTGAAAAGATATATACTTATTGGTAGCTTTACCGTCTTTCAGAGCAAGAAAGCTTCTCTGATGGTGTTTAATAGTTACGGTGGTTATTTCAGGTGGAAGATACGAATACTTCTCATCAAAGCTTCCTACAACCGCCGTGGGATACTCTGTAAGCTTTGCAATTTCATCTATGAGCTCTTTATCGCGGTCACATGTATAACCGCTTTCTTTTTCGATTCTTGAAAGTTCGGTACTTATCTTTTCAACTCTCTCTGAAAGCCTGGCAATAACAAAAGAGCTGCGCAGCTTTGAAAAGTACTCATCCGCATTGTTAATGATCTCTTCCCTGCCAAAAAAACGGTGTCCGTATGTTTTGTTCGATGATTTTTTACCAAAAATCTCTATATTCATTATCTCATCATTATACAGAGCCAGAACCCAATGGACAGGTCTTACAAAAGAGTACTCCCCTTTACCCCAGCGCATGGGCTTTTTAAAGTTCATCTTAGTGATTGCAGGGCCAAGTATCTGTTCAAAAAGCTCTTTAGTTTTTTTGCCTTTTTTATCAATCTTCACATGGGCATATTCAATGCCGTTTATCTCTTTGAAGATAACCTGATCGACGGTTGCTCCCGATGATTTAAGAAAACCTTCAAAGGCTCTGGAAGGACTGCCGTCCTCTGCAAAGCAAAGATTACGTGCAGGTCCCTTCTTTTCGGTAAACGTGTCCGGTTCTTTATCTGAAAGTCCGCAAACAACCGCCCCAAACCTCCTTGGAGCCACTACTGTTTCTATATCCGAAAACTCGATATTTCTTGTCTTTAACTCTGATCTTATAATTTCTTCAAGCTGGAGCTCTATGTTTGAATACTCAGAAGATGGAAGTTCCTCGACCCCTATCTCAAAAAGTAATTTATTCATTTGAATTTCCTCCGTTTACTGCTTTTACATATGTGCTCGCACACTTTCTGGACATCGATCTTATATCCAGAATATACTTCTGTCTTTCATTTACGCTTATCGCACCGGCGGCATCCAAAAGGTTAAATGAATGAGCTGTTTTGGCAAGAAAATCATAGGCCGGAAGATAAAGTCCTTTTTCTATAAGTCTTTCAAACTCATTTTTGTAAAGTCCGTACAGCTTATTTAAAAGTTCGGTATCAGACTGTTCAAAGTTGAACACTGAAAACTGTCTTTCATTTTCTTTATATAGATATCCGTAATCGACGGTATCGTTCCATTTGGTATTGTATACATTCTCTATTCCCTGAAGATACATTGAAATTCTTTCTATTCCGTAGGTTATTTCAACAGAAACAGGTTTTACATCAATTCCTCCCATCTGCTGAAAGTATGTAAACTGTGTTATTTCCATCCCGTCAAGCCATACTTCCCATCCTACACCCCATGCTCCCAGAGTAGGTGACTCCCAGTTATCCTCAACAAATCTTATATCATGCTCCATCGGGTCTATTCCTAATGTTTTAAGCGACTGGAGATAAAGCTCCTGTATGTTTTCAGGTGACGGCTTTATAAGAACCTGATATTGATAAAAACGCTGCATCCTGTTGGGATTTTCTCCGTACCTTCCGTCTTTCGGCCTTCTGCTTGGCTGTATATATGCAACTTTCCATTCAAAAGGATCAAGAGACCTGAAAAATGTGGACGGATGATATGTTCCCGCACCCATTTCTATATCATACGGCTGATCGATAACACAACCATTGTCGCTCCAAAACTTATCAAGCGCCATAATAAGCTGCTGTATATTCAAAATATTCCCTCCAGATCAAAAAGATTGTAATTATTTGTCCGATTATTCAACCGATATAAGCATAGGATAGTGCTGCTGACCACCGTAATGAACTTCAACTTCTATCTTGCTGTACTTGTCGGTCAATCTTTTGACAAATTGGTTTATATGTTTTTCCTCTACACCTTCACCGTAGAAGATAGTAACTATTTCATACCCCTGATCAATTACCTCTGTAAGTGCTTTTAACGTTTCTTTATATATATCTTTTCCATGTGCTTTGAGATCTTTACCCACAAAAACCAGGTTTTCATTCTTCTTAATCTTTTCACTGCCTATCTCAGAATCTCTTACGGCATACGTAACCTGTATTGGAACTATAGAATCAATGTACCCCTGCATGGATTGTTCAAGATCCTGTCTTTCCATCTCGTCCTGAAAGCCCAGCAGAGCCGCCACGCCTTCCTGAACATACTTGGTGGGAAGTACTAATACTTCCTTATCGCTCATTTCTGCCGCTTTCTGTGCGGTCATTATTATATTGGGATTATTTGGAAGAACTATTGCTTTCGAGTAGGGCATTGCATTCAAAGCGTCGGCTATATCCTTAACGCTTGGATTCATAGTCTGTCCGCCGAATATGATTTTGTTTACCCCCAGGCTCTTGAATATTTCACTGAGTCCTTTACCGGGTGAAACTGAAACGATACCCCAGTTTCTCTGAGGGAACACTTCTGTTTCTGTTTCTGTTTCTTCTTCCTGCTGCTGAACTTCCATCTCTTCTGTTTTATTCTTATCATCAATGAGATGCTCGTGCTGTACTTTCATATTTTCAACTTTAACCTTCATCAGTTCGCCAAACTCAAGGAACTTCTCAAAAACTATGCCTGGATGATTTGAGTGCACATGGCATTTAAGGAATTCATTCTGGTGAACAAGTACTATGGAATCACCGTTTTCTTCAAGAAATGCTCTTAGTTTTTCAAGATCAGTCTTTGGTATTTTAGCATCTTTAAGGTTTAGTATGACTTCGGTACAGTACTGATACTTTATGTCCTCATAGGCGAAGGATGCAATCTCCTGCGCAGACGCTGTTTCTATCTTAAGAAGGTTTACCTGAGTATCTCCCTTAAGAGAGTCGCTGAAACCTTTAAGCACATATGAAAAACCTTTTGCTCCAGCATCCACAACGTTTGCATCCCTTAACTTTTTTAGGTATTTCGGAGTTTCTCTTACAATTTCATCGGACATTATATAGAGCTTATCCATGAACTCAACAAAGTCTTCTATTTCAGAAAGCTCTTTTTCCGAACGTTCCGAAAGCCTTCTTATAAGAGTTAGAAGCGTTCCTTCTACGGGTCTTATTACAGCATTGTATGAAACTTCTTTGGCCCTTTTTAGTGCGAGAATAAAATCATTCGTATTTATTTTCTTCTTGTTCTCTATGGCTTCAGTAAACCCCCTGAATATCTGGGAAAGTATAACTCCTGAATTTCCTCTTGCACCCATGAGCAGTCCGTCTTTCAGCGCCTTTAAAATATCTTTCGTGACCGTAGGATCTTTTACCTTGTCCAGCCACTGGCATGCCTCCAGCATAGCTGCACTCATGTTTGAACCCGTATCTCCGTCAGGAACAGGAAAAACATTCAATGCATTGATCTCGTCTTTATTCTCTATAAGCACTTCGGTGCCTTTTTTTATGCCTATATATATGTCTTTACCGTCAAGATAAAGCTTTTTCTTCAATCTTCTCACCTCTACAAGTCGCTGAATAAATTATGTGCCTATGATTTCAAACCTGCTATATGAACATTCACCACAACATCCTGAAAATTCAGCATTGAAGTTACTCTGTGGTGTATATTTTCCTGGGCATTTTCTGCAACTTTTTTAATAGGAAGTCCGTATTCAAGAACAAGGTCTACAGACACAAATATGCCTCTGTCACTTTCTTCTACGTTTATTCCCTTAGCTTCTTCTTTGGCCAGAAGATTGGCTATCTTATTGAAAAAACCCTGTTTTCCGGTATCTACAGTACCGTATGATTCAGAAACTGCTTTATAAACTATATCCCTTATAACCTCAGGTTTTATAACGAGAGTGCCATATTCGGTTTTTAATGTCATATCATACACCTCCTGGCAGAATTTTTATTTCATGTTAATACCGCTGACAGATAACCTACGACACTAGTATATTCATCCAGGACATCACCGCTTGTATTGTGCCCCGTTAGAACAGATTTTTCAAACTCAAGTCCCATCAGCACGGCTACCGGTCCATATCCACACATGCTGATATCATAATGCTTTAACGAACTGTAAAGCTCCTGCATATCCATCTTTATTACAGCATCCATAACCATTGCATCTTTTTTTAAAGTAACTTCCTGGCTTTCATAGTGATTAAGGTCGGTCGATGCTATAAAAAGAACACCGTCATGCTTGTATTCCTTAAGAATACCTGAAAGTGCGGATGCCGCCTCTATACTCTGATCCTTCATACATATGGGAAGTATTTTAAAGTTATTTCCCGTCAAGTACTGTATAAATGGCAGCTGTACTTCGAGCGAATGCTCATAGATATGCGCAAGGTAATCTCCGTTCCTACTCAATTTTGAAAGTATATCAGATGCAAGTGTGCTGTTTACTTCGACTTCTCCCAAAGGAGTAACCCAGCTTCCCTGCGGATAAACAGAAATACTTTCTCCCAACCCGCTATGATTGGGTCCTATAATAACAACTGTATCTACCGTTCCGTCCTTAAAAATCTTCTCATAAGCTTTTGCAGCTGTCTGCGCACAAAAAACATACCCGGCGTGAGGCACTATGGCACCACTGCATCTTATGAGCTTTTCACCGGCATGAAAACCCTCGGGGAAGTATCCTTTCATCTTCGCTGAAAGTTCTGATGAATCCTGCGGGTAAAACTTTCCGCTTGCTGCAGGCATTCTTTTTTTTGAATACATGCTGCACCCCCTGTCATTTCAATCATTTGTAATCCTGTGCAACCGGTTTGGTAAGAACCTCCGCCCTTATAAGAAAAACGAGTTCAAAACTTGAAACTTCATTTTTATAGTATGAGAAAAAATCTCCTATTAATGGGATGTTTTTTAAAATAGGAACCCCTTTTTTCATTCTGTAGGTCTTGGAAAAGTTAAGTCCTCCAATCTTAATAAGTCCACCGTTTCCAGTCATGAAAGAAGTCTCTATGGTCTTGCTGTCAAGAGCACTTTCTTTCTGTTCCTTGGCCTCGGTCAGCTCAACATAGAAAGTTGTTGTTATGCTTCCTGTCATCTCGTCATAACTTCCTTTTACTCTGGATTTGAAGCTAGACTGAACTTTGGAGTAAACTTTCTTTCCGTCTTTTTCATCAACCAGTACAGGTATGGATACATTTGAATTTATCTGTGCCTCTTCTCCCTGCATAACATAAAAGCTTTGTCTTGCAAGTATATTAAGCTTCTCATCAATATACCTTGAGCTGGTTATATTCAACCTGGCTATCTCATAAAGGTTCTCAAGGGTTATTGACCCCAAGTCACTTCCGTTCATTACTATTATCTCATATTTAAGCATTTTTTGTTTATTAAAAAAACGGATAGTTTGGTTATCCAAATAATTATAACTTATACCTTTTGCAAAACATAGCCGAAACAGTGATTCCATAGTAAAAACAGCATGGTTGACATGAATTTTTATCTCCTTGGAAAGATCACATACGCAATTAAATCCATTGCGCCGGCAGACAGAGACTATAAGCTCCTTAATATCTGAAGACTGAGATACTTCAGACTTCTCCGACATCACTGCCTGTATATATTCAAGCACAAACCCCTCTAAGCTTTCATCATATTCTATAAGATATAAGATATCGGTATCGGTTCTTGAAATCTCGGTAAGGCTTATTCCTTGCATTATAATTATTCTATCAAATATATCTTTAACTTTAAGAGGCACTTTTATCACTTTGTTTAACCTTTTGGTTATATTTTTTCCATCCTCTTCTTTTATTTCTTGCGATGATTTTTGTGGTTCTACCAAAACTTCATCATTATAAACCTGTGATGTTGACTCATTGGAAGATTCTATCGACAACGGTTCTTCTACAGAAAAAGTCGGTTTTGGATCAACAGTCGCGGCATCTTTGGAAAGCTTGCTGTCAGGAGCTTGCTGAATAATCTCTTTTAGCCGTCTTTCCTGTTCCTGCAGATAGGTGATGGTTGCAGCGTAACTTTCGTGTATCTTTTGTATCTCTTCGTCCTGTCTTTCCTTCTCTCTGATCTTAGCTCTATAAACATCGTTTAAAAAATCCTGAATTTTTATTATCTGCGCTATGTTTAAAGCAGAAGTGTACGTCAGAAAATAATCATCAAATCTCTGAAATTTGCAGTCAAAAAATTTTTCAAGCTGTCCAAGATCATATCTGCTGTTAAAAAAATAAAAAAACTTTTCCTCTTCTACAGATTTTTTTTCTGCAGTTACATTCTGAATAGGTTTTTCCGGCTTTTTTTCATACAGTTCATACTCTTCAGCCTTTTCCTTTTTTTCAGCAGGATCTGTCTGTACACTCGTTTCTTTTTTGGATACAAGTTCGTACTTTTCAAAATCATGTCCTGGCATGTCAAGAACTTCCTGCCTTAAAAACTCTTTAAGTATCTTATCGCGGTATTGAATGATATCTCCGGTTGTGTAGGTTACATCTTTATCTGCGTCGGTACCAGACGCCGGAACAGATATTTTTTCTCCTCTGGAACTGATAA
>ENA-UPSM01005053-UPSM01005053.1-activated-sludge-metagenome-genome-assembly--contig:-NODE-5053-length-13356-cov-21.783099_pt1 | contig 13356 bp, 8 predicted proteins | sample MGYA00238181_ERZ773283 | MGnify/ENA primary metagenome ERZ773283 (study PRJEB29023, sample SAMN05720199) | activated sludge metagenome | isolation source: Anaerobic digester | place: Japan... | reverse complement strand
GCTGGTCATCATAGACCAGCCGTTTATACAGTCTGGAAGTCTTGCCGTCCCCCAGGATGCTGCTGGCCAGGTCAAGGTAGTCGGCCTCGGCGGTTCCCCACTGAGGGATATTCCAGATTTTATAAAGTCGAGCTTGTGGCACGCGGTCCTGGACTTGCTGGCGGTGGACACCGCTTCTTTTCGCTATCCAGGCGGCTTGCCTGGCTATGGGCGGTGAAGGCGGAATGCTGCCAAAATATTTTTTTACTTTGGCCAGAGCCTCTGCTGGCTTAATGTCGCCTGAAATGACAATCACTGCATTGTTTGGACCATAATAGGTCGAGAACCAGTTGTGGACATCTTCGATAGAAGCCTGGTTGAGGTCCTCGATGGAGCCCCCGACGGTCCAGGAATAAGGATGTCCGGCCGGAAAAGCGGCCCTGGCAATTAACTCTTCGGTAACGGCATAAGGCTCATTGGCATATTGACGGAGCTCGTTCTGAACTACCCCTCGCTGTTCATCGAGTTTAGCTTGATTGATGGCACCTTTTAAAAAGCCCATCCGGTCCGACTCGAGCCAGAGAACCAGATCAAGTGATGAAACAGGGACAGTTTCAAAATAATTAGTTCGGTCTTCATTAGTCGTCCCATTGAGATCAGTAGCTCCCACTTGCTGGAGGGGTTTAAAGTAATCATCGTTGTAATGTTCACTGCCATTGAACATCAAATGCTCAAAAAGGTGGGCAAAGCCGGTCTTGCTCGGTTTTTCATCTTTGGAACCAACATGATACCAGATATTAAAAGCCACAATCGGGGCCTTATGGTCTTCATGGAGAATGACGGTCAAACCATTCGGCAAAATGTGTTTTTCATAAGGGATATCAACTTCGCCTTTGGTTTGAGCAGATAGATCAGCGCTCGCGCCTGTCAGAATAAGGGCCATGAGACTTAAAAAAATACCTGAAGTAACTAGAAAACTGGTAGCTGAGAGAGAAATTCTCTGCCTGAACTTGTTCATAAAAACCTCCATTTATTTGACGTAAACAAAGTTCTTTTTTTATCACACGAAATTTTGATTCCGGCCAGCTCAGCCAGCTATTTCCTGACCAAGTTCGAAAGCCTGGCGGTGATGGCTGGCTTCCCTTTTAGCCTGTCCTTTGGACTGAAGGCTGGCCCCGACTATCCCCACCAGCTCGGATTCGAGATAATTGAACATATCTTTATAAGCCTGAATGGCGTTGACGGCGCCAGAGCTGGCCAGATCGCGGTCGGCGAAAGTCAAAATTAAACCTATCTTCTTGTTTTTAAAGCAGGTGTAATCATCAGCGCCAAAAGCGTACCAGCGGTCAATGAATATTTTCATCTGGGCGTTGATGGTAAACCAGTAAATTGGATGCACCAGGACGATGGCTCTGGCCCTTTTGAGAAGCGGGTAAAGTTTAATCATGTCATCTTCTTGAAGGCACTGGCCCGGGCCTGCCTGACGGCAGTGATCACAGGCCTGACAGGGATTGATTTTTAACTGGGCGAGGTTAATGATTTCAGACTCTCCGTTGCCCCTTTTTACTCCCCGGGCAGCCGCCCTGGCCAGGCTGGCTCCATAGCTATCTTCTCGGGGACTGGCAGTAAAAATCAAGACTTTTTTCCTCATGAGTTTATTCCTCCTTTTTTGCTTCCTGCCCTGCTTTTGCTTACAGTCAGCAGAGCGATGCCAATCCAGACAGCATTCACGCCAACTGATGGCCAGGCGCCATAGTGATAAGCATTTAATAGCAGGCAGAGACTGCCTGTTAGATTTAAAAGTTGATAAGTCAATGAATCTCCGTTTAGCTTCCGGTTGGAGACCAAAAAATAAGCCAGAAGCAATAGTAATGCTCCTGACCAGCCAGTTAGATTAATAAATAAATCAGGCAACTTTCTTTACCTTCTGTGACGATTAAAAATGTCATTATACAGCATTAATCTATTTTTAAAAATGAGTAAAAAATGGGAATTACCCGTCATTAAGATAGAAAGGAGAACGGCTATGACCGAAAAACGTTTTAATCCACACCCTGACGGTAAGTTGAGTGTAGAAGAATTTGTGATTCTGGCCATCAAATCCCTGAGGATGGGCGACTTTAAAGGGATCCACTCGGTTTACAGCGGATTCAATGAAGCTTTTAAAAAGTATTTTGGCCAGGACCCGGTCCAGGCCACCAATAAGCTGGCTGAAGAAAAAAAGATTGAAATCAGGCCAATCAAAGGCGGAGTGCTGCTCTATTTACCAGGCGAAGCCCCTTCCCAGTCAAGAGGTGATCAAGCCCTGGAAAAAATGGGTATAAATTTCCCTGGCCGCTCGTAGCCTCTGAGGTAAGATAATTTAAGCCTGATTGGAAGGAGAGTCTGAAAAAGACTTTAATTTATCTCTCAGGGCTGATTCGGCCAGTTTACGCAAAGCCTTGGTCTCTATCTGGCGGACCCTTTCCCTGGTAACCTTTAGCTTCTGCCCGATCTCTTCCAGAGTGTGTTCCTGTCCATCTCCTATCCCAAATCTCATCTTGATCACAGTTGCTTCTCTTTCGGTCAGAGTATTGATAGCTCGGGTGATCTGTTCTTTTAAATTAGCCCTGATAACAATATCTGCCGGAGAGGGGTTATAGACATCCTGAACAAAATCGCGCAGGAAGCTCTCTTCAATGGTCTCGACCATATGAACCGGGATGCGAATTGTTCTGGCCTGATCGGCAATAGCCCTGGTAATGGATTGTTTTATCCACCAGGTGGCGTAGGTTGAGAACTTAAAGCCGCGGTGATAGTCAAATTTCTGAACCGCCCTCATTAAACCCAGATTACCTTCTTGAATAAGATCTGACAGACTGAGCCCGCGGTTAACATAATTTTTGGCAATGGAGACAACCAGCCTGAGATTGGCCTCGATCAACTTGTTTTCAGCGTGCTTCTGAATTCTCTCGCCCCGGCTGACATCCATCAGGATTTTTCTCAGGTCAGAAGCTTTTAGCCCTGCTTCCTGCCGCAAGCTTTTTTCTTCAGACTTTACTGCTTTTAACTTCTCTTGTAGAGTGGCCGGCACTGGTTTGGTTTTGGCTCTGGGCCAGGCTAGCTCAATTTCCTCACGCTTTTCTTCGAGTTCATTCATTAGCCGCAGAATTTCTCTCAATCTTTCAATGGTGTCAGCCATTTTTTCTGGAGATAGGTGAAGTTCTTCCAGAATCCTGTACATCTTGACTATCAAGCGACCCCTTTGAAAGGCAGATCGGGCGGTGGGCTTAATAGAGTTAAGCTGTTCGGACAGTTTAGAAAATTTTTCCAGCGTCTGACGTAGTTCTTTTACCTTTTTCCTGGCTGAATCATCTTCGAAATCTTCGGTTTCATCAAAAATCCGTAAAAATTTGTCAGGCTCTGTTTCTGATATCTTGCGGAGGACCAGGATATCCTTGATAGCCAAACGAGTTTTGAGGAGAGCTCTGAGCTGGATTTTCCTGCCTCTTTCCATCTGACGGGCCAGGTCAACCTCATCCTGTTGAGATAGTAGGGAGATCTTGCCCATTTCTCTAAAATAAATTTTTACGGGATCATGATCAGACTCAACCACTTCTGCAGCCGCTGGTACTTCCCCCCTGGCAGTTTTGGGTAGTATATCTTGTAGTTCTAATTCATCCAAATCTTCCGTCATAGTTTTCAGCTTGTTAGAGGAAGTAATTTCCGGCTCAATCGCTCTCGCTAAAAATAGCGGATTGAGAGTTGCTTCCAGCATTTCGGTGGGTAGGGTCTGTTCTGGACTCATAAACTCGATCTTTTCAGACCGACTTTTATCCTGTCTTTTTTTAGACTTCACTCCGTCTTTTTTTTCTTGCTTGGTCACTTTTTACCCCTATTAAATGTCGTCCCCAAGCCTGGGGCTCAAGGAGGGCACTAACTAAATCAATTTATGTCTCAGCAAAATTCTCTATAATAAATAAGTCACCAGCCTTTTTTTGTCAAGTTGTTTTTCGTGCATCTTATCTTGAACCAACGAGTTATATATTATAATATACACTAGAGGAGAGATAATGAGAACAAAGGGACTGCTGACACTGGCCATATTGGCCTGTCTTTTGCTTGCCTTGACCACCCCTAATTTTGCTCAGAATAAGGCCAAAGCTCCCTCCACCAAGGAACTGATTAAAGCTCTGCCAGAAAAATATAAAAAATGGATAGAAGAAGAGGTGGTTTATATTATCTCCCCCAAGGAAAGGGATGTTTTCCTCAGACTGGAAAATGACCGTCAGCGAGATATGTTCATTGAAGCTTTCTGGAAACAGAGGGACCCAAACCCTAACACGCCAGAAAATGAGTTTAAAGATGAACATTATCGCCGAATTAAATACGCCAACCAGAATTTTGGTAAAGAATCACCCGGGCCTGGCTGGCGGTCAGATATGGGCAGGATCTATATAATTTTAGGTGAACCTCATTATATTGAGAAGTATGATAATCTGTCAGATCTTTATCCGACCATTATCTGGTTTTACCAGGGGATGGCCGAATATGGCTTGCCCAATGCCTTTTCGGTTGTTTTTTTCAAGCCATACGGCGACAATGAATACGTCCTCTATTCGCCGGTCAAGGATGGGCCTCAGAAGCTGATGCCCCACTATAGTGGCGACATGACCGATTACCTCCAGGCTTTCCAGAAGCTGGTAGATATAGAGCCTAATGTGGCCAATATTTCTCTATCCTTGATTGAGGGCGAAACCCTGGTGGATATCAGACCTTCAATAGCTTCTGATGTTCTTCTTTACCAGAAAATTCCTTATGCTCCCGTCTATAAGGTTAAGGATACCTATGCTGATAAACTTTTCAGGTATAAGGATATTATTGAGGTTGAATATTCTGCCAACTATGTCGATAATGATGCACTGGTCAGTGTTTATAGATCTGAGGCTGGAGTTCATTATGTTCATTATCTTATTGAGCCCAAAAAGTTATCACTTGAGAGAAATGGCAACAATTATCAGACAACAATCCTAATTAATGGGATTGTGACAGATGAAAATGGCCGTCAGGTTTATCAATTTGACCGCCGCCTGCCGCTTAATCTTCGGGGCGAGCAGTTCAACAGCATTAAAGACAGACTGATGAGCTTTCAGGATGTTTTCCCGTTGGTGCCTGGCAAATACAAACTAAGCATTCTTCTCAAGAATTATGTTTCCAAGGAATTTACTTCTTTTGAGGCTTCTCTCGACATTCCAGAAAGTGGATTGCAGATGAGCCCACTTATTCTGGCTAACCGACTCACCAGGAACAATCAGTATCGAGGGCTTAATAAAGCCTTTCTACTTGATGATCTGCAATTTGTGCCTTCTCCGCGGAATGATTTTGTGGTGGGGGATACGCTGTATGTCGTCTTCCAGTTGTGGGGCTTGACTCCAGAATTAAAGCAGGGGGGAAGTCTTACCTATGAAATCATGAGGGAAAACGGAGATAAGGTTAAGTCTTTCTCGAGAAAGCTTTCTGATTATCAGGCACAGGGCTTTTTTTATGAAGAAATTTCTTTACAGGACTGGGCACCAGCTAACTATATGCTCACCGTGACTTTGACCGATAGCACTAACAACAGCCTGATTACTCAGAAAGCGAATTTCTTTATCAGCCATCTTTCCAGCCTTTCACGTTCCTGGGTAATGACTCAACCGATGGAGGGTGATGCTTCGGCTGAAGTTCAACATGCTCTTGGGATTCAATACTGGAATCGGCAGGACAAGGCGAGAGCAGCTAAATACCTGGAAACTGCTTACCGCCGGAATCCCGGTCAGGCCTCTTACGCTCTGGATTTTTGCCGCCTCCTTTTAGATTTGAAAAAATATCAGGAGGTGATGGAGATAGCTACTCCTTTTGTCAGTCAACAGCAAAATTATGATTTTCTGGAAATTCTGGGCCAAGCAGCTCAGGCTCTTGGTCAGTATGAACAGGCGATAAATTACTATAAGCAATACCTGGCTCATTTCGGAACAAATATCAATGTCCTGAATGCTATCGGCGAATGCTATTTAACACTGGGCGATATAGATGAAGCTCTTTACGCCTGGGAAAGATCGCTACAGCTTGAACCAGGTCAGGAAAATATAAAGGCTCAGGTTAAGGCTTTGAAAGAAAAGAAATAAGAAAAGATCATGGAGAGGCCGCTATCGGCCCGGTTTAATTATGAGAATGGAGGTTATGATGAAAAAGTTGAACTGGCGTCTTGTCTTGATAGTTACCATATTATTTTTTGCGGGAGAATCACTGCTTTTAGCCCAGGCTGGCCGCGGTGTGGGCCGGTTGGGTGGTGTTATCCTGGATGAAAACGATCAACCTATTGAAGGTGCCAGGGTAGTGATGACCTTTATTCAGGAAGCAGCTGGTGGTTTGCAGATGGACACCAAAACCAATAAAAAGGGAGAATGGTCTTTTATCGGTCTTGGCTCTGGAAAATGGTCGTTGATGGCTTCTGCCGATGGTTATGCTCCTTATACACAAGAGGTTGTAGTCAGTCAGCTGGAAAAAAATCCAAGGCTAACTATTAAATTGAAAAAGGCCACAACAGGTACGCCAATTATTGAGGATGAATCTTCTCTTAAGCTTTTGGATGAAGGTAATGAGTTTTTTAAAGAGGGCAAATATGATACAGCCTTGACCCTTTATCAGGAGTTTCTGGAGAAAAATCCAGCTGCCTATCAAGTTTTGCTAAACATCGGCGATTGTTACCGGGAAAAAGGTGAGATAGATAAAGCTATGGAAACCTACCAGCAGGTGATTGAAAAAGCCAGGGATGATAGAGCAATGGGGGTCAATATGAAGGCCAAAGCCCTGGCGGCAATTGGACTGGTTTATCTCAAGCAAAATAACCTGGAAGAAGCTACCAAGTATTTCAAACAATCAGTTGATACGGCTCCTCAGGATGAAGTTGTGGCTTTTAATGTAGCCGAAGTTTGTTTCAACAATCAACAACTGGATGAAGCCCAGAAATACTACGAACTGGCTGCCAGCATTAAACCTGATTGGCCCGATCCATTGCTTAAGCTTGGCTATGTTTTCCTGAACAAAAATGATATCCCTAAAGCGATAGAATATTTTGAAAAATTTCTGAAGCTGGAACCACAGGATTCACCGCGGGTAGGGATGGTTGAACAGATTCTTCAGGCTATCAAGAAATAAGGGCAGCTTTAAACTAATTAGAAAAAGAGACAATCAGCCTGGACCTGGGATTACAGGTGGCCGGCTCAGGTTGAATTGGTTATCGAAATCAACAGAAGATGAGCAAGAAGAAAAAACAGAAGAAGAAAATCCGGCTTGAAAATAAATCTAACCGCTGCCCGATAGCCGGGGAAAATAAAGAGCAGCCAAAGAAGAAAGAAGCTCAAGCCAGCGGAAAAGCCAAAAAGACCAGAATTTCTCCTTGGATAATTGTCGGGTTAATCCTTCTGTTAGCCGGGCTGGGGGCTCTGATCCGGTTTAGATCACCCAGTCTGGACTTGAAGACAGCTCCTTCTTATAATCTTTTGTTAATCACTCTTGATACGACCAGAGCGGATCATCTTGGCTGCTATGGAAATAAACAAGCCAGGACTCCGAATCTTGACCGATTAGCAGCCGAAGGCTGGCGTTTTAACCGGGTCTATTGTTCGGCCCCGCTTACGCTCCCTTCGCATGCCACCATTTTGACCGGTCTTGAACCTGTGGCTCATGGTGTTCGCAACAACGGTCACTACCTGGCAGCCGGAATCAAAACCATTACAGAGGTTCTGGTGGACAGAGGCTATAAAACAGCAGCCTTTGTTTCTTCCTTTTCTGTTGACTCGAGGTTTGGACTCGATCGCGGCTTTGAAAGCTATGACGATACTTTCGAAGAGAATTTGCCTTTTAAAACCAATAATGCTGAACGGCGGGCCGAAGCCACTTTTGCTCGTTTTTCTGCCTGGCTTGAAAAAAATTATCAGAATAAATTTTTTAGCTGGGTTCATTATTTTGATCCACACCTGCCTTATGATCCTCCTTCTCCTTATAAAGAAGATTTTGCCAGCCAGCCCTATGATGGAGAAATTGCCTATATGGATTTTTATGTGGGCAAGATAGTTGAGGCTCTCCAGGCTAAAGGCTTGCTGGATAAAACAATTATTATCATAGCTGGCGACCATGGTGAAGGGCTGGGAGATAAAGTGGAGAAGGGACATGGTTTATTCCTGTACGAAGAGACAGTGCGTGTACCGTTGATTATCTGGAATAAAAAGATATTCCCAAAACCTGGAACAGCCAACGAGACTGTCAGGCTGTTGGATATTGCCCCAACTATTCTGGAGCTCTGTGGGGCTGAAGTCAGCCAACTACCTGTTCAAGGAAAGAGTCTTCTGCCAATAATGGAGAAAAAAGAAAGAAAAGACAGGACAGCCTTGATCGAAACCTTTTATCCCCGCGAGAACTTTGGCTGGTCAGAACTGGTTGCTCTGGTCGAAGATAGATGGAAATACATTCATTGCCCCCGGCCTGAACTCTATGATCTTAAGGCTGATCCAGAGGAAAGAAAAAACCTTTTTGATTCCTCACCAGAGATTACTGCCAGATTAAAAAAGCAACTGGAATCTGATCTGCTCCTGGCCGGGGGGCAGGGGATTAACAGGCCTTCTGGCAGTAGCGGCCCGACCGCAGCTGATACGGAAAAGCTGCGCTCCCTTGGCTATCTTAGTTTTGCACCTGCCAGAGCCTCGTCTACCTTTCCAGATCCGAAGGAAAAAATTGACCTTTTAAATCTGATCCAGCAAGCCCAGGCCGCTGAATATCAGGAAAACTATGCTGAAGCGGAGCAGCTCTACCTTAAGATTCTGGCTGAAGTACCGGATTCCCCGGCCAGTTATGTCAATCTGGCTATCGCTCAGGCCCGTCAGAGGAAAATGGAAGAAGCTATAGAGACATTGAAAAAGGGCCTGAAGCGACTGTCGGATTCTGAAATACTTCTGGTTCGTCTCGGTCATACTTATCTGGTCAGCGGGAAACTGTCTGAAGCCTTTTCCACTATGAACCAGGTGCTGAAATTAAATCCAAGAAATGTTGATGCCCTGACAGTTTGTGCTGGCATCCTTGATACTTCCGGCCGGAAGGAAGAAGCCCAAAAGTACTATGAACAAGCTCTGGCCATTGAACCGGAGAGCAAGTATCTCAGGATGTCTTACGCCGGGAGCCTGGCCTCAAGCGGTAAATTGAGAGAGGCTATTGAAATCTATAAGAAGCTTATAGATGATTATCCTGGAGATCAGGCCTTTTATCAATTTATCGGTATTGCTTATTCTTACCTGGGTGAGCATGACGAGGCAATCTTCTACCTTAAACAGGCAATAGCTATCTCACCTACGAGATCGGGCTATTTTAATCTGGCTGTCGCTTGCCAGAAAGCTGGTCTTGCCCGGGAGGCTATTGAGTATTATAAACTTTATCTTGAAAATTCCAAGGGGGATAATCCGGCCAATATCAGGCTGGCTCAAGGTGAACTGGAAAAGTTAGAAAAGCAGTTAACTGAAAACTAGTTTTCCTGGCCTACCGGGGCTCTTTTTATCTTTCCAAGGCGGGAATTGATTGGCCAGGAATATGGTATTCCCTTCTTTATCCAGCGATTTAAGTTGCAGATAGAGACAATAAAATAAAAAGCCCGTCCCCGCCTGCCGGCGGGAACGGGCTTTCTGAGAATCTTAGATACCGCTTCAGCTTAGAAAGTGAACCTGAAGCCCAGCCTCATTGACCAGGTTCCATATCTACTTGACCACTCATTGAACATGGGGTGTGGCCTAACAGCAGGATCCTGAGTAAACAACGTTTCCCACTGCTCGTCAAATGTTCCGTTCAACATCAGCTCCTCATATTCAACCAGGTCAAAGGCAGGTCCCGCATTGTAACGAGTTCCAGTTCGGTTAAGGTCATAGACTCTAGACTGTATAGTCTTGGTGTTAGTGAAGTTATTGATCTGGAGGTTAATGGCAGCTGAATACTTCCCGCCGAAACGAAGTGTATACTCAAGGAATAGGTCAGCCCAGGCTGTCCAGGGTAAACGACCTAAATCACCGTAACCATTGGGCCACATATAGGCATTGCAGAGGTTAATTCTGGTACTGAGTGGTAAGCCACTTCTGGCATAAGCAGTTAAACCAACAGTTAAACCAAAGGGGAAAGCATATGAACCATAGGCTTTGATATAGTGAGTTCTATCATGTGGTAGTGGTCCATTGAGCTCAGTGCCATCAGCTTGGTAGGGCATGAACCAATAATCGAAATAGCGCTCAACATTGGGAGACACACGGCCTTCTTCATCAGAACTGGCCAGACCGCCATAGTTCCCTTCGACTCTGGACCAGGTATAGTTAAGGCCACCCTGCCAGTTGTTGCTGAATCTCTTTTCTAAAGCCAGGTTTACACCATAATAATTTCTTTTGGCTTTAGGCATTTCCCAGTAATCATCGGCGATTCTTCCACCCTTTGATTGTGGCCTGGCCCAACCATAACCGGGATTAGCAAACATGTAAATTTCGGCAAAATTTCCTGGAGAAACTTCTGTATATGTTCCGATATCTTCGATTGTTCTAAGCAGGTGCCGATGAGAAAAGCGGACGGTAAAGGATAGATTTTCCATTATCTTTTTTTCAGCCCCGAGAGAAAATTCCATCTGGGAAACAGGCTTCATATCAGGATCAATTGCATCGAAAGAAGGATAGCGGAAATCAATGGTGCCGAGGTATTCATTTGCGCCAGGAGCCTGATCTTCCAGATCTTCAAAGTTTAAGGTGTTGGGGAAGTTGGCAGCAATTTGGGTCCAATCCAGTTCGTTGAGAGCAAAATAACTATATTTCCATTTAAAACCGCCAAAGGCACCTTCGGCCATGTAGAGCTTCATAACATCGTAATAAATTCCGAAGTTGCCAAAGAGTTTCAAGCTGGAATCTCCAAACACATCATAGACGATGCCAAGCCGTGGAGCGATTTTATCGCCAAAATTGAAATCGATCGGGGTCACATCAAAAGTAGGATCGAAGGAAGGAATATATTCGGATTCTGCTCTAACTCCAAAATTGACAGTCAGCTTGTTACTTATGGTCCAGGAATCCTGTATGTAGAGAGCCCAGTTATCAGAGTGAATGTTCCAGACCCAGCCATATGGATAGGAATTATATCCATGTCTTATCCGGTAATGACCATAGGTTCCACTTCCGAAAGGCGAATACGCGTTCCAATAGAGATTAATACGAGGGCCAAGAGGACTTTCATTATAATCTTCATGCAAGCGGATATATTGAACGCCAGCTTTCAAGGCGTGCTCGCCAGCCAGGTTCATATAGTAGGTCACATCGAGGTTAAAACTGGTTTTCTCTCTTAATTGTTTTCGAAGTTCCAGCCAGTTGCCAGCTGAACCCCAACCGGCTGGCCTGAGGTAAGTATCAGGATCAAGTTCAGCAGCAATATAATCATCTTCGTACATATAGTTGGTGTATGAAAAATAATAAGTAGGCATGTTGGCCGGTGGTTTAAGGCCTTGATTTTTCTGGTCCTGCATGTGCCAGCCACCTCTTAACGAAATTAGCAACCGGTTGGTAGGAGTATAATCAGCGGTAAAAGAAACGCTATAATTAGGATAGTCAAAACCGGCCAGATGATAAGGTGTTGCAGGGTTTTCGGTTCCGTCCACACTCGGTATGCTGCCGCTATAGGTTGAATAGTTACTAACAAAACTGGCCGAAACTCTTAACCCGGTCACAGGAGCTGATGTCAGTTTGAAAGATCCATTATAGTTATAATCCTTCCGAACGAAAGTAAACCAGGGACCAGTTCTTGCGTTAAAATCTCGTAGGGCCTCTTGATAGTTGTAAATTGGGTTAAATGAGCCGAAAAACCACAGTCTGTCTTTTATAATGTATCCGCCAAGGCTGAAAGCACCTTCGAGCCTGTAAATGTTATCCCGGTCGTGACCATTATTAAAATAATCACGGTCGTTGTTCCAGTATATATAATGATCTGGATCAAAAGGATCCTGCTTTAAATAGTCACGCGATTTGCCTTGCATCCAGAGGGCGTTATTATTGTAGTAAGCGATAATATCACCATGGAAGGCATTACCACCAGATCTGGTGACAACGTTAACAACGCCACCCATTGAACCACCGAACTCAGCATTATAACCAGAGGCAGTTACCTTGACCTCATCAACGAGCTCCAGCACAACATTCTGGGCTCTGGTGCCAACGTGGATTTCAGTGACATTTGTACCGTCCACATACCACATATTTTCTGCACCACTAGCACCATCGACCGAAATACCGCCTGCCATGGGTTCGTTAGAAACACCGGGTACCGTGGTGATCAGAGAATCGAAGGTCCGACCGCGAGGCAGGCTAAGAAATGTATCCTTGGTCATAACCTGGCCTTTGACCGTGCTTTTGACATCGATCAGCGGGCTCTGGCCAACAACGGTAACCTGCTCTTCGATAGCCGCCGGTTCCATGGTGATATTGATCACCAGGGTTTGAGACATCTGAAGAGTAATTTCCTTTCTGATTAAAGTCTTGAAACCGGGCAGACTAAAAGTTAGCTGATAAGTTCCAGATGGCAAAGCCATCAAACGATAAGTACCACCAGCATCAGTTACCGTGGCAGCCTTACCAACCAGCCTGGGGCTGGAGGCTTCAACCGTTACACCCGGCAGCGGATTGCCCTGGTCATCGACAACCTTCCCTGTAATCATGCCTTCAGGCAAAATTTGAGCGAAGGCGGTGCTGCCGGCCATGAGAACGAGAGCCAACATAAAAACTAAAAATTTTTTCTTCATTCGAATCACATCTCCTTTCGAATGATTTTTGTTCCCTTTGCCCAGGGATGATTTTAAATCAAATCATCCCACCCTGACATTTTTCACATAAAAAGCTTCTACTTCTTTCTATCTATCACCTCCTTAGACATAAAATTACTTTTCATCTCATTCATTTTAATTGCAATTTTTGTGCCAGAAAAAATAAATTCATAAAGCATTTATTATCAACATGATAACATTAGACCTAAGACCGGATCTCCATGAATTTGGATAAAAATCCAAAATCTTGGATAAAAGCCATCTTGAAATAAATCCCGGAAGATTATCGACCAGCTATTGGCAGTCAGCTGGTGGGCGATAGAGGATTCGAACCTCTGACTTCTACCGTGTGAAGGTAGCGCTCTGCCTCTGAGCTAATCGCCCATTTCCACTGCCCTCTTAATTTTATTGAAAAAACTTCTACTGTCAACCTGATAGAAGTGGCGTGTTTTTTTATATTCAGGCTAAGGAAAATTATAATTAAGAAATGAGAAGACGATAGGCTGGTATTAATGACCAGCCGGACAAAAAAT
>ENA-UPSM01005051-UPSM01005051.1-activated-sludge-metagenome-genome-assembly--contig:-NODE-5051-length-13359-cov-7.126428_pt1 | contig 13359 bp, 10 predicted proteins | sample MGYA00238181_ERZ773283 | MGnify/ENA primary metagenome ERZ773283 (study PRJEB29023, sample SAMN05720199) | activated sludge metagenome | isolation source: Anaerobic digester | place: Japan... | reverse complement strand
CCGCCGACGGCCCGATGCCCCAGACCCGTGAGCACATCCTGCTCGCCCGTCAGGTCGGCGTTCCGGCGATCGTGGTGTACATGAACAAGTGCGACATGGTCGACGACGCCGAGTTGCTCGACCTGGTCGAAATGGAAGTCCGCGAGCTTCTCAGCAAGTACGGCTTCCCCGGCGACGACACCCCGATCATCCGTGGATCGGCCCTGAAGTCGCTGGAAGGCGAGAAGTCCGCCTACGGCGAAGACTCGATCAAGGGCCTTCTGGCCGCGGTCGACTCCTTCATCCCGATGCCGGATCGCCCCGTCGACAAGACGTTCCTGATGTCGATCGAAGACGTGTTCTCGATCACCGGCCGCGGCACCGTGGGTACGGGCCGTATCGAGCAGGGCGTGGTCAAGGTCCAGGAAGAAGTCGAGCGCGTCGGCCTTTCGGAAGAGACCAAGAAGTTCGTGGTCACGGGCGTGGAGATGTTCCGCAAGCTGTTGGATCGCGGCGAAGCCGGCGACAACGTGGGCATTCTTCTGCGCGGCTGCGAGAAGTCCGACATCGAACGCGGTCAGGTTCTGGCCAAGCCCGGAACCATCAAGCCCCACACGACCTTCAAGGGCGAGATCTACGTCCTTTCGAAGGAAGAGGGTGGCCGTCATACTCCGTTCTTCAAGGGCTACCGTCCCCAGTTCTACTTCCGCACGACGGACGTGACTGGATCGATCGAGCTGCCCGAAGGCGTGGAGATGGTGATGCCCGGCGACACGATTTCGATCGTGGGCGAGCTCATCACTCCCGTTGCCATGGACAAGGGCCTGAAGTTCGCCATCCGTGAAGGTGGTCGTACGATCGGCGCCGGCACCGTTACCGAAATCGTCAAGTGATGCATGCCGCCTCGGACCTCGGTCCGGGGCGGTTCTTAGGGGAATAGCTCAATTGGTAGAGTAGCGGTCTCCAAAACCGTTGGTTGCGGGTTCGAGTCCCTCTTCCCCTGTTCGATCTCGAAAGGATCCATTGTGCGCAAGCTGTACCAGTACTTCCTCGAGGTGATCGCCGAAGGGAAGAAGGTGACCTGGCCCCAGCGCTCCGAACTCATCGAGAGCACCTGGATCGTCATGCTTTTCAGCCTGCTTTGCGGCCTCTTCATCACCGGGGTCGACATGGCGGTGGGTGTCATCATCGAGCAGATTCTCGGAAAGGGAGTCTGATCCATGGGCATGAACTGGTACGTCCTGCACACCTATTCGGGGCAGGAAAGCAAAGTCAAGATCTACGTGGAAGAACTGCTCGAGCAGCCCGAATACCAGGGCGTGATCGGCCAGGTTCTCCTCCCGTCGCAGGAAGTCGTCCAGGTTCGCCACGGAAAGAAGATCCGTCAGACCCGCAAGGACTTCCCCAGCTACGTGTTGATCGAAATGGAAATGACCAAGGATGCGCAGCACGCCGTGCTGTCCATTCCCGGCGTCACCCATTTCGTGGGTGTTTCGAACAAGCCGCAGGCTCTGCGGAAGAACGAAGTGGATCGTATTCTCGGTCGCACAGGGCAGGATCGCGTGGAAGCTTCTGGCCACTCGATGCAAATCCCCTACAAGATCGGCGAAGCGGTCCGAATCAACGAAGGCCCGTTCAAGGACTTTGACGGCACCGTTGAGGAAGTCCATCCGGACAAGGGCAAGCTCAAGGTCATGGTCAGCGTCTTCGGACGCTCCACGCCGGTCGAGCTCGACTTCCGCCAAGTAAGCGAAGTCTAGACCACCACTGGACAAGTGGTCGGTGACTATTTAGTTTTCGCCTCCAATTTTTTCCGCGGTACAGCTTAATCCGTTGTCGCCGCAAAAGTTAGCCCGCCAAGCGCGGGAGAAACTTCGGGAGTAAGGGCCTTGGCCAAGAAAATCACCGGCTACATCAAGCTCCAGATTCCCGCGGGCGCGGCGAATCCTTCGCCTCCCGTGGGCCCCGCCCTGGGTCAAAAGGGCGTCAACATCATGGAGTTCTGCAAGCAGTTCAACGCTCGCACGCAGGACCAGAAGGGGATGATCATCCCCGTGGTGATCACGGTCTACGCCGACCGTTCGTTCACCTTCATCACCAAGACCCCTCCGGTGCCCGTCCTTCTCAAGAAGGCCGCCGGCATCGAAAGCGGATCGGGCGAACCGAACCGCAAGAAGGTGGGCAAGGTGACCTCCGCACAAGTTCTTGAGATCGCAAAACTCAAGATGCCCGATCTGAACACGCTGTCGGTTGAATCGGCAGCGTCGCAGGTTCGGGGAACGGCCGTGAGCATGGGTCTCACGGTCGAAGGATAACCCAAAGGAATATCGTCGATGAAGCATGGCAAGAAGTATCGGGAGGCCGCCCAAAAGGCAGCCGTTCGCACCGAGTGGACTCTTCCGGAAGCTGTGAAGTTTCTGAAAGAGAACCGCGTGGCCAAGTTCGACGAGACCGTTGAAGTCGCGATGAATCTGGGAGTCGATCCCAAGCATTCCGACCAGATGGTTCGTGGAACGGTCGTTCTGCCCAAAGGAACCGGTAAGACGGTTCGCGTCCTGGTGTTCGCCAAAGGCGAAAAGGCCATGGAAGCTCAGGCAGCCGGTGCTGATTTCGTAGGAGCCGAAGACCTGATCGAAAAGATCCAGGGCGGCTGGATGGAGTTCGACGTCGTCGTCGCGACTCCGGACATGATGACCACCGTCGGCAAGCTGGCGCGTCTGCTCGGACCTCGCGGTCTGATGCCTTCGCCCAAGACCGGCACGGTGGGTGTCAACGTCATGGAGATGCTCGCCGAGCTCAAGGCCGGTAAGATCTCCTACCGCGTGGACAAGGGCGCGAACGTCCAGGCGATGGTGGGCAAGATCTCCTTCACGGCGGAAGCCCTGGAAGAGAACATTCTCGCTCTCGTCCGCTCGGTGGTCAGGGCCAAGCCCCAGACCTCCAAGGGAACGTACGTCAAGAGCATCACCATCTCTTCCACCATGAGCCCCGGTCTTCCGATCGAGCTCGTCGTGGCTCGCTCCTGAGGTAACGCCACGTGATCAGCCTCGAAGTTAAAAAGCAAACCACAGACGAATTGGATCAGGCCCTCGCCGGAGCCGGTTCCGTCTTCCTGGTCGATTTCGGACGTATCAAGGTCGCCCACGACGTGGAGCTTCGCAAGAGCCTCACCCAGCAGGGAATCTACTACCGCGTCGCGAAGAACACCCTGATCAAGCGAGCGCTCCACAAGGCAGGAATCACCGCCTTGGACGGCCTCCTCACCAAGCCAACGGCCATCCTCGTCGGTTCGCCCGAAGATCCGGTGGCTCCTGCGCGCGCGATCGTCGGATTCCAGAAGGCCCACGCGGGCTTCCTGGATTCCAAGAGCTCTTGGATCGACGGCGACACCTTCCCGGGCAATCAGATCGCCGACGTGGCGAAGATGCCCGGCAAGCGCGAGCTGCAGGCCCAGGTCGTCCAGTTGTTCCTGTCTCCTGGCTCCAAGCTCGTCGGCCTCATCAAAGGCCCGGGCTCCAAGATCGCTGGCCAGGTCGAAGCGCTCGTCAAGCGCCTCGAAGAAGCTGCCTGAACCGAATTCACCAACCATCCATCCTAAAAGGAAATCACCATGTCCGACACCAAGACCTACGCTGCTGAAATCGTCGACCTCGGCGAAAAGATCATCAACCTCTCGCTGGCCCAGGCCCGCGCGCTCTCCGAGTACCTGAAGGAAGTCCACGGTCTCGAAGCTGCCGCCGGCGGCGTCATGATGGCCGCTGCTCCTGCAGCCGCCGCCGCTCCTGCGGAAGAAGAGAAGACCGAATTCGACGTGGTTCTGGCCGACGCCGGTTCCAACAAGATCGGCGTGATCAAGGTCGTGCGCGAGCTGACCGGCCTGGGCCTCAAGGAAGCCAAGGACCTCGTCGACGGCGCTCCCAAGACCGTCAAGGAAGCCGTGGCCAAGGCCGACGCCGAGACCATGAAGAAGAAGCTGGAAGAAGCTGGCGCCAAGGTCACCCTGAAGTAAGGGTGCCTTCGAGCTGGGACATTCTCATGCCCTGGCCCGTCGCGCGGGCGACGGCCAGGGCTTTTCGTGTTTTGGAATCCGGGCGCGGTTGCGGTCGGGTTTTCGTAGTTGCTTGAATTCCTACGGGGCGGGCTTGATGACTGAACGCAGAAACTTCGCGAAAAGCAAGTACTCGATGGAGATCCCTTTTCTTCTCGAGGTGCAAGTCGAGTCCTTCAATCGCTTCCTCCAGATCGGGGTCCTCCCCCGCGAGCGGGCGAATGAAGGGCTGGAAGCGGTATTCCGCGAGACCTTCCCCATCGCCGATGTGAAGGGGAAGTACGAACTGGTCTACGAGGGCTACAACCTCGGAGTTCCCAAGTACTCCATTCCGGAGTGCCAGGAGCGCGGCATGACCTACGCCGCCCCCCTGCGCGCCACTCTTTCGCTGAACGTCTACAAGACGGAAGGCGACGAGCGCCAGTTCCACGAGAAGATCACCAACGACGTCTATTTCGGCGACATCCCGCTCTTGACGGAAAACGGCACGTTCATCATCAACGGCGCCGAGCGCGTCGTGGTGAGCCAGCTGCACCGCAGCCCGGGCGTCTCGTTCGACGAGGAATTCCACCCCAACGGGAAGCGCCTGCTCAAGGCGCGCATCATCCCGTACCGCGGGTCGTGGGTCGAGTTCCTGCAGGACGTGAACGACGCGATGTACATCAACATCGACCGCCGCCGCAAGCTGCCGGCCACCATCCTCCTGCGCGCCATCGGATGGCGGACCAACGAGGAGATCCTCGAGCTGTTCTATCCGACCGCCACCGTCGACCTGGCCGAAGAGCTGGGCGGCAAGGTGCTGGCCGCCGACGCCATCACCGCCGACGGCGAAATCCTCGCCGAGGCGAACTCCGTCCTCGACTCCGACCTGATCGCCAACCTCGAGAAGGCCGGCATCAGGCAGGTCAAGATCGTCGACCTCGACATCGAGACGGATTCCGTCATCCACAACACGCTGGACGTCGACCCGACCACCGGCGAGGAGGACGCTCTCCAGAAGATCTACGGCGTCATCCGCCCCGGCGACCCGCCGAACACGGAAACCGCCCGCCAGCTGATCCTGCGCATGTTCTTCGACGACAAGCGCTACGATCTCGGCGAAGTCGGCCGCTACCGCATGAACAGCCGTCTGGACCTGGACGTCGACATGCGCACCCGCACCATGGCGAAGGAAGACTTCATCGCCATCATGCGCTACCTCGTGGGCCTGTTCAACGGCCGCATGAAGGACAAGTCGGGCAAGGAGATCACTCCCTACATCGACGACATCGACCACTTGGGCAACCGTCGCGCGCGCTCGGTCGGCGAACTTCTCGCCAACCAGTTCAACGTGGCGTTCACCCGCATGAGCCGCACCATCCGCGAACGTCTCTCGCTCCGCGACACGGAAGAGATGACGCCGCAGGACCTGGTCAACGCGCGCACCATCAACGCGGTCATCGCCACGTTCTTCGGATCGTCGCAGTTGTCGCAGTTCATGGACCAGACCAACCCTCTGGCCGAACTGACCCACAAGCGTCGTCTTTCCGCGCTCGGACCGGGCGGCCTCACCCGCGAACGCGCCGGTTTCGAAGTCCGCGACGTGCACCACACGCACTACGGACGTCTTTGCCCGATCGAAACGCCCGAAGGTCCGAACATCGGTCTGATCAGTTCGATGTCCACCTACGCCCGCGTGAACGAGTACGGATTCATCGAGACCCCGTACCGCAAGGTGGTCAACGGTCGCGTGACCGAACAGATCGACTACCTGACCGCCGACAAGGAAGACAACTTCATCACCGCACCGGCCAACACGCCGGTGAACGACGAAGGCTACCTGCGCGACGAATACGTGATCGCCCGCAAGCAGGGCGAATTCCCGCTCCTGCGCCGCGAAGAGATCGACTACGTCGACGTGTCGCCCCGCCAGCTCGTGTCGGTGGCCGCCGGTCTGATCCCGTTCCTGGAACACGACGACGCGAACCGCGCGCTCATGGGATCCAACATGCAGCGCCAGGCCGTTCCGCTCCTGCGGTCCGAGGCCCCGATCGTGGGCACCGGCCTGGAAGCCCGTTCGGCCCTGGACTCGGGATCCATGATCCTGGCCAAGAACCCGGGCGTGGTCGAACGCGTGGACGCCACCCGCATCGTGGTCCGCCGCGACAAGGGACCGGCCAAGGACGACGACTTCCTGGACATGCCGGAATTCGACGTCTACGACATGCGCAAGATGCGCCGTTCCAACCAGGACACGGTCATCAACCAGAAGCCGATCGTGGACCTCGGACAACGCGTGGAGAAAGGCACTCCGCTCGCCGACGGCGCCTCCACCGACCACGGCGAGCTCGCCCTGGGCAAGAACATCCTGGTTTCGTTCCTTCCCTGGAACGGATACAACTTCGAAGACGCCATCATCATCTCCGAAGAGCTGCTGGTCAAGGACACCTTCACCAGCATCCACATCGAAGAATACGAGATGGAAGTCCGCGACACCAAGCGCGGACCGGAAGAGCTCACCCGCGAAATCCCCAACGTCGGCGAAGACGCCATCGGCAACCTCGACGAAATGGGCGTGATCCGCGTGGGCGCCGAAGTCAACTCGGGCGACATCCTGGTCGGCAAGGTCACGCCCAAGGGCGAAACCGAGCTTTCTCCGGAAGAACGCCTCCTGCGCGCCATCTTCGGCGAAAAGGCCCTGGACGTCCGCGACAGCTCGCTCAAGGCGCCTCCGGGCATGAAGGGCATCGTCATCGAGACGCGCGTCTTCTCCCGCAAGGAAAAGGACAAGAAGTCCAAGAAGACCGACAAGGACCGCATCGAAAAGATCAAGTCCGAGCTGGGCCTCAAGATCCAGGAGATCCGCGAAGCCCGCGACAAGAAGCTCGGCGAGCTCCTCGAGGGCCAGACCTCGGGCGAAGTCCGCGACGCCGCCACCTCCGAGGTCCTCGTGGCCGCCGGGAAGAAGTGGACCAAGCAGCTCGTGGCCCGCACCAGCTTCGACGACGTGGCGGGTTCCTCCCGCTTCTGCGAAGACGACGCGATCAACGCCAAGGTGGAAAAGATCGTGCAGACGGCCCAGGAAATGGTCCGCCAGCACGAAGACCGCCTGGACAAGGAGATCGACAAGGTCGTTCGCGGCGACGAATTGAAGCCCGGCGTCCTGCAGCTGGTCAAGGTCTACATCGCCAAGAAGCGTCGCCTGCAGGTGGGCGACAAGATGGCCGGTCGCCACGGCAACAAGGGCGTGATCTCCAAGACGGTTCCCGTCGAGGACATGCCCTACGTCGAAGGCGGCACTCCGGTCCAGATCCTTCTGAACCCGCTGGGCGTGCCCTCCCGCATGAACGTCGGACAGATTCTGGAAGTCTCCTTGGGCTGGGCGGCATCCCGCCTGGGCTACAAGGTGGCGACTCCGGTGTTCGACGGCGCGACGTTCGAGGACATCGAACAGGAACTGGTCAAGTCGGGCCTGCCCAACACGGGCAAGGTCAAGCTCTTCGACGGCAGGACCGGCGAGCAGCTGGAGAACAGCACGACGGTCGGCTACATGTACTACCTCAAGCTGGGTCACCTTGTCGACGACAAGATCCACGCCCGGTCCATCGGCCCCTACTCTCTCGTGACCCAGCAGCCGCTGGGTGGCAAGAGCCAGTTCGGCGGCCAGCGCTTCGGCGAAATGGAAGTGTGGGCGCTGGAAGCCTATGGCGCGGCATACACCTTGCAGGAATTGCTCACGGTCAAGTCCGACGACGTGGTCGGGCGTTCGAAGATCTACGAAGCCATCGTCAAGGGCGACAACGCGCCCAAGCCGGGGCTTCCGGAGAGCTTCAACGTGCTGATCAAGGAAATGCAGGCTCTGGCTCTGGATGTCCGCTTCTCGCCCGACGGCGAAGTGGCGGTCTGAGCCTGATGCCGACGGACACGAGAGGATATCGGAGGATTCGATGAACGAGACCACCACCGGCTTCGAGACCGCCATTCCCGACACAGGGGCCATTTCGATCCAGCTTGCGTCACCGGAGATCATCCGGAGCTGGTCGTTTGGAGAGGTCACAAAGCCAGAAACCATCAACTACCGCACGTTCAAACCCGAGAAGGACGGTCTTTTCTGCGAAAAGATCTTCGGACCGGTCAAGAACTGGGAATGCTCCTGCGGCAAGTACAAGCGCATCCGCTACCGCGGCGTCGTCTGCGACCGTTGCGGCGTGGAAGTCACGCACTCCAAGGTGCGTCGCGAGCGCATGGGCCACATCGAACTGGCCGTGCCCGTCGTGCACATCTGGTTCTTCAAGAGCCTGCCGTCCATGATCGGCCAGATGCTGGGCATGAGCATCACGCACCTCGAGCGCGTGATCTACTACGAGTCCTACCTCGTGCTCAATCCCGGGAACACCGAGCTCAAGCGCGCCCAGCTTCTCACCGAAGACGAGCACATCGAGCTGGAAGACGAAGGCAAGGAATTCGACGCCAAGATGGGCGCTCCGGCCGTCAAGCAGATGCTTGCCGAGCTGGATCTCGAACATCTGTCGCGCGACCTCCGCGCCCGTGTCAAGGTGGAAACCTCGGTGCAGCGCAAGATGGACACGCTCAAGCGCCTGCGCATCGTGGAAGCCTTCCGCAAGTCGCAGAACCGCCCCGAGTGGATGGTCCTCGACGTTCTGCCCGTCATTCCGCCCGACCTGCGTCCGCTGGTTCCGCTGGAAGGCGGCCGCTTCGCGACCTCCGACCTCAACGACCTGTACCGCCGCGTCATCAACCGCAACAACCGGTTGAAGAAGCTCATCGACATCAAGGCTCCCGAAGTCATCCTGCGCAACGAAAAGCGCATGCTGCAGGAAGCCGTCGACGTGCTGTTCGACAACGGCCGCCGTACGATTTCCGTCAAGGGCGAAGGTCGCCGTCCCCTCAAGTCGCTCTCCGAGCTGCTCAAGGGCAAGAACGGCCGTTTCCGCCAGAACCTGTTGGGCAAGCGCGTCGACTACTCCGGACGTTCCGTGATCGTGGTCGGACCCGAGCTCAAGATCTACCAGTGCGGCCTGCCCAAGAGCATGGCGCTGGAGCTCTACAAGCCGTTCATCATCCAGAAGCTGGAAGAACGCGGCATCGCCCACACGGTGAAGAGCGCCAAGAAGTACATCGAGAAGGAAAAGCCCGAAGTCTGGGACATCCTGGAAGAAATCATCCAGGACCACCCGGTCCTGCTCAACCGTGCGCCCACGCTGCACCGTCTGGGCATCCAGGCCTTCTACCCCAAGCTGGTCGAAGGCAAGGCGATCCGTCTGCACCCGTTGGTTTGCGCGGCGTTCAACGCCGACTTCGACGGCGACCAGATGGCCGTGCACCTTCCGTTGTCGTTCGAAGCCCAGCTCGAAGCCCGCGTGCTCATGCTCTCGGCCTTCAACCTGCTGCATCCGGCGTCGGGCCAGCCCATCACGGTTCCTTCGCAGGACATCGTGCTCGGCGCCTACTACCTGACCAAGCCGCTGGGCCCCAAGCCCGAAAAGCCCGAGCAGATCGCGGCGCTCCCGCTGTTCTCGAGCCCGACGGAAATCGAGCAGGCCATCTTCGGAGGAGGCATCCGCGTCCACCAGTGGGTCCGGTTCCGCTACGAAGGCAAGATCGTCGTCACTCCGGCCGGCCGCGCGCTCTTCTCGCAGATCACGCCCAAGGAGCTCGGCTTCGTCAACGAGACGATGACCAAGAAGCAGATCGCCTTGACCATCGGCGACGTCTACCGCAAGACCGGCAACAACAGCACCGTCGAGTTCCTCGACAAGCTGAAGGAAACCGGCTTCCATTGGGCCACCCGTTCGGGCGCCTCCGTGGGTCTGGGCGACATGCTCATTCCCGCCGACAAGTGGAAGATCATCGAGGAAGGCCAGAAGAAGGTCGACAACCTCCACGATCTCTACGACAACGGCGTCATCACCGACGGCGAACGCTACAACCAGGTCATCGACACCTGGTCGCACGCGACGTCGGAAGTGGCGAACATCCTGTTCGACAAGCTCGCCAAGGACCAGGACGGATTCAACCCCATCTACATGATGGCAGATTCGGGCGCTCGCGGCAGCCGCGAACAGATCAAGCAGCTTTCGGGCATGCGCGGTCTGATGCAGAAGCCCCAGAAGAAGCTCACCGGCCAGGAAACGATCGAAAACCCGATCAAATCCAACTTCAAGGAAGGCCTGTCGGTTCTCGAGTACTTCATCTCCACCCACGGTGCGCGAAAGGGCTTGGCCGATACGGCCCTGAAGACCGCCGACGCCGGCTACCTGACCCGCCGACTCGTCGACGTGGCCCAGGACCTGGTGATCACGGAAGTCGATTGCGGCACCCAGCAGGGCATCGAAGTCGGCTCCATCACCGAAGGCGACGAAGTCAAGACCCAGCTGACCGAACGCATCCTCGGACGCGTCCCGCTCAACGACGTCCCGCATCCCCTCACCGGCAAGGTGATGGTGCAGGCCGGAACGATCATCGACGAAGCCACCGCCAAGGCCATGCAGGACGCCGAGATCGAAAAGATCATCGTGCGTTCGGTCCTGACCTGCGAAAGCCGCCGCGGCGTCTGCGCGCGCTGCTACGGACGGAATCTGGCGACCGGTCGCCCCGTGAACATCGGCGAGGCGGTCGGCGTCATGGCCGCCCAGTCGATCGGCGAACCCGGCACCCAGCTCACGCTCCGCACGTTCCACATCGGTGGCGCGGCGACGCGTCTGACGGCCCAGGACAAGCAGAAGGCCAAGCTCGACTGCAACATCACCCTGGAGAACGTCGAAACCGTCCTGCGCGGCGGCAAGGACATGGTGGTCATCAGCCGCTCGGGCGAGTGCGTTCTCACCGACGACAACGGCATCACCAAGGCGCGCTACCCGGTTCCGTACGGCTCCGTGGTCCGCGTGGAATCCGGCAAGAAGGTCAAGGCCGGATCCATCCTGTTCGAATGGGACCCGTACAACTCGGTCATCGTCGCCAAGGAAGAGGGCGTCGCGCGCTGGGAAGACATCGTCGAAGACCACACCCTCGAGGTGGAAGAAGACGAAAACACCGGCCTGACCACCTTCCGCGTCATCAACGACAAGAAGGGCAAACTGCACCCGCAGCTGCTCGTCTTCGGCGCCGACAAGGAAAAGCCCATCGGCCGCTACCCGGTGCCCGCCAACGCCCTCCTGCAGGTGCGCGACGGCGTCAAGATCGGCGTCGGCGAGATCCTGGTCAAGATGCCGCGCCAGGCTTCGGCCACCCGCGACATCACCGGCGGTCTGCCGCGCGTCGCGGAGCTCTTCGAAGCCCGCGTTCCCAAGGCTCCGGCCGTGGTCACCGCCGTCGACGGCATCGTCGAATTCGGCGACATGGAACGTGGCCAGCAGAAGCTGATCGTGGTCGACGAAAACAACGCCCGCACCGAATACCTGATCCCCCGCGGCAAGCACCTGTCGGTGCACGCGGGCGACCGCGTCCGTGCCGGCGACCGTCTGTGCGAAGGTCCCAAGGATCCGCACGACATCCTCAAGATCGGTGGCGAGAAGGCCGTCCAGGAATACCTGGTCGAGGAAATCCAGGCGGTTTACAAACTGCAGGGTGTGACCATCGCCGACAAGCACATCGAATCCATCGTCCGACAGATGCTCCGCAAGGTGCGCGTGCGGGATCCAGGCGACTCCCAGTTCCTCGAGAACGAAGAAGTCTCCAAGGCCCGTCTGCGCATCGAGATCGCTCGCGTCCTTTCGGCTGGCGGCGAACCGCCGACCACCGCTCCGCTTCTTCTCGGCATCACCAAGGCTTCGTTGGGCACCGATTCCTTCTTCGCGGCCGCGTCCTTCCAGGAAACCACCAAGGTGCTCACCCAGGTGGCCGTCGCTGGCAAGACCGACACGCTCGAAGGTCTCAAGGAGAACGTCATCGTGGGCCGCTTGATTCCTTCGGGAACCGGCGCCCGCACCTACGGGAAGATCCGCGTCCGCGACGAGGAGGCCGAAGTCGAAGCCGCCCGCCGCGCCCAGGAAAAGCTCGAAGAAGACGCTCGCCGCAGGGAATTGGAAGCCAGCATCGCCGCCGACGACGAGGACGATCTGGTGGACGACTTCGAGGAAGAAGTCCAAGTCAAAGATTGATTCGTACACAGAAAATGGCTCAACCCCTTGCCAGACAATGGGTTGAGCATCTACATTCGACCCCCTCAGAAACCACAGGAGCCTGAAAAAGGTGCCAACCATCTCCCAGCTCGTCCGCAAGGGACGGCAAAAAGTTGAAAACCGTACTTCCTCGCCTGTCTTGAAGGCTTGCCCGCAGAAGCGCGGCGTGTGCACTCGCGTGTACACCACCACTCCCAAGAAGCCCAACTCGGCGCTTCGCAAGATCGCACGTGTGCGCCTCTCCAACCGGATGGAAGTGACCTGCTACATCCCGGGTGAAGGCCACAACCTGCAGGAACACTCCATCGTCTTGATCCGCGGTGGTCGTGTGAAGGACGTTCCTGGCGTGCGTTACCACATCATCCGTGGCACCCTCGATACCGCTGGTGTCGATGGTCGCCGCAAGGGCCGTTCCAAGTACGGCGTCAAGCGTCCCAAGCCCGGTCAGGCCGCGGCCAAGGGCAAGGGCGCTCCAGCGAAGGGGAAGAAGTAAATGGCTCGTCGCAAGGCTGCCGAGAAGCGGGAACGCAATCCCGATCCCAAGTTCCAGTCGACACTGGTCACCCAGTTCGTCAATGGCATCATGAAGGATGGCAAGAAGTCCATCGCCGAAAAAGTGGTGTACGGAGCCATCGACGAGCTCCAGGCCCGCGCCAACGGCGAAGAGGACGGACTCTCCATCCTCAAGCGCGCCATCAACAACGTGAAGCCTTCCGTCGAAGTGAAGTCGCGTCGCGTCGGTGGCGCCACCTACCAGGTGCCCGTCGAAGTGAACCCCAACCGTCGCCAGGCTCTGGCCATCCGTTGGATCGCCGACGCATCCCGTCGCCGCACCGAGCAGAACATGGCTCGTCGCTTGGCTGGCGAGCTCTCGCAGGCCGCCAACAACGAAGGCGCCGCCGTGAAGAAGCGCGTCGACACGCACCGCATGGCCGAAGCCAACAAGGCTTTCGCGCACTTCCGCTGGTAAGTCCTTAGTTCGTTTCTGAGGGTAACGAGAAGGCCGTCCGCAAGGATGGCCTTTTCTCGTTTGGGCGAAACCCGTCTGCCGCACCGAGCGGAACATGGCTCGTCGCTTGGCTGGCGAGCTCTCTCAGGCTGCCGACAACGAAGGCGCCGCCGTGAAGAAGCGCGTCGACACGCGCCGCATGGCCAGTAGCCAACAAGGCTTTCGCGCACTTCCGCTGGTAAGTCCTTAGTTCGTTTCTGAGG
>ENA-UPSM01005048-UPSM01005048.1-activated-sludge-metagenome-genome-assembly--contig:-NODE-5048-length-13361-cov-6.029611_pt1 | contig 13361 bp, 11 predicted proteins | sample MGYA00238181_ERZ773283 | MGnify/ENA primary metagenome ERZ773283 (study PRJEB29023, sample SAMN05720199) | activated sludge metagenome | isolation source: Anaerobic digester | place: Japan... | reverse complement strand
ACCGGCGACCTCAACCTTGGCAAGGTTGCGCTCTACCAACTGAGCTACATCCGCGTGCGCGCGCTATTGGTGTCGTTCACGGGGCGAACCCCGCTGCGCGTGCCGTCAGACATTAACTGATCCTCGCCGCGTTCACCAAACTCGCGGGCCAGCGCGTCGATCCGGTCCTGCTCCTCCAGTTCGTCCTCGAGGGTTCTCCCATCACCGACCGGCGTGAGCGGACGCCGCGCCGCCTCCTTGATGGCCTCGAAGGCCAGACCTTCCTCCGTCATCGGCCGGTCCAACTGGTCCTCCGCGCGCCGCACCATCCGATCGCGCACGGTCGCGACCGCCCGCTCGCGCAGGCCCCGGGTCTCAGGCGAGGGATACAGCTCACGGATCGCCCCGTTGAGGGCCGCACCGATGAGGACGGCGATCGCCAGGAAGTAGAGCCAGATGAGCACGATGATCGGCGCCGCCAGCGGGCCATAGATCGAGGTGCTGCCCTTGAGGGAGGAGGCCACGACCCCCCGCAGGACGAAGGACGCGATGAACCAGATGACCAGAGTCAGGATCGCGCCGGGCACATCCCGCAACCAGGGGCTGCGCTGCGGCGTCGCGATGTGGAAGAGACTCGCCAGGCTGGCGACGGTGACCACTGACACCACAGGCCAATAGAGCTGGGTCAGGGCCTGCCAGCGCCCGTCCGGAAGGATCTGTCCCAACCAGGTCGGGCCGATGAGGACCAACGGGATGGTGACGATCCCGATGACGAGCGCCACGACATACAACAACAGACTCAAAGCTCGGGTGGCGACGATGCCACGCACGTCGGCCTGTCCGTACATGATCGAGATCGTGTCGAGGAAGACGTTGAGCGCGCGGCTGCCCGACCAGATCGAGAGCAGGAAGCCCAGCGAGATGAGGTCGAAGCGACCGCCGGCGAAGACATCGTCGATCGTCGGACCAAGAGTCGTCGCGATGACGTCCTCGGTGAGGAAGCGAGCGGCATACGTCTCGATGGCCACGCGGACGTCCTGCACCTGCGCAGCACCCAGCCACCGACCCACATAGCCGACTCCGCCGAAGAGGCCCAGCACCAACGGTGGCAACGACAGCAGGGCAAAGAAGCCCGCCTCGGACGCCAGACCCGTCACCCGATAGCGCAGGCAGATCCGGATCGTCTCGAGCGTGAGCCGGGCGAGAGCCTCGATCGCGGGGATGCGGGACAGCAGGCTCCGGGCGCTGGCCCGCACCTGGCCCGCCCTCGCCTCGGTCATTGCTCCACGGTACTTGCCGCCCGTGCTCACACCCGGGGGGACACGGCCTACGCTCTGGCCTCATGCGGACCCACGACGTGACCAACACCGTCCCGGACTTCGTCGGCCAAGACCTGTTCGGCTCGGATGCGGTCCTGACCGAGTCCCTCGACCGCTGGGGTCGGGCCGCGGACGCCGCTGAGCTGAGCGCCCTTGGCCGACGGGCGAACTCGGTCGTGACCCTCGACCTCGCCGACCGGGCAGAGCGCCACTCCCCCGTCCTGCGCACCCATGATCGGCGCGGTGAGCGCATCGACGAGATCGACTTCGACCCCGCTTATCACCAACTGATGACCGTCGCCGTGGGCGCTGGTCTCACCGCGGAGCCTTGGACCGCGCCAGCTGAGTCCGGCGCCCACCTGCGGCGCGCCATCGGCTTCCACGTGTGGAGCCAGGCCGAGGCCGGTCACCTGTGCCCGATTTCGATGACGTATGCCGCGGTGCCGGCTTTGCGTTCCACTCCGGCTCTCGCTGAGGTCGTGGTCCCCAAACTCGCCTCGCGCGTCTATGAGGCCCAACTGGCGCCCTTGGCCGCCAAGGGCGGCGCCACGATGGGCATGGGGATGACCGAGAAGCAGGGCGGCTCGGACGTGCGCGCCAATGCGACGGTCGCGGTGCCGGATGGGGACGGTTGGCGACTGACGGGCCACAAGTGGTTCTTCTCGGCGCCGATGAGTGATGCCTTCCTCGTTTTGGCGCAGACCACTGCTGGCGTTGGGTGCTTCTACGTCCCCCGAGTGCTGGCCGATGGGACGCGCAATCCCCTTGCACTGCAACGACTCAAGGACAAGTTGGGCAACCGAGCCAACGCATCGAGCGAGGTGGAGTTCGACGGGACCCGGGCTGAGTTGGTCGGCGAGGAGGGGCGCGGCATCCGGACCATCATCGACATGGTCGCCTCGACCCGTCTGGACTGCATCCTCGGGTCGAGCGCCACCATGCGACAGGCCCTCGTCCGCGCACTCTGGCACGCCAGTCACCGTTCGGCCTTCGGCGCGAAACTCGTCGATCAGCCCCTCATGCGTAACGTCCTCGCCGACCTTGCCCTGGAGTCCGAAGCCGCCACCCTGCTCGGCATGCGGCTGGCAGCCGCCGTGGACGACGGCGACACCGAGTTCACCCGGTTGGGTGTGGCCCTCGGCAAGTTCTGGGTGTGCAAGCGGACGCCGATCATGGTGGCCGAGGCGCTGGAGTGCTTGGGCGGCAACGGCTATGTCGAGGAGAACGGCCTGGCCCGCCTCTACCGCGATGCCCCGCTGAACTCGATCTGGGAGGGCTCGGGCAATGTCAATGCCCTCGACGTCGTGCGCGCGCTGACCCGTGAGCCGGCCTCGATCGCCGCCGTCGGCAAGGAGTTGGCCATGGCCCGCGGACACTCAACCACTCTGGACGAAGCGATCGACGAGGTCGACCACCTGGTCGCTCTGGCCCACAGCCCCGACGCACCCTTCATCGCCCGGCGCCTTGTCGAGCGGCTCGCCCTCACCCTCCAGGCCGCGCTGCTCGTGCAGCACTCACCGTCCGAGGTCGCCGACGCGTTCGTGGCCTCACGTCTGGCAGGTGACCACGGCGGCAGTTTCGGCACGCTGGGAGCCGGCTCCACGGCATACGCGGCAAAGATCCTCGACCGCGCCTTCCCGGCCTGACCGCTGGGTCGATGTATTGCGCGCCCTGATTCCGGGTGCGCAATACATCGACCCAGCAAGGGGTTTCAGCTCTCGGCGAGCCGCTTCTGCTCGGCGGCGACGTCGAAATCGGCCGGCGGCCATTGCGGATCCATGTCCTTGAGCGCGTCGAGGACGAGGTTGGCGACGGCAAGGCGGGCGTACCACTTCCGATTGGCGGGCACGACGTGCCACGGCGCACCGACCGTCGAGGTCTTGTCCATGACCGCCTGATAGGCCTCCATGTAATTCAGCCAATGACCCCGCTCATCGACATCGCCGGGGTTGTACTTCCAGTACTTGTCGGGCCGGTCGAGGCGCTCGGAGAGCCGAGCCTTCTGCTCGTCCTTGGAGATGTGCAGCATGACCTTGATGATCTTGGTTCCCGAGGCGGCGACCTTGCGCTCCCAGGCATTGATCTTGGCGTAGCGCTTCATCCATTCGGTCCGCGGCACGATGTCGTGGACGCGCACGATGAGGACGTCCTCGTAGTGGCTGCGGTCGAAGACGCCGATCTCGCCAGGCTTGGGCAGCGCGTTGGTGATCCGCCAGAGAAAGTCGTGCGCGAGTTCCTCCTTGGACGGCGCCTTGAAGGCGGTGTGGTGCACGCCCTGCGGGTCGAAAGCACCCACGACGTAGCGCATGATGCCGCCCTTGCCGGAGGTGTCCATGCCCTGGATGATCAGCAGCAGTGAACGCTTGCCGCCGCCCTTGGACTCGGCATAGAGCCGCTCCTGGAGTTCGGCGAGCAGCGTGTCGATGCCCTCGAGGGCCTTCTCGCCGTCGGCCTTGTCGCCGTCGAAGCCGGGCGTCGAGGACGTGTCCAAATCGGCGAGGACGAAGCCCTTCTCGACGCGCAGGTGATCAGCCCAGGTCTTGGTCGGCTGCTCCTGCGCGGCCTGCTTCTCGGCCTTGTCCTTCTTGAGGGCCTTGTTCTTGACCTTCTGATCGGTCAGCTTCGGGTCGCCCTTCTGTTTGGCGTCCTTGGTCTTCTTCTTGGACTTCTCGCTCTTCTTCGACATGCGACGCATCCTTGCAGGTCCCCTCCACGTGTGGCAGTGGCAGACTCCACAAGATGCGCCTCCTCACGAGCCGGACCCGCGGCCTCCCTAACGGCCCCGTCTCGGATGCGACGCTGGCCAAGCTCTACGCCTTCCCGAAGGCGCACTGGCTGCGAGCCAACTTCGTCTCCACGCTCGACGGGTCGGCGCAGGGCCCGGATGGCCTCAGCGGGACGATCAACACGAGTGCGGACAAGCGAGTCTTCTCCGCGAATCGGCGGCTGGCCGACTGCGTCATGGTGGGTGCTGGGACGGCCCGAGCCGAGAACTACCGTCCCGCGCAGATCCCGCTCGTCATCGTGAGCCGCCGCGGCCGATTGCCGGAATCGTTGCGGGAGAGCCGAAATCGCGTCGTCCTCGCCACGTGCGCCTCCTCTCGCCGCAAGGCAACAGACGATGCATGGCTGTGTGGAGACGATGAGGTCGACTTGGCTGCCGTCGTGGCCCGGTGCGCAGCGGAGGGTATGCCGCGAATCCTCACCGAGGGTGGGCCTCACCTCTTCGGCGACTTGCTGACTGCTGGACTCGTCGACGACATCGCCCTGACGACCTCACCGAAGGCGGTCGGCGGCAGTCACTTGCGCGTGGTGGAGGCCGATGCCGACCTCGATCTGGACGCCGACCTCAGGCACCTGTTGGAGGAAGACGGGACCCTCATCGCGTTGTGGCGCCTGCGGAAGTAGCCCTGGCCCCGTCACAAAGACGTGGCTGGCGTCAGCGGGCGATGAACTCGCCGACGACCTGCTCCCACCGCTGCGGGTCGACATTCCACTCACGACAGTGACCCCCGTCGGCCCACTCCTCGAAGGTCACGATGTCGGGCCGCTTCTCGGCCAACGCCTTTGCCGGACCGATCGGCACGAAGTCGTCTTGCGCGGAGTGGATGAGCAGCATCGGATGATGCAGTTCGTCGGCGCGGGTGACCCAGTCCGTCAGGGCGACATCCACGGGGTCGTGGACGCCGACCAGCCTTGTGCCCCAGACCTTCCCCATCATGGCTCGTGACAGTGCGAGCACCGGACCGGGCACGCGATTGAGTTCGCCGTGGTGGACGAGGACGTTGCCCCAGTCGACGACCGCTCCGTCGAGGACCACACCGGTCACGAGGTGCGACAGGTCGGAGCGGTCGAGGAACTGCAGGACGATCGCTCCCCCCATCGACCACCCCACAAGGAGGAGTTCGCGCGCGCCGCGCGCCACGGCATACCGGGCAGCGGCCTCGACGTCCCGCCACTCCGACAGCCCCAGGTTGTAGCGACCATCAGGTCCTGGTGCGACGCCCTCGTCGTTGCGATAGCTGGGGACGAGGGACGTCCAGTCCTGTTGGTGCATCGTCATCAGCGCGCGCAGTGCCTCCTCGCGCCGGTTGCCGCGCCCGTGGACGAGGATCGCCCAGCGATCCCCGGACTGGCCATCGCCACCCACGCCCACCCCATCGGCCGGCACCACCCAGGCCGGAAGGGGGCCGAGTTCTCCCTCGATGGCGACGTGCTCTGTCGGCAGGCCCAGGGAGTGCTCGGGCGGCGTGCCCCAATAGGACGTGTTGAAGCGGGCCGGCCCGACCGCAAGGGCCCCTGCATCAACTCCGTTGAGTTCGCGGGTCACTCGCTCTCCGTCCGCCGAGACGCTCAGCACCTCGCCGAAGCGAGCGTTGCCGTCGCCTCCGTGCAGCCAGAGTCCATATCGACCGGGTGCTCGGGTGTCGACCGTCGCGGCGAGCGTGATGCTGTCGGAGCTGACCTCGAGGATCTCGACGTCGTCCGGTCGACGGCGGTCGGGCGTGAGGACCCGGCGAGCGAAATAGGCCGCTGCGCCCAGCGAACCCGCGGCCGTAGCCAAGGCGGCTGTGCTCGCAGTAGCGGCTCCTGCGACCGCCAGGCGTCGTGCCCAGGAGGTGCCCCTCTGCTCCGCTGTCACTGGTCGACGCTCCCAGCGCCCGACGCATCGAGGACATCGCTGAGGTCGTAGGACACGGGCTCCTCGAGCTGCTCATAGGTGCAGTCGGCCGGGTCCTTGTCCTCGCGCCACCGCACGAACTGGGCGGTGTGCCGGAAGCGGATCCCCTCCATGTGGTCATAGCGCACCTCGACGACCCGCTCGGGCCGCAACGGCGTGAAGGACAGATCCTTGCCAGCGTTCCACCGCGACCCGGCGCCGCTCGTGGGCGTCCTCGTCTCCATCATCTCCCCCGCCCAGGACCACGGGTGGTCCTCGAAATCGGTGACCAGGGGCTGGAGTTCGTCGAAGAGTTCCTTGCGGCGGGCCATCGGGAAAGCGCCGATGACCCCGACACTCACGAGGTTGCCGTCGGCGTCGTTGATGCCCAGCAGCAGCGAGCCGATGAGATCGTCCCCACTCTTGTGCGTGCGATAGCCCGCGACGACGCAGTCAGCCGTGCGCTCGTGCTTGATCTTGAACATCGTCCGCTTGTCCGGCTCATACGCGCCGTCCAGCGGCTTGGCGACCAGGCCGTCGAGACCTGCTCCCTCGAACTGCGTGAACCACCCCCTCGCCACCTCCTTGTCGAGGGTGGCGGCGGTCAGGTGGATCGGCGCCTTGGCCTGCGCCAGTGCCTCCTCGAGCAGGCGCCGGCGCTCGGCGAAGGGCCGGGCCATGAGGTCCTCCTCGCCGAGCGCGAGCAGGTCGAAGGCGACAAAACTGGCCGGCGTCTCCCCCGCCAAGCGCTTGACCCGACTCGCCGCCGGGTGGATCCGTTGCTGGAGCATCTCGAAGTCCAGCCGGTCCTCGCCGGGGCGCCGCACGATGATCTCGCCGTCGATGACCACCTTCTCCGGGAAGTTGGCGAGCACGGCCTCGACCATCTCGGGGAAGTAGCGAGTCATCGGCTTCTCGTTGCGGCTGCCGATCTCGACCCGGTCGCCGGAACGGAAGATGATCGACCGGAAACCGTCCCACTTCGGCTCGTAGCTGACCTCGACAGCGGACAGGTCCTTGGCGTCGATCCCGGCCACCGGCTTGGCGAGCATCGGCGGGACCGGCGGCACCAACGGCATACCCCACTCCAAGCGGAGTTCGGCATCCCGCTCGGCCTTGGGCGCCATGTATTCGTCGTCCGCCTTGTCCTGCCGCCTCTTGCTCGGCTGGACGCGGGGGGGCTCGCCCGGCATCTTGGGATAGTCCGGCGGGAAGTTGAGCTCACCCAGCCCACGCTCGCTGATGTCCTTGTCCCACAAGGCAATCGCCGGCGCCACGTCCCCGACCGCCTCGTCGATCCCGACCCATGCGTCGCCGCGATCAGCGACGATCTCGGGCACCGTGAGGACCGTGAAGTCACCCGGCTGCACCGAGGGCAACTCCTCCCACGTGACCGGCATCGACACCGAGGCCCCGGGGAGAGGTCGGGGGCTGTAGGCAGAGGCAATCGTGCGATCACGACAGGCCTGGTTGAAGTCGACGAAAATCCGCTCGCCCCGCTCCTCCTTCCACCACGACGTCGTCACGAGGTCGGGCAGGCGTCGCTCCAACTCGCGCGCGATCCCGATGACGCCGTGGCGCACGTCGAGGAACTCGTGCGTCGGCGTGATCCGCGCGTAGACGTGGATGCCACGGTTGCCCGACGTCTTGGCCCAGGCCGTGAGCCCCAGCTCGGCCATGACTTCGCGCAGCGCCTGAGCGGCCTCGACGGCATCGGAAAAAGTTCGGCCGGGCTGCGGATCGAGGTCGATGCGCAGCTCGTCGGGGTTGTCGTTGTTGTCGGCTCGCACCGGCCACGGATGGAAGGTCACGGTGTTCATCTGCACGGCATACACAGCCGTCGCCAACTCGTCGACGACGATCTGCGGGTGTCTGCGTCCGGAGGGGTAACGGCAGGAGACGGTGCGCACCCAGTCGGGCATGCCCTTGGGCGGGTTCTTCTGATAGAACTCCTCACCCTCGATGCCCTGCGGGAACCGTTGGAGAGTGACCGGGCGGTCGCGCAGGGCCCGCATGAGGCCGTCGCCCACCGCGATGACATACGCCGCGAGGTCACCCTTGGTGATGCCGGCGTCGGGCCACATGAGCCGGTCAGGACTGGAGAGCTTGACGGCGCGCGTCCCATCCGGACCCGGGACCTCGATGACCTGCGCATCCACCATGGTGGCGAGCCTAACGAGTGCGGGTGACGGGACCCGTTGCCAAGGTGACCAACGAGCCGGCGGTGAGCGGACGGCATACAGTCGAGGGATGGAACCGACCGACCGCACGTATGCCGTGAGCCGCACTGACGATGAATGGCGGGCCGAGCTCTCCCCCGCCGAGTACCAGGTGCTGCGGCAGGCGGGCACCGAGCGACCCTTCACGGGTGAATACACCGACTCCAAGACCGTCGGGGTCTATGCCTGTCGGGCGTGCGGGGCCGAGCTGTTCCAGTCTGGGACCAAGTTCGAGAGCCACTGCGGGTGGCCGTCGTTCTACTCACCACTGGCCGGGGACTCGGTCGAATACATCGAGGATCGCTCCCTGCCGGGGCGGCCGCGCGTCGAGGTCCGGTGCGCCAACTGCGGCTCGCACCTGGGCCACGTCTTCGAGGGCGAGGGCTATGACACGCCCACGGACCAGCGCTACTGCATCAACTCGATCAGCCTGACCCTCCGCCCCACGGACTAGTCAGCGCTGGCGGGAGATGAGTTCGGCCACCGACACCCGCGGCCCGGTGTAGAACGGGATCTCCTCGCGCACGTGCAGCCGCGCCCGGGTCGCGCGCATGTCACGCATCAGGTCGACGATCCGGTGCAACTCGTCGGCCTCAAAGGCGAGGATCCACTCGTAGTCGTTCAGCGCGAAACTCGCGATCGTGTTCGCCCGAACATCGGGATAGGTGCGCGCCTGCTTGCCGTGCTCGGCGAGGATCGCGCGACGCTCCTGATCCTCAAGGAGATACCAGTCGTAGCTGCGCACGAAGGGATAGACGCACAGGTAGTCACCCGGCTCCTCGTCGGCCATGAAGGCGGGGATGTGGCTCGAGTTGAACTCCGCCGGACGGTGCAGCGCGGCCACCGACCAGGCCGGCTCGAGATGCGACCCGAAGCCCGTCCGCAGGAACCGGTGATAGGCGTCCTGCACGCCCTCGATCGTCTCCGCGTGCCACCACACCATGAGGTCGGCATCGGCCCTCAACCCGGCCACATCATAGATGCCTCGCGTTATCGTCCCCTCGGCCTCCAGCTCGACACACAGCGCTTCGACCTCCGTCGCATACGCCTCTCGGTCCGCGTCCCCCACTGCCTCGGCCACCGCGAAGACCGACCACATCGCGTAGCGGATGGAAGCGTTGATCTCCTTCATCCGAGCGACGCTCGGCTTGCGTGGGGCCTGCTTCGTGGGCTTCGGCGTGGGGGCGGTCTCGGAGGGCGTGGTCATGACCTCATTGTGCCGCAACGGCTTTCGCCGCCAAGGACAGGTATGCCGTGACCGCCCTGGCCGCCGAACGTCCCGTCGCGATGACGGCTGGAATGCCGACGCCGTCGTATGCCGCACCCGCCACCTCGAGACCGGGCACCGTGGCGATAGAGGTGCGGACCCGGCTCATCCGATCGAGATGGCCCACCGTGTATTGCGGCAGCCCACCACCCCATCGTTGAACGTGACTGTCGAGCGGAGCCGGCAGCGAAGCCCCCAGTGCTTCACCCAGTTCGGCCACGCACTGCTGGACGAGCAGGTCGTCCGGCCGCTGGAGCAGCGCCTCCTCCCCCACGCGCCCGATCGAGGCACGGACGAAGACGGCGTCCGGGTCGAGCTCTGCGGTCCAGGCCCACTTGTTGCCGCTGAAGGTCGCGCCTTTCACGAGGTGGCCGTCGATGGCCGGCACGAGGAATCCCGAACCGGGCAGGTCTGGCATCTGTGACGCCGGGAAGGACATGGTCACCACAGCGCTGGAGGCGGAGGGGATCTCGGCCAGCGCTTCGGCAGCCTCAGGCGCGAGTCCGGCGAGGAGCCGCGAGGCAGCTCGAGCCGGCGTCGCCACGATCACCGCGTCGGCGTCGATGTGCTCTGCGGCGATGGTCGGGCCGGCCAGCACGCGGTAGGCCCGCAACTGTGCCCCTGGCGCACCACCGGTCGCTGGACCGGGATGATCGAGGGGACCGACCCCGCCCGCTCTGCTGATCTGCTCGATCCCACGGACCAAAGTGCTGGTGCGCACGATCACGTTGTCGGGCAGTGCGGCTACGAGCAACTCGGGCAGCCGTCCCATGCCGCCTCGGATCCCCGCGAAGACCGGCCGCGCCGACCCATCGGCTGCAAGAGCAGGGGTCACCGACCGCCGTGCCACCTCCGCCAAGGACTCGCCGGTGGAGGCAGCGGCCCAGACGGCCGGCATGGTTGCCGCGAGGGAGAGTTGGTCTGCGCGACCGGCATACACCCCGCCGAGGAGGGGGTCGATGAGACGGTCGACGACCGCTCGCCCCAGCCGCGCACCGATGTAGTCACCCACCGAGACGTCCCCGTCCACGACGCCTCCCGGCCACGCCTCCTCAGCGGCCAAGCGCTCCTGCTCCTCCCCCGTCAGCAGGCCGTCCAGCCCATCCAGACTGCTCGGCACGCCCATGAGGGTCGCCCTCGGCACCGGATGCAAGGCGCCCCGAGACCAGATGGAGGCGGCCGTGGTGCGCGGCGAGACGAGTTCGTCCGCAGCCCCGAGTTCCCGGACCAACTCAAGGCCCTCCGGGCGACGAGCAAGCATCGCCTCCGCCCCCACGTCGACCAGCGCACCGGCCACGGACTCAAGGCGCAGTTTGCCGCCGAGTCGATCGGTGCCCTCGAGGAGGAGGACCTCGGCGTGAGGGTGGGCGAGCGCCACATCCCGTGCCGCCACGAGCCCGGCCAGGCCCCCACCGATGACGACGATCCGAGGCGGCATGTCCCCACCCTCTCATTTCGTGATGGATTCGAGATCGGCGAGAGGGGAACCCGCCGGGCAGACTGGGCGTCGAGAGGTGGTCATCGTGGACCGACCGAGGGAGTGAGCACGTCATGGAAGCCGTTCGCCCAACCGCATCGCAACTCGCTCGACCCGACTCGGGACCAGCGTCAGGGCCCGAGGGTCGGCGCAGCAGTCGCCTCGTGGCACGTCAAGGCGCATCGCTCCTCCTCGCCGGGGCACTCGCCCTCGGGCTGACGGCGTGTGGCGCCAGTTCGTCCAGCGACTCGGCCGTCGGTGGTGCGGTCAGCCGCGACAGCATGTCGAAGGCAGAGGGTGCAGCGCCCGATTCGGCCGCTGGCGCAGTTGCCCCGGACACGGTCCGCGCGGCAGCGAACCCCATGCTCGTCAAGCGAGCCGACACCGCGATCGTCGTCAAGGACGTGACAGCCGCAGTCGCCGAGATCCGTGGCATCGCCACGACCTCAGGCGGCGCCCTGCTCAGCGAGTCGGTCGAGACCAGCTCGGGGAGCGTCGACTCGGCGAAGTACGCCACCCTCACCATCCAGGTCCCCGCCGACAAACTCGACGACACGCTGGCCCGCCTCGACAAACTCGGGGAGGTCGCCGCGCGGCACACGAACACCGACGACGTGAGCGCGACCTACGTCGACACCGAAGCCCGCGTGGCCTCGATGCGCACGAGCGTTGAGCGGATGCGCACACTCATGGCGCAGGCCACGGCCATCCAGGACATCGTCACCATCGAGAGCGAGCTGTCGCGCCGTCAGGCTGACCTCGAAGCACTCGAAGCCCAGATGCGCAGCCTCAAGGACCAGGTCGCGATGTCGCCGATCTCGATCCGCCTCACGACCGACCGCGTCGATCTGGGCTCGGACGGTGGCGGCTTCCTCGGCGGGCTCAAGGCCGGCTGGTCAGCCTTCATCGCCTCGGTGAACTTCCTCCTCATGGCAGCGGGTGCCCTGCTCCCCTTCGCAGCCGCCGCCGCGATCGTCCTCGTCCCGCTGATCATGTGGCTGCGTCGCCGCAACCGCCACGGGCACCTGCCCCCGGCAGGACCCGCGTCACCGGCCCTTGTCCCGGCCCAGCCGACACCCACGGCCCCGATGGCCAGCGCCGCTGTCGGCGCATCCGCCCCAACGCATCCCGCGCCGACCCAACCGCCCGCTCAGCAGCCGCCGACCGCAGGGGAACACCCCACCCCCTGACGGGAGAACCGACCAACGAGAGAGGTATGCCGTGGGGCCGGGCCCGACGGCATACCTCTTGTCAGCGTTGAGAGACTTCTTGTCAGCGTCGAGAGACTTCGTGGACCAACTCGACCACGCGCGTGAGCACGTCGGGATCGGTGTTGGGGAGCACGCCGTGGCCGAGGTTGAAGATATGTCCGGGTGCCGCCTTTCCCTCCTCGACGATTTCGCGCACCCGCGCCTCCAGCGCCGACCACGGCGCGAAGAGGAGAGCTGGATCGAGATTGCCCTGCACGGCATACCGGTCACCCAAGCGGGACAACGCATCGGTGAGCGACACGCGATAGTCGACGCCGACGACGTCCGCCCCGGCCGCACCCATGAGGGGCAGCAACTCGCCGGTGCCGACGCCGAAGTGGATGCGCGGGACATCGAGATCGGCCACCGACGAGAGGACCGTGGCCGAGTGCTCCTGAACGAAGCGCACGTAGTCCGCCTTCGGCAGCGCACCCACCCACGAGTCGAAGAGTTGCACCGCCGAGGCACCGGCCTCGATCTGGACGCGAAGGAAGGCGCCGGAGATCTGTGCGAGCTGGCGGCACAGGTCGGCCCAGAGCTCGGGCTCTCCGTGCATGAGGGCCTTGGTGTGCTCGTGGTTCTTGGACGGTCCGCCTTCGACCAGGTAGCTGGCCAGGGTGAAGGGCGCGCCGGCGAAGCCGATGAGCGGGGTGGCGCCGAGTTCGCCCACGATCAGACCCACGGACTCGGTGATGTCGGTGACGTCGTCGGGGGTGAGATCGCGCAGTTGGGCCAGATCGGCTCGCGAGCGGATTGGACGGGCGACCACCGGTCCGACCCCGGGGACGATGTCGAGATCGACACCGACCGCCTGCAGCGGCACGACGATGTCCGAGAAGAAGATCGCCGCATCCACCCCATGGCGACGCACCGGCTGCAGGGTGATCTCGGTGACCAGGTCCGGGCGCCGGCACGAGTCGAGCATCGCAACGCCCTCGCGCACAGCACGGTATTCGGGCAGTGAGCGCCCCGCTTGGCGCATGAACCACACCGGGGTGTGGGGCACGGGCTGCCGACGGGCAGCGCGGACGAGGGGACTGTCTGCGGGGGTGGTCACAACGACCGATCCTAGGCGGCGCCCTCGGGGCCGGCTCGACCTCGGCTCGACGCTCGAGTGGGCCGCGAGTCCGCCTCAGGCTCCCTTCTGTGTCAAGAGGCCTTCGGGAGCGGGGTTCTAGGCTTGGGTGTGA
>ENA-UPSM01005045-UPSM01005045.1-activated-sludge-metagenome-genome-assembly--contig:-NODE-5045-length-13378-cov-44.500113_pt1 | contig 13378 bp, 16 predicted proteins | sample MGYA00238181_ERZ773283 | MGnify/ENA primary metagenome ERZ773283 (study PRJEB29023, sample SAMN05720199) | activated sludge metagenome | isolation source: Anaerobic digester | place: Japan... | reverse complement strand
TACCAGTCGTCGATGGCGATGTACCAGGGCTCCAAGGTCGTCCTGTTCTTCCACGCGTCGTGGTGCCCCGACTGTCGCGCCACCGACACGGCCCTGACCGGCTCGGCGGTGCCCGACGGGCTGACCGTCGTCAAGGTCGACTACGACACCGCGACCGAGCTCAAGCAGAAGTACGGCATCACCCAGCAGCACACCTTCGTCCAGGTCGACCCGGCCGGCATGTCGGTCAAGAAGTGGACCGGCACCAAGGACGGCGCAGCGATCAAGGCGCAGACCACCTGATGCTCGCGCTCCTCGGGGCACTGGTCGCCGGTGCCCTCACGACGCTTGCGCCCTGCGTCCTGCCGCTCCTCCCCGTCATCGTGGGAGGGGCGGCAGCCTCGGATCTGGCCGGCAGCGCCGCCGGAAGCACCGCCGGGGGAGCCGCGTCGCCTACCGTGCGCACCCAGGTCCGTTGGGTCACCCGCAACCGCCGCGCTCTGGTCATCACGGCCTCGCTCGGCGCGTCGATCACGCTCTTCACCCTCATCCTCAAGGCCACGACGGCGCTGCTCGTCATCGATCCGCGCACCTGGTCGATCCTCTCTGGGGTGATCCTCGTGCTCCTCGGGATCGCGGGTGCCTTCCCTGACCTGTGGGAGCGCCTGTCCGCCACCCTCAGCCTGCAAGGGCGCTCGGATGCCCGGCTCCGCGCCGCCCGGGCCCGTGGGGGTTTGACCGGCGACATCCTCACGGGGGCTGCGCTCGGCCCGGTGTTCTCCTCGTGCAGCCCGCTCTACGCCTACGTCGTTGTCACCGTCCTGCCCGCTCGGTTCGGCTACGGGTTGACGCTGCTCGCGGCATACGTGCTCGGGCTCTGCGCCACCCTGCTGGCGATCGCGCTCCTCGGTCGCCGCCTCATTGCGCGACTGGGCTGGGCGGCCGACCCGCACGGCCGGTTCCGGCGCATCCTCGGCCTGGTCTTCATCCTCGTGGGGATCGGCATCGCCCTCGGCTGGGACCGCTCACTGCAGACCTGGATCCTCGAACACTCGCCGATCGCCCCCTGGGAGTTGGACTCCGGGTTCATCCCCGAGGGCTGAGCAGCGCCCGGCGGTCAGTCGCGCGGGAGGACGACCTCGATCGCGCACCCACCCGGGACGTCGGCGACACCCACGGTGCCTCCGTGGGCGGACACGATCCCCTGGACGACGGCCAGGCCAAGACCCGCTCCGTCGCCGGCGCGCGGGGTCCGGGCGTCGTCCCCGCGCCACCACGGCTCGAACATCCGCGCCCGAACATCCGCCGGTATGCCGCCGCACTCGTCGGTGACGCGAATGGTCACCACCTCGGTGGGGGAGCCGGCGGCGTGGACCACCACCCGGCCACCACGCGGCGTGGCGTGCACGGCGTTCGCGATGAGGTTGTCCAACACCCGACCCAATTCACGGGCATCGACTCGGGCGAGGACCGGGCCGTCGGCGGCGCCGTCGACGAGGACCCCGGAGCGCTCGGCCAAGGCGGCGCCCGTGGCCAGGGCGTCGGACACGAGATCGGCCACGCTCACCTGTTCGCGGGCGAGCGTCATGGTGCCGGAGTGGATCCGCGAGAGCGCGAGCAGGTCATCGACCATCGCGGCCATCCGGTCGGCCTGGGCCTTGATGCGGGCCGGGTAGGCACCCTCGGCGGGAGCGACTCCGTCCTCGATCGCCTCGGCCATCGCGCGGATCCCGGCCAGGGGGGTGCGTAAGTCGTGGGAGGCCCACGCGACCAGGTCTCGGCGCTGGGCCTCCACCGCTGCGTCCCGCTCGTGGGCGGCTACGGCCTCCGCGGCCCGCTCGGCAGCCGCCCGATCGAGCCGATGGACCCGGCTGGCCAGGACGAGCCCGTAGACCAGAGCGACCGGGGCCACGGCCGCGACGACGAGCAGGACGACCGACGAGTCGTGGTCGCTGATGAACATCGCCCGGGACGAAACGAGGACGCCGGCCGCAACCGATCCGACGACCACCAGCGGGGCTGCGACGAGGGCTGACCGGATCGAGCGCCGCGCCAGGGCCCACACGCCGAGCGCTCCGGCGGCGCCGACGCCTGCGGCGGAACCCACCGCGATGAGGACGGTCTCGGTCTCGGGGGTCACGGCATACCTGCTGCTGTGCCCGACCCGACGGCGAGCTGCGCGTCCCAGCGATAGCCGACTCCCCACACCGTCGCGATCCGTTGCGGGGCAGCGGGATCCGGCTCGACCTTCTCCCGCAACCGGCGCACGTGGACGGTGACGGTGGACTCGTCGCCGTATTCCCACCCCCACACCTGACGCAGGAGGTCGGTCCTCGAGAACGCCTGGCCGGGGTGGCGCAGGAGGTGGATGAGCAGGTCGAGCTCGCGAGACGTCAACGCCAGGGGTATGCCGCCTCGGCCCACCGTGCGCGCCCGCGGATCGACCCGCAGGTCGCCGTCGACGAGGAGGTCGGCATCAGCGGCTCGCGTCGGGGCCACGGTCGCACGGCGCAGGATCGACTGAACCCGCAGGACGAGCTCCCGGGCGGAGAAGGGCTTGGTGACGTAGTCGTCCGCACCGACCTCCAACCCGAGGACGCGGTCGCTCTCCTCGCCGCGGGCCGTGAGCAGCACGACGGGCAGGTTGCCGCGTTCAGCCCGCAGCCGGCGCAGCACCTCCAGGCCGTCGAGGCCGGGCAGCATGAGATCGAGGACGACGAGATCCGGTGGGGTATGCCGTGCCCGGGCGAGGGCGTCCATCCCGTCGGCGGCCTCGTCGACGGTGAGCCCGGCTCGGGAGAGGTAGCCGGCCACGACCTCACGGACGGTGGGGTCGTCGTCGACGACGAGGACACGGACCATGACCGTCAGCGTAGGGCGAGGCTCGCCCGGTCAGGGTTGCCGAATCCTTAGGGTTCGGTGACGGGCGGTCTCTACGAGGAGTGTCACGGCGGGGAGTGTCACGGCGGGGAGTGTCACTGCGGGGGTCCGTCGATGAGGAAGACCTCTTCGACGGACTGCCCGAAGTAGCGAGCCAGTTTGATCGCCAGCGGCAGCGAGGGGTCGTACTTGCCGGTCTCGATGGCATTGACGGTCTGGCGCGACACCCCGAGGGCATCGCCGAGGGCGCCTTGGCTCAGCCCCCGTTGCGCCCGAAGCTCCCGAAGCACGTTATGCACGAGTGGCATCCCGTCGGACGACGACCCGGTTGGCGATGATCCAGACCAGGCACAGGCCGGCGAAGCGAAGGCCCGAATCGGCGCCCGACGCTGGGTCGGGCCCACCGACCCCGTAGAGGAACAGGCCGCACTCGAAGGCAAGGGCAGCGAGGCCGACGGCGGCAAGCGCGCGGTCGAGCAGCAGCCGGTCGCGCTCGTCGGTGGGTTGGCCGATGTCCAGGCGTCCGGTGTCGGTCGTGCGTCCGCGCAGGGAGGCCCGGATGGCCCACATCGCATAGGCGAGGGCGACGACGATGAAGGCGACCAGCAGCCACCGCCCATGGATCGCGGCCCAGACGCCACCAGCGAGGAAGAGGGCGACGAAGATGCGGTTGAGGGTGGAAACGTGAGTCAACATGGCTCTGACTCTATGTCAAGTGTCCTTGACTGTAAAGGGTGCTTGACTGCGCGTGTCGTGGCCTAGACGGGGTTGCGGTAGAGGTTGAGCGTGCCGTAGGTGAGGGCGATCGCCAGAACCGCGGCGAGCAGCATGTGCGTCAGCACGACGATGATCGGCAGCCCCGTGAAGAACTGCACGTAGCCGACGACGCCCTGCAACAGGCTGACGTGCAGGACCGAGGTCCACGAGCGCCGCAGGAGGGCCAGTTCCTCCTCGGAGCCGCTCACCTGCGACCCCCCGACCCGGGCCAGGCGGACGGCGACGAGCATGGCGACGAGCAACCCGATGAAGAGCATGACGACGTCGGCGTGGATCCACGACATCGTCCGAGGGTCGAAGCCGGTGCGGGCGGGGGCATCGGCGTCACCGGAGTGTGGACCCGACCCGGTGACGATGGTGCCGAGGGCGAGCACGAGGAAGCCGACGGCATACGTCACCCAGGCAAGGCGCGCGGTGATGGTGGGGACGAGCAGCGTTCGCGAGCCCGGGTCGACCTCGTTGCCGTCCTGCGCCCCGCGCAGCATCGCCGTGGCGATGGCGACCAGGACGATCGTGGCGAGGAAGTGGAACGCGACGATCACCGGGTTGAGGCCGGTCCAGACGGTGATGCCACCGACCACGGCCTCGACGAAGATCCCGACGATCATGGCGATGCCAAGAAGGTGCAGCATGCGCCGCTTCGGCAATGCGGTCCACACGGCCCACAGGGCCAGCACGGCGATGACGATCAGTACGCCGGTGAGCGTGCGGTTGCCGAACTCGATGAACTTGTGGAATCCCTCGTCTTGCGCGGCGACCGGCGTGAGCGACCCTTGCGCGCAGGTGGGCCAGTCGGGGCACCCCAGCCCGCTGCCGGTCAGTCGGACGATGCCGCCGGTGACGATGATGAGGACCTCGGCGACGACGTTAGCCACCAGGATGGGACGCAGCCAGGACGGTTTGCAGACGGGAAGAGCCACGGGCGACAGCGTATGCCGCCCGTCGGCACCGCACGTGAGCGGGTCCGGCGGGGGCCCACCAACTACGGTTGTCGGGTGGGCTATCTCGATGATGACCGGTGGGCCAAGGCCTGGACCGTCCCTTCGCTGGCTGCAGCCAAGGCTTCCGGCCGCAAACTGGCAATGCTGACGGCCTATGACGCGAGTTTTGCGCGGGTGCTGGACCGGCACGGCGTCGATCTCGTGCTCGTCGGTGACTCGTTGGGGATGGTGGTCAGAGGCCTGTCCTCGACCATCTCGGTCACGGTGGCCGACATGAGTTATCACACGGCGGCGGTGGCGACGGGGCTGTCCCGGGCCCTGCTGGTGGCGGACCTGCCCTTCCTTGCCGACGCCACGCCTGAGCGAGCGTTGGACGCGGCCCAACGTCTGGTGCAGTCCGGCGCCCAGATGGTCAAGCTCGAAGGCGCTGGCCACAAACTCGACGTCATCCGCTTCCTCGTCGAGCGGGAGATCCCGGTGTGTGCCCACCTCGGGCTCACCCCGCAATCGGTGTTGCGCCTGGGGGGTTACTCGGTGCAAGGCCGCGAGGAGCGGGCGGCCGCACGGCTGCACGAGGATGCCCTCGCCGTGGCGCAGGCCGGGGCCAGCCTGCTCGTCCTTGAGTGCGTGCCGTCGTCGGTGGCGGCCTCCGTCACCGCAACGATCGCGATCCCGACCATCGGGATCGGCGCCGGGCCAGGGTGCGACGGTCAGGTCCTCGTGCTGCACGACATGCTCGGCCTGGACACCGGCCACCGAGCGCCGAAGTTCGTCAAGGACTTCCTCGGCGAGGGTGGGTCGGTGGCCGGCGCGGTCGCGGCATACTGCGCCGCCGTCCGTGACGGAAGCTTCCCCGACGCCGCGCACGCCTACCAGTGAGGGGCCTCCCGTGATCGACACCATCACCGACCTGCAGGCGTTGCGCCGCCACATCCTTGAGTGGCGTCGGGCCGGGCTGCGGATCGGCTTCGTCCCGACGATGGGCAACCTCCACGCGGGTCACTACTCGCTCGTGGAGTTGGCCCGCGCGCACGCCGACCGGGTCATCTCCAGCGTGTTCGTCAACCCGACCCAGTTCGGCCCGAGCGAGGACTTCACCCGCTACCCACGCACCCCGGAAGCCGACACGAGCGGCTTGGAAGCGGCCGGGTGTGACGCCTTGTGGTTGCCGACGGTCGAGGGGATGTATCCCTTCGGGATCGATCTCGCCTCCAACATCCGGCTGCCGGGGGTCGCCGATGTGCTTGAGGGAGTGCATCGGCCGGGCCACTTCGACGGGGTGTGCACGGTCGTGGCTCGACTGTTCAATCAGGTCCAGCCCGATGTCGCCGCGTTCGGCAAGAAGGACTTCCAGCAACTCGCGGTCATCGCGCAGATGGTGACCGACCTGGCCTATCCGTTGGAGTTGTTGCGCGGCGAGATCGTTCGCGAGTCCGACGGTCTGGCGATGAGTTCGCGCAACCAATACCTGTCGCCCGCAGAGCGGTCCACGGCCACCGTCATCCATCGCACACTGCGGGGGATGCGCGAGGAGATGCTTGCGGGCACAGCTCGGCTGGTCGTTGAGGCCCGCGCGGGAGTGGAGTTGGCCGAGGCGGGGTTTGAGGTCGACTACACCGCGGTGCGCACGCCTGACCTGGTCGAGCCGTCAGCAGCCCCGCAGGTGTATGCCGCCCCCGGTCGCCGGGTCGCATTGATCGCCGCCCGGCTAGGCCGGACCCGACTCATCGACAACATCGAGTTCGAGTTGCCCTGACCGCGACGAGAAGTTCGCGGTGCCACCGGGCGACAGCGGGTGCAGGGTGGCGGCCGGGGCCCTGACCGAAAGGTGGCCGGCCAGGTCGGCGAGGGGACGGGTCATCCACTCCAGGTGCCAGGTCGGCCACCCGCGCGGGTAGAGGGTGCCGTAGTGGATGCCGATGACGTGACGGGCGCCGCTGAGGGCTGCCGCTGCAGCGGCCTCGGCAGGGCCGAGATGGCCCGGTGACAGGCGCGGCCCCCAGCCACCGATGGGCAGCAGGGCCACGTCGATGTCGGCACCGGCGAGGTCGCCGAGTCGGTCCATCTCGGGGTAGAGCGAGGTGTCCCCGGCGAACCACACGACCCGGTGCCCGCCGGTGGGAAGGTCGTGGCGGATGAGGAAGCCGTGGGCGTCGTTGGGGCGGTGGGGCATCGGCCGTGACTCGTGATCGGCGCGCACCAACCGGATGCCGACACCCGGTGTGATCGCGACCCAGTCGTCGGGGGTGGCGTCAGGGTGAGGACCGGGCAGACGGTGCCTGATCACCCAGGCCCGGTTTGCGGCGCCCGTGAGGATCGGGGCGGGCGCCGTCCGGATCAACGACGGAATGTGGGCGTGGTCGTGATGCAGGTGCGAGAGGAGCACGACATCGGGGTCGGCCCATTGACGGACCGACGGCTTCGGCACGGCCCGCGACAACGGACCGACCCGGTGGGTGAGGACCGGATCGGTGAGCACGCTCGCGCCGCCCACCTCGATGCGCAGGGTGGAATGGCCCAACCAGGTGATGCTCAGCTCGGCCACACGCGGGCCTGCTCGTCCGAAAAGCCCTGCCGGGCACCTTGCTGCTCGGCCAACCTGGTCCGCCAGCGCTGCAACTGCTGGTGGATCGGCACCGCCCCATAGAAACTCGGCCGTTCCCCGGCGTCGCCCGCAGCGATGAGCAGGTCGTCGTCCAGCGGCAGCGCGGTCGGGGAGATGAACAATGCCTGGTTCTGCGGACCGCCGAGGCCACCGTGGCTGCCGACCTGTCCTTCGAAGGCGTGGATCATCCCCGCTTCGTCAACCGTCGACAGCAGCACGAGGTCGGCGCAGCGGGGCAGCCGGGTGAGCCGGTGCAGGTCGGCGATGCCACGAGAGTCATAGGCACGCATCGGGTCGAGGCCCTCGATCTGGCCGTCGCGGTCCCCGCCGATCCACCGCACACCGTCGGCGGCCAACACCACGCACGCGTCTCCGCCGGCACTCGCCATCACGACCCCGACCCCTGGTGTGGCGAGCAGGCCGGTCACTAGCGCCGGCCAGTGTTGCTCGATCTGCGCCAACGTGGGTCGGGTCGACAGCCGGGGGAACCAGATGGTCCCGAGGTTGCCGCCGCCGACGACGATCACCGCCGGCACCGAGCCGTCATCCGGCGTGGCGTCGGAGGACCTGCCGGCCGTTCGGGCCGGTCGGTCGGGGCCGAGGACCAACTCCTTGGAGCCGGAGCCCGACTTGGGTCCCCGGCGCATGGCGTTCACCGTGGCGGTGATCAGGGTGTTGATCGGCCCCCATTCGTCACCTGTGCTCGACTCCACGACGGTGCCGCCGCCGGCGGCATCGTCCATCAACTGATCGACCCGCTGTCCAAGGGTGAACCCGTTGAGTTGTTCGAACGTCGAGCCCAGGCTCTGTCCGTGGTCGGACCAGATGACGATCTCGTAGTGGGTGGGGGTGTCGGCGATCACGCGTTCCAGGGCGGCCAGGATGCCGTCCAACCCCTCGAGCGAGCGCATCGCTTCGGGCCGTTCGGGACCGGCATGGTGGGCGATCTCGTCGTAGTCGACGAAGTCCACAAAGATGACCGGCGCTCCCTCGTAGATCTTGTCGGCGATGATCGTGAGGTTCATCGTGCGCAGGAAGACGTTGGTCAATCCGCGCAGAACGACGAACGAGAATCGGCGGGCGATCCGGGGCTGCACCTGCCGAATCCGCTGGCGCCGAGACTGATACAGCTCCTTGATCACCTCTCCGACGGTCAAAATGACGGTGCGCGGCAGCAGGAATGGGCTGGAGAACAGCGGCACGAAGGCGTCGCCCGAGCCGAGCCCGCCAGGCTTGAGAGCCCGGCTGAAGACGAGGTAGGAGTTGTCTGCACCGCCGGTGAAGGCGGTGCTGATCGCTGTCCCGCCTCCGGCGAGCAACCCGGAGCGGCCGTCGAATCCTGATTCGATCACTTCGGCGTCCCCGGGACGATTGGTGACCAGGAGCCTGCCGGTGGCGCGGTCCCAGAAGCGGAACGACGGGATCTGGGTGTCGTCGCCGAAGAGGATCGCGGCCTGGCTGGCGGGCGTGGTCGAGGGGATGGGGACCCACCACGGTGTCAGCCGGTGCGTGCCGTCGTGGAGCCAGCGCGCCACCGTCGGCATTTGCCCCGCGGCGAGGGCTCGTTCGAAGACCTGCACCCCCAGCCCGTCGAGCTGCACGATCACCAATCCGCTGGCGGCTCCGGTGGTCCGTCGGCGGCGGCGGCGGCTGACATACCCCAGGACGTACTCGGCGTCATTGGAACTGACCAGCCACTGGGCTCCCGAGATCACGACGGCATCGATCGCGAGGATCGTCGCGGCCTGAGGCAGGCTCAGCCCGACGCCGAAGGAGAGCCCGGCGCTGGCCCGGATCCCCAGGGCCACCACCAGGGTGATGGCGACCAACTGGCTGAGCAGTCCCAAAACCACGGCGAGGACAGCGCTGCCTCGCCGGGCCAGACCGCGCAACAGCGGTCGGCTCACGGCCTCGTTGAGGAGCAGCACCAAGGTGGCGATCCCACCCTCGAGCAGCGCCATCGTGCGGCCCGTGACGAGGAAGACCCCCAGCCCCAGGCCGAAGACCGCCGCCCCCGCCGTGATCAGCGCCTCGACGACGCGGGTCGAGTTCCACGTGCGGCTGGGCGCTTGAATCATCGTCGGATCAGTCCGACCAGCGGAAGGTGCGGCTGGCGATCGCCGAGGCGACCGCACCCCAGGCGAGCAGGAGGACGAGGGCCCCGATCGAGAAGGCGCCGGAGCTCAGAGCGGCTCGCAAGCCATCGGCCAGCGCTGCCGACGGAAGGATCCCGACCACCCCGGCGAGCGCGTCGGGCAGCACGGTGCGTGGCACGATCACGCCGCCAAGCACGAGGAAGACCACCCAGAGCAGGTTGGCCAACGCGAGGACGCCTTCGGCCCGGAGTGCCCCGGCCAGGAGCAACGCCAGCGAGACGAACGCCCAGGTCCCGGCGAGGAGGAACGGGACGGCATACAGCAGGCCGATGGGGACCGGACGCCAACCGAGGGCAACGCCCACTGCCCCGATGACGACCCATTGGAGGACTTCGACCCCGAGGGTGGCGCAGGCCTTGCCCCAGAGCAGTCCGTCGCGGCCGAGGGGAGTGGTGCCGAGCAGGCGCAGCACGGCATACCGACGATCGAAGCCCGTAGCGATGGCCTGGGCGGTGAACGCGGCGGAGATGACGCAGAGGGCGAGGACTCCGGGGACAGCCAGGTCGATCCGGCGCCCGTCACCCAGGCTGGGCACGGTCGTGACTGCCAACCCGACGAGGGCGCCGAGAGGCAGGACGAGTGAGACGAGGAGTTGCTCGCCGTTGGCCAGCAGGGTGGCGAGCTCGAATCGAGCCTGGGCCAGCACCCTGGCACGCGCCGGTGCCGGACCGGGGGTCGACAGGGGCGTGGCGGGTCTGGACGTCGTCATCGGCGGGCCTGACGGGTGAGGTCGAAGTAGACACGTTCGAGGGTGGCTGATCCGACGACCTCGGCGGGCGAGCCCTGCGCGACAGTCCGGCCGTCGGCCAGGACGACGAGATGCGTGGCCAAGGTGGCGGCCTCCTCGAACGAGTGAGTGGTGACGACGAGGGTGGCGCCGCGGGCCTGCTCGGCCTTGAGCAGGTCGTAGACGTCCAGGCGCCCATGCGGGTCGAGCCCGGCCGTCGGTTCGTCGAGGAAGACGACCTGAGGTCGACCCACTAGGGCCGCAGCGAGAGCAACCCGCTGCTTCTGCCCGCCCGACAGTCGCCGCACGGTGGTCCGGGCGAACCCGTCGATACCGAGCCGAGCGGCCAGGGCGCCGACGTCGGCCGGCCGCGCATAGAACGAGGAAAGGTGGCGCAGCAGTTGGAGGGGTTTGCTGCCGTTGGGCAGCCCACCTGCCTGGAGCATGACTCCCACCTCGGCGCGATGCTCGGCCGAGGCGAGCCAGGGGTCGATGCCCAGGACCCGCACGGCTCCGTCGTCCGGTCGTTGCAGGCCGACAGCGCACTCGATCGCCGTCGTCTTACCAGCCCCGTTCGGTCCCAAGACGATGGTGATGGAGCCGCGTGGAGCCGACCACGACATGCCGTCGCAGGCCGTGACTGCAGCGAATCGGCGGGTGAGGCTGACGATGTCAACTGCTGCGGTCACGCTTGGCAGTCTACGAGGGGGCCCGCCTCGGACGCGCCGCAGCCGCCCCCGCTGGTGTCTCGGGGGCGGCTGCGGTGGTGCGGTGGGGTGCCGTGTCCGTCACTTGCTGAACTGCTGCTCCGGGGAGTCCTCCCAGTCCGTCCAGGGCGAGGTGACCCCGTTGCTCGTCACGCGGAAGCTGACGTGCTGGTACATCTCCTCGTCGCCGATCTCGGTGTCGGGCAACGAGTTCTCCAGCCACATCGTCACCGTGTCCGTCGAGCCGAAGAAGCGCAAGCGGTTGGAGGTCGTGATGTGGTCGTCGGCGTTGATGGTGTCGGCCTCGTGGACGTGCTGCTCGATCTCGACGGTCCGACCGGCGTCGCAGGTGACCGTCATGTTGTAGCGGATGACCTTGACGCCGGCGGAGTTGACGTGGTCGAAGACCGGCCGCAGCGGCGACACCGTGCAGCCGCTCTCGGTGGTGGATGCCAGGGCCGTGCTGACGGCGACCAGGGGGAGGGCCGCGGCCAGGAGGGCGGCGCCGAGGGCTCGGCGGGGGCGCCGAGAGGTGAGCTTCATGGTCGTTCCTTTCGGGAGAGTCCCGGTGGAGCCGATCTCCGCCGGTGCCTCAACGGTCCCGTCGGGAGGGGGTGCGCCGCGTCTGCCTGGCGGGGGATCCTGGGGGTATGCCGCGCGGCATACGGGATGGATGTCGTCGTCCAGACGCGCCGCGCGTCCGTGGCGGCCGAACCCGCTAGCGTCGGCCTCATGATCCATGCTCGGTGCGACTTCTTCGCCGAATCCTTGATGCTGTCCACCTCGATGACGGTGCTGCTTCCCCAGCCCGCCGAGGGCCAGATCGGCATGATCGGGACCCGTCTGGACGCGCCTCCTCCGGTGCTCTACCTGCTGCATGGCATGTCGGACGACGACACAATCTGGCTGCGCCGGACCTCCATCGAGCGGTATGCCGCTGAGTTGGGCATCGCCGTCGTGATGCCGGCCGTCCAACGCAGTTTCTACAACAACGAAGCCTTCGGACAGGCCTATTGGACCTTCATCGCCGACGAACTCCCTGCCCTGGTCGGACGATCGTTCAAGGTGTCGCAGGAGCCGGCCGACGCCTTCGTGGCGGGACTGTCGATGGGTGGGTTCGGGGCCTTTAAGTTGGCCCTCCACCGGCCGCACCAGTTCGCTGCCGCAGCCTCCCTGTCGGGCGCCTTGGACGTGGCAGAACACACCTTCTGGAGCGCCCGCGAACTCAGCGAGCGCACGCGGATCTGGGGGTCTGAGTCTCTGGAGGGGACCGCCAACGACCTCGTCCACCTGGTGTCGCAGGCCGACCCCGCCACGCTGCCGCCGCTCTATCTGTCGTGCGGTACCGAAGACCAGTTGTTCGAGCAGAACCGGGCGTTTGTCGCCGCCGCCGAGGGCAACCAGGTGAACCTGACCGTGGACTACCGGCCGGGGGCGCATGAGTGGTCCTACTGGGACGCCACCATTCAGGACGTCCTCGCCTGGCTGCCGCTGCGCAACCGCCCGTAACGGAGGTTTGAACTGGTGGGGCTGTTCGCTGCTCTGGGGGAGCCGGCACCCTGACGCGCCACGGCCGCCCCCGCGAGTGTCGCGGGGGCGGCTGTGGTGGTGCGGTGGGGTGCCGTGCCGGTCAGTTGAAGAACTGCTGTTGCGGGGAGTCTTCCCACGCCGTCCACGGGGAAGTGACCCCGTGGCTTTCCACGCGGAAGCGGACGTGCTGGTACATCTCTTCCTGGCCCGCCTCGGTGTCGGGCAACGCCTTCTCCAGCCACATCGTCACCGTGCTCGTCGTGTCGAAGTAGCGCGAGCGGTCGAAACTGACGATCAGGTCGTCTGCATCGGCGATGTCCGCCTCGTAGACGCGCTGCTCGATCTCGACGGTTCGGTCCGCGTCGCAGGTGACCGTCAGGTTGTAACGGATCACCTTGTCGCCGGCGGGGTTGATGTAGGTGTACACCGGTGTCAGCGGCGACACCGTGCAGCCGCTTTCGGTGGTGGACGCGTGGGCAGTGCCGACGGCGACCAGCGGGAGGGCCGTGGCCAGGAGGGCGGCGGCGAGGGCTCGGCGGGCGCGGCGCGCGGAGAGCTGCATGGTCGTTCCTTTCGGTGAGTTTCCGGGGGAGCCGTTCTCCGCCGGTGTCTCAACGGTCCCGTCGGGAGGGGGTGCGCCGCGTCTGCCCGGCGGGGGATCCTGGGGGTATGCCGCGCGGCATACGGTCCGCGTCGGATCGTTTCTGACCGCAGATCGGGCGGGTGCTGGCATTGGGGCGTAAGGCCTGTCGGTGGTCACCGTTAGCGTCCCGGTCATGGACAACAACGGAACGACCTTCGACTTAGATCAATGCCGGGCTGCGATCCGTGCCGCGACGACCGCTATCACCGAATTGATGGGCCTTCTGTGGCAGGTTGAGGACGCCGAGTTGGGTCCGCTGTTGGGCACGCTTGACCAGTTGGCGGCACTCGCGGAGGGTGCCCGCGCTGCTCTCATTCGTGAGGCGGAGTCGCGTGGAGAGACCCTGCGCGTCGCAGGCCGGGTCGACGTCTGGGTGGGTCGCTGAGCAGGCGCCGACCGTGACGGCGGGGGGTGGCGGCGGGACAGGTCGCCC
>ENA-UPSM01005030-UPSM01005030.1-activated-sludge-metagenome-genome-assembly--contig:-NODE-5030-length-13419-cov-4.707722_pt1 | contig 13419 bp, 9 predicted proteins | sample MGYA00238181_ERZ773283 | MGnify/ENA primary metagenome ERZ773283 (study PRJEB29023, sample SAMN05720199) | activated sludge metagenome | isolation source: Anaerobic digester | place: Japan... | reverse complement strand
GGAAATGCGTGCTCTCCCATTCGACACACTGCTGAAGATGTCAGCTGATTATACTGCTGCTACAGGTAAACGTATCATGCCGGCGCCTGTTATTGATAATTATCTAATGACCGGGAACTTCAGCACTGTTGCACGTGCAGGCGGTATAGCCGATATCTCCTATATTTTTGGATTTACAGCCAATGATATGCTTGATATGACGAAAGCTGTCGCAGATTTCTGTGCACTACGCGACAAGACGAGCGATAAGCCTGCGTACGCCTACCTGTTTGCCCGCGCTTTGCCAGGAGATGATAACGGAGCCTGGCACTCATGCGATCTGTGGTATGTTTTTCACTCATTCAGGCATAGCTGGAGGCCTTTTACAAAGGGCGACGAGGCGCTGAGCAATAATATCGTTGATTACTGGACAAATTTCGCCAAATACGGCAATCCGAACGGCAGGGGTGAAGGATTATGGACAGCATATACGGCAGAGTCTCCAAATTTTATGATATTTAATACGGATGATGATAAGTCAGTCTGCACAATGTCAGATACTCCCGAATTCAAAGGTCCGTCTCCAAGAAAATAAAACAATAAACACAAAAACCTTATGAAATTCTACCTATGGACCTTCCCGGGAGAAAAACCTGTAAACTGATCCTGAAATTCATTTCTGATAAATCGATTTCACGCTATAATATGCTTTCTTCGGTTTCATCTCCCTGTCAAAAAGAAGAGGATAATCAGATCGGCCCCTTACAGGAAATCCGTTAAGCCAGGTCATCCCATCGTGAAGACCCCAGAAAGTGACTGAAGTTATCTTATCGGCATTTTTGTGCATTACCTCGAAATATGTCTTATAGTTTTCTGCAAGCCTGTCCTCAACCTCTTTTGAATATGGCTGGGTTTCCTGGACTTGATTTTTGCTACCTTCTCCATGAAAACTGGTATAGGTTGTTACATCAAGCTCTGTCATCTGAACTTCAAGACCAAGTGCTGCAAAACGATTAATGGCAGTGTTAATCATTTCACCTGTCACTTCCCTGCTCCAGTGAGCCTGCATTCCGACACCATCAACAGGAACACCTGCATCCTTAAGCTCCTTAAGCATAGTAATTGCACGTTCCAGCTTTGCCGGATCGACAAGATTGTAATCGTTGTAAATCAGTTTTACGTTTGGATTAACACTGCGGGCAATTCTGAAAGCCTGAGCAATAAAATCTTTACCGCATATCTTATACCACGGGCTTGATGTCCTGTAAATGTTATCGGGAGTATCTGACAGAGCCTCATTAACCACATCCCAGCAGAATATAACATCCTTGTAGCGGTTCATCACAGCAGTCATATAGATTTTCAGCCTTTCATAAAGTTGTTCTTTTGTAAGCTGGTTGCCTTTGTCGTCAGTAAAGAATGCGGCGGGAGTCTGGCTGTGCCATACAAGAGTATGTCCACGCATAGACATGTTATTTTGTCTTGCAAAATCGGCAATACGGTCTGCTGATGTCCAGTTGAATACCAGTCCGTTGATTGTATCGAGTTTTAAAGGACCCTGCTGGAACCCGGCCATGCCTTGTGGCGGCTGTCCGCCCTGGGGAAGCTGTCTCTGTTGTGGATTCTGTCCCTGAGGACCTCCGGCAGGACTTTGACGGGGGAAATACAGCAGAGACTGCGGTTTCATTTCGTTTTCACAGGTAAGTGTGTTGAAGTTACTGAGAATCATTTTACCTGCATCTCCTGATATCGAACGTCCGTTGACAGCAACGCCGATAAGGAAATCATTCTTGAAAAGTTCCTTAAGAGGTACAAAGTCAGGGTTTGTCTGAGCAGAAACGGTCAGGCCCAGCATTATGGCAACAATTAGTCCAGATAGTTTTTTCATGTTCGCTTTCTTTCAGATAATATAATGCTGCAATTTAACAACATTCCATCACAATCAAAATTATCGGTTAGGCTGTTTTATAAAATCTGAAAGGATCAATAATTCTTTTGTTTTTAACTTCATCATGGTTTAACTTTGCTTAGGGATCACTTAATTCTCAGATATCAAACTGTTTGTTATTTAGGTTTGTATTATGCTTAATAGTTTAAATTAAACTTAAATGCAACCGGGTATGCGAAACAAGCAATCACATAGACTGAACTTATGGCTTGAAAAGAAGCTTTCTTTTCCGGGTTGCACAAGCAAACAACTTCAGGGCAACATTACTGTATTTGAAAATCATATCTTTCTCTCCCTTGCTTCTCTGATGATTGGCATTGCGCTCATGCTTTTTGCTTCCGCGGCGACGATATTCATTAATTACATGATAGCCTTCAGCAGCCTGTATGCCCTTTCGCTTTTGCTGCAGATTCTGTTTCCCAGAAATTACATGCTGACTCATACTTTCATCAGTTCGACAATGCACCTGCTGACATTTTATTTTATCATCAGGCTGGGAGGGATACCTACCTCAGGGGGACTCATTCTGTCAGGTATTACAAATGTTCTTGCCACAATACCCCGGCAAAGGACCTGGTTACCGACTGCGATGTTTATTCTTTACAGCGTTATTGTTGTTCTTCTGGTGATATTAAAGCCCTGGCTGCATATCCCCGATCAGGTAACTCCTGCTTTAAACTCAATTATGTGGATGATCCTGTCAATAATTCTGACAGGATCGGCTCTCGCCTTTGTTCTCCGTTTTATAAGGCAGCAGAGGAGGCTTGAGGAGATTGAAGCTAAGCATCTGAAAGAGATAAACGAATTCAAGGATAGGTTTTTTACAAATATCACTCATGAATTTCGCACTCCCCTGACGATTATTGATGGTATGGTAAGCTTAATCGAGGCTCAACCGGGAAAGTGGTCAGAAACTGGTCTTCAAAAAATAAAATCCAACAGCACCATCCTTCTGCAGCTTGTTAACCAGATGCTCAATCTGGCCAGGACTGAAGCAGGCGCCATATCAGTTAACTTTGTCAGGAGAGACATAAACAAATACCTGGCTTATCAGGTCGAACAGTTTAGCTCAGAAGCCATCAGGAAAGGAATACAACTGAGATTTTCGTCAGACAGAGAAGCCTTCGAAATGGATTTTGATCCTGAGAAACTGATGCACATTACAAGCAACCTTGTTTCCAATGCCCTGAAGTACACTCCTGCAGGTGGATGTGTCGAAGTTACAACCGCAGTCACGGGTGATGGGGAAATGTACTCGATCAGGATCAGGGACACTGGAACAGGCATTGAAAAGGAACACCTCGATCATCTGTTCGACCGTTTTTACAGTCTGGAACACCAGTTGTCACCTGTCGGGACCGGCATTGGCCTTGCCCTGACAAAGGAGCTCGTGCAGGTATTGCGCGGAACAATTTCTGTGGATAGTGTTAAGGAGGAGGGCACCGTATTTATAGTTAACCTGCCCGTTACACGCAATGCACCCTTGTCTGATATTCCGGGAGCCGGGGTTCTGCCTTCAAGTCCGGATGATGAAAAAGCAAATCTCATTTTTGCTGGTGAATTGTTTTCTCCTGTGCAGTCAGGAGGGGAAGGGATTTCAACCGGATCAATAATTCCATCAAACCTTCCTTTGCTGCTTTTAGTGGAAGACAGCAATGATGTTGTGTTGTACCTTCAGGCCATCCTGAAATATGAATACAGGATAGAAGTAGCCGAAAATGGGAAGATTGGTCTTGAAAGAGCCCTGGAGATCATTCCTGATATCGTCCTGAGCGATGTAATGATGCCTGTCATGGACGGGATTGAACTTCTGGAAAAAGTAAAAAACGATATCCGCACCAGCCATATTCCCGTTGTAATGCTGACGGCAAAAGCCGACATTGACTCGCGCCTTACCGGATTGGAGAGGGGAGCTGACGCATACCTGGCAAAACCCGTTGATGAACGGGAGCTGCATATTCAGTTGAAAAACCTTGTGGACCTGCGAAAGAAGCTTTATGAACGGTATTCATCCCTTGGGAATATTCCGGAAACGACTGATATATTCCTGAAAAAGGAGGATGAGTTCATTTTAAAGGTAAGGAATATCCTTGAATCCAACCTGGGAGACGATGAATTCGGTATTAACAGGCTCTGCGACGAAATGGCAGTGAGTCGTGCCCAGCTTTACAGAAAATTCAAGTCGTTAAGCAACAGGACTATAGGCAGCTATTTAAAATCGCTGAGGCTGAACAAGGCAAGGGAACTGCTTTTGTCCACAGATATGAATGTATCTGAAGTCACATATATTGTAGGGTTTAAAAACCTGTCACACTTCAGCCGCGAGTTCAGTCATGAATTCGGCATACCTCCCAGTGAAATCCGGAACCAGTAAGCTGATACATCCCTTCCGGCCAGGAAACTACCCTTTATACACATCTTATAATTCACTACTGTAATAGGCTGGAGATTACCTTCGGTGAGCTTTCCCGACAAGTCGGGATGGGTTCCTCATCCTCCTGTCGTCGGATCTCCTCCTTTCGGCAGAGAATAAAAGAAAGATGTGTATAAAGGGTAGGCCCTGAAAAGGACATAACTGAAATTTTCAGCAAAGTTAAGGAGATTCTCAGCAAGACTTTTGAGATACTCAGCAAAGCCATTGAGATTTTCAGCAAGCCTTCGGAGATTTTCAGCAAAGCTTTATTCAAACCGCTGGTTTAAATTTATATATAAATTTCTTTCTGACACTTCATATTTAAAATATTCAGATAGTGTCTAACTAAATCAAAAAGCAATGAAAAATTTAAGGTTCTTTTATTTGTTTTTGCTGATCCTGATTTGTTCCTCATGCGCAAAAGATCAGTGGTTTGATGCTCCTCCCAAAGGTCCGGGCAATAATAACAGCCCCTACAATCTGATTTGTCCGCAAATCAAAATCGCAGTGATATCTGATATTCATTACACTCATCCTGACCTCTTACCTGATAATATCGAGGATAGTCCGTCACTGATGGAGTATCTCTATAAGGACCGCAAAATACTGGAACTGAGTGATCCTATTTTCAGGAATGTTGTTTCAGAACTGATACGCGAAAAGCCTGATATACTGCTGATACCGGGTGATCTGGCGAAGGACGGTGAGATGATGAATCACCATGTCGTGCAGGGCCTCCTGCAGGATCTTGAGAATGCCGGGATCAGAGTGTTTGTTGTTCCGGGCAATAATGATATAATAAATCCGGATGCTTTCTCATTTGAGACTGAGCCCCCCACGGCTGTTGACAATATTACTGCAGACCAGTTCGCTGAAATATACGGAGATTTCGGTTATAACGACGAGTCCCTCCTCTACAGGGATCCAAATTCGCTGAGTTATATCTGTCAGCCTCATAGTAACCTTTGGATTCTGGGGATTGACAATATCAAATACACTTTTACAACAGAAGGTTTAAAAGTCAGCGGTGCCATAAAGCCGGAAACAATGGCCTGGATACAGGAAAAGATGGTCGAGGCAAACGAAAAAGGTATCAAAGTTATGGCGATGATGCATTACGGGATACTTGAGCACTATAACGGTCAGAAAGGGATTGAACCACTTATTTCAGGCCAGAGGGCTATCGCAGAGGCTCTTATGGATGCGGGCATAAAACTGATCTTCACTGGACACTATCATGCAAATGACATTGTTTCATATGAATATAACGGTAAACCCCTTTATGATATACAGACAGGTTCCCTGGTTACGCCGCCATACTCTTACAGGATAATGAGACTCGACGATAATTTTATCAATATCGACTCCAGGCGGGTAACAGACATTGACGAGCAACTGCCTGGAGGGGTAAGCTTCCAGGAATATTCCGATACTGAAATCACGGCAAGAATCAATGGTTTCTTTATTTACTATCTGCCGAGAATGTTCGGGCTATCTGAGGCAGCTGCAACTTATTTTGCACCTTATGGCACAAGTGGCTATAAGGCCTATTTTGCAGGCGATGAGCAAATTCCGGATGAAGAAAGCGTTAAGCTTGATGCGCTGCCAACTGCTTTCGCTCCACTGGTGAATATTGTGAGGAGTCTATGGACAGACCTGCCACCTAAGGATAATAAGATACACATCAAGTTTAAATAAGAAATTGCATCTAAGAAGTACAAAAAGAGGTCGGAGATGACCTCTTTTTTCATTACAGGTACTTGAATGGGTTGATAAAGAGTCATTTATTATTGAAATAGAAAGATCATTCCCGTGATACTACGATAGTTTCACTTGCCCTTGATTTCTATTGTAAAAATATAAATTTTGCATTTACCCTGATTATGGTTTAAATTTGATAATAAACAAAAGAGCGCCCTGATGTCAAGCATAATCGAAGGATATAATTATGACATCTTTATAAGCTACCGCCAGAAAGACAACAAATATGACGGCTGGGTAACCGAATTTGTTGACAACCTGAAGAAGGAGCTGGAGTCAACCTTCAAGGAAGAGATCAGCGTTTATTTCGATATAAATCCTCACGACGGGCTCCTTGAGACACATGATGTGGATGCATCATTAAAAGAAAAACTGAATTGTCTGGTCTTTATCCCGATAATTTCCCGGACATATTGCGATCCGAAATCCTTTGCATGGGAACATGAATTTAAAGCATTTGTTGAAGAGGCATCAAAGGATCAATTTGGATTGAAAGTAAAACTGCCTAATGGAAATGTAGCAAGCAGAGTGCTTCCGGTCCGCATACATGATCTCGACATTGATGATATTAAAGAGTGTGAATCTGTACTGGGGAGTATGCTGCGTGGGGTCGAATTCATTTATAAAGAGCCTGGAGTAAATAAACCACTGGTCGCCGATGATGATGAAAAGAAGAATTTAAACAATACAAAGTACAGAATACAGGTAAACAAGGTAGCAAATGCAATTAAAGAGATTTTATCGGGATTGAAAACAGAACCGGTATCAGTCGTGAATGAAAAGGTTCAGCCCGCAGTACCGTTTAAAGCAGTCCTGGAAAACGAAAGAAAAAAAGAAGCTGATACACGCGTTAGATCAATAAAACGCAAATGGATATCTGCAGGTGTTGCCGGTGCAATGTTAATTACAGTTGCAATTCTTATCTATCCGAAAATATTCAGTAGTGATGCAATTGAAAAACTTAGAGCATCAGGCGAAAGAATCTCAGTAACTGTAATGCCATTCCGGAACATGACCAATGATACTGTCTGGAATATCTGGCAGGAAGGCATACAGGATATCTTGATCACATATCTTTCCAACTATACCGAAGAGCTGAAAGTACCGCAAGCAGAATCAGTCAATGATCTTGTTAATGTTGAAAAACTGGCTAATTACACTTCCATCACACCATCGCTTGCCGGTAAAATCTCACAGAAGCTCGATGCCGATATTTTAATCTACGGGAGTATAAAGCAGGCCGGCCCAAGAATCAGGCTTGATGCGCAGTTAATAAACTCAAGGACCCTGGAAACTCTCAAAGCTTTCGAATTAGACGGGACTGCAAAAGAAGAGTTGATCTTTCAAATCACAGACTCTCTTAAACTGATGGTGAAGAACTTTCTTATTGTTTCCAAACTTACGGAAGAAATACCTTTAGGTCTAAGGTTTTCGGGGACAACCTCAGATTCTCCGGAAGCAATCAGGTATTACTTCTACGGGAACAAAGCCTTCATCAGCAGAGATTATCCTGCTGCACGGAAATGGTATATGAAAGCATTGGCAATTGACTCCAATTTAGTTACAGCAGCTATCTATATTGCTGTGTCATATTCAAACCAGTATTTATACGATGAGGGCAGGAAATGGTGTATGCGCGTTTACGATAAAAGAGAACTTCTGCCATTGAGTCAGAAACTTCTGGCCGATTGGTTATATGCTTCATATTTTGAAACCCCTTATGAAGAGATAAAATACCTGAAACAAATCCTGGAACTGGATGATCAAAGGTCTCTCCCATATTATATCATTGGCATCAAATACAATGAATTGCATCGGTATGATAAGGCAATACCGGAATTTAAAAAAGCCCTGGATCTGTATAAAAAATGGGGGCTAAAACCAGTCTGGGCATATTATTACAGTGAGTTTGGAGCTGCTTATCATAATACAGAGCAATATAAAAAAGAGAAGAAACTGTACATGGAAGCGGAACAGGATTTTCCTGATAACGACTTGATAGTCCGCAGGCAGGCTATCCTGTTGCTTGCTGAAGGAAAGGACAAGGAGGCAAAGAAGTACCTTGATAAATATATTTCAATCCGTAAAGAAAATTCTGTATCTGAGTCAACAATAACCGATGGCGTGGGATATATTTATGCGGCTGCAGGTATCCTTAACAAAGCTGAAGAATATGTCAGACAAGCACTTTCATTGGAACCTGAAAATCCGGAGTTTATAAACAGTTTTGCCTGGTTACTTATTGATAAAGATATAAATATCAGCGAGGGTCTTGAACTGGCTGACAAGGCATTGATAATTAGTCCTAATGATTATCTTATAATTGACACTAAAGGCTGGGGATTATATAAACAAGGGAAATATAAAGAAGCTTTGGATATGCTTCAGCAAGCCTGGAACCTGAAACCTGTTTATGACCACGAGGTCTACCTCCACCTTGAGGCAGCAAAAAAGGCTGTCGCTGGGGAAAAGGAATAGCTAATCCAAAAACCGATCTGAATATTTCAAATTATTTGCATACAGAATCTGCAGGGTCCTTTAATTGCCGTTGGCTGAAGCCAACGGCAAAGAGGATATAGAATTTGAAAAGGACTTTAGCCCAATTTCTTTTGGAGTGGGAGGATTATTACATGATCCTCTGGGGGTAACAGCCCAAAGAAAAAACCCAGTCAGCCTCCTGCGTCGGCTGTCGGGGTTTTTTATTTCTTCACTTCGCATTCAAACTGCGTTTGATGCTCAGCTCGAAATAAAAAACCCCGCCGTTAACGCGACAGGGTTTTTTCTTTGTAGCGGAGGGAGGATTCGAACCCCCGACCTTTGGGTTATGAGCCCAACGAGCTACCACTGCTCCACCCCGCAATATGGGTGCAAATTTACAACTTATAGCGCAAATACCAAAATATAATTGTTTTTTTTGGCTGGAAGTCGGAAGACCGAAGTCCGGAGACCGGAGACCAGAGACCGGAGACCGAAGTTGCTCCCTGCACCCAGCACCCTGCACCCAGCACCCTGCAACATGCACCCTCTTTCTTCCGACTTCGGACTTCCGACTTCGGACTTTCTTAATAATTTAGTAATTTTGCCTAAAACTACACCCATGCCCCGAGTATTTAAAGCAATCGAAATAGAGAAAGAGGAAAAAGAGATAAAACGTGATTATCTCGACCGTCATATGCCCCATGTGATATGCCCCGATGAAGTGAAAAGAGGTGAGAAGTTCGCTGTCAAGGTGAAACTTGGCGATGAATATCCTCACCCCGATGATCATGATCATTACATCAGCTTAATCCAGCTGTGGAACAGGGAGACACTGCTGGCAGAAGCCAGATATACTGCAGGTGTTTATGGTACTCTTCCCTCACATGTTGAGATCGATTTTTATATCGTGGCTCCTGATGTATCAATGAACCTGTCGGCAATGTCCGTCTGTACAAAACACGGCTTATGGCAAAGTGAGGATAGAGCTGTCAAAGTGATCTGAATTTATATTCCGATCCTGGTTTTATGAAAGGCGAAGAAACCTTCTTCCTTTTGCCTTCAGCCTTTAGTCTTTTTTATTATCTTTGCAGGCCGATTATTTTATTGAAATGGCAAAGAACGACAAGAAAAAAAGAAACTGGCGCGATAAATACCGGTTCTCAATAGTCAATGACACTACTTTTGAAGAGGTATGGCGGGTGAGGCTTACCCAATACAATGCCTTCCTGCTCATCACCGGATTAGTCCTGTTCATTATAGGAGCCACTGTTTCCCTTATTGCGTTTACAAATCTGAGAGAGTTCATCCCGGGTTATCCGGATGTGACGATGCGGCGTAATATCCTGATGAGCGCAATTCGCCTGGATTCGCTCGATAAAGAACTTGAGATGAGGGATAAGTATTTTGCCAATATGAATGCAATAATCTCAGGAAAGGAACCGGCTGATTTTTACTCTGTCCAGGACACTACAGGAAATTACAGGTCGATCGTCTTTAAAAATACTCCCGAAGATTCAGCACTCAGGGCAAGGGTGGAGAATGAAGAAAAATATAATCTAACCCTGGGCCCTTCTTCACTGGAATCTGTTGTAAGCCTTGCAGGTCTTCATTTCTTCCCTCCTGTTAAGGGTATCATTTCGGGCAGGTTCGATGAGCGCACAAAACACTTCGGAACAGATATAGTTGCAAAACCGAAATCGTCTGTTTCAGCTGTTCTTGACGGTACTGTAATATTCACCGGATGGACAATGGAAACAGGTTTTGTGATCCAGATTCAGCATACAAATAATATAGTCTCCATATATAAGCATAATGCAAGTCTGCTTAAAGAGACAGGTGACCTTGTAAAAGCCGGCGAGCCAATCTCTATAATTGGCAATTCAGGCGAACTATACACTTCAGGGCCCCATCTCCATTTTGAGATATGGTATAAAGGAAGCCCTCTCGACCCTGAAAAGCATATATTATTCTGATACATAAATTCCCGGCATGCCTGAGAGAATAGCACTATTAGGATCAACAGGTTCTATAGGAACACAAACCCTGGATGTTGTCTCAAGATATCCTGAAGAGTTTAAAATCGATATTCTGACAGCAGCAAGCAACATAAACCTGCTGACAGCCCAGGCAAGAAAGTTTCTTCCCGACTCGGTCATCATAAGTGAGAAAAAGCATTATAAACAACTTATTGATAATCTTGCCGGTACTGGGATAAAAGTATATGCCGGAAATGAAGCGATGGAAGAAGTCATAAGTCTTTCTTCGGCTAATGTAGTCCTCACCGCTATTGTTGGCTATTCCGGTCTGCGTCCTGCAATTGCTGCAATTAAGGCAGGGAAGAAGATAGCCCTGGCCAATAAGGAAACCCTTGTCGTTGCAGGAGAGATAATCAGTAAACTCGCCTCCGTTTCAGGAGCTGACATAGTACCTGTCGATTCCGAACATTCAGCTATTTTTCAGTGCCTGGCCGGCGAAGAGCACGGATCTGTCGAGAAGATAACACTCACTGCTTCCGGAGGGCCATTTCTGAATATCCCGCTTGAGAAACTGAAAGATGTTGGCCCGGGTGATGCACTAAAGCATCCAAACTGGAACATGGGTGATAAGGTAACTATTGATTCAGCTTCAATGATGAACAAAGGACTGGAGGTAATTGAAGCGAAGTGGCTTTTTGATCTTGCTCCGGAACAAATCGACGTTGTAATCCACCCGCAGTCAATTATACATTCCTTTGTTCATTTTACTGACGGATCCGTGAAAGCTCAACTGGGATTGCCTGACATGCGTCTGCCTATACTTTATGCGCTTGGCTTTCCACGCAGATTACGGTCAGAACTGCCGCGCCTTGATTTTAAAGATCATTTTTCATTCACCTTCCAGAAACCAGATCTGGTCAAGTTCCGGAACCTCTCCCTTGCTTACAGGGCTTTATCTGAAGGAGGCAATATGCCATGCATACTGAATGCCGCCAATGAAATAGCAGTAAGGGCTTTCCTTTCAGGCAGGATTAGATTCCTCGATATGCCGGATGTTGTCGAACACACTCTCGGAAATAATGTATATATTGCCTCGCCTGACCTGGCCTCACTTGAGTTGACAGACAAAGAAGCAAGGGAGACAGCAGATAATTTTATTAAGAAAATCCAGACCCCCAAATGACAATACTTATCAGGATACTGCAATTCATATTAAGCCTTTCAATTCTTGTAATTATACATGAATTGGGCCATTTCGTAATGGCAAAGTATTTTAAAACAAGAGTTGAGAAATTCTTTCTGTTCTTTGACCCCTGGTTCTCTGTCTTTAAGTTCAGGAAGGGGGAGACAGAATATGGTGTCGGCTGGCTGCCCCTCGGCGGTTATGTTAAGATCTCGGGAATGATTGATGAATCGCTTGACAAGGAACAACTGAAACAGCCGGTTCAGCCATATGAATTCCGGGCTAAAAAAGCCTGGCAGCGTCTTATGATAATGACAGGAGGTGTTTTCTTCAATTTCATCTTAGCACTTCTTATCTATGTACTGGTGCTTTATGCCTGGGGTGAAACCTATCTTCCGACAGCAAATGTTAAATATGGTATTGAAACAGACTCAACCGGACACGCAATGGGGCTCAGGAATGGAGATAAAATCCTGTCAGTCGATAACCAGTATATCGAGAATTTCATGCAGATCACTCCCGATATAATTCTTAACAACCGAAAAAGTATACAGGTTGAAAGAAACGGAGAGATCCTAAATATACCGATACCAGCTGAGTATGTTCCAAAACTTTTAAAGGGTAAGGGACAAATAGATGCAAGGACACCTTTCAGCCCCTTTGTAATTTCGAAATTCGGAAAGGAATCGCCTGCAGAAACTGCAGGAGTGAAGGAAGGGGATGAACTTAAAGGGTTGGATGACAGAACTTTCGAGTATTATGATGAGTTTCAGGAATACCTGGCGCAAAACAGGAATAAAACGGTAATCCTGAATATCGTAAGAAATAACGAAAAACTAAGCATCCCGGTGCTGACGACTGCTGCCGGTATTCTCGGGGTTGTAAGTAACAGGTCGTACAGCCAGTTTTTTGAACTTAAAACAATAAGGTATGGTATCCTGCAATCAATACCTGCAGGTATTTCAAAGGGTTTCAAAACAATAGGAGACTACCTTAAACAGTTCAAACTGATCTTTTCAAAACATACAAAAGCCTATGAATCACTTGGAGGATTCATTACTATCGGAAGTATTTTCCCGGGTGTCTGGGACTGGCAGGTTTTCTGGAACCTGACTGCTTTCCTTTCCATAATCCTTGCCGTAATGAATATACTCCCTATCCCGGCCCTTGACGGAGGACATGTTATGTTCTTACTTTTCGAGGTGATAACAGGGAAAAAACCAAGCGATAAATTCCTGGAATATGCTCAGATTGCAGGGATGATAATATTGTTCTCTCTGCTTATCTTCGCTAACGGGAATGACATCCTCAGGTTGCTGAGAAAGTAGCTCTTTATTTACTTTTTGATTTTACATAAAGTATTATTAACTTTGCAGTAATTAAATATCTAAGAAAATGGGAAAAATAGGATTGACCGAAATAATACTGATCTTACTTGTAGTCGTTCTTCTTTTCGGCGGACGTAAGATACCTGAATTAATGAAGGGAATAGGACAGGGGATGAAGGAATTCAAAAAGGCCTCGAAACTGGATGGGGATGAGGATAAGGAAAAAGAGAAAATGAAATAGTAACTTTTTCAAAAATTATACGAAGGTGTCTCAAAAAGACACCTTTTTCTTTTTTTTGGTATTGTTCATTTCTTTTTGTTCGTCCAAAAAGAAACGAACCAAAGAAAAAGGG
>ENA-UPSM01005024-UPSM01005024.1-activated-sludge-metagenome-genome-assembly--contig:-NODE-5024-length-13426-cov-119.801436_pt1 | contig 13426 bp, 8 predicted proteins | sample MGYA00238181_ERZ773283 | MGnify/ENA primary metagenome ERZ773283 (study PRJEB29023, sample SAMN05720199) | activated sludge metagenome | isolation source: Anaerobic digester | place: Japan... | reverse complement strand
TCTGTACCTGAAGGCGATCTACCAACGGTGATTGAGCCGGTAGCTGCAGAAAGCTCAGCGGAAGTTAAGCCAGCAGTGCGTACAGAGCCCAAACCTAAAACGCAAGCTTCACTCCCGCGTGAATATAAACAACAACGGTTGGAATTGGTGGATACACCCCCAGCAAGCAAGCCTTTGGAACGCTCTAAAGATCTCCCGCCGCTTAGCCTGCTGGAAGATGAAAAACCTGTTGTCGCCAATCAGGCTACCATTAATACGAATGCTGCGATCATCGAGAAAACCTTGCAAGATTTTGGCATTCCAGCTAAGGTGGTTGGCTACCGCGTAGGTCCTTCAGTGACGCAATATGCAGTAGAGCCAGGTTATATCGAGAAGGGGGCTAATGAAGAAGAACGCCAGAAGGTGCGCATTGCACAAATCTCGAGCCTCTCCAAAGACTTAGCTTTAGCGCTCAAAGCAGAACGCTTGCGCATCGAAGCGCCGGTGCCGGGTAAATCCTATGTCGGCATCGAAATTCCTAATGCGGTGCATACCATTGTCAGATTGCGTCCCATCTTAGAATCAGAAAACTTTACGCGCATCAATTCACCGCTGGCTATACCTTTGGGAAGAGATGTATCAGGGCAGCCTCTGGTTTCGGATTTGACGACCATGCCGCATTTGCTCATCGCAGGGGCAACGAACTCTGGTAAATCCATCTGTATTGCCGCGATTACTACGTGTTTGGTGATGAACAATACCCCTGAAGATTTGCGCTTAGTGATGATCGACCCTAAGATGGTGGAGCTGACGCGCTTTAATGGCTTGCCGCATTTGCTTGGACCGGTCGAAACCGATGTGGAACGCATCAAAAAGGTATTGCAATGGGCAGTGGGAGAGATGGAAGCGCGTTACAAGCAGTTAGAAATGGCGCATGCGCGAAATTTGGACTCTTATAACACAAAGATGCAGCATGCCAGCCAACCAAAGCTGCCCCGCCTCGTCATCTTGGTGGATGAGCTGGCAGATCTTATGCTCAGCTCACCAGAAGAAACGGAGCGTGCGTTGGTGCGCTTAGCCCAAAAGGCAAGGGCTGTCGGCATCCACCTGATCATTGCTACCCAACGCCCCAGCATTGACGTGGTAACCGGGGTGATCAAAGCCAACTTTCCCACGCGCATCGCCTTTACGGTGGCTTCTTCGGTCGATTCGCGTGTGATTTTAGATACAGGTGGGGCTGAGACTTTGCTCGGAAAAGGAGACATGCTCTTCTTACATCCGGAAGTGGGTGTACCGCAGCGCTCACAAGGTGTGTTGGTTTCTGATCAAGAGCTGAAGCGGGTGATTAGTTGGTGGCAAGCGCACACTCCTCAGGATGAACCCCAAAAAGTGCAGGCTGCAATGCACAAAATCGATGTAGCGAGAGAAGACTCACCCTGGGAAGAAATAATTCAACAGCAAAGCGAATCAGATGGCGATGAAGTTCTCATCGACCAAGCGATCAAATTACTGCGGCGGACACAGCGCGCAAGTGCGTCCTATTTCCAACGGCAACTCCACATCAGCTACCCGAGAGCTGCCTGGCTGATTGATGCTCTGGAAGACCGGGGTATCATTGGTCCAGCGCAAGGGGGCGGTAAGAATCGAGAAGTCTATTTAGACGACCAAGATAGGGATGAGGAATAGAGGTATACTCTTAGCGCACGCCACCCCAAAATGAAGGAGCGCTATGGCTCAAGAGCAAACCCCAGGATTGGAAACTTTTTTACGCCGCACTTTCCAACCGATATTAAATAAAATCGCAGATTTTTGCATTGCCCATGGAATCACAGCCAACATGGTGACGTTGGCGGGGCTGGGTGGGAATGTTGTTGCTGCGCTTCTCATTGGAGCAGGGCATTTGACATGGGGCGGTGTGGTTGCCATGCTGATGGGTCCGCTGGACGCTGTGGATGGGTCATTGGCGCGCAGGAAAGGCAGTCAAACTCCTTTTGGTGCTTTCCTGGATTCGGTAACAGACCGCTATGATGAACTGTTTCTTTTGGGCGGGTTGCTTTATTACTTTTCTACAGCGGGTAATCGCACTGGGATCATGCTTACTTATATTGCAGCGGCTGGCGCGGTGTTAGTTTCTTACACCCGGGCGCGCGCGGAAGCCTTGGGGTTCGAGGCGAAGGTAGGGATTCTCTCGCGTGTAGAACGTTACCTCATCCTCATCCCTGGTCTGCTCTTTCATATCCCGCTCATTTCTGTTAGTATAATTGCTGTTTTAGGGAACCTGACTGCCATCCAGCGTTTGTTTCACGTCCGTAAGCAGGCTGAGCAGCAAGCCCAACAAGATTAAACTGAAAGGAAATTATTATGCCTCAAGGAATTCAAATTGGTCCAGTTATGATCCGTTATTATGCGCTCATTATTTTAGCCGGTGCAATGGTCGCTGCTTGGTTGGCGACACAAGAAGCCAAACGCCGCGGAAAAGACCCAGAAATGGTCTGGGACATGCTGCCGTGGCTCCTCATTGGGGGGATTATTGGTGCACGGTTATGGCACGTACTTACACCGTCTTCATCCAACGCTGCGATGGGCTTGACCACACAATACTATTTTCAGCACCCCCTGGAAATTTTAAAGATATGGAAAGGCGGGTTGGGCATATTTGGTGGCATCATCGGTGGGGCAATTGCGCTTGCCATCTATTGCCGTGTGAATAAACAAAATTTCTTCGAGTGGACAGATATTATTGTTCCTGGTTTATTGATTGCACAAGCAATCGGCCGATGGGGGAATTTTGTCAATCAGGAAGTGTATGGACCTCCTTCGGATTTGCCCTGGGCAATTTATATTGACCCAGCGCACCGCCTGCCAGGCTTCGAAGCGGTGGAACGCTACCATCCATTATTCCTCTATGAATCGCTGCTGACCCTTTTAGGCGGATTATTGCTGCTTTACATTGCCAGGAAATACAAGGATAAGCTCTTTACTGGAGACCTTTTCCTAATGTACTTGGTCTATTATCCGCTTATCCGCTTCGGGTTGGAGTTTATCCGCCTCGATCCCTCTGCCGTTGGAACCATTAACATCAATCAGACAGTGATGTTGATTGTGGGTATATTAGCGTTGTTAATTCTGGTCTTGCGGCATACGGTTTGGCTGCCTAAAGCTGTCCGCGAAGTCCAGACGGAAGGCATCGACGTCTCCGAAATGAAGCTTGTTGAGCCTGAGATTGAAGCGACGGTGGAATCCGTGACGCAAGCTGCATCAATAGAACCTGCAGCCCCAAGCCAACTTGAAGAAGAACCTGCGGATGAAGATCAAGCGGAGGATGAAACCTCGGCGTAAGTGTAGTAGATTTTGATTTAGCCCCTGCATTTTGGCGGGGGCTTTTTATTGCAAAAGCGAAAATAACCGTTGGGAAATGGTAAAATTCAACATTCTATCATCAGGATTTTTTTATTTCAGACAAAATCGACTGAAAACGTGGAGGCGAAGATGAACATTGATGAACAGGTAAAATACTTAATGCAAGGTGTCGATTATGGCGATCCAGCCTTGGCTGAGGCGATGGCAGCAGAACTGCGCGAGCGCCTGATTGAGGCTGAAAAGGAAGGCAGACCGCTCAAGGTTTATTGCGGCTACGATCCAACATCCACCGACTTGCATTTGGGGCATACTATCACAATGCGCAAACTGCGCCAGTTCCAGGAGCTAGGTCATGATGTTACTTTTCTCATTGGGACTTTCACCTCTCTGATTGGAGATCCTTCCGATAAAGATAAATTGCGCCCAAAGCTTAGCATGGAAACCGTAATGAAAAATGCAGAAACCTATGCCCAGCAGGCTTTCCGTGTTCTAGACCCCCAAAAAACGCATGTGCGCTATAACTCGGAGTGGCTTTCCAAGCTGATGCTCTCAGACCTCTTCGAGTTAGCTTCCAACTTTACGGTGCAACAATTCTTGGCGCGCGATAATTTCCGCAAGCGTTGGGACGCAAATGAACCCATTTACTTGCACGAGTTCTTCTATTCGTTGATGCAAGGATACGATGCCCACATTCTTGAAGCCGATGTGCAGGTGGGTGGCTCGGACCAGCTCTTTAACATCATGACCGCAGCGCGCAAGGTGATGGCTTTTTATGGCCAGAAGCCCAATATTGGCATCATCCTGGGCATTTTGCCCGGTACCGATGGCGAAGTGCGCATGAGCAAGTCCTTAGGCAACCACATTCCGCTGAACACCACTGCCGAAGACATGTACGGTAAGGTGATGAGCCTGCCGGATAAGGTCATGCCAGTTTATGCGCGCTTAGCGACAGACTGGACACCTGAAAAAGTGAATGCCTTTGTGGAAGGGTTGGAAAGTGGCAGCCTGCACCCGCGCGATGCCAAAATGAAATTAGCCCATGCGATTACGGCTGTGTTTTATGGGCAAGAAGCCGCTGATAAGGCTCAAGAAAACTTCATCTTAATGTTCCAGAAAGGCGATATGCCGGAAGACATGCCCGAATTTCAGCTCCGCGAACCGGAAAACATTGTGGATATTCTCGTCAAGAATAATTTAGCGAAAAGTCGCAGCCAAGCCCGCCGGCTAATCGAGCAGCAGGGCGTGAAAATCAATGGGGAAACGGTTGAGGACAGCGCATTGGTTATCGATCAGCCTTGCATTTTGCAATGCGGCAAGCGCCATTATCTGCGAATCAAGATGTAAGGCACTTAGGGCGCTGCAGGGTTAAGCAGCGCGCTGCCAATCTGTAAGGCAATGGCTGGCTGGCTGCCTTCGATGGCAATGGCAATGGCAAGCGGTGTACCAGTCCACTCCGGAGTCGTCCCGCCAATATACCAGGTGAGAGGCTCATCATCCGCTATGTTTGCATGCCCAACTTGGTACCAGATGGCTTGTTTTTCAGCTTTCAAGCGTTCTCGGATGCGGAAGGCTACTGCAGAATCGAGGACTTTTTGCTGGGTAGTGCTTTGCCCAAAAGCTATCCAATTTCCGTTTTCATCTTGATAACTGTTGGCTAATTTTGGTGCGGGCTGATTGCCGTTATTCGTGAGTGTGGCAGCAACCAAAGCCATCTGCAGCGGGCTGACCGTCGTCTTCTCAGGGGCTTGGAACCAAGCATCTAAGGTTCCCGCGGCGATAGGGTCTTCCGCAGCGGGAGCAACCTCAAGCGCCAAGCTTGGGGCGCTGAAGAGCCCGAAAGCCCGCACAGTTTCGACTAACTGCAAGTCCGTAAGGGAGCTTCGTAAGGTTATAGCGGCACTTTCACAGCCATAGTGCAATGTATCAAGGGTACTAGCGCCCGATTGGATAGCGCGATAGCATTCGCGGTCCAAGTGGAAAGGCAACTCTGGTTCAGTGCTTAGCGGTGTTTGTTCACTCCATAAGGCACTCAATTCAAGCAAGTTCATCAACGTACCTACGGGATAGGCAGCTTGGGTGGTGCGGTTCAACAAGGGGGCATCGGGGCTTGCCATAAGGCTTTCCCATTGCTCTTCGAGCGTGTTCGCATCGAAGCTTGGGTGGCTAGCGAGGGCATAAATCTCGCCGGTTTGCGCATTCATCAGTACTATTGCACCTTTTTGATCGCCGAGCAGCTCATCTGCAGCAATCTGTAGGTTGAGGTTCAGATTGATGCGCACATCCGAGCCGGGTGGAGGTTGGTTATAGAGCAGCTCATGCTGCCAATACGTGGAAAAAGGCTTGCCATAGCCGCGCACGTAAGGGTAGAGGCTTTGTTCTAAGCCGGTTTGTCCAAACAAGCCATTCGTATAGCCAATCACATTGCTCAGCGGGGGGTAGAGCACCAAACGCTCGTATTCTCCTGGCGTGCCAGTGGTGATTGCCAATTCTGTATCGCTCAGCGTAAGGATATCCCCACGGGGAGAGTATTGATCATACACAGCCCAGCGTAAATTCTCTGGCTTTGAGATGAGTTCTTCTTGATTGACCACAGAAATGATGAAATTCTTGGCAAACAAAGGGATGAAAAGCAAAATCAAAACACTTGCCAGATATTGATAAGGTCGGCGTGAAAAAGCCGGCAAAGGCTGCCTGCTCTTCTCAGCGCTTATTAAGAGCAGCAAAAGGATGCTCGTCATACTGGTCAGCAAACTGGAGCCGCCATACGATAGGAACGGCAGCGTAATGCCAGTGAGGGGCACCAGGCTTAAATTCCCTCCGACGATAAAAAAGGTTTGGATGGTAAAGTAAATCGAAATGCCAAACGCGAGGTAGCGTCCAAAGGTTGTCTTGGTGGTAAGGGCAATATGAACCCCGCGCATGACCAAAAATAGGTAGAGCAATAACAACGCTGAAGTGCCCAGTAAACCGCTTTCTTCAGCAATGGCGGAAAAGATAAAATCAGAGACTGCCACAGGGATAAATCCGGGATTGCCTAAGCCTGGTCCAGTGCCGAAAATTTTTCCGGCAGCTATGGCAATTTGGGCTTGTATAAGCTGGTAAGAAGCTCCAGCAGGTTGCAGCCAGGGGTTTAGCCAGGTATCCACGCGCACACGCACTACGTCAAAAAGGAAATAGCCGGCTACGCCTGCAGCTAAAGCAACCAGAGGGAAAATCCATAAAAAGCGCCGCCGGCGGGTGGTGAGCACGAGCATAAAAATGTAAATACACACAAATAGCGCAGCAGTTCCTAAATCTTGCTGGAAAACAAGCAAGACCGCAATCAGCGCTGTAATAACCACGGTTGGCAGGATGGAAGCCATCAAAGAGATGTTAGGGCGGATCTGATCGGCAAAGAAGGCAGCCAAATAGACGATCATCAGCAATTTTAGCGGCTCTGAAGGCTGCAGATAAACGCCAAATAGATTGAGCCAGAGCTTTGGTCCACTGCCGCTGGGATGCACACCAAAGAAAAAGGTGAGTGTGACGAGCAGGATACCAGCGACCAACCAGACTGTGCTGTAGCGCTTGAGCGCAGCAATCAAATTGCGCATATACAAACCCGAGACGATAACCAAGCAGCCTATTAAGTACCAAACGAGCTGCTTTTGGCCCAAAGCTGGAGAAAGCCTCCATACGGTGAGTAAACCCCAACCAGTGAGCATGCCCATAATTGGCAGAAGCCAAGGGTCTGCTCCTGGCAGACGCTTTTTGAGAACCAGCCTGAGCAGAAGCATACCTGCCAGCCAGCCGGCGAAGGGCAGCAGATAGCTTAGCTCCAAGTTGAAGGCATTTGTATGTATGCGCACGGCTGGTGCTAACGCTAAAGCAAAGGCATAAAGGAAAACGAAAATGCCAGCGAGGATTAGCGCATCAAAACGTGGTACGGGTTTGGCGGGTGAGATAATATCGTTCAAGAGGACTTCGTATATTTTCCGATGAGGAGATCCAGCTTTTCTCGCGTCTCTGGTTTTACTTTTGCCATATCGGTGATGAATGCATCTTTGAGGGCTTCATCGCATTCGCATTCCATCGCCTGGAATTCAGGCTCATCCAAGATATTTACCAAGCGAATCAATGCTCTCTGTGCCAAAGCGGTGTTTTGGCTCAGGGTGCGCACCACCATTTCCACACTGACAGGTGCTTCATTTACATGCCAAACATCATAATCGGTGACATGCGCCATGGTAGCATAGCAAATTTCAGCTTCCCGCGCTAAGAAGACTTCTGGGGAGGCGGTCATGCCTACGATGGACATACCCAAACTGCGGTATATATTGGATTCGGCTTTTGTGGAAAAGCGCGGACCCTCGATGGTGATGTATGTGCCGCCTGTGTGGACTGTGGCATTTTCCTCTTGGAGAGCTTTGGTCAGGGCTGCGCTGAGTACCGGGCAGAAAGGATCCGCTGAGCTGATGTGGACGACCAAACCTTCCCCAAAAAAGCTGCGTTCGCGCTTATGGGTAAAGTCGAAAACTTGGTCAGGTACGACCACATGCCCAGGGGCATAATCCTCACGTAAGGAACCGCAGGCGCTGACGCTAATCAACTTTTGGACGCCCAATTGTTTCATGGCGTAGATATTGGCGCGGTAATTGACTTCCGAAGGGGAGATTGTATGCCCAATCCCATGACGCGCTAAAAAAGCTAACTGTTTGCCATGCACCTCGCCGAGGATCACGGGGGAAGAAGGCAAACCAAAGGGTGTATCCACGATGACCGTTCGGCGATTTTCCAATCCTTCAAAGGAGTACAGCCCAGAGCCGCCAATAATCCCCAATGCAACTTGATTTTCAGACATAGCCACCTCACTCTAAATTTAAGTTAAGACTTTCCTTGAATATTGATGCTGACATCCACCTCACTGCAAAAAAGGACATCACCATCTTTGACAACAATAGGTTCTTCAATGCGTAGATCCTCTAAGTAAGAGCCGTTGGTCGATTTGAGGTCCTCATACCACCACTGATTCTGATGAAAGCTAAAGCGACCATGACGGGCGGAAACTAACTCGTGTGGCAAGATAAAATCACAGCTCGGATCGCGCCCAATAAAAACTTCAGGCAGGGTAAACTTTTTTGCGCCCTGATCACCTAAAAGCGTGGAAGAAAGCCTGAGCGGGGGAACGACCTCGCTGCTTCTTGCTTCCTGCTGACTGCCGATGCTTTTCCAAAGGAGCCATATAGCCCTGCCCAAGAAGACATAAAGAACCACCACGATCAAGATTCTTAGGGCAAGCAGGATAACAGCGTTCATTCTTTGGGCTCCGACGGGATCACAGCGGCTTTGGTTGCGTCCGATACGCCGCTAATCTCCTGATTATAGACCAGAATGGTTTTACCCATGCGGATCACATCGCCTGGCTTGAGGGTGGCGGTATGGATGCGATGATTATTAATTGTGGTACCGCCAGTGGAGCTGAGATCAAAAAGGAGGTAACAGCCTTGTTGTGCGCGGAGCTGGGCGTGATCTCGCGAGACCATAGGGTCTTGGAGGATAATATCGCTTGTAGAGCGCCTGCCAATATTGATAACCGCTTTTTGTAAGGGAACTTGCTCCTTGCCGTTGATAATCAGGTAGGCGTTTATGGGAACAAACTCCTCCGAGGGCTGCCATGGCACCGGTTGAAGGGCAGTCTTTTCGAGTGGAGAAGCGTCTTGGGTGTAGCCGATTTTTACTTCTATCGCATCGACGTCAAGCCTTGGGTTCATTAATACGTTAAATTGCGGTTGATGCTTGAAGCGGAAGCCTTCCGCAGAAAGGCTATTTTCCAACTCCAGAGCAGCTTTGGTGAGTGTATCATGTGCTGATTGCCAGGCATCCCATTTCTCTGGGGAGACGAAAATTTGAATTTGGTCTGGGGCTTTCTTTTTGCCTTCTGGCTGGGCTTCGATCTGTTCCATGATGAGTGCCACAAGTTGGCTGCTGAGAGTGCGCGAAATTCCAGGATAAAGCAACCGATCTAAGGTATCTTCAAAGATGGAGCGGAGTTTGTTCTCGATAGTTTCCAACAACATAAGCGGATAGCTCCTTTCAAGGATTATACCAAGTAACTGTTTGGCGGGCTTTGGTTGCGATTCCCTCACAGGATTTACCAAGCAGTCATGGTATAAAGCTGTTTAGAGCGCGTAAATCGGATTACTGAAGATCCAGCCGCGATGCCTGCCGAGGTAATCTATATACACTTCTGCGCGATAAATACCAGGCTCTTTAGTGATGTGGGTGAGCACTTCGCGATCCCAATGTTCCTTGATGACTTTGCCATCTTTAATTAACCGGACGTGCGTGCGCATAGGCAGGCGCACCTGAAAAGTTAGCCCGGAATCTGCTGGCACACGGTCGCCCATAAGGAAGGTACCTTCGTTACAGTTGACGCTAAAACGGAACCCGCGCGTGGAATGCGGCAGGTCATAGGCAACGAAGGAATGTCCTTGGCGCAAAGCGGCGTAAATCATGCGCTTGTCCTCCATCCAGTCGCCAGTGAGCGCCTTCGGGATGAAAAGGTGGTTGGTGATTGCGCGGAAGTGTTGCTCGTAGGGGTAAAGCACCAGGCGGATAGGCCCTTGTTTGATTTTTAGTGCATGGGCATCTGCACCGCCGATGGCTACGACCGGCTGATTATTTTTCAGTAGTAATTCGTCCCATAATTTTAGCGTTTGCTCCAAGGGACCTAAGGGCATCAGGCGGGGAATAAAGGCGTGCAAGGCTGCTTTGGGCAGGGATTGCGAGCGGGTTTTGAATTCGCTCAAGTGGTTCCAAAGTTCGATGCCTGTATAACCGGTAACCCGCCAATCCTCCCAGTTGTAGGCGGCTTCCCCAAAAGCCGGCAGTGCGTCTTCAATTGGGTGCGCGATGAATGCGAGAGCGTCTGCTGATGTGGCTTGGTCAATTAGCTTTTGTGGGTCAGCAGCGTAGCGCGCGAGCTCGCGGTTATTGCCCAGGATGAGCAAGTGATTCTTCCCAACCTCTAAGGTTTGGTCGTGCACTTCTTCGCCAACAAGCACGAGCACGCGATGTTTACCTTTTTGAACATATCCTTCCACATCTTGGACCCAAATGTTGTGATCGGTGACCAGGATAGCATCCAAGCCGGCTTTGAGCGCAGCTTCGGCTAATTGAGCGTGCGTGCCGTTCCCATCCGAGTATACGGTGTGCATGTGCATGGCGATGACGATTTCTTCCATTAGGTTACTTCCATTTACAACATATTGTTGTTTAAATTAAACCACTTTGCTTGCCCACCAACACGTAGTTGAGCCTTGGTCCACAAAAAGCGTTCCAGGAATGAAGAACGAAGGGGAGATACCACCTCATTAGCATGAAACTAATCCGCCTCGTAAGGTAGTATTGCTCTAATCCTCCCAGACAAACACACTGGTCGTTAGCGGAGGGATCGAAAATGTACCCGCTGATTGGTTAAAGGCAGCTCTGCTTGCAATCGGGTCGGCGGAGTTGACCAGCACGGGGTGCAAAGTAAAACCGGAATTGATCCAAGTACTGTCATTGAAGGAAACGGTATCCGGACTAGCGTTGAAGAACACTAGGATTTCATTGTAATTCGGGTCGATCTCATCGCCATCTACCAGCCGCATGACGATCAAACCGGGGATTTGGTCGGGACCCGTGTTGAGGAATGAGACGGTATCCATGACCTGCTGTTCTGTGGTCAAGCGGAAGAGAGGAGAGCTCTTTCGGATTTGCAGGAATTCCCTGAAGACACTTGCCGCATTGGTAATTTGCTGCGGAAATGGTTTGAGGGCAGGGTTGGCTAACAAGGGAGCATAGATATCCCACCGATCAGTGCCTTCAATGGGCAGCCCCACACCCCAATTATTCGTCTGGTAAGTCCAATCTAGGCGGTTGAACCAGTCTCCCGAGTCGTAAGAGTTTCGGTCTAACGATTTGGAACGCAAAATATCATCTCCGGCATGGAAGAAGGGCACACCCTGGCTGAACATCGGGACGCTGAGCGCTAAGTTGTTCATGCGGATGCGGTCCGCAAGGGTTGCTTCTGCCGGTGCCTTGAGTTGGACGGCATCGAAGATGGTCTCATTATCATGGGCGGAGACATAAATGATATTTTCCTGCGGGTCGAGTGTATAGCCGGCTGGGGTATTGTTGTAGGTGATATGGGCGCCATCCACCGTCCTTCCGTCCTTTTGGGTGAGCGTATAGTTCTTCAGGTTTCCCGCTAAGCCAATCCTGATCCAATCGGCGTAATCCAGCAATTTTGCCAACTGGTCTTCTGGTGTTCGGGATTCGACGGCATTAGGGAAGAGGTACAAGCCAGTGCTAAAGCCTTGTAAGCGTGGGTCATCAAACGGGTTGCCGCCGCGGACGCCATCTCTCAGCCGGTCATTGAACACGCCAATGCCTGTCCCGCCAATATTTAGCTGGGTGGCATTGATACCACGCGCATTCTTAGCGACCTCGCCAAAATCCCAACCTTCGCCGTAGACGTAGATAGACTTTCCATCCACACCGTCTTTTTCCAGTGTCAAAGCATCTAGTGCATCGCGTACCGCCTGCATGTTGCTGAGCATGTGATGCCCCATCAGGTCGAAGCGGAACCCATCCACCTTGTATTGGGTCGCCCAAGTAACGACTGAATCGACCATCAGCTTTTCCATCATGGCATGCTCGGTGGCGGTGTTTTGGCAGCAAGTACTGGTCTCCACATCCCCTTCCAGGTTCAGGCGGTGGTAATAACCAGGCACGATCTTATCGAGCACTGATTTTTCATCCTGACCACTTTGCGAGGTGTGATTGTAAACAACATCCATCACCACCCGCAGCCCGTTCTGATTTAAGGCTTGCACCATTTCCCTAAATTCCAGAATACGAACATAACCAAAGGGATTAGTGGCATAGCTACCTTCCGGGGTGGTGTAGTGATACGGATCGTAGCCCCAATTGAAGCCATCTTGCTCCTTGATTTGCGCTACGGCTTGAGCTTGAAGCTCAGAGGCTGGGCCGTAGGTTTTAAGCAAGTCTTCGTCCACACTCTTCCAAGTGGTATAGTTTTCATTCACGCTGGCAATATCAAATGCCGGCAGCAAGTGAATATGAGTCAAACCAGCTTCAGCTAACGCTTTTAGGTGCTGCATGCCGTTAGATTCATCCACTGTGAAAGCCATGAACTTACCGCGGAATTTTTCGGGTACGCTTTCATCGTAAATGCTGAAATCGCGCACATGCAATTCGTAGATCACACTGTCTTCCGGGTTCACCAGTGCGGGTTTTTTTAGCGCGTCCCAACCAGTGGGTTTTAACATGGGATCGGTGAGGTCAACAATCTGACTGCGGGTGCTGTTCATTGAAAGGCTAAAGGAATACGGATCAGTCACTAAATTCGTCTCGATTTTACCGGTTTTGGGCACAAAAACCTTGACCTCGTAGAGATAATACTTGTTTTTCCACTCTGGTTCCCCGGTGAGACTAAACACGCCTGTAGCTTCATCGCGCTCCATTGGGTAGAACTGCCCGGTTGTGAGCATGGCGTTGTCATAGAGCCAAACTCCGACTGAAATAGCAGTTGGTGCCCATACTCTTAAGGTTGGTGTTCCATCAACAAATTCCACGCCCAATTTCCCGGAATGAGCGTAAAGGTCATCCAGGACGCCGGCGATTTGAACGCCAGTGGCATCCACCATCTTCCCTGAAGTATAACGAGCGACTACTGCAAGCTGACCGCGGAGCATCTGCGGTACTTCATCAAGGTCAGCTTCGGCAAGCTTGAAAGCGGAATAACCTTTGAGGTGAGGATTCTGCTTTAGGACTTCATCACCAGGACCAGATTCAGTATAGGTAAGAGGGACTTCGATGCCGCCCAAAACACCATCTGCGGTGAGCTCTAAGGCTGCTTCAGGAGAGTAGACCAGCGCATACTGGTAGCGGGATGAACCCATGACATCCCAGAGGATGGTATCCTGGTTGACCCAAATCGCCTTCTGTACGCTCAGGCTACCCTTGGGCGCGCCCGTTGTGCTGATGGTAAATTCTTTCTTCGCTAGGTCATAACCAAAGAAAATTTCATCGTTATCCTTGG
>ENA-UPSM01005018-UPSM01005018.1-activated-sludge-metagenome-genome-assembly--contig:-NODE-5018-length-13441-cov-110.543628_pt1 | contig 13441 bp, 14 predicted proteins | sample MGYA00238181_ERZ773283 | MGnify/ENA primary metagenome ERZ773283 (study PRJEB29023, sample SAMN05720199) | activated sludge metagenome | isolation source: Anaerobic digester | place: Japan... | reverse complement strand
ATTTCAATCCTATTTTAGTCCGATTCAAACAGCGCCCAAAAATGGGTATTTTGAGGTTATATGCAAGCTCAAGTAATCATAGTAGATGTATGTGTCGGGGATGTTAGATAATGTATTCGATTTATAAAGATACACGAGATAAATCAGATAATAGTACAAGTATCAGCCTTTTCGACACCGAGTTTTATTATTTTCACTTGATCCTGCGTTCGAAAAGTGTAAAATCTCACGGAATCACTTTTACTATCAATAATAGTCTTCAGACCATGTGTAATCTCTGCAAATTGTTTCTCCGTAATATCACCTTCGAATACAGAATTCTGTACCCAATTTAGATATCGCCTTAGAAAATTACATGCCTTGGAGACCCTCCCCACCGCAATATCGTAAACGACGATAATGTACACATTACCACCATATGACAAATGGTTCGTATTTCTTGAGGCCAAGCAGGTGTTTACAGAGCTTGAGACATTCCAGATAGGGAAGTCTTCCGTATGACACATTTCTTTTTAAACTTCGATGTTTGATTGTCGTTTCCATTTTATTATTAAACTCTGCGATAAAGAGCCTCCGACCACTATCATTCATAAGGCAAGATTGCAGATCTTTCTCAAAATCTTTATCCGAGATCATTTTTTTATTGACGAGTTTGAAGATTGTCCGATCCACAAAGAGAGGTTTAAATATTTCAGCAATATCGAGTGCAAGCGAAAATCGCCGTTCAGATGGTTCATGGAGAAAGGAGATGGTTTGATCAAGTTGTGTGTGGTAGATTGCATTGATTACTATACCATACATCAGCGAATTACCGAAACTAATCATTGCATTCACCGGATTTTGGGGCGGTCGACGACTTCTGCTCTCAAATGAAAAATTACTTGTGAGAATGCTATCGAAAACCGAATAATAAGCATTGCGGATTTTTCCTTCCATTGCCATGAGTTCCGGAATAGTCTGACACACGGGCACGGTTTCTAATGATGATTGAATCGTTTTAATAACCTGGGAGAGATTTTTTTCCTGATTGTGATAGTACTCGAGGTTCTTGAGCATATTCTGTGCAGCACCAGAAACAAATGATCGTGCGATGAACAATCGTTTTTCGGGATCGCAATAATGTTGACCCTGTCGTAAATGCATTTCCCCGGAAAGGAGAGATTCTTTGGGGAGAAGCGTACTTTCGTATTGACCGTAATATCCAAAGAAATGAACAGGAATTGCATTTTTGGCAAGAAAAGAGACGACACCGGAGGTAATAGATACTCTCCCGTATGCAAAAATCGCTCCGATTTGTTCCACCGGCAGAGCTCTTTTTTCGTATCCCTCCCTGTCTGAAACATCTGGGACCTCGGGGTTGTGTTCTTCACCATCGAATTCTTCAATGAAATCGGGATCTTCACATTGTGCTGTGAACGCAGTATTAGCGTCGTTTTTTCTACTGATGAAGTAGACAGTATTTTGTTTCCTGACGATTTTTCCATTCTTGAGAATGTAAAAATTTTGTTTCATGTTTTACACCCAGCATAGTTCAAAATATGCACATTTTCTACAGTACGGTTTCTCTATGGGAGGAGGTGACTGGGGTTGTTTTACAATCTCATTGACTTCAAGAAGTATCCTTTCGATCTCTTTCTTCACTTCGTCTGTGAGCATGAGTCGCTCGCGCTTGCGAATCAAAGGGTAGTCCAAAAGTCCATCGACATTAGGAATGTCGAGTATCTCCTGCAGGTAGTAAATATAATAATATAATTGGTACCGATGTGCCTGTTCGAGTTTCTTTGATTTCTTTATCTCATGGATAGTAATTCCTTCACCTTTTTTAAAAAAATCTATTCCAATTCGATCCATAATTATATTTTTATTTTCCCGTGAGTATGAAGACTCATGGACAAACTTTCCCATTCCAACCAGTTCTGAAGATGATTCTTGTGAAATGTTATGGGAAAATAGCCAGAGCTTTGTGGGACACACGAAGTAATAGTTGATTTGAGTACCGGTTAACTGGACCCTGGACAGCTGTTTAATCATAATAGTAAGAAAAATACGATTAATTAATTATATATACCGGTATTATGATTATTTGATCTCCAACGGAGTATTCATGGTTGAATGATATTGGAAAGCATCTCAAAACCAAAATCACAAACAAAAAGAAAGAATGGAGATCCGTTTGTCGAAATAGGTATTCTGGCAATTGAGCTGATAACAAAGAAAAATTTTGAAACTTGCACGACACAGGACCTCCAGCGTGCCGCTGACACATTGATTGAAATTTTTTTAACGCCGGCATGGAAAAAAGAACTTATCTCGATATTTCCCAATAGTACGTATATTCAGACAAGTAGGGGATACGACCACAGAGAACGTTCGAGGGAATTCCTCTATAGTCTCATCGAAGGGATCAGTTCTTCATCAGAATCAAAAACATACTGTTGCTTCTGTGGTGCACAGGCTTACGAGAAAATGCGATTTTACAAAACCCAAATACCTCTAATCGGATCAGGCAAATTTGCAAATTATTTCCCCTCATTTCAAAATGGTCTAAATATTTGTGCAAAGTGCGCACTTGCCATCCAGTTTGCTCCATTATTATGCTACAAGGCAGGCGGAAAGCCCTGCCTCATAAGTTCGAATAACAGGGAACTCCTAAGGGAATTTGGGAAGGACATTTGCAAAACGATCAAGACCCGGCTGGCATCAGGAGAATATAATTCTCAAGAAAATTCTGGATTGTTTGATGAAAAGTTCAAATCCCCCCAAAATGCTCTTTTCCATCTTGCATATAAATTCGGGAGGGAATATTGTGCCAGGGGGATTTGTAGTAATAACGAGTCAATTGTACTTTACCACATTGATAATTACAACCAGGGGCCAGCAGGGGTTCGTATCTACTCATTACCGAGCAATATCTTCAAATTTGTTTCATTCATGATGAACAGCCCCGATTACCGATCTGCATGGTTCTCGCTTCTCGCCCGGTATTATCCCAAATCAACTGACGAGGAGGACCTTCCCATATGGAAGACGAAGATAAATCCCATTCATACCTATCTCCTGGAAGGAAAAAACATTCTCTGGGCATTCAAAGACGATCGAACCCGGACAGTTACAATGCCTTGGCCCGTTGTCGAAGGATATATGAGGAGTGTGAGATTGATGAATCAACAAAGAATTGAAAAAATTAGGGAATTCAGTGACAAAATCGCTTTGAGTATAAGGGAATCGAAAAAGTTCAGCAGAGTGCACGATATTGCGAATGCCCGTGACCTGCCATCATTCCGAAATCAATTAAATTTGATAGTGAAGGATTGGCAGAAACTAGGAAAAGGAGAGCCCATTATCACATTTGACGATTACATTAGGATCTTGATCCCAGGGGATTATCGCGGATGGACAGAAGTCCGTGATCTGATTGTTATTCGCCTTTACGAGAAGCTGCATGACATCCTTGTAAAAGAAGATGAAAATTCGGAAGTGACAGAATGAAGACAATTGTTGGAGCGTATCTGATTGATGCCCCATTTTCCGCTCTCAATAACAGAGGGATCGATAGCAGGGCAGCAAACGAAAATGAAGTGGCAACCAAGACAATCAACTCACCCGAAGGTCCACGACCGTACGTCTCAGCACAGGCTCTTAGGTATTGGTGGAGACAGATCCTGAAGAACAAATTTGGCTGGAATTGCTCACCCGTCGAAAAAATCGGATCAAATCAGGCAATTACGGCCGCAGACCCGATAGAATACCCTGATGATGATATATTTGGCTATATGAGCGCCCGGAAGATCGAAGTAGAAGGAAAAAAGAAACCTGAAAACATCACAGTAACCAGGGTATCTCCCTTAAAGTGCTCCCCTCTTATTGGTTATCCCATTCGCGTCACCTCCGATTTCGGTGTAATGAACAGGGATTTCGAGGGAGACCCGGTCCTCTTCAATCATCAATTTTATAGCAACATCCTCAAAGGCATCTTTGCCCTTGATCTGGATGCAGCCGGTACATTTACTGCCATTAATAAACCCGGAAGCATGAACCTTTCCCCGGACCTGGTAAAAAGATGTGAAGAAGCGGGATATTCAGGTAGAAATGATAACAAGAAATATTCACTACCTCTGGATATGAAAGTAAAACGAGTAACAGATACCATTGCCGCTCTCAAATATCTCAACGGCGGGGCAATGCAAACACTGCATCATACCGACGTCTCGCCGAAGTTTATCATCCTCACAGCATTGAGGGGCGGAAACAATATCTTCATGGGGGTATTACCCCACCGGAATTATGAAGAAGGACTGGTCAATCTGGATGCTTTAACCACTGTGCTGGAAGATTACAGAAATGACCTCCTGACTGGTGTTTATATCGGTCTATTACCTGGATTTGGAACAGATAATGAGAAAGAATTGATGCAGTTCAAGGCCCCGGAAGGAGTGCGACTTGAGATCAATTCTCCAGTTAGGGCCATTGATGGATTCATAAAGGAGATTTCGGGTAAAAGTGCTCTATTTGAGGCATAGGGATGAAAGTCCTCCGTGCTCGGATACGTGCAATGACGGCATCGTTCCGGTACCCGATGTTCATGGTTGCGTACCAACCGACATACAGTGTTCCCCCCATTTCAACGGTTTACGGACTTTTGTCCGCTGCAAAAGGAAAAAAAGTGCATTTACACGATATAAAAGTGGGATACGATTTCGTTTCTGAGGGGAAGGGTGTGGACCTTGAACGGATCCATGTCTATGGTGGTGAAACGAGAGCCCATCTTGGCACGGATATTGTAAACAGGGAATTTTTATACAATTGTTGTTTGACATTGTATCTCTCTGATATTTCATTCGAGGAGTATCTCAAGTACCCTCGTTATTCCCTCCTCCTCGGACGGCAGTCCGATCTTGCCTTTGTTGAATCCGTAGATACTGTAGAACTCATTGAAAAAGAAAAAATCGAGATTAAAAATACAATTATTCCATTTAATGGTGAAATTCCGGGGCAGATTGTTTCCCTTCCCTCTGATTTTACTGATGAGGCAGAAAGAAAACCGTTGAATGTTATGTCATATTGTATCGTAGATACACCCCAGATAGTCGAAAAAGGATATTTCGATCCAGATAGGCAAACTGGCGTTTTCCTACATGAATTCTGAATTATGGGCAAAATCAGATGGAGAGAGCCTGTGGGATCATACCCTCTCCTGCCTTGATGTCTTCTTATCTCTCCGTGATATTTTCCCCGATATCGATAAAAAAACAAACTATATGAATTTTTACACCGATGTCTTCAATGCACTCTTTTTTCATGATTTTGGAAAGGCCGCAACAGGTTTTCAGGATCAGCTAAGAGGTGGCAATCGATGGCATTACAGACATGAGATCCTCTCTGTTCCATTTGTCGATGCACTCTCCTCAGGAGATACCGATATTATTAAACTGCTCATTCTTACCCATCACAGGGATTGCCGGGAACTTATCCCGTTCATCACACAGGATGATGATCCAGTCTCCTCCCCGTCATTTCAGGATCGGGTCTCTGAAGTGAAACCGAATATCGAGGAGTTAAAACAATTAATGGGAATATATCCACAGATCGCACGAAAATATCTGGGACAAGATACGAGCATAAGACCCATTGATTTAAATGGATATTCGGCAGATTGCTGGGAAAAAATCATTAAAACTACTTCACAGTGTCTCAATGATGAAATATGCAGGAAAAGACTGAAATTTATTGGCATATTTGGTAAAGGATTTGTCACCAGTTGCGATCACCTTGCATCAGGAGGAATTAAAAAGGTACTAAAACCCCTCTCATCACTCGATGATGTATTCAGATATTCTACATATACCAGTATTCAGAAAAAATGTCGTGATATTAAGGGAGATGCACTGATAATCTCTCCCACAGGTTCAGGAAAGACGGAAGCAGCCCTCTTTTGGGCTACTGCAAATCTCGATTCCTTGCGGGGAAACAGGATTTTTTACTCATTACCATACACAGCAAGCATTAACGCCATGTATAAAAGAATATTGAAGCGCATTGGTCCTTGGTATAATGATGAAGGGTGCGTATCGCTCCTCCACGGAAGGGCATCATATTACCTCTCTCGGATGTATGAAAATGGAAATGGATTTGGATTCCATAAAGATATTGCAAGGAAAATTTACAGTCCTTATAAGGTAATGACACCGTTCCAGTTATTAAAACATCTCTTTTCAATAAAAGGATATGAAATGGGGTTACTTGAAATGTACCGCGGGATTTTTATCCTGGACGAAATTCACTCTTATAACGCACAAACGGTTGGTCTCATCCTGTCAATGTGTGAATTTTTAAAAAGTGAATTAGAGGCAAAAATTCTTTTAATGTCAGCAACTTTACCAGAATTCATTAGAAAATGCTTTACCGATTCTCTTGGAATTAAATCCATTCTGACAATGGACAAGGATGAACTTGATCATTATACGCGGCATAAATGTTCCCTGTTAGATGGAAATATCACTGATTACATAGATTGTATTTCGGACAGAATCAATGCTGGTGAAAAAGTACTTATTGTATGCAATACCGTTAAACAGGCACAAAAAATTTACAATATTTTCAGAAATGAGACAATAAATTCAGCTTTACTTCATTCCAAATTCATTCTGCGAGACAGAGAACAGATTGAACGGGATATTTCATCGCTCAATATGCTTGTTGGAACACAGGCAATCGAAGTATCACTCGATATTGATTACGATGTTTGTTTTAGCGAACCGGCTCCCATTGATGCATTGATTCAAAGATTCGGTCGTGTTAATCGAAAACGAAAAAAAGGAATATGTGATGTTTTTGTCTTTACTCATGGGTCAGAACAGGATTCATTCATCTATGATAAAGAAATCGTAAATAATACCCTTGATGAACTTTCGAATATTGACCTTCTCTATGAATGGCTCATACAAGCAACGGTGGATAAAATATACAGAGATGGTTTTGGGAAAAGAGAAAAAGAATTCAGAGATATTAGACATATTTTTTCTCAGGTTATTGATGAAATCGTCCCATTTGAAAATGCCGATCGGAGTGAGTCGGATTTTTATCGGTTATTTAATTCGATAGAAGCTGTTCCGGAGGCATTCAGGACTGACTATCTTAAATGTATTAAAGCTGGCGATGTATACAGTGCAATGCAATACACTCTCCCCCTCGGCGCAAGTCAATATCATAGATTGAAACGCGAGAACAGGATATCTACAAATGAGGGGATGTTATTTGTAAATGCCAAATATGATCCTAAACTCGGATTGCTGATTGAACAACGCGATCCAGGGGCTTTTACAGTATAGTTGGGCGTGAATTTTTTTCTGAATAAACTAAATTTACAAAACCAAAACCATAACTATTACGTTCACCAAATCCTGTATCCATCCCAAATCGAACAATTTTCTTTTGCAATAAATCCATATGATTCCAGGAAAACTCCCAGAGGCTTGCTGCGACACCATAACTTTTTCCATCGATAATTATTCGTGTGTGCACAGTCTTCTTGAAAATAAACCTTTCAAAGAGATTGTTATGTGCAACTTCCGTTCCGTAATATTCGTTATATTTTTTTATTAGATTTTCAGAGAGCTGTTTCACAAATGCCTCAAATGATACAGAAGGACGCCAATAGATATAGCGGGGTTTTCGCTCATTTTCCGGCACACCATAGAGATCATAATTCCGCTCCGGAATGCGGAGAATGATAGGTGTAGCACAAACAATTTTGACAGGAGGAGAAGGTAGTGAAACGGCTATTCTCCGACAATCTTGGATAGAAAAGGAACAATCACCTATATGAATAGAGGATCCCATTTTTGCAAAAATCTGTTTTCCGAGACCATCAATCAAATGTGTGCTCGGTGAAGATATGATAAAATTCCGACTATCTCCCTCTTTCATATCGCCATATGGAAAAACGTTCGAGAAACAAAAATATTTATATCCTTCTTTATCATGAATGCCAGGATATCCCCCTTCCTGAAACATCCGATAGATGAACCCTTGTATTTTATGATAATCCAGAGATATGTCTTTTTGATCCGCCTCGGCTTTGAGAGTTAAAAGCAGTCTCATAAATTATCCTTATTTCTTATTTTAGAAATTTGTACCTTCTTCGACATTGGCAAGCAGTGATCAGACTTGGGCCAATTTTCTTGGATCAAATAACGTATTCTATCATAGCAGCGGGCATAGTGAAAACCTTGCTGCTGGATATTCTTCGTGGACCGCGGCAATTGATGGATGGTGATCTGAAAAGTCTCATTTCATCTATGCCCATTCGGAAATAGTGCGAGTTATAACGGAAATGGGAAAGATGTTGGTCATTATACTCAAATTATTTGGAAAACTACTACTCAATGTGGTTGCGGAAGTGCACCTCATCCAGCGTATGGAACGGTATATGTATGCCATTACGCTCCGGCAGGACAGGAGGGCAGATGCCTCCGGGATAGCGGTTCTTGTTTTTATGGTCGCCTGCTTGTAAAATGAATCCAAGGATGCCTTGAATGACGTTGAAGAAGATGGCGGCCTTGTTATTATTGGAAGCCCCTCTGCAAGAGCAAAATTTTTGCTCCTTTTCACTAAAAAAGCCCGAAAAACCCCATCTTCCCGAAATATTGATGACCGTAACGGGGTACTCCGGGAGTGATACCAGACATGGGGATGCGAATCAGATACGTACTTCTTCCCCCCCTTCACCCCTCCGCCCGGCACACCTTCGCAAATATCCTCCCGAGCGGCGAGAGCGAGAACATTACCTGCTTCCCGGCTCTCTCCTTCGTGACAAAACCCATCTCCTCGATCCTTTTGAGGTGGTGGAACAGGCGGCTCCTCTCCTTTGCCAACTCGTCCGGGACCTCCCTGGCCCGGGGGTTTGCCTGCAGGATGAGGTCCTCGAGGTAACCGCTGCTCTTTGCGATGGCCCCGAGGAGCTCGGCCTGGTCCTTGCGGGGGAACTGGACCGGGATGGTGGGCAGCTCGATGATCTCCTCGATGCCGACCTCGCGGTTCTCCTCGTCGTACCGGGGGATGGACGTGATCATCGGGGACTGGGTGAGGCAGCCGGCGATGTAGGCGGCAATCGCGTAGGTGCGCAGCGAGCCGCTCATGTTGAGGATGCACCGGCGGCCGTCCTTTCGCTCCGAGAGGATGATGTCGATGACCTGGGAGGCAGCGTTCATGACGTTGCGCTTGTCCACCTTCGCGATGGCGACCTCGTACACGGGGGAGAGGTCGGACTTCACGCGGGTGGCGACCTTCCGGGAGATGCGCTCGCCGGTGGTATCGTCGTCCCCGATGACGAGGACGACGCGGGTGATCGGGTATTTCCGGTACTGGGTGATCGATTCAATCAGCCGTTCCCTGTGGTGGCCGACGAAGACGATGTGGGTATAGGTCATTATACTTTGAGTTATTTTTCTTTACGTAATAAAATTTTTTATGTGACAATAAATTTTTTTAATTTTTCATCGCATCCCCAAAAAGTTTTTCGTGGTTTATGGGAACAAAAAATACATGCAGAAGGCACTTGGTGCATTGCCAAAATTGTAAATTATTTTTCATGAATAAAAAAATTTTTTACTTTTGAAGTCGAATATTAATCATGGCAGGATTGGCGGGCAGGCCCCCGGGTCTCCCGCACCGGACCACCAGAGGACAGGGGACAAAAAGCAAGCGGTGTCCCGCCATGGGCAGGATCTTCCCGGGATAACGACGCCCGGGATGGATCGCCCGGGCACTTTTTTACGGGGCAAACCCTGCCACTTCCCTGTCACCAGGGGCAAAGCGGCCGCCGGGGTAAAAAGGCTGCGACCGGTCACCCGGTTGCACCACCGGTCCCGGACCTCTTCGCGGAGGGCGGGACGCGGAAAGCAGACCATCCCCCCGGCGGTCCCCTCTCCACTCCTCTCTCCGCAGGGCCGGGAGTGGCAGGGAGCATTCTTCTTCAAGGGACCGGCCCCGCACAAAAAGAGACAACCCCAAAAAACCTACCCCGGCAGCATTCCGCAGGAAACGCACCGGGAAACAGGAAAAAACAGGTGGTAATGATTGGACACGGCTCTTGAATCATGTCTTACATCGCTGCGTTTCGAAGGTGGCACCATCCACGGGCGGATGGAAGTCATCCCGCTCTTTTCCGGGACGCACAGGGGCGGCGACTACCTCACGCTCGCCCAGGCACTCGCCCAGAACCGCCTCGTCATCACGGAAGTGGGAAAATCGGGGACCGTCCCCAAACTGATGGTCAGGAACAGGGGAAAGATCCCTGTCCTCCTCATCGACGGCGAGGAACTCGCAGGTGCAAAGCAGAACAGGGTCCTCAACACCACGATCATCGTCCCCGGCGAATCGGAGATCGTCATCCCGGTCAGCTGCACCGAGCACGGGCGCTGGTCGTACACGTCCCCCGTCTTCCATGACTCCGAGGTCATGATGGACTACAGGCTACGGAGCAAAAAGATGGCATCGGTCGCAATGTCCCGCAAGTTCCGGGGGACCCTTGCCTCCGACCAGCTCGAAATCTGGGACGACATCGGGGAGATGGCAAGGAAGGCAAAGGTCCACTCGCGGACCGGGGCCATGAAAGACATCTTCTCTGCCCGGGAAAAGGCAATGGACGAGTACATGCATGCATTCCCGCTCCAGCCCGGCCAGCAGGGGATACTCGTGTACATGGACGACCAGCCGGCGGGAATGGAGTTCCTCTCCCGTCCGGAATCCTACGCCCGGATCCACGAAAAGCTCCTCCGCAGCTACGTGCTCGAAGCGCTCATCGACGACGAGGCGCCGCCCGCCCGGGCAGCCGGGGCAGAGAGGCCGGCAGAGTTCATCCAGAGGATCCTGTTCGCACACGACGAGGCATACCCGGGCGTCGGGCCCGGCACCGAGCACCGGCTGGAAGGCCCTGACCTCGTCGGGTCGGCACTCGTCCACGAGGGACTCGTCGTCCACCTCGCCTGCTTCACGGGCACGTCAACCGGATCCTGCCGTGCAGAAACGCGGATGGCAGGCTTCCGGGCCCGGCATGGGTCCCGTGCATCGGGGGCGGGAGGAATCCCCCGCAACGAAAAAGGCAGGAACAGGGAAGGAGAGGGTATCTATGAATCGTGACACAAAGCAGGCAGTCTGGCCATGGCGGGGAGTGCGGGGCAGGGACCCGGCTCTTCCCCTCACCGGCAGGGACCGGTGCATCATCGTCGAGGAGATCGGAAAGATGCGGGACATCCCGTTCGGGGCAGCGGTGGAACTGCTCGACCAGGTCCTGTCCGGCGCCATCTTTTCCGGCGGCGGAAACGAGCCCCGGAGGGAACCCCCGTACGCTGAATACCTGGGGAGGCTGATGTACCAGGTCGCAGCCCGGCAGGACCTTGCGCAGGAGGAACGCCGGCTGCTCATGTACAGGATCGCTTCCATCGGGTCGGAGGAAGACCGTGCCCGGACTGCCCCCAACCCGGTGCAGGGGTTCTTTGCCCGGCTCAGGGCACCGGACCGCGGTCAGGACACCGGGACCGGGAAAGAGGAAGACACACTCCCCCTGCCCAGGGACCTCATGGTCAGGCTCATCAACGGGGACAAGGAGGCGTTCCGGGCCCTGCTCGGCGAGGACATGGAAAGGAACCTTGCCTTCGACGAGCCGGGCAGCAGCGGAAAGGACCCCCTGCGCAAAGGAATGGAAAATGATATCGCGGGCGGGGACGAGACTGGTCCGGGAAAAAAGGTGCGCCCGAAGTTAACATTCGAAATGTGGACGCTGGAGGGCGACGAGGTGAAGATCACGCCGCTCCATTCCGGGGAGGATGAAGAGGAATGACCTTTCTCACGGTCCTTGACGGTGCACAGGGTATCGGGGGAAACAAGATCCATGTCGAGGAGAAGGGGAAGGGACTCTTCCTCGATTTCGGGAAGAACTTCGGGAAATACGGGATGTACTTCGAGGAGTTCCTGAAGAACCGGGACCTCCGCGGTATCCATGACCTCATGTACCTCGGGCTCATCCCGAAGTTGAACATCTACCGCAAGGACCTCGTCCCCTCCGACCTGCGGGTGGACTCCTTCCCGGCCCCCGATGTCGCCGCGGTCCTCGTCAGCCACGCCCACGTCGACCACACCGGCAACATCGGGCTCCTCGACCTCGGCATCCCGGTCGTGGCATCGCCCCTCTCGCTTGCCATCATGAAGGGGATGCAGGACTCGGGCGTCTCCTCGGTCGATACCGAAACCTCCTACGCATCGCCAAGACTCCCCCTCGACGAGTCGGGGCTCATGCTGCGGGCGGACAAGAAAATCCCCCATACGTGCCGGGAGAGCATCTGCACCACCCGCCCCCGGGACGAACTCGTTGCATTCCTCTCCTCCCGGCCGGGGCAGGAGGGTCCGGGTGCAAAGAAGTTCGAGCCGGCCCCCTGCCGCTCCCTCGACAACTTCGCCCTCCCGTTCGCGGTCACGCCGTACGAGGTGGACCACTCGATCGTCGGGGCGACCGCGTACATCCTCAGGGGCGACACGACGATCGCCTACACGGGCGACATCCGGCTCCACGGCAGGCTCGGGGAGAAGACCCGGGACTTCGTCCACCATGCAAAAGACGCATCCGTCCTCATCATTGAGGGGACCCGTGCAGGGCCGCGCGAACGCTCCGCGGCAGTAACGAGCGAACAGACGGTGTACGAGACCTGCCTTGCGGATGCCGAAGACCAGGAGGGTCTCATCATCGCGGACTTTTCGCCGCGGAACTTCGAGCGGATGGACACTTTTTCCCGGATAGCGCAGGAGACCGGGCGCACCCTCGTCGTGACCGCAAAGGACCTCTACCTCCTCCATGCACTCGGCTGCGCGGACGGCACCTGCAGGTACCAGGGACTCGGCGTCTACGCGGAGCTGGCCGATATCCGGAAGCGGAAATGGGAGACCGAGGTCGTGATGGGAAAGGCGTCACACCAGTACATATCGCACAAGGAACTGCGCAATTACCCGGAGGAGTATATCGCCTGCTTCTCCTTCTTCGACATCAGGCACCTCCTCGACATCAGGCCGGAGAGCGGACTCTACATCTACTCGGCCTGCGAGGCATTCTCCGAGGAGATGGAGATCGACTTCCGGAGGCTCTGGCAGTGGATCCGCCGGTTCGGCCTCGAGGCACGGGGGTTTGCGATCAGGGACGACGGGTCGCCTGAGTTCGATTCCCGGTACCATGCATCGGGCCATGCTTCTGCAGACGACCTCGCGTGGATCATCGACCAGGCTGACCCCGACGTGCTCGTCCCGGTCCACACCGAAAACCACCGGTGGTTTGCCGAAAACTTCGGGGGCGTCCGGATCGTGCAGGACGGGGAACGGCTGACGATCTGACCATGATGCCACCGGCGGCGGGTGCCCCGCAGGACTGGTTCCGGACACCTCCGCCCCGCGGGCC
>ENA-UPSM01005015-UPSM01005015.1-activated-sludge-metagenome-genome-assembly--contig:-NODE-5015-length-13448-cov-4.854850_pt1 | contig 13448 bp, 12 predicted proteins | sample MGYA00238181_ERZ773283 | MGnify/ENA primary metagenome ERZ773283 (study PRJEB29023, sample SAMN05720199) | activated sludge metagenome | isolation source: Anaerobic digester | place: Japan... | reverse complement strand
CATATGAAATAAACTTAAAGCCCTTGGTTTCATCAAATCGTTGGGCTGCCTTAATCAACCCTAAATTTCCTTCATTAATCAAATCGGGTAAACTTAATCCCTGATTTTGGTATTGCTTTGCCACTGAAACAACAAATCGGAGGTTTGCTCGGGTTAACTTGTCGAGCGCAACGCGATCTCCGTTTCGTATTTTCTGAGCCAATTCCACTTCCTCTTGAGGAGTCACCATCGCTTCTTTGCCAATATCCTGAAGGTATTTCTCAAGACTGGCACTTTCCCGATTGGTGATGGATTGTGTAATTTTTAACTGTCTCATTTTTATATTGTTTTGGTGTGTGTCAACTTATAACAAACTGAATATGAGCCTCTTAATTAAATACTCGTTTTTTTTAAGAACAACACTGCTTCAGCGCTCATTTCGTATCTGCTTACTGTTAGACCATCCTTCATTCAAAAAGTTTCAAAAAATATTCTTTAGTGTATAAACGTTTCACAAGGCATAAAACGTTTAAGTATCAAGCATATTTTAGCAAAACGCAACTGGTTTTTACATAATTCATACAAATCGGCACCCACTTGCATTATTCCCGGGAACTATTTTATGATTTTGAGATGTTTACTCAATAATACTCGTCAAAATACGTTCCCTTATTCCATTAAAAGCAATAAATTCGTGCCTGATGAAAAGACATACTATTATTTTTAGTTTCATTCTATTGCTGTTTTCGGCGACAAATATTAATGCGCAGCAAAACGACGGTAAAAAGAGGGACCTTATTCAATTCAGTGGAGTTGTAGTAAGTAACGATTCATTACAGCCTATTCCATATACCAATGTTTTGATCCATTCTTCAGGTCGCGGTACTTTAACCGACTATTATGGTTTTTTCTCTTTTGTGGCAAAAGAAGGTGACACTATCGATTTCAGATATATCGGCTACAAGCCAACAAGGTTTATTATTCCTGATTCTTTAAAAGAAGACAGATATTCTTTGATACAAGTTTTAAATCGCGATACCGTTCTTTTGAAAGAAGCAATAGTTTATCCTTGGCCTTCAAAAGAAGAATTTAAAAGAGCTTTCGTTGAACTCAAATTACCTGATGATGATATGAAACGTGCTCAACGCAATTTAGAATTAGCCGAAGTAAAAGCAATTCAAGAGCAGGTACCTTATGATGGATCGATTAATTACAAGTATCAAATGCAGCAACAACAAAGTAAATTATACAGTGCAGGACAATACCCGGTAAACAACCTTTTTAATCCTGTAGCTTGGGCAGCATTTATCAAAGCTTGGAAAGACGGAGCGTTTAAGAAAAAGGAAGAGACGAAGATTGAGCACTAATCACCTATGAAGTTATTAAACAGATTCTTATTACTGCTAATCTTGTTACTGGCAAACTTTACAAGCTTTGCTCAGGACGGAATGATTAAAGGAGTTATCCGTGATTCTATCGGGAAACCTCTAGAGGCAGTAAACATATCACTAATCAACGAGTCAGGCGGAACAACTTCGGATAGTCGTGGTCGTTATGAACTTCGTATTACACCGTATAAAGATTATACCGTTGTATTTAGTTTCGTAGGTTTTTCAACACAGAAATTCGATCTTAAATTAACTCCTGGTGAAGTAAAAGAAATCAATGTTTCACTTCAATCTTCCATTCGCACTTTCGGCACAGTGAATGTTTCAGGAGAGAAAACAAGAGATATCCTTACCACTCCTATTCAACCTAAAACATTAGAGTTGATGCCTTCCGCTAGCGGAAATTTCGAGAGTGCATTGAAGACATTTCCAGGAGTAGTATCTAACAATGAACTTTCTTCCACCTACTCTGTTCGAGGTGGATCGTTCGACGAGAATTTAGTTTATGTAAACGATATCGAAATTTATCGTCCCTTTTTAACGCGCTCGGGACAACAAGAAGGATTGAGTTTCGTGAACCAAGATTTAGTTTCTAATATCAATTTCAGCTCCGGTGGATTTAGTGCAATTTATGGCGATAAGCTTTCCTCTGTACTTGATATTGAATACAAAAAACCAGACAAATTCGGAGGCTCTGCTTATGTGAGTTTTTTAGGTGCGGGATTTCATCTCGAAGGACAATCGAAAAACGAGAAGTTTTCATGGTTGACAGGGTTCCGACAAAAATCAAATCAATTTCTTTTAAAGAACCTCGATACAAAAGGTGAATACAAACCTACTTTTACAGATTTACAAGCTCAATTAACTTATAATTTCACACGACGTACTTCCATTTCCTTCTTAGGAAACTACTCACGAAACAGATATAATGTAGTTCCTTCTACGCGTGAAACAGAATTCGGAAATATAAATGAAGCATTAAAATTCACGGTATATTTCGATGGACAAGAAGTTGATGCTTATAACACTTCGCAAGGTGCAATGACTTTTAGTCATCGAGTAAATGATCATCTAAACCTTAAACTCATCGGTTCTGCTTTTTATTCGAAAGAACAAGAATTCTTTGATGTATTAGGCGAGTATTTTATTGATGAATTAGACAAAGATTTGGGTTCTGACAATTTCGGAGGTGTTGCTTACAATAAAGGTGTCGGAGCATTTCTCGATCATGCACGTAACGAATTAGAGGCAACGGTGGCATCGATCGAACATAAAGGTTCATACACCACCAATAAGTTGAATTTGAAATGGGGAATTCGCTATCAGCATGAAAATATTCACGATCAAATTGACGAATGGCAATACCGTGATTCAGCCGATTTCTCTATTCCTCATAACGACGACAATCCCGGACAACCTGTTGATTTCACTCAACAAATTGTGTTAAACAATGTGGTGAAGAATAAAGTTGCATTGAATTCGAATCGCATGAACGGCTTTATACAAAATAGCTGGACGCTCGATACAGGATTAGTATTAGTTGGAGGTGTTAGAGCTACCTATTGGGATTTAAATGAAGACTTAAACATTAGTCCGAGGGTTGCTATAGAATACAAACCTAAGAACCATAAACATATTAAGTTTAGAGCGGCGACCGGAATGTATTACCAACCTCCGTTCTATCGTGAGTTAAGAGATCTCGAAGGACAAATTCACACCGACGTTAAAGCGCAACGTTCAATTCACTTTATTGTTGGAAGCGATTATCAATTTTTAGCATGGGGAAGAGAATTTAAATTAACTACCGAGGCGTATTACAAGAAGATGGATGATTTGATTCCTTATAAACTCGACAATACTCGCATTCGTTATTTGGCTAAAAACAATGCTAGTGGTTACGCAACGGGAATCGATTTCAGAGTGAATGGAGAGTTTGTAAGTGGTATTGAAAGCTGGGCTTCATTATCTTTTTTAAAGACGGAAGAAAATTTAAAAGATGATGGCTATTACAAATATTACAACAGTGAAGGTGATCAAATAATTCCGGGATACACCTTCAATAATGTTGCAGTGGATAGTACATTTATTGAACCGGGAAATATTCCTCGTCCTACCGACCAACATGTTACTCTGAGTTTATTCTTCCAAGATTACTTACCTAAGTCTCCATCTGTAAAGATGCACATGACATTAGTATTTGGAACGGGATTACCATTCGGCCCTCCGGGCAATGATCGTTATAAGGACATCCTACGCTCCCCTACTTATCGTCGAGTAGATATCGGATTCTCGAAAATCCTAATCGATGAAGAAAAACCTAATACCAGTCGATTAGCCGTTGTGAATAAACTGAAATCATTATGGATAAGCCTGGAGGTTTTCAATCTATTACAAGTAAGCAACACGGTATCCTACACGTGGATTACTGACGTTACCGGACGTCAATATGGTGTTCCGAACTATTTAACATCGCGATTAGTAAACTTAAAACTGCAGGCTAAATTTTAATCTGTAATCATGTCGAATAAAAGCAAAGGCAAATCTGGGGTTGTTTATTCAACGAACCCTTCTTTTCAGTACGAAGAAAAATCGTCGAACAACAATACATTACCCCCACAACAACAACAATTAAAAGTTTGGCTCGAGCGTAAAGGCGGAGGAAAAACAGTTACTGCTGTCAAAGGATATATTGGAAACGATGATGACTTAGATGAATTAGCAAGAATGTTAAAGAGTAAATGTGGTGTTGGCGGAACTTCTAAAGATGGAGAAATATTAATTCAAGGTGATCACCGTGAGAAAGTTATTTTGTTGCTTACCAATGCCGGTTATAAGGCGAAGAAAGCCGGAGGGTAGGCAATTAGTGAATGAATTAATTAATGAATGAGTGAATGAGTGAATGAGTGGATGAATGAATGAGTGGATTTGCAAATCCAAACTTTATCAATCTATTTTAATGAGGAGCATAATTCATTAATCACGCGCTCATAATAACGTTCATACATTGGCATAATTTGATGAATATCGAATTCTTTTGCTCGCGCTAATGCAGCTTGACGAAATTTAGCAAGTACAGCATCATCTTTAAGAATGTATAAAGCATTTTTTGCCATATCTTGAACATCTCCCACTTTACTCATAAATCCGGTTACACCATTCACATTTAATTCAGGCATACCACCGCTATCGGAAGATATCACAGGCACTTGACAAGCCATTGCTTCGAGAGCTGCAAGTCCGAAACTTTCTGTCTCTGATGGCATCACGAATAAATCAGATATCGATAAAATCTCTTCTACCATTTCTTGCTTGCCTAAGAAACGAACTTCATCGTCCATTCCTTTCTCGCGACATAATTCTTCTATCTTATGACGATCGGGACCATCACCAATCATTAAAAGTTTTGCAGGTATATCTTTACGCACAATATCAAAAACTTCAACAACATCTTGCACACGTTTTACCTTTCTGAAGTTTGAAGTATGTACAATTAATTTCTCTCCGTTAGGAGTAATTGCTTTGCGGAAATGATCTTTAGGCTTTTTAGAAAAACGTTTTAAGTCGATGAAATTGGGAATCACCTCAACATCTTTTGTTATCTTGAAATTCTTGTAGGTATCCTTCTTTAAACTATCAGAAACAGCAGTCACTCCATCGGAATGATTAATAGCAAATGTTACTACAGGCTCATAACTTGAATCGCGCCCAACCAGTGTAATATCGGTACCGTGTAATGTTGTTACTATCGGCAATCTAATTCCGTGTGATGATAAAATTTGTTTCGCCATATATGCCACCGACGCATGCGGAATAGCATAGTGCACATGTAAAATGTCTAACTTTTCATGCAATGCCACATCCACTAACTTGCTCGTTAAGGCAGATTCATACGGCACATAATCGAATAATGCGTATTGCGCTGCAGTTACTTCATGGTAAGATATGTTCTCAGAAAAGCTATCGAGACGTACAGGCTGGCTGTACGTTATAAAATGAATTCTATGACCTTTCTCGGCTAATGCTTTTCCAAGCTCTGTAGCCACCACTCCACTACCTCCGAAGGTAGGATAACAAACAATTCCAATTTTCATAAAATCAAGATTCCAACAAAGTTAAGGTTTATTGGTAGGCGATTATCGAGGGTTAAAATTTTATAATAGAACAAAAAAAATGCCATTCGGTTTATTAGACAGCGCAAAACACTGATTAACAATGCTCTAATATTAAACTTACCATCAAGCAGGATCTTTAAAATCCAACAATAATCATCTGAAGTTGATGATTATTTAATGTTTAATGCATCGTATAGTACTTGCATTAAATCTGTCCGGATGTTCAACTTCGCCAGTTTATTGTTTGCCGCAGAAGGATATACCCTATTCGATAAGAAAATGAAAATGATATTATGTTCAGGATCAACCCATGCGCAAGTACCGGTGAATCCCGTATGTCCGAAAGTTCTTGGTGATGCACTTTTAGCTGTTGGACCATTTTTACTTGAATCGGGTTCAGGCTTATCGAAAATGAATCCGCGGCGATTGTCGGTCCCAGGAAATGCTTGAGAAGTAAAACGCAAAATAGTTTCTTTCTTCAAGAATCTCTTTCCACCATACATTCCTCCGTCCAATAACATTTTCATGATAGCAGCTAACGATTGAGCATTGGTGAAAACACCTGCGTGTCCGGCTACTCCACCAAGCATTGCTGCTGCAGGATCATGAACGTATCCTTGCACCAAACATTTTCTAAAAACAGTATCAACTTCAGTTGGAACGATAATCGATTTATCGAAACGCTTTAAAGGTTGATATCCTGTTTGCCATAAACCCATAGGTTTATAGAAGTTGTCGTTCACATATTCATCGATTGTTGATCCTGTTATTTTTTCAATAATGTGCTGAAGAATAATTATTCCTAAATCAGAATAAACATATTTTCCGGGAGGATTTACCTCAGATTCAATAATAGTTTTCCAAATCGTTTCTTTGTAGTCATTTCGTAAAAACAAACTATCCGTCACTTGAATTGTAAATCCATCTTCATATGATTTTCGATATAAATCGGGATTCAATCCGTTTGAATCGATGGTACTTTTATAAAATGGAATCCATGCAATTAATCCGGCTTCATGTGCCATTAACTGATTAACCGTAATATCTTTTTTGTTTGAATGACGAAGTTCAGGTAGATATTTCGATGCTTTTGCTTCAGGATCTAACTTATGCTTTTCATACAATAACATTGCAGCTAATGCCGATGAAGCCATTTTCGTTACTGAAGCAATATCAAACAAATCTGTATTCGTTACTGCTCGTAAGCTATCATAAGTAAAATAACCAAACGACTTGTCATAAATCACTTTATTGTTAACAGCGAATAACAGTTGACAACCGGGCATTACCGAATCACGAATTGCACTATTGATAATAGAATCTGCCTTGCTGAAATAAGCCGTTTCAATTCCCATATCCTCCGGCATTGTATACTTCAAAAGATTAACAGAAGATGTGCTTAAGCCAGTTCCTGCGGGGATATCTTCATTGATGGTAACAGGCAATTTCCCTGTAAAAGTTGACACTCCAAAAATTTTCTGCGCTGTTATCCATTGAGGATAATATGTATCTTCATAACACTGCACTAATACGTCTTGATGATCAAGATCTTTAAGTTTTCCTAACACATACGCATTACCGAAAACACACAAAATCGACTTCTTCCAATGAGCTATTCGAGCTGCCGTTTTAATTACAGTTTCTGATAGCCCGAAATTTTTAGAAGCATTTGTGCTGGTATTATGAATGCTTACAATGACTCTATCGTATTCATCTAATCGACTTAAAACACTATCAACCATAGTTGCTGAAGCATCCTTTGGTAATGCATAACAATCAACTTTACCGTAAATATTCAATGCACGTTGAAAGTTATTATTCATTGTATCATTCAATACTAGCGAAGCCATGCAATCACGGTAATACGGACTTAGCGGAAGAACATTATTCTCGTTTTTCAACAGTGTTATTGATGATTCATACAATGAATAATCAAGCCAAGCAGAGCTATCGGGATTCAATTCCTTGTACAAATTCTCTGTTTTGATTGGAGAATAATGATTTAATCCCGACCAACATTTCGCCGCAAGAATTTTCTTCACTCGTCGATCAACTTCCGACTGTTCAATTTCACAATTCTGAATGGCAAAATGTAAACGTTCAATCGCTTTTGGGATATTCTCCGAATACAATAAAACATCATTACCGGCTTTAAAGGCTAACAATTCTAATTCGCCGGGAGGATAATAACCCGCTACTCCTTTCATATTAAGAGCGTCGGTAAATATTAGTCCATTGAAGCCTTCCTCCTTTTGCAAGAGATTTGTTACAACTTCAGGCGACAAAGTGCATGCTCTATTTGGAGTCGAATCAATAGCAGGAATGAAGAGATGTCCTACCATTACCGAAGCCACACCACTATCAAATAATTTCCTAAACGGAACTAACTCTAAAGTATCTAATTCGGCCCGAGTAGCATTCACCACTGGCAACGATAAGTGCGAATCTGTATCAGTATTGCCATGTCCGGGAAAGTGCTTAGCACAAGCTAAAACCCCTCTATCCTGCATTCCTTTCATGTACTGATATCCGAATTCGGTTACACTATTTTTATCTTCACCAAATGAGCGGCTATTGATAATCGGATTAGCAGCATTATTATTTACATCGACAGTCGGAGCAAAATTGATTTGAATTCCCAAGCGTTTGCATTGCTCCGCGATTTCATTTCCCATTTTATAAACTGCCTCAGGATCACCTCCGGCAGCAAGAGTCATTTGTCGCGGGTAACGAACTGTACTATCTAAACGCATGCTTAATCCCCATTCCCCATCGATACCTATCATTAATGGAATTCGTGAATGTTCTTGATAATGATTGGTCAATATCGCTTGTTTGTAAGGAGATCCCTTGAAGAAAATAAGTCCGCCAAGCTTAAATGAATCGATCAGAGACAATACTTGATAAACATGGGCCGAGTCTTTATTTGAGAATGCATCCAGCATAAAAAGCTGTCCGAGTTTCTCTTGATACGTCATTGTTGAATACACTGAATCTGCCCAGCCCACGGAAGCATTGTTCAGATAAACAGGAACAGATGTACTCTTTTGTGCATTACCCGTCTGCAATGACAGAACGAAAGTGGTAGCTAATAGAATAATTATCCTAAAATAATTTAAGAAAGAAATAGATTTCATGATATGCAATACTACGCAAAACTGATGCCTGATATTGCACCATCCTAGGAAGTAATTCACATAAATACGTGAATTAAAAAGCCGGACAAAAAGTCCGGCTTAGAAAAAATGCTATAGGTTTATTGAATCGCGGGACCACCCTCCATCTTACGGGATCGAAGTTGTTTGTATTCATCACGACAATTTTTACAATAAAACCACTCACTCGTAAAAGTTGTTAATTCTTCTTTTCCACAACTATCGCATACCCGAGTAGACTCGGTCCGTTGGTATTGAAGTTTCCCTAAATGTTCGTCGATATATACCGGAGGGAAATCAAATAAATTCGTTTCTTCTAATAATCGAGGATGAACGGGATAAAAGCCGTTAGCTCCCTTCACTCCTACTAAAACTACTCGCTTACCCATATTTCTCAGATGCTTGATAAGCGGTTGGTAATCTACGTCACCGGCTAAAATACAAGCAATGTCGAATGCCCCCGGCTGGAAAGCTTGAGACATTGCAGCTGTAGAAAGACCTACTTCTAAACAATTTTCACGACGCCCTGTCTCCTTATTCTTAAAATCGAATTCGTAAATTTCAGTGTTGTAAGCACATCGTTTATTCAACATTTCATAGAATTGCTTTTCACGAATGTTATCATGTCCGGGCTTATTAATAGCTATTGTTCCGAAGTAATAGGTCCTTACCATATCTACCTTGGACTCCACTTGTTCTTCCAAATGGTTTTTTACTAATAATGGCAGTGAACGATAATCTAATTCAAAATCTTGGCGACCATCCAAATTCAATAGGTATGGTCGTACATGATACAACCAGCTACCATCAATAAATAACATTGCTTTTACCATTCTGTAAATTTATTAAAACAGAGTTCTAAATATCAAGAAAAAATATCAATTAAATGCAGCTGTTGAAAAATACTACAAGAATCAAGTATTTAATCTATTCAAATAGTGGTCCTATTTATATCCGCTAAATCATACTTAATATAAAAAACACCGTCTAATAGTTGTAATAATAAACAACTTCGTATATCCATAGCGTTAGTTTATACCGCTACTTGGAAATCGCGAAGGGCATCATTAAGAGATGTCTTTTGATCGGTACTTTCCTTTCTTTTACCAATGATCAAGGCGCATGGCACTTGGTATTCACCCGCAGGGAATTTCTTAGTATATGATCCCGGAATCACTACAGATCTACTCGGAACAACTCCTTTATACTCGATAGGCTCAGACCCGCTGACATCAATGATTTTAGTCGATTTTGTAAGTACAACATTTGCTCCTAAAACTGCTTCTTTTTCAACGTGAACACCTTCTACAACGATACACCGAGAGCCAATGAAACAATTATCTTCAATAATAACCGGTGCAGCTTGTACAGGTTCAAGTACTCCGCCAATACCAACTCCTCCGCTAAGGTGGACGTTCTTCCCGATTTGAGCACAAGAACCCACAGTTGCCCATGTGTCGACCATAGTACCTGAATCAACATAAGCACCAATATTGACATAACTTGGCATCATAATGACCCCTTGAGCCAAAAAACTGCCATATCGGGCTATAGCATGAGGGACAACCCTCACTCCTTTTGCGGCATATCCGTTTTTTAGTGGAATTTTATCGTGAAATTCAAAAGGACCGATCTCAAAAGTCTTCATTTGCATGATCGGGAAATACATAATAACCGCTTTTTTAATCCATTCGTTCACTTGCCATCCGTTGGCAACCGGTTCAGCTACACGAATTTCGCCTGCATCAAGCATTTCCACAACCGACTTTATAGCATGTTGTGTTTCAGGTTGCTGCAGCAATGAGCGGTCGTTCCAGGCATTTTGAATTAAGATCTGTAACATCGTTTTTAGGCTTAAAATGTAAATATCATTCGTGTAATCACCCCAAAAATATAAATTTAAGGGCAGTTCTTGCTACCTTTGCGGCAATGGCAAGAATAATGGCAATTGATTTTGGAAGTAAACGTACCGGTTTGGCAGTAACCGACCCTTCCCAGATAATTGCTACCGCTCTCGAAACTGTTCCTACACATCAATTGTTCGATTACCTCAAAAACTATATTTCGAAAGAAAATGTAGAATGTATTGTGGTAGGCGATCCACGTCGACTAAACAATGAGATGTCGGAAACCACCCACCTCACCAATCAATTTGTAAATAAATTGAAAAGGGAAATTCCGGGTATTCCAGTAAAACGTCTCGATGAGCGTTATACGTCTGTAATGGCCGCAAAGAGTTTAATTGAAAGCGGGCAATCAAGAAAAACACGTCAGGATAAGTCGGTCCTCGATAAAATAAGTGCCACTATTCTATTGCAAAACTATTTATCAACACTTCCTCCAAAGAATTTATGATTTACCCTATTGTAGCTTACGGCGATCCGGTATTAAGAAAGAAAGCAGAACCTATCAGCAGCGACTATCCTAAGTTAAAGGATATACTGCAAAATATGTTCGATACGATGTATAAAAGCTCCGGTGTTGGACTGGCTGCTCCTCAAGTGGGCTTATCTATTCGCTTGTTTATTATTGATACTACTCCTTTTAAAGATGAAGAAGCAGGGACAGAAAACTTCAAGAAAGTATTTATCAATGCTCAGATTATTGAGGAAGAAGGAAAGAAATGGAAGTTTAATGAAGGATGCTTGAGTATTCCGGGAATTCGTGAAGATGTTGAACGTTTACCAAACCTTACTATTCGTTACCAAGACGAGAACTTTGTAGAGCATACTGAAAACTTCTCAGGAATCATTGCTCGTGTTATTCAACACGAATACGATCACATTGAAGGAATTCTTTTTACCGATAAATTAACTCCACTGAAAAAACAATTATTGAAAGGTCGCTTGAACGATATTTCAAGAGGAAAAGTTGATGCCGATTACAAGATGAAATTTTACGTAAAGAAATAATTTCAGGCAATGAACTCCACTCGCATTTTTTTAATCGGATTTATGGGATCCGGAAAATCATCGGTTGGAAAGGAATTAGCAAAACTTTTAAAATTCAAATTTATCGACCTCGATGAGGTAATCGAAAAGAGCGAAAAAAAATCAATCGCTTCCATCTTCTCTGAATTCGGTGAACACGGGTTCAGAAAAATCGAACAAGCTGCATTGCTAAATTTATTGCAACACAAAAATATTTTGATCGCTACCGGCGGAGGCTGCGCTGCATTCAGGAATAATTTAGAATTAATGAATGATGCCGGAGTAACTGTTTATCTCGACGCTCATCCAGGAACTTTGTTTCACCGATTGGCTCCCGAAAAATTGGGTCGACCATTGATTGCTTCTAAAGGTGATATCGACTTAATGGAATACATCATTGATAAATTAGAGGAAAGAATTCCTTTTTACAATAAAGCTCAATTAAAAGTAGATGCCGGCGAAAGTATCCGTGAAGTAGCAAGAAACATTGAAATACAACTACACAGTCAACAATAAAAAAAGCACCTATCGGTGCCTTTAATTTTATATTACCAATCCTTTTCAGGATTACCACTTGTCGCTTCAAAACGCTTAGCTTTTTTCTTTTGAAGATTTTGCTCTTCATTCTTCAAAGCTTGTAACATTCGCTCTGCTTCTTCTTTTGAAATTTTAGGTTGAGCTTTTTGTTGCTTCGCCTGCTCTTTCTGCTGCTGTTGCTTCTGTTGATCTTGCTGTTGTTGCTTTTGTTGATCTTGTTTTTGCTGATCTTGCTTTTGTTGCTGCTGCTGTTGATCCTTGTTTTGATCTTTATTCTGATTCTTCTGATCTTTATTTTTTTGATCTTTATTTTGCTGCTGTCTTAATTTAGAAAGAGCATACGCCAAATTATAACGAGCATCGTCATCATTCGGATTTAATCGCAATGCCATCTTGTATGCCTCTAAGCTTTCTTGGTACTTCTCAGCATTCATCAATGTATTTCCTAGGTTGTAATATGATTTCGATAGCTCACCGGGATTTTTACTCATGCCCGACGATTGCAAGAATTGCTTTCCCGCTTCATCATAATTTTTCTGCTTGTAGTATGCATTACCCAGATTATAATTTCCTGCAAAGCTCTGAGGATCTTTTTCTAATGAGCTCTTATAATCGATCTCGGCGTCTTTGTATTTCTTATCGTTGTAGGCGCTATTGCCTCTGCGAATCATATTATTCGCTTTTTGAGCAGATACAGTAAACGATATCAAAATCGGAAGTATGTACAAGTACTTTCTCATCATGCTTCTTTTTTAGTTACACCAAACGGATTTAATTTCGCAAACCATTTGCTTTTCTTTTCTCCAAGCAAGAAGTCAATTATCAATAATATAAATGCACCCGCAAGAAAATACTGGAATTGATTTTCGTAGTCGGTATACATCTTCGCTTTAAACTCTTTTTTATCGAGTCCGTTGAGTTCTTTCAGAATCAAATCGAGTCCGTCATCACTATTCGTTGCTTGTATAAATCGACCTTTCCCGGCATCAGCAATTTCATTCAACATATTTTGGTCGAGTTTAGAAATAACTGTAGCACCTGAATTATCTTGTCTGAAACCCACTCTCGTCCCGTTATTATAAATGGGGATAGGCGCACCGCTAGCAGAACCCATTCCGATAGTATACACTTTAATTCCTTGCTCTGCTGCACTCTTAGCCGATTCTATTGCATCATCTTCGTGATTCTCACCATCTGTAATTACCACAATAGCACTATGCTTTTTAATTGTATCGGTAAAAGATGTTGAAGCCATATCGATTGCGGCTCCAATCGCTGTTCCTTGTTTAGGAACGATATCAGTTTCGACTTGTGAAAGAAAAAGTTTAGCCGCGGCATAATCAGTTG
>ENA-UPSM01005007-UPSM01005007.1-activated-sludge-metagenome-genome-assembly--contig:-NODE-5007-length-13478-cov-5.279893_pt1 | contig 13478 bp, 15 predicted proteins | sample MGYA00238181_ERZ773283 | MGnify/ENA primary metagenome ERZ773283 (study PRJEB29023, sample SAMN05720199) | activated sludge metagenome | isolation source: Anaerobic digester | place: Japan... | reverse complement strand
TAAAAAAAGAAATTAAGTAATATCCTTAATTCCTTTTATAAACAACCAAGACATATACAATTTCTCCCCGTCTTTGGTTTTGGCTGCCTGAAATTTTGGACCTAAAATTGTTCCAATTACAAAAGCCGTTATTGGTATCCAAAACCCTTCTAAATTAGTGTATTTTCCAATCAAAAATCGGAAAGAAATAAATAATATCGCAAAACATCCCAATTGATATAGAAAAGCTCTTGTTTGTAATTTTGTCATTATTTTTTGAATTATAAATTATGGTTCCGACTGAACACTGAAAAACTGAACACTTACTAAAATCTGCTATTCGCCGTCTGCAATCTGGAATTTCGTTCTCTTACTACCCTCATACATTTCATATTTCACCAATCTCGCTTCGATGCTGGCGTTGAAAAGTTTGATTTTTCGAGAAGGTTTTAGCCCTACAAATTTCAATGCTTCAAGATTTCCTGTGATAAACCAAGCATTTGTTCCTGGATAATTTTTCTTCAAAGTGTCGCCAATATTCTTATAGAATTGCTCCATATGAATATCCAATCGCTCGTCATAAGGCGGATTGAATACAATATGCAACTTCCCTTCTAATGTTTTTTCGGTATCAAAAAAGTTTCTTTCTTCGATAGTAATATATTCGTCCAAATTGGCATTTTTGATGTTGTCTTTGGCTTTCATAACTGCCGATGGTGCTTTGTCATATCCTTTGATGGTGTGATGAAATTCCCTAACTTTTTTCAAAAGAGAATCCATAATTTGGTCAAACAAATCGTTATCCCAATCTTTCCATTTTTCGAAAGCAAATTCTTTACGGTTAATGTTGGCTGGAATATTGCAAGCTATCATTGCGGCTTCCGCCAAAAAAGTTCCCGAACCACACATTGGATCCAAGAAATCGCTTTGACCGTCCCAACCCGAAAGCAACAAGATTCCCGCTGCCAAAACTTCGTTGATTGGAGCAATATTAGTCGCTAATCGATAGCCTCTTTGGTGCAACGAATTCCCGGAAGTGTCTAATGCTACTGAAACTTGGTCTTTGTCAATGTGAATATTAATTCGCAAATCGGGATGAATTTTCTCAATACTCGGACGCTGACCTGTTCTTTCGCGAAACTGATCTACGATGGCATCTTTACATTTTTGGGAAACAAATTCCGAATGATTAAAATAAGTAGAATGCACCGTGGCATCAATCACAAAAGTCTGATTGGCATTCAAATATTTGGACCAGTTTACACCTGAAATGCCTTTATACAAAGCCTGTTCATTGATCGCTTTAAAAGAATAAATAGGTTTCAGGATTTTCAAGGCAGTTCTCAAAGACAAATTGGCTTTGTACATAAAACCCTTATCTCCTTTGAAGCTCACCATTCTCACGCCTTGCTCTACCTCTTGTGCGCCCAGCTTTTTTAGTTCTTCGGCTAGTATTTCTTCAAAACCAAAAAAGGTTTTGGCAATCATTCTATAATTATTTTCCATTGTAAAATCAAGTATTCGGTACAAAAATACACTAAATTTGCAGACTTGAATTAATAGAAAAAGAATAAATGCCGAATTCACTAAATCCCAAAACCCATAATTGGTTTGCCTCTTGGTTTGACACTCCTTATTATCACATTCTTTATAAAGAAAGAAATTACAGAGAAGCTCAGGTTTTTATGGACAATTTGACCCATTACCTCAACCTTCCCGAAAAGGCAAAAGTGCTGGATTTGTGCTGTGGCAAAGGCCGACACGCTATTTATTTAAACCAATTAGGATTTGATGTTATTGGTGCTGATTTGTCTGAAAACAGCATTGCCGAAGCCAATAAAAACCAAAACGACAACTTGCATTTCCAAGTTCACGATATGCGTGAAAAATTTGAAGACAAATTTGATGCTATCTTCAATTTGTTTACCAGTTTTGGCTATTTCGAAAAGGATGAAGACAATTTGACTTCGCTAAAAGCAATGCAAGAAAGTTTGACTGAACACGGTTTTGCTGTAATCGACTTTATGAACGTCAATCAAGTCATTGCTAATTTAGTTCCCGAAGAAGTAAAAACGGTTGATGGAATTGAATTTCACATCAAACGGTATGTCAATGATGGACACATTTACAAAGAAATAGACTTTGAAGATCAAGGCGAAAAATTTCATTTTACCGAAAAAGTAAAAGCTTTGACTCTAAAAGACTTTGAAGCAATGATGGAAGAAGCTGGCATCTATTTGTTGGATATTTTTGGAGATTACAAACTGAAAAAATTCCACAAAACCGAAAGCGAACGATTGATTATGATATTCAAATAATTTAAGGATTTAAAATTAATTAAAACAAAAACTCTCAAACATTCCTTAAACTCTTAAACTTTTAAACCCATAAACCAAAAATAATGAATTACCTCTTACCCTTATTTTCAGTTCTTTTAGGTTATGGAATTGCTTTGTTTTTGAAACCCAAAAGCAAAACCAAGCTTAAATTATTGTTGGCTTTTAGTGGTTCTTTTTTGCTTTCGCTAACCGTGATGCACTTGCTTCCGGAGGTTTATGAAAGTCACAATACCAATATTGGACTTTTTATTATGGCTGGAATTTTGTTCCAAATTATTTTGGAATTTTTCTCAAAAGGAGCCGAACACGGTCACGTTCACGGTCACGAAACGATGTCCCACATTCCGTGGTTGCTGTTTGTCAGTTTGTGTATTCACGCTTTTCTGGAAGGTTTTCCCGTAAGTCACCATCACAACTTGGCGTTAGGAATTGCCATTCATCATTTGCCTATTGCCATCATATTGACAATGTTTTTTATTAATGCCCAACTCGACAAAAAAGCCATTTTCTTCTTCATGATTACTTTTGCAGTGATGACACCTTTGGGCACTATTTTATCGGATTATTTACCCATATTAAACAACTATTATAACGAAATTACCGCTGTAGTTATTGGAATATTGTTTCATATTTCGTCCACCATTATTTTCGAAAGTAGCGAAGGACACAAATTTAATATTGCCAAAGTTTCGATGATTGTGATTGGGATTGTGTTGGCGTATTTTATTTAAAAATTGTTTTTTTATAAGAATAAAAACCAATATTTAGAGCATATTTTATTAATGAAAAAAATAAGAGGAAATAAAAGACGGTTAAATAAAATTGAACAATGGCGAATTAATAGTCTGGAAATTGATTTTAATTTTTTACAAAAATCCAATAAAGATTATATCAAATTTAGAATATTCCCCTGGAATCCAGTTGCAATGTCATTGAATAATTTTCCAAAGCCCAAAGGGAAAATTAGAAAAAAAATTTTAGAATCGTTTTTTGATATTTATGAAAGTTGGAATATACAATTGAAAGAACTTGGCAAACCATATTATTTAAAAATATGGTTATTTGAGCCTGATATTTATAATTCACAAGTAGTTTGTGCAATAAATGAAAAAATTGAATATTATGAAAATATTTTTCTTGAAGTAGAAATAGCAAAAAAAATATCGAAATCAAGTTTGGACAAAATCTCTAATAGAATAAATAATTATGATTGGGAATATAGAATTGAAGAAAACCCAATATTTGAAAATGAATTTTTAAGAGAAAATTTTATTTCAGAAGCAGCTTATTTAGAAGAACAAAAATGGCTGAAAAATCAATTAAATAAGCCTCACAGAATAATGGACCAAAAAAGAAACGGAATTGCAGAAAAAATATATTTATTTAAAAGTAGTGATGTTTGGATTGGTGAAAAATAAAATCAAGCTCCGCAAAGTTTATAACTTTGAGTTCGTGATTCTCGGTTTTTAACCGATTTTTTATATAATATTTATTTCAGTCACAGACTTAAAAACACATCCTCAAAGTTATAAACTTTGCGGAGCCAAATTCGCTAAACTAAATCTACATCATTCCCAAAAAAAACTCCAAACAATATGTCTTTCAACCACATATTCAAAGCAAAATTAACTTGGGATTCTGTTTCCAAAGAAACAATAGCAACCACAAAAACATATTTTAAAACCCATCAAATTACTATTGAAGGAAAAGAAAATTTAACGGTTTCGGCTGCCAAAGCATTCAAAGGCGATCCTAGTTTATACAATCCCGAAGATTTGTTGTTGAGCAGTTTGGTTTCCTGTCATATGATGTCGTATTTGTATGTTTGTTCTCAAAATGGCATTGATGTGCTTTCCTATCAAGATGATGCCGAGGCAACACTGGAAGTTTCTGAAAATGGTTCGGGACGTTTTATTGAAGTACGCTTGTATCCAAAAGTCGTGATTCAGCAGTCAGAAAAAATAGATGAAGCCATAAATTTGCATGTCAAAGCAAACGAACTTTGTTTTATAGCCAATTCTTGCAATTTTAAAATTGTTCATTATCCTACTGTCTCTTCTTAAATAATAGTTTTTAAATTTTTAATACCAATTCAACTATTTATTAAAATTTAATTGTTAATTTCCCAAAAAAAATATAATTAACACAATTAATAAATGAATTTGAAAGAATATTAATAAATTCTGTTAACATTCTGCAGTCTTTGTGTATTTTTCGCAAACATTTTATCATCTATTCTAATTTTTAATTTTATGAACTTTTTCAATCGATTGCGTGTTCTTTTTGTCTTATTAATTATTTTAATAGGACCTGTTTCTCATTCGCAAAATGAAACTTTTACGATGACACAAATTGGCGCCAATAATTTATTGAAAGTTCCGTGGGATTTACAGTATGGACCCGATGGATATCTCTGGGTTACTGAAAAAAGAGTGGGTGTTGTTAGAGTAAATCCAGTAACAGCACAACGAGATGAATTGATTCAACTTTCAGATTTAAGTTCAACAGCCACGGGTCAAGACGGTTTACTCGGAATGGCACTCCATCCTGATTTTCTAACCACTAGTCCTTATGTTTATTTATCCTATACGCATCTTGTATCGGGACAAAACAAACAAAAAATAGTAAGATATACATATACTATTAATGGAAACGATGGCAGTTTATATTCGCCTGTGGTACTTATTGATAATCTGCCTTCTAGTAATGACCATCAATCAGGCAGACTTATTTTTGGTCCTGATCAAAAACTGTATTACACCATAGGAGATCAAGCCGTGAAAGTGTGTGCCTCTAATTTGGCTCAATTTTTACCAACACAACTACAAATAGACCAGAAGAATTGGGCAAATTATCCTGGAAAAACTTTAAGACTTAATCTTGATGGCTCAATCCCAACTGATAATCCTGTACTAAATGGTGTAAAAAGTCACATTTATTCTTATGGACACAGAAACGCACAAGGGCTTGTTTTCGGTAGTAACGGAATATTATATTCTGATGAACAAGGACCCAGTTCCGATGATGAAATTAACATTATCAATTCTGGAAAAAATTATGGCTGGCCCTTTGTGGCAGGTGTAAAAGACAATTTAATGTATGATGCCGATGGCTGTCTGACTACCGAAACTTCATTCACCGCTACAAACTATCAAGACCCAATTATGTCACTGTTTCTAGCTAACACCTACAAAGACTCCGCCTGCACTGATTCTTGGATGTGCCGCCCCAATATTGCTCCATCTAGTTTAGAAATATATGAAAGTGACGCTATTCCAGCGTGGAAAAATTCGTTATTGCTAACAAGTTTAAAAAAAGGCAGAGTTTATAGAGTAAAATTGGATGCAACCGGAACCGCTGTTGTAGGTAATGCAATACAGTATTTTTATACTCAAAATCGTTATCGTGATATTGTTGCTGCTCCAGACGGCAAGTCCTTTTATCTGATTACTGATGATTCTGGTAAAACCGCTGATGCTTCTGGAATGAATACTGTAAGCGTTATGCAAAATCCAGCAGCTATTCTTAAATTCACTTTAAACGAATCTCTTTCAGTGGCAAGCCTTGAAAAAGAGCCTGCATTCAAATTTTGGCCAAATCCTGCAAAACATACTCTTTTTATCGAAATTAAAGAGCCTAATGGAGGCAATTTCAAAGCTGAATTAATCAATTCATCAGGTCAAGTTGTTAAAAAAATTAAGGAATTACAATTAGGTATAAACGAAACCAATATTGCAAATTTACCAGTAGGAGTCTATATTTTAAAACTATACTCTAATGATACTACTTGGCAAGAGTCTATTATTCACATTTAAAACGCACCATTTTTTTAATTACTAATTCTTTTTTTTGGAGCAGATTTGATGCCAAAACAATTTGCTTTAACATTAGTTCTTATGAAAATTCAATTCTAAATTTTTATTTATACACGGTTGCTACCTTTAATTTATTTAAGTTTGCAAAAAAAAATTACGTGTCTATTTCACACATTAGAATCGCATCAAAATGACCTTTACAAAAACTACTGAACAATCCTCGAAATACGAACATTTAGAAAAAATGTCTATTCAGGAATTACTATCCAATATCAATCAAGAAGACAAAACCGTACCTTTTGCCGTAGAAAAAGCTTTGCCGCAAATCGAAACTTTAGTTACCGAAATCGTTGCAAAAATGAAATTGGGAGGACGATTGTTCTACATTGGTGCAGGAACTTCAGGCCGTTTAGGCGTTGTTGATGCTTCGGAATGTCCGCCAACATTTGGGGTTCCTTTCGACATGGTCAACGGAATAATTGCTGGTGGCGACAAAGCCATTCGTCGTGCCGTAGAAAATGCCGAAGACAACACCACTCAAGCTTGGCTAGATTTGAAAGCACAAAACATCAACGAGAAAGATGTTGTGGTTGGAATTGCCGCTTCGGGAACAACCCCTTATGTGATTGGGGGTTTACAAGCTTGTAACAAAAATAACATTCTCACAGGAAGTATTTCATGTAATGCTGGAAGTCCAATGTCGCAAACGGCAAAATTTGCAATAGAAGTAATTGTTGGACCAGAATTTGTAACCGGGAGTTCGAGAATGAAAGCAGGAACAGCCCAAAAATTAGTCTTGAATATGATTTCGACTGCCACCATGATTCAACTCGGAAAAGTGAAAGGCAACAAAATGGTCGATATGCAATTGAGCAATAGCAAACTCGTGGATCGTGGTGTGAAAATGATTATGGGCGAAATTAATGTTTCCTATGAAGAAGGTGCCGAATTGCTAAAAACTCACGGAAGTGTTCGCAAAGCAGTAATTTTTTATAAAAGCAAACTATAAAAATGGCAACCAATAAAGAACTTTTATCCAAAGGAATTAAATATTTAGCAGGAGCTTTGCCTTTGCTTTTTATCGGTCCTTCCTTGATATACAATGCGTTCATCAACAAGCAAAATGTTTGGCATTATTTGGTTTTAGGGATTGGAATTCTTACTTGTTTGGGTGCTGTTTATCTGATGATTTTGGGGTTAAAAACAATGATGCGAAGTTTATTCAATGACTAATGGAAAACCTAATACACACCCATAAAACATTCGAAAAAATATCTTTTACGGACAAAAAAGTCAACAATCGAGAGTTTGAAGATTGCATTTTCAAGAACTGCGATTTCTCGAATAGTAATTTCTCAAACAACACCTTTATGGATTGCGAGTTCATTGATTGCAATCTCTCGATGATGCAATTAAGTGGAACGAGTTTGAAAACAGTGCATTTTACAACCTGCAAATTATTAGGAATCCAATTTAATTCCTGTGCTGATTTTATGTTTGGGGTGAGTTTTCAAGACTGTCTTTTGGATTATTCGTCATTTGCCAACAAGAAAATGCCAAAAACTAAGTTCAATACTTGTTCGATGAAAGAAGTTTCTTTTATTGGAACAAATCTCACGAATTCGAGTTTCGAAAATTGTAATTTGGATAATGCTATTTTTAACGATACTCAATTGGCTGGAGTTGATTTTAGAACAGCTCAAAATTTTAAAATTGATCCCGAATTTAATCCAATGCGAAAAGCCAAGTTTTCTACTCAAGGAATCGTTGGACTTTTGGATAAATATGACATTAAAATAGAGTAATAATGGAAGCAACAAATTCTTATTTAGAAAGTGTAAAAAAGCAATTTCTATATTATAAAACATTGGGAGAAAAAGCGATAGACCAACTTGAACCCGAGCAACTTTTTGTTTCCATAAATGATGAAACCAATAGTATTGCTACGATTGTAAAACATCTTTCGGGCAATATGCTTTCGCGTTGGACTGATTTTCTAACTTCGGATGGCGAGAAAGAATGGCGAAATCGCGATGCAGAGTTTGAAGATACCATAAAAACCAAAGAAAAATTATTAGTCCTCTGGGAAAAAGGTTGGAATTGTTTTTTTGATACTTTGAATGCTTTACAAACCGAACAACTTTCGACGATTATCTATATTAGAAACGAAGGACATACCGTAATCGAAGCTATAAATCGTCAATTAGCACATTATCCGTATCATATTGGACAAATAGTTTTCTATGCCAAAATACTGAAGAAAAGCGAATGGACAAGTTTATCCATTCCAAAAAACAAATCCAACGCCTACAACTCTGAAAAATTTTCTAAAGAAAAAAGTATTCGAAATTTTACGGATGATGAGTTGAATAAACTGAACTAAAACAACAATGAAAAAAATAATCTCACTCCTCACGCTACTATTACTACTGTCGTGTTATAATGTAGAACACAATTGTAAAGATTTCAAAACCGGGAAATTCAAATTTGAATATGAAGTTGATGGAGCAAAAAAAGTAACCGTTTTTGAACGAAAAGACAGTATCGAAATTGAAACTTTTGAAGGTAAAACCGACACTTCCAGTATTCGATGGGTAAGCGATTGCGAATATATTTTGCAAAAAATCCATCCGAAGAATAGGGCAGAAAAAAAGGCAATTACTATGAAAATTTTGACTACTTCAAAAAATTCCTATACTTTTGAATTCGGAATTGTGGGCAGTGACCAAAAGCAACGCGGAACTGTGGAGAAAATGGAAAATTGAAGCAGGAAGCTAGAAGCCTAAATTGCCTAAAAATTATAACTTATATTAAAACAAAATGGAAGTATTTTTAAATCCTGATGCTTGGATTGCCTTATTAACATTGACTTTTCTGGAAATCATTCTCGGTATAGACAACATTATTTTCATATCGATAGTTACAGGGAAATTACCCCCAGAAAAACGCAAAAAAGCCACAAAAGTGGGAATGTTTCTAGCTATGTTCATGAGAATTGCATTGTTGTTTGGAATCAGTTTGTTAATCGGAATGAAAAAACCTTGGTTTTATATCGATTTTAGTTGGTTTTCAGCTGGAGTTACAGGACAAAGTTTAATATTATTATTAGGTGGATTGTTCTTGATTTACAAAAGCACTACTGAAATTCACGAAAAAGTGGATGAAAAAGGAGAAGAAGAAAAAACTATAAAAAAAACCGCTTCAAAATCCTTTCAAGGAGTTCTTCTTCAAATCATTATGATTGATTTGGTTTTTTCTTTTGACAGTATTTTGACGGCGGTAGGAATGACAAATGGAGTTTCAGGCGCCCTTTATATTATGATTGCAGCCGTAATTATTTCGGTATTAATTATGATGCAATTTGCCGTTCCAGTAGGTGCATTTGTCAACAGAAATCCTTCTATTCAAATTCTGGGATTGTCCTTTCTAATCTTAATTGGTTTTATGTTAATTACTGAAAGTGCCCATTTATCGAATGCCTTAATCTTTGGTAGTCATGTTACACCTGTTCAAAAAGGGTATTTGTATTTTGCCATTTCCTTTTCGCTATTTGTAGAATTTTTGAATATGAAAGTGGACAAAAAAAATAAATAAGAATATGTAATTGAAGCTCCATTTGGGGCTTTTTTTATTCCAAATAAAATGTAATTTAGTTGCAATAAATAAACTTCATGAAAAACACAATCTCACAAAGAGTTGCCGACTTTTTAAAAAACTTCCCTCCGTTTAGCTTTTTAAAACAAAGAGATTTGGAACTCATTTCCGAGCAAATAACTATTATTTATAAAGTAAAAGACAGTGTAGTTTTTGCCGAAAACGAAGAAACACACAACAGTTTTTATGTGGTTCATAAAGGAGCTGTAGCCCTGAGAGGAAACCATGAAAATGAAATTTTGGATATGTGTGATGAGGGAGATATCTTTGGATTAAGACCTTTGATAGCCAATGAAAACTACAAAATGGAAGCCCGGACTTATGAAGAAAGCATACTTTATGCTATTCCTATAAGTGTTTTTAAACCATATGCACTTGAAAATAAAGCAGTTGGAAATTTTTTAATCGAAAGCTTTGCTTCAAACACATTAAACCCTTTTTCTAAAAGCCATAGAGGCAAATTATATGGTGAAGAATCTCTTGAAGCCGATACAAAACTATTGGATTTGCAAGAAGTTAAATACTCAAAAAAAATAGTTAGTTGTATTGCAACAACAACAGCAAAAGAAGCAGCCGAAATAATGCGTCATAAAAATGTAGGAGCCATTCTTGTTGTGGAAGAAACGTTTCCCATTGGCATCATCACTGACAAAGATTTAAGAAACAAAATTGTAACCGGTGAATTTCAAATTACCACTCCAGTTTCTGAAATCATGACTTCGCCTGTGATTACTTATCCCACAAAAATGACCGTAACGCAAGCGCAAATAGCGATGATGAAAAGTGATATTAGCCATTTATGCCTTACCATAGATGGAACTTCCAATTCGAAAGCCGTTGGAATGTTATCCAAACATGATGTAATGGTTTCTATTGGTAATAATCCTGCCGTTTTGCTAAGGGAAATAAAAAGAGCTAAGAAGTTTAAAAAAATAAAACAAATTCGAGCTAGTATTATACATTTATTGCAAGGGTATTTGGATCAAAATATACCGATGACATTGATTACAAAAATTATTTCTGAATTGAATGATGCTTGTACCAAACAAGTTATTGCAATTGTATTGAAAAAAACAGAAACTTCTCCTCCTGTAAAATTTTCGTGGTTGGCATTAGGAAGTCAAGGAAGAAGCGAACAACTCTTATTAACCGATCAAGATAATGCTTTAATTTATGAAGATGTCCCAGAAGAATTAGAAGCAGAAACTAAAAAATATTTTTTAGAACTATCAGCCCGCATCAACAAGGGACTTTTTGAAATTGGTTATGATTATTGTCCTGCCGAAATGATGGCTTCTAACCCAAATTGGTGTATGAGTCTTAGTGATTATAAAACCAAAATTCATCATTGGATAACCAATACTGGAAAAAATGAAGTGCTATTGTCGTTTATTTTTTTCGATTACAGCTTATCCTTTGGAGATACAGAACTAGTTAATAATTTGTCGGATTTTATCTTTGAAGATGTCAAAGCCAATCCTACCTTTTATATACATTTGGTAAGTGGTGCGCTACAAAGTCAATCTCCTACAGGTTTTTTTAGAGAATTTTTATTAGAGCAAGACGGAGCTCACAAAGATTTTTTCAATATAAAAAACAGAGCGTTAATGCCACTTGCCGATGCAGCAAGAGTTTTAATCCTATCTCATTCGGTCAAATCTATTAGCAATACTGCAGAACGGTTTGAAAAATTGGCCGAATTAGAACCCAATAATAGCGAGTTATATACCGCTTGTGCTTACTCGTATAAAGCATTACTCAAATTTAGAACCAAGCAAGGCCTTTTGCATAATGATTCAGGCCAATATATAGCCTTAAATACATTATCGAAAGCAGAAAAAATAAAGTTAAAAAGTACTTTTAAAACCATCAAGGAATTGCAAGAAATCATTCGAGTTCGATTTAATCCTTCAAACATATTATAATGGGATTCTTCACTAAAATTAAAAACTTTATAGTAGAACTTTGGGGCGTTTCTGACACATCATTAAATGAGCAAATTCTAAAAGATATCGACTCGACACGATTTGTTGTTTTGGATACAGAAACGACTGGTTTCGATTATGAAAATGACAGAATATTGTGTATTGGCGCAATTGTTTTGCAAAATTACAGGATTCCAATTCAGGAAAGTTTAGAAATATACATTCAGCAAGAACATTATAATAAAGCCACAGCACAAATTCACGGGATTTTGAGAGCATCAGTACTTGATCGCCCCAACGAATTAGAGGCTCTACAACAGTTATTGGATTTTGTTGCCGACTCCATAATCGTGGCTCATCATACTAGTTTTGACATCACAATGATAAACAAAGCTTTAGAAAGAAATGGTTTGCCAAGATTAAAAAACAAAACCTTTGACACTGCAATTCTTTATAAAAAAACATTATTAAATTCTCCACTCCTAGATCGAAAAGACAGCTATAGTTTAGATGATCTTGCCGATAAATTTGACATTTCAAAAAAGGACAGACATACGGCAATGGGTGATGCCTATATAACTGCAATTGCTTTTTTGAAAATCTTGAATAAATTGAAAGAAAAAAAAGGATTTAACTTCAATAATTATTTAAATATTGATAAAAAATAAATCTACTAAAAATTGAAAAAAACTCTATATTTGGCTTTCATTTTTCAAAAATTCCGTCCAATAATTACAAAATTAGAGATACAAATTTGAAAAATAATTTATTTTCGAAGATGAAAAGTGTTAAAAATACATTTATAAACCAATTGAGTATTAATTTATATTCTCGTAATCCCAATAAAATGGGAGATATTTGAGTATAAAGCAATAATTTACAATTTAATAATTTAGATATGAAAAAAACCAGCAAAAAAATAGGAATTTAAAAAATAAGACTTATTTTTGTGTAATCGATTACATGTGCTTTTAAAAAATAAATAAAAAAACCTAATAAATTAAAATAACCATTATGAGCAACCCAAAAATAGGCAATTATAGATGGAGCATTTGCGCTTTACTTTTTTTTGCGACAACCATCAACTACCTAGACAGACAAGTACTATCTTTAACTTGGAACGATTTTATCGCTCCTGAATTCCACTGGACGAACAATGATTATGGAAATATTACAGCATTGTTCTCTATTTTCTATGCAGTTTCTTTATTGTTTGCTGGAAAATTAGTCGATTTATTAGACACCAAAAAAGGATTTCTTTGGGCTATTGGAGTATGGTCTATTGGTGCCTGTTTGCACGCTTTTGCAGGAATTGCTACCTCAGGATGGATAACCGGAAACTGGTTTGTTGGTTTTGAAGGAGCAAAAGAAGCTATTAAAACTGTAAATGATACTGGTTTGGTAATTAACGTTAGTGTTACCTTGTTTATTTTTGCACGTTTTGTTTTAGCCGTTGGAGAAGCAGGAAACTTCCCTGCAGCAATTAAAACTACAGCAGAATATTTCCCGAAAAAAGATAGAGCTTTTGCTACTAGTATTTTCAATGCAGGAGCAACGGTTGGAGCATTAGCAGCGCCAATTTCTATTCCATTTATCGCCGAAGCCTTCGGATGGGAAATGTCATTTATTATTATTGGAGCTTTAGGTTTTGTTTGGATGGGATTTTGGACGTTTATGTATGACAAACCAGAAAATCATACAAAAGTTAGTGCTGCTGAATTAGAATATATCCAACAAGATGATGTTGCTGATAGTAAATTAGTAGG
>ENA-UPSM01005005-UPSM01005005.1-activated-sludge-metagenome-genome-assembly--contig:-NODE-5005-length-13480-cov-5.006480_pt1 | contig 13480 bp, 18 predicted proteins | sample MGYA00238181_ERZ773283 | MGnify/ENA primary metagenome ERZ773283 (study PRJEB29023, sample SAMN05720199) | activated sludge metagenome | isolation source: Anaerobic digester | place: Japan... | reverse complement strand
GAATGAAGGGTGGTTCTGTATGGACTTCTACCTGATTGATGAATTCACTGGAACGCTGCTCCACCTCCCGGTCAATCCCGAGGAGGTTACCATAAACCGAGAAAAACTGTATGAAACGGTGGAGCTTCTCAACCTTGGGGAAGTGGATTTTCCGAAAGGGGAAAAGTTGAAAGAAATCAGCTTTTCCTCTTTTTTCCCTCGGGATTATGACTCCTACTGCCAATATCCCGACCTCCCTGACCCACAGGAGGCCATGAATAACCTCACATTCTGGACCCAGTCCAGGCGGCCTGTGCGGCTTATTATCACAGAAACAATTATAAACACCTTGGTTCTGGTTGCGGTACATATCAGCCAGTTCAAAGGCGGTGAACCAGGGGATGTTTATTATGATTTTATTGCCCGTACATATCGCCGGGTAGGGGTCCGCACTGTTCCGATGGTTCCGGCGGGGTTGCTGGGGGCTGAAAGCCGTCCGGACATGGAAATGGTCAGCGAGGAGTCAAGGGGTCTGCGTCCGGATGTGAGAGAAGAATCTGTCATAACCTATACGGTGATGGCCGGCGACAGCCTGTGGGAAATAGCTGCCAGGCTACTCGGAAACCCTACCCGATGGCAGGATATTTACGAGCTGAATCGTGATATTATTGGCGGGAACCCCTCCCTTATCTTGCCCGGTATGGTATTAACTTTGCCAGCAGCATAAAAGGGGGTGCTCTGATTTGTGATTTCAGATTTCCGAGATGAATATTTTAGGTATGACGTCCGCCTGGCCGGGCGTTTTTATTTGGGAGATTTGGTACAGGAGATCACCCAGGAGGAATCACTGGATGAGCTTGCATTAAGGACAAATATCAGGATTGTGGTTACTGGGGATGATTTTCCAACTATAGCTCCAGGGCAGACAATTGACATCATAGACACGCTTCAGAATGACATAGTCAGGTTTGATGGTATTATCCATGAAATAGATAGCGAGAACCGGGGACTAAAAGACCTTGATATCAAAGCCTATTGTCGGGCAAGGTATCTCGAGTCTGAGGACGAGTTTAACCTAGCGGCGGATATGACGGCCTCTAGTAGATTTCAGCTTTACGCATCGACCTGGGGTATCCCCTTGGGCCGCGTGGCGAACACAGGCCAACCTCTGGACAAAGCTATCTACCGGCCCCGGAGCCTGGCTTCTATGATTGATGCGGATATAAAGGAAACTGCGAAAAAAAGCGGACGAATGTTCAAAGTACGCTCCAGTGGTCGAGTACTGGATATGGTTGAACTGGGTTCTAATTCAAACGTCCCAACGCTTGTTCCCGAAGTAAACCTCGAAAGGGTGGTACAGAGGCGGACCCTCCTAGACAAGGATACCCAGGTGAAATATGTAGGGAACAAGCGGGGTGGAACCAGGGAGCCTGTCTATGGCAGCGCAACTGGGGAAGTGGACGAATATGGCACCCGTTACCGAATCCAGATTGATAGCAGAATTAACACCCAGGCCCAGGCGGATGTAGCCAGCCGAAGACAGATTGTTCCGATAGAGGAGATCATAACGGCGAGTGTTTGGGAGGAGCTGATGGACCTACGGGCGGGTGATAAGGTTAGGTTAGGCATGACAGATGTAACCGGGCAGTATGTTGTGGGCTATGATGAACTCATAGTCATCAATCTAATGCGGACACTCGGTAACCAGTCCCACCCAGGGAAATGTGTCCTGGAGCTGGGTTATCCGGATTACGTGCTGAGGAGGTATTACCTTGGAGAATCCGTCACTTCGCCTGGCTCGGTCACTTGATGCGCTAATGGGTAGGCGGGCTGCGAGAGCTGTCCAGGGGCTTGGTTGTGAACTCGGCACGATAACGAAAGTGTTCAAGTCCAACCAGCACACGGTTGACCGGGTCTGGGTCAAGCTGGACAATTTCAAACATGAGATTAAAGACCCGTTGATAGCTGACTGGGAGGTAAAAATAGAGATCCCCATTCCATCCAGGGTGATAAAGTTGGCATCCCCAGTCGAACCTGACGGAATGGACAATGCGGAGACTGAATACTCCGATTTAACCCGGTTCGATTTCCATGTTCAGGAGGCCGACTGCTTGCCCGATACCACCATAAAGGTTCACATCAATTACAAGGACGGCATCAAGGTTGGCGACCGGGTACTGGTAGCGCCAGTCTGTGGCGGGCAGGACCATGTTATCCTGTGCCGTCTGAAAGAGTCTACAGGCCCTGGCTGAGGCGGGGCAACCGGTCAGCCAGTTGGCTGATTGAGCGGAGGTTTGAATAATGCCAAGTCTATTTCCAACAATTGGAGTCCCGGCCACCCCCAGTGCCAGGTTGAACCGGAAGGTGAAGTTTGGCCGATCCTGGATATTTGACTTTGACGAAGGGGAGTTCCGGCTGACGGCTGCTAGGAGAATAGAGGAAGCGGACGAAACCCAGGCGTACTACGAGTGGTGCCAAAAGGCGCTTCTGACCATGCGGTATAGGTATGTAATCTATTCTCCTGACTACGGTAGTGAGCTTCACAAGCTTTTCCGGATGGCGCTGAGTAGGGCCGCTATTGAAAGTGAGATTGCCAGGATGGTTACTGAAACTTTGATGGTGGACCCTCGAACCGGGCAGGTGGGAGGCTTCTCGTTCATGTGGTTGGATGATGGGGTAGCCTTTGATTGCTATGTTTTGACGGCAAAGGGTTCCCAGCTCGAACTATCCGGCAGGATGGACATGGCCATGTAAAGGGGGTGGGATTTTGGTGATAACGATAACGGATCTATTCAAAGAGCAACAATACCACGAAATCTTACAGCGGACGCTTGACCGCATACCGGATTACATCGACAAATCGGAAGGGTCGTATATCTGGGATGCCGTGGCTCCGGTGTCTTACGAACATGCAAAACAAGCGTCCTTTCTCATGTTTGTTATCATGCAAGCATTTGCCCTCCATGCGTATGGCGAATGGCTGGACCATATGGCTGGGGACTTCGGGATTTCCAGGGCGCCAGCTGTTCCAGCAACAGTAGAGCTATTATTCACAGGGAACCCAGGCGGGGAGATTCCTGCCGGGACAAAGGTCGCGGTACAGAGTACAAGTATTATGTTTGAGACCGACGAGCGGGCGGTCATCGGCATCGATGGTACAGCATTAGTCTCGGCCACCTGCCTAAATCCTGGTGAGGAAGGCAATGTTCCCAACGATGTCGTTAACCTGCTGGTGGATTTTGTGCCTGTGGTTTCTTCCGTTACCAACCCAGCACCTTCTACAGGTGGGGTGGATGCGGAGGATGATGAGACCCTCCGGAACCGGATCCTTTTCTTCAAGCGTAATCCAGAACGCGGCGGGACGGAGACGGATTACCAGAGGTGGGCACTTTCTGTAGGCGGGGTTCAGGCAGCCCACTGCGTAGCCCTTGCCAGAGGTATTGGTTCAGTGGATGTGATTATCGGGGCTCCGCCAAACCAAATAGCAGAGCTGGTGCCTAGGGTTCAGGCCGTGGTAGATGTGAAGAAACCCCTGGGGGTTCATGCTACGGTCAAAGGCGCGGAAATCCTGCCGGTTGATTTCCGAATTACTGTTTCTGGCATCGACGTGCTCACGGCAGAGGATGTGGCTATGGCCTACCTTACCACTGTGGGGATTGGTGGGACTATTCTGTTTTCCAAACTGATTGCGGCTATCATAAATGCTGGGGCTGCTGATGCCTTCCTTACTGAACCTGTCGGGACGCAGCTGGTTCTAGCGCCGGATACTGTGCTAGATCCACATGTCTATATAACGGTGGTGGATTAGTTATGGCGATTGATCTTTTCAAGTACTTGCCTCTTTACTACCGTGAAAGCCGCATTATGAAGGCGCTCATGGATGCCTTGGGGGAGGAGGTCCCGGACGCTATTGGCTACCTGTGGAAGGCGTTTTTCGCCAACACTTGCCCGGACGAAGGTTTCTGGCTATGGCTGCGTGAGTATGATGCCAGGACCCGCGATGAAGTCTATGCCAAGATGCGCGGCGGCGGAGCTTTAAACCTGGAGATGCTCCAAGCTTTGGACATTGAAGCCGTGGAGACATATAAGCTGTGCCCGGAGGAGGGTATTGTCCTATCTGGCAACGATGCTTATTTTGCGGACGGGATTTATATAGGCCCGCTCATCTCAGATATCTACGTTGATCCGGATGAAGTCCAAGTGGCCCAGCAGCTTATCACTTTGGCAGGAATGGCTGGGTTTCGATACTGGTTGGCAGTAAAAAGCAAGAGCCTGGTGCCGAAGGCTCCCGAGCAATCTTATTCGTCAATCGCATTATACCCCAGCTATATCTTCCCTTCGCCTGATAATTATTTGTCCGGCCAGATGGTTTTAACTTGTTCTAGGGTAACGACCAGCATAGAAAACAAATCGCTCGCAAAGATAACGCATTGGTTCTCCCCGGTAGCGTTTTTTGACGAAAATAGGTACTGGACGGATGATTCCAATCCTGGAGCAGTGAGCAAGGTAACTACAAGCGAATAATCATATGATCATTACAAGTTGGGGGTGATATATTGAACGCTCAGACTACTGATACCCTTGGTAAGCATGTAAGGCAAGCCTATGAGTTTTTTATTAAAAATGATGTATGGATAGCGGTTGGCCGGTCAACCCCTTGGCCGGATGAGGAAAACCCTCCCGCTCCGGCATTTACAAGCGCTGCGCTGGATGAAATCATGGGTCTGGTCAAGCCGGACCCGCTAAAAATGGCGGTACCCGACCCTGAAGGCGAGATCGAGATGTACGCGCAGAGGTTCCGGGGGCTTCCTTTGCCTACCAGCCTGGAAGACGCCCTGGACGCAGGAGCTCGCTGGGTCTACGTTGCTGGCTGGCTGATGTACGACCAATTCCCGGTAGTTACCTTCCGGCAGGAGGGTGTATTTTCTGGAGTTGTGCTTAACGAGGGAGTGCCTCCTGGGGCAACTGTCCTGCTTCCGGAACAGGTCCAAAGCTACGGCATACTGGAAGCTATCACCAATCGGGAAAAGATTGAGCGGCGGGACAGTCAAAAGAATTTCGTGGAATTTGTCATCGAATTTTAGGGAGGAGGGAAATATAAATGGCGGCTTACTATAATCGCTTTGATCCGTCGAAGAGATGGTTTGAGCTTTTGCCTATTCCTGGCCGTCGTCTTCAGTCTGCGGAAGTTGCTGAATTACAGTCAATGTCTATTTATCGAGACCGTCGTATTGGGGATGTTTTGTTTGGGACTGGGCATATTATTGATGGTTGCCAGATCAGCGTTGACGATGCTAAAACCCAGGCTGACATAACTAAAGGTAGTATCTATTATGACGGTATGATCTATGATATAGCGGGCACTAGCGTCGTTATCACGGGAATGGGTCAGGAGGTAATTGGGCTCAAAGTTACCTATGAAATTATTACCCATGAAGACGATCCGACATTAAAAGACCCGGCCATTGGTTATCAAAATTACGGAATGCCTGGGATGGACCGGCGTGTTGCTAATCTGAATTGGGTAGTTAACGATCCTGCGGCTTTTCCTGTGTTTCGGCTCCAGGACGGGGTTGTTGTTTTGGCAGCGGTTCCACCGGAGTTAGAGGGGATTACGCCAATCCTAGCGCGTCGGACGTACGACACTTCGGGGAGTTTTCTTGTTTTTGGTATGGACGGGTTTATCGAAGCGTTAGATGATGATTATGTAACCCTGGTTATTGAAGCAGGGAAGGCGTATGTATTGGGACGGGAGATTGATAAACTGATTCCGACAAAAATCCCGGTGGCTAAAGCAAAAGCTACTCGCCAAGTGGTAAATGAAACCAAAACTTACCAAGCCGGGATTAATGAATATTCATTGAATTCGACGCCTGTTAAGCAAATCAATATTTTGACCGCTATTGTGGAAAAGACTGAGGATATTACCAGAGGTAACCTTCCTGGAACGACGGATCTATTGCCGAAAACTCCGGTAGTTGCTATTGTTTCTATTTCGCAAGGTGTAACTACTTATCAACAGGGGGTTGATTATCAGCAAACGGGCGACAGCGTAGACTGGTCCTTGGATGGTACGGAACCAGATGGAGGTTCGACTTACCGCGTTACTTACCGGTACATTAAGACAATGATTTCTGGAACGGACTATGCTTTGAACGGGAATAACGTAGAGTTTCTAGCAGGGGATCTTCCGGTCGATGGGTCCACCTTCCAAATAACCTATGATTTTTACCTTGGCAGGCGGGACTTGTATTATCTTGAGCCTGGCGGCGATTTTGAAGTTATTAGCGGGCAGCCTGATATGTATCCATATGCCCCTGGGGAGCCCCCAAATGTCTTGGCATTAGGTGAAATTTATTTTCCTCCTGATGCGGAAGCGGCGGATATTGTGGTAACTAATTACAGACCGCAACGGCTTACAATGCTGGAGTTACGAGCCATGTTGGAGAGGTTAGAACGGGCAGAATACAACATGGCGATTACTGAACTTGACACCATTGCCCAGACAAGCGATCCAGATGTAGCCAGGGTTGGTACAATGACGGATAATTTCACAAACTTTGAGAAATGCGATATTTACCACCCCCTCTGGGATGTGTCGATTGACCCTGATAATAAAACTTTGGTCCTGCCTCCGAATTATGAGGAACATGACTTAGTGGCGGATGTGGTAAATACAACAGCTGTTTTAAAAGGACGGCTTTATATGCTGCCGTACACTGAAGAGGTTATCCTTGAGCAGAATCTTGCTACCGAGTGTATGAATGTGAACCCCTATGCAGTTTGGGGTAATGTTGGGATAATCTTCCTTGACCCATCCGAGGACGTTTGGATGGAGGTTACCCATATCCATAAAACTATTACAACTTGGTGGGTTTCCCCCGTCAATAGGCGAACTTCCCATACCACTACGGCGCTTTTAATGGATGAACAGGTTGAAACCATGCGGCAGATTCCAATAACAATTAAAGGTGAGAACTTCCTCCCGGATTCCGATAATATCCAAGTTACGTTTGACGGAGTGCCGGTAGAATTGACGCCGGTAGCTCCTACTGCGGCTGGTACAAATGCGGGTACGGTGAGAGCGGATGTTGATGGAAAGTTTACCGCGACCTTTGTAATTCCGCCGGATATCCGCAGCGGAACTCGTGAAGTCCGGGCGTTTAACTATGTTTAGGGGAGGTCCGCTAAAATGACTATCCAAAATGAGGCTGTTGCTAGTTTTACAGGGATTGGGCGGCGTCAGGTGATTGAAGAAACAACCTGGTGGCGAATCCCCTGGCCAACAAACGTTGACCCGTTGGCACAAACGTTTACTTTGACCGAAGACCGCTTTATCACGGCTGTCGGTCTTTATTTTGGTAGGAAAAGTTCTACCAAGACTGTTACTATCCAAATCAGAAATGTCGTAAACGGGTATCCTGGGGCTACGGTGATGGTGTCAAAAACGCTGTTACCGGCAGAGGTTAATGTGTCCGAGGATGGCTCCGCAGAGACTAAGGTGACTTTTGATGAACCTGTACTTTTGTTTGCTGATACGGAATACGCTATCGTGGCTGTGACGGATTCCGACCAATACTGCTTGTATGTTGCGAGGATGGCAGAAAATGACTTGATTAGCGGAACTAAGGTAACTAGACAACCATACACTATCGGCGTATTATTTTCATCATCGAACGCCACAGCCTGGACGGCCCACCAGGAAATGGACATGAAGTTCAAGCTCTATGGGGCCGTATTTGAAAACGAAGCCATCCTTCAGTTTGATTCAGTTACTACAAATGAAGTAGGCCAATTAATTGTCGCAGCAGGGCAGTTGGTTCCGCGCGGCTGTAATCTCCTGTGGCAATGGTCCCCGGATGGAGCACTATGGTTTCCACTAGCTAATGGGGATGCAACTCTCTTGCGCTCTCTTCAAACCTCGGTTTATGTAAGAGCAATTTTACGTAAGGGCTTTAAGACTTCCCCGGTTATACAGGCTAAAACTGCGATTCTGGTCGGTCTGAGTTACAAAGATTCCGGGGTGTATGTAAGTAAGCAGGTTACTGCGCCGGAGTTTAACGATATCCTAGTTTATCTTGATATGTATGTCCCCTCCGGAACCTCCCAGGTATTACAGTACTCTGTGGATGACGGTGATAATTGGAATACCTTCAATGCCCCGACTTCGAAACGGGTAGACGCGAACTTTTACCAATATCGCTATACCGCGACGCTGGGGAGCCCCGCAACAACAATTCGCCTACGTATTAACAGCTCATCAACATCGGCGCTGATTACTCCGAAGTCAAAACGCCTCATGCTGATAGTGTCGTAAAGGGGGGATGAATGGACATGGCTGAACAAATTGTTCTCTCCGGTCCGGGAAAAGATTCCCTTTACACTGGAGCGCAAAAAATTAACCAGGCTATCTTGGAGCTGGGGACCAAAATCATAAACATGGGCGGAGTTCCCATTATCCAGGCCGGGCCTCTAGCGGAACGGCCTGAAGCCGCCGATAGCGGCATGGTTTATATTTCCACCGATGACGGGACGATTTTTCACGATACTGGTGAATGGTCACAGATTGGTGGTGGGAAATCAGAATGGGATGTGATTGAGGGTAAGCCCGACGCTTTCCCTCCCGATGAACACGCGGACTCCCATGCTGCGGAAGGCTCCGACCCAATTACTCCGGCTTCTATAGGGGCGCTCAGTGCGCAGGATTTCACCTGGGACAATCTTGGGGGCAGGCCTGAATCCTTCACTCCGTCTACTCACAAGTCTAGTCACTCCACTGGCGGGGCTGACGCCTTGTCCCCGGCCGACATTGGGGCAGCCACCGCCGAGGATGTTGCTGGCAAAGCGGATAAGGCCGGAGACACATTTACCGGGGAGGTGCTATTTGAGCAAGGTCTCCAGATCGGGGACCAGGGCATCAAGTTGGTAAAGAGCGCGGAAGGGGTTGTCGACCTTCAGATCGAGTCTGGGCCAAAAACTCTGAATGTAAACGGTAATCCTGTTATCCACCGGGGGAATTTCCCGGTGGTTCCTTATGCAGCGGATGAAACCCAGGTCACCACCACTTCAACATCTTACTCTTCAACTACCGAACTGCCTAAAACCGTCAGGATGGTCAAATCCACCTCCTATGGATACAACATCAAGAAAATCAACATCATCGCTGAATTATGGATATCCAATGCGAATGGCACGGCTAGTTTGCAGGTCAAAATCGACGGGGCGGAAAAGCTGGTGTTGACAACCCAATCCACTTCTCAAGGTAACCTTGTCCAGGGGACCATTGATGTCGGGGACTGGCCTAACAACTCCTCCCACTTGGTGGAGGTCAATATCCGGAGCAGTAGTAAGTCCTATACGGTGACCCAAAGACTGCTAGAGATTTATGTGGGGGTGGTGTAGTAGGATGGCTCTGTTAATTAGACGAAAGGTTGTGCGGACGAGTAATATCCGGGACGTTGAATGCCTTACTTGTCAAACTTGTAATAGTTGTTTTAATTGCGATAGCTGTATGGGCTGTTATACTTGTCAATATTGCTATAGTTGTCGGGTATGCGCTGCTTGTTTTTTTTGTATATCATGTGCTAATTGTAATAATTGCCAAAACTGTGTTTCTGCTCAATCTTAGTAATGGAGGGTCGTGAATGCCGTTATTTATAAGAGGGGAAAATTGTAGGACATGTATAACCTGTCAAGTATGCGTTACATGTGATAGTTGTGCGGCTTGTGCCCATTGCGATAGTTGCAGGAGTTGTGTTTCTGTTCAAAGACCATGTTATCTATGTTTTAGTTGTCAAAATTGCGATTATTGTCAAGTATGTGCAACATTTTGTCAATCTACTTATGCTTAAACAAGGAGGGGCTTTTATGGATAGATTACACCATGTTACCTGGTTCAATACGTCGCGATGTAATTTGGATTGCGAATATTGTTTCACAAAGTTTGATGAAAAATACATTCAAGAGTCATCTAATTATGAGGTCGGAAAGGCCGTAATTGATTTTCTGCTGATAAACTCCACCGCCACCACAGTGGGGCTTTCTTTCTTCGGCGGGGAACCCTTGCTTGAGAAGGGGCTTATGAAGGATGTTATTGGCTACGCTAAGAAACGGGGCAAGATAGCCCGTAAGAACTTTACTTTTGGCCTTACTACTAACGCTACTCTGCTCGACGAAGAATTGGTGCGGTGGCTCAAAGAAAACCAGGTCAACATGATTTTGTCTTTAGATGGGTTGCCCCATCCGGAGAACAAAAGAGTTTTCCCATCAGGGGAACCCAGCGGGCCGTTGGTATTAGAAAAAGCGCAGCTTGTCCTGGAGAATGGTATACAACCGATCATAAGGTGGACGATCTCCCCTCCCATCCTCAAATACCTGTATTCTGACTTCAAGCAACTGCTTAAAATGGGGTTCGTTATCTTTGCTATTGATCCCGTCTACGAAGTGGAATGGACCCCTGACGATATAGCCCTATATGAACAGGAGCTACTCAAGATAAGTAAGCTCTATCTGAACCGGTTACGTGAAGGGAAAAACACTGTGGTCAAACCCCTGGATGATGCCTTACGTATCTTTTCCATGGAGGAAAGGCAGTCCACAAGATGTGGGCTGGCCACAGCTGGGGTTGGAATTGATCCGAGGGGGAATATCTACGCTTGCCACCGGTTTATTGCCAGGGGTGGTCCTATCCTCGGGAACGTATTTACTGGGTGGGATGATGAAGCTTTGAAAAAAGCTCAGGAGTGGGATCTTAGCAAGGTCCGTTCCGAAAATGGAAGTTGCCATGATTGCCCCGTCAAGTTGCGGTGCCCCGGCGGTGGTTGTTTATGTGCGAATTTAGACGTATGTAATGATATTTACATCAACCCGGCTATATTCTGCGAACTCCAAAGGATTAACCAACGAGTAGCAAATGATATCGCCTTCATACTTTATGCGGAAAAGAATGAACTGTTTAAACGGAAGCTGGAGCGGCCGGATTTGCCGACGTAGAAGGGGATGTTACAGGTCTTTGTGCGGTAGAAAGGAGGGGCTTCTGTGCTTAGTAATACCTGAATGGTCAGCAATCAGTCCACTTGTGGGCATTTTGATGGATTGCTCAGCCATCCGTCTACGTGCGGGTCTTATATGGAACATGAGTACTTTTGGATAAGCTTCGTGGTGTATGTAGTCATTTTTGTAGTAGTAGTGGGGGCTATAGAATTATGGCGGAGAAAGAGGAAGTAAGGAAGCGCAGGCCCCAGCGGGTTACGGAAGGGCCTCTCCGTGGCCCGCAATTCAAGTTCATCATGCGGTGGGTAAAGTATCACTGGAACGTAGGTCCTTTTTGGACAAAAATTGGTAGGGGGTGGGAGTAAGTTGGAAGTGGAGAAGGAAATAATGGAGCTAAAGGAGGATATAGCCAGGTTGGATGTGGAGGTTGGTAATCTGAATGGTTGGCAAAAGGCCCAGAACGGGGCTTTGCTGAGGGTCGACCAGAAGGTTGATAATCTCCAAAAATGGATCTTGGGGGTATTGGCTGGGGTGGTGGCCAGTATTTTCATTAACCTTCTAAAACCGTAGGGGAGGGATTGGTGGATGCACCCATTCTCTAAGTGGATAGTCGCTTTAATAATCTGCCTGAACCTCGGCTTTACTGTTGCAATCTTGTATATCTTTATGAGAATAGGAAGTGAGCCTACAGCCCTAATAGCCGCCTGGTTTGCCTTCACAACAGGGGAGCTGTGGATGTTGGCGGGAATTAAGAAGGAGAAGTTGAGGGGGGAACGCCGTATTGAAGATCAACGAGACAAATATCCAGTTTAAGTCAACCCTATCCAACAGAAAGGCCACCAGAAGGATTGTAATCCACCACGCGGCCAGCTCTTTTACCACTACCTGGCAGGATATTCAGAGATGGCACTTGGAGCGGGGATGGGCTGGTATTGGATACCACTATGTTATCCATGCTGACGGTAGTATATATCGTGGCAGGCCCGAGGACAAGGCGGGCGCCCATGCGTATCAGGATGCGAAACATGAGGCCAATAGTGATGGAATCGGCATCTGTCTTGTTGGGGATTTCATGCTGACGCAGCCCGCCACCCCTCAGTTGGATTCGTTGGTGGAGCTTGTTCGGGACATCTGGACAAGGTATCCAGACATCCCGGTGATCGGTCACAGCGACGTAATGGCAACATCCTGCCCTGGGGTGAAGTTCCCATGGGCAGAGTTAAGATTAAGATTGGAGGCTGGTAAAAAAGTGGCTGAACAATGGAAGCTAGATATAATCCAGAGGGCGAAGAAGGCGGGTTTAATCACCGAGGACCACGACCCGGACGAGCCTGCAACAAAGTGGTTTGTCCTGGCGGTGTTCCTTAACCATATGGGTAAGAAATAATGTTAAGGAGATGAAACTGTGGAAGGACCGTTCTTAAACCTTATGTATGATGTGATTTATATCCTGGCGGCCCTCGTCGCTGCTGCTATCATAGCTTATCTGAAAAAGAAACTTGGAACCGAGAAACTTCAGCAAATCGAAACAGAACTCCTAGCAAAGCAAGAATTGGCCTTTCTCTCCGTTCGCTTTGTGGAGCAGGTCTATAAAGACTTGCACGGAGAGGAGAAATACAACAAAGCTGCCGAATGGCTTGCGGCTAGGATCCAAGAGCGTGGGTTAAAGATAACGCCTGATGAAGTAAAAGGGCTTATTGAGGCCGCGCTGAGAACTCTGAAAGACGAGTTCGGGGAGGCGTGGGCCAAACAGGTAAAATAGCAAAAAGTTATGTGCTCGCGCCAGGTTTCCCTCTCCTTTCCCTGGCGCAGCTCCTTAACCCCGGCGGTTTTTTGCCGGGGTTTTTTTATTTTTTATGAAGAATTAGCCAGCGAATTATATCCGTATACCGAGGAAGATTTACTAAACTTGCCACGATTCCATAGCCTAAACTTAATCAAATGCCAGCAAGGATATGCAAAGTTTATAACAAAACTTCCTAAGCCAATATCATAAATTCCCGGCAAAATAGCCGGGAAATTTTTTTTGAAAAATTTTTTTTTGAAAAATTTTTAGAAAAGCACTTGACTTTTTTCTTCAGGTTATATATAATAATAATAGAAAGAAAGAACAAAAGTAGAACAAAATTCAGGCCCGCCGGGAGCCTATCCCGGCAGAAAGGAAGGAGAAAAAATGAAAAAGGAAATGACAAATATTAACAAGTACAAGGTGTTGATGGATGTAGTATTTGAAGATTCCCTTCAAAAAGGGAACTTCAGTGTAAAAATCATAAGGCACTATTCTAATATAGTGCTAGGTGAATGTGTCGAAGTGAAAATCGAACACGCAGAACCGGAACTATGCATGTACGCGACATATCAACCGGACAAGTTCCCGGAAGATTTTTATAGGGATTTAGATCTTCGGGGCTGGAGCTGGGTTTCAATGGAAATGAAGGAAAGGCTTTAGCCTTTCCCCCCGGCTGGCTCCATAGAGAAGGAGGACAAGTATAGTGAACAAGCTTGAGTA
>ENA-UPSM01005003-UPSM01005003.1-activated-sludge-metagenome-genome-assembly--contig:-NODE-5003-length-13482-cov-12.798019_pt1 | contig 13482 bp, 11 predicted proteins | sample MGYA00238181_ERZ773283 | MGnify/ENA primary metagenome ERZ773283 (study PRJEB29023, sample SAMN05720199) | activated sludge metagenome | isolation source: Anaerobic digester | place: Japan... | reverse complement strand
GTTCGGATTGGAGTCTGCAACTCGACTCCATGAAGTTGGAATCGCTAGTAATCGGCGGTCAGCTATACGCCGGTGAATACGTTCTCGGGTCTTGCACACACTGCCCGTCACGTCAGCAAAGCTGGGGCCACCCGAAGTCTCATTTTGTATGGGCTCACGGTGGAATCAGTGATGAGGATGAAGTCGAAACAAGGTAGCCGTAGGGGAATCTGCGGCTGGATCACCTCCTTTCTATGGAGAAAAACTTCGTTTTTCTTCCAACGGATAGACTTGTAGTATCTTATACTATAAGATTTATCAGAAGGAGAAAATCTGTGCTTATGATCTTTAATGTCTTGTTCCAAGTTTACTTTGTGAAAAGCTTATTGAAAAAATTAAGCACCCTTGCTAAAAGATATAACTCTAAATTTAGCATTGTATTAATACTGTTTTCTCACAAACAGTTGAGTAGGTTAGAGAGCGAGCCTAAACTCTCAAATGAAGCTGTTGTTCTTTTCACCTTATAGATCTTGTAAAATGGAGGAAGCCCCTCGCGTAAGCGAGGGGCTTCCTTTTTGTTTTCTTGGTTTTCTTTCTTTTGTTTTTTTCTTCTTTTTGTCGTATTAAACCCGAGCATTCCGAGTAATCTTTATTATTTTGGCAATTCTCATATAAGTTTTATTAGTTTTTATGTTAAAATAATTGCTAAGGTTAGAGAATAAGGTCGAACACTTTATTTTTATATTTTATAGTATGAAAAAAGATGAAAAAATGCCAAAAACTGAAGTAGTTCTTGGGGTAATAAGAAATTCCGGCAATAAAGTATTGATTGTTAATCGTTTGTGGATGGAAAAAAGTGCTGATGGTTCGGCTACGTTAACATGGGCTTTTCCTGGCGGGGAGATAGATGAAGGTGAGACTCAGGAAGAGGCTTTAATTAGAGAGATTAGAAGCGAGACGGGTTTTAAGGTTAAGGTACTGGAAAAAATATCCGAGAGAATTCATCCTCAGTTTAACGTCAAAATACACTATTTTTCTTGCCAGGTAGTTCCTGGTTCAATGAGACCTATTACTGATGTTCACGAGATAGAATCAACGAAGTGGGTGGATGTTTCTGAATTGAGAAACTATTTTACATCCGATCTTGATCCTAACGTAGCTAAGTTTTTAAAAATATAAAGGTAAGGTTTTCAAATATTGTAAATCCCCGGCACCTTTATGTTTTTCAAATCTTTTTTATTTTTTCTTTGTCTGTTACTATTTATTGGTGAGAGAAAAGGTACTTTTTGACATTGATTATACTTTGATCGATACCCGGAAATTTAAAGAAGGCTTTAAGAAAAAAATCTCTGAGTTTTTAGGAATTTCAATCGAAGATTTACTTCTTGCCGAGCAGGGGTATGTGAAGAAAGATGAAGGTTTCACTGATTTTGTTCCACAAAAATACATTGATTTTATAGCAGATAGTTTTAATTCTGATAAATCCGGGATATCAAAGGTTTTTTTTGATGATGAAAATTTTGCCGATATTGTTTTTCCGGACGTTTATGAATCATTGGAAACTCTTTCTAAGATACTTGATTTGGGGATTTTTTCGGAAGGTTTTAGAGATTTTCAGTTGTTGAAACTTTATAAAACAGGAATTTTTAATTTTTTTAATGAGAACTTAATTTTTATTTTTAGTAGAAAATTAACACCGGAAGCTTTAACTATGATTCCAAAAGGGTGTTTCATTGTTGATGACAATCCCTCGGTCATCTCTGTATTGAAAGAAAAACAAGATGTCAGACCTATCTGGTTGAATAGAAAAACAAAGGAAGAACACGACAATTGCAAAACAATTTTTAGTTTAAATAACTTTGAAAAGGTGTTGGAGAATTATTCTAGTAAATAAACATCATCGCCTTCTCTTACTTTTTCGTTGGTTTTCACTCCTACCTCTTGTCCTTTTTTTGCAGACTCAATATTTTCGTGTTCGTATTGCATCGATGTTATTTCCTGCTCAAAATTGGTGGTTGCGCCCTGAAATCTCACTCTGTCTCCTATTTTTATATCTCCTTCAAGTTTAATAATTCCGACACTGATGTTGTCAAAGAAGTGTGTTATTGTTCCTATCTTTTTTTCTGCCATTTTTAAATATAAACACCTCCTTTAAAGTTAGGACTTGATACTAAAACTATTATATCAGCAAATTGATTCAAAGATGTTTTATCCAGCCTCGCTCATTTCATTCGCTCCGGCATTCGAGACCTATTCTTGAAGCCTTCGAAAATACGTAATTGACGGAAGTAGACTTGACACCTTAAATTCTTCTGGTGGGTCGGGGAGGTCTCGGTCACACGTCTTAACATCTTGTATTGAGCTAACGCTCAATGCGCCACTACGTGTCTAATTTCGCTTTCAGCTCAAACAATCTGTAAAGCTTGCGACCCCGCCTCGCTCACTTCATTCGCTCCGGCATTCGAGACCTATTCTTGAAACCTTTGAAAATACTTAATTAACGAAGGTAGATTTGACACCTTAAATTCTTCTGGTGGGTCGGGGAGGTCTCGAACCTCCGACCCCTTCCTTATCAGAGAAGTGCTCTAACCCCTGAGCTACCGACCCAGAAATTTCTTTAAGGCTTTGAAATGTGAGCAAATTTTAACACGAGCAGATTTTTCAGTCTATCTGATTTTGTTGAAAAGATAGTTAATATAAGACAGTCCTTTCAGAATAAAATCGGAAACTCATCCGCACCATCGTGCTTGTACTTATTTAGAATAGTGATGGTGCAAATTCTATTTAGGCATTTGTGGTCAGAGTTTTTTGATTATAGAATATAACGATGAGAAAACAAAAGAGAAACGTAGTTACTATCGGTGGGGGAACTGGAAGTTTTGTTGTACTTTCAGGTCTGAAAAATTACGAAATAGACTTAAATGCAATTGTTACTATGATGGATTCCGGAGGATCGACTGGCAAGTTGCGCGATCAGTTAGGTGTTCTTCCTCCCGGAGATCTTCGTCAGGCATTAGTAGCCCTTTCTGAGGCGTCGGATATTTGGAGGAAGTTGTTTACTTATAGGTTTGAAGCAGGAGATTTGAAGGGGCACAATTTCGGAAATATTTTTTTGTCGGCGATAGAGAAAATAACTGATTCTAACCAGGAGGCGATAGATAGAGCTGCGGATATTCTCCAGACTAGTGGAAGAGTAATTCCTATCACTTTTGATAAATGCACTTTATGTGCGGAATACGAAGATGGGTCTGTTATAGAAGGTGAATCTAATATAGACGAAAATGAAAAAGCAGGTATTAGAATAAGGAATATTTTTTTAAAGCCCCCGGCAAATATAAACTTAGAGGCTAAAAGAGCTTTAGAAAGGGCAAATGTTTTGATTTTTGGTCCGGGAGATTTGTATACCAGTATACTTCCGAATTTACTGGTTTCAGGTGTGCGGGAAACTCTCCGATATGTAAAAGCAAAAAAAGTCTTTGTTGTTAATCTTATGACGAAAGTTGGTCAGACAGAAGGTTTCAAAGTTAGTGATTTTATAAATGAAATTGAAAAGTATTTGGGAGAAGGCTCTTTAAGTTATGTGGTAGTAAATTCAAAAAAACCATCTGATGATTTAATAAATAGATATAAAGAGGTTGATAAAGTGCTTCCTGTTGAAGATGATGTGGGGGGAACTTATAGAAGAGCAAAAATTATCAGGGCTAATATATTAAGTGATTATGCATATGATAAATCTTCTTCCGATGATTTAAAGAGAAGTTTAATTAGGCATGATCCTGACAAGCTGGCTAAAGTTTTGTATAGAATTATAAAATGATTTAAGATTATTTTCTTCTCCAAGCTGTTGATTTGTTTGATTATTTTTCCTCTTGACTTTTGCTTGTTTTTTATAGTACTATTTTCGACACGGAATGGAAATGCTATCTTACCTCAAGAGGAAGCTCTAGATTTCAATATAAAAAAGTTTAATAGAAGTTAAAAGACGTTTAGTGCGTTTGTTTTTGCGACGGAAAAAGTTTAAAAATATTTGAAAATTAAATAAGTTGCGGTGCGGGCCGTTAGCTCAGTTGGCTAGAGTACCACATTTGCAATGTGGGGGTCAGCGGTTCGAATCCGCTACGGTCCACCATCGGAATTGAAAATAAAGTAAATGCGGATGAGAATGCCGCAGGCGCGACGGCGCCGAGGCGGGGTCGAGCGGATCGCCAGCAGGCGAGAACGGGTGACCGAATCCGCTACGGTCCACCATTGAAATTAAAAATAAAGTAAATTGCGGGTGAGAATGCCACAAGCGTGGCATTATGAAGGAAGAAGAAAGAGAATTTGTTTTTAATAAAACTAGAAGAAGCTTAGTTAGCAAGAAAACAATTTATTTGCTAAAGTATCTGCTCGGTTAAATTTAAAAAATTTGCCGGTCAGATTTTTAAGCAAATGCTTAAAAAAGTTCTTTGAAAACTGAACAGAAAGTCTTTCTTCTATCATTTTAAAATGATAGAAACAATTAGTTCAATTTCTCTTAGATAGATTTAAGTTATTAATGCATGTGGTGGATGCCTTGGGTATTCGTGCCGATGAAGGAAGTGCAAAACTGCTTTAAGCCTCGAGGAGCTGTTAAGAAGCGTTATTACTCGGGGATTTCCGAATGGGGAAACCTGGCCACGTTTAAACGTAGGTCACTCACAATTGAAAATTTACCTTTTGGTAAATCATAGATTGTGAAGAGGGAACTCGGCGAACTGAAACAACTTAGTAGCCGGAGGAAAAGAAACAATCTTGTTATTTTCTTAGTAGCGGCGAGCGAAAAGAAATCAGCCCAAACTCAAGTTGTTTTTGGATTGAGCGGTTTGATTTATCAAATTGTCTTAATCTAGAAACAATATCAATTGAGGGTATGGAAAATCCATATCTGCTTTTAGCAGATGAGAGTTATAAATTGTTCTTGTATAAGAAGTTGCCTGGAAAGGCACGCCATAGAGAGCAATAGCCTCGTATTTTAAACAAGAACAACTCTTTGGGTTTATCCTGAGTAGCACGGGGCACGTGTAATCCTGTGCGAATATAGCAGGACCACCTGCGAAGGCTAAATACATGAATACACCGATAGCGCATAGTACCGTGAGGGAAAGGTGAAAAGAACCCCTGTTAGGGGAGTGAAATAGATCCTGAAACCGCATGCAGACAAGCTTGTAAAGCCCTACTTGTAGGGTGATACAGTGCTTATTGAAGAATGATCCAGCGAGTTAATACTGTAAGCAAGCTTAACCTGTGATAGCAGGGGAGGCGAAGGGAAACCGAGTTTTAATAGAGCGATTAGTTTATAGTATTAGACCCGAAGCCAAGTGAGCTAACCATGACCAGGGTGAAGCCCGTCGAGAGACGGATGGAGGCCCGAACCGGGGTGCGAGGAAAAGCACTCGGATGAGTTGTGGTTAGTGGTGAAACGCCTAACAAACTTGGCGATAGCTGGTTCTCCCCGAAACATATATAGGTATGACCTTTGCATTTAAAGATCGGCGAGGTAGAGATACTGAAAGGGGATGGGGGGCGTAAGCCTACCCACCTCTACCAAACTCCGAATGCGTCGATTGTGTGCAAGGAGTCAGTGATGCGGGGCAATCTCGTGTCACAAAAGGGTAACAACCCAGACCATCGGCTAAGGTCCCTAATTTTTTGCTAAGTGGGCAAGGAAGTGAAATCGTTAAGACAGCTAGGAGGTTGGCTCAGAAGCAGCCATCCTTTAAAGAAAGCGTAACAGCTCACTAGTTAAACGATTTTGCACCGACGATTTAACGGGGCTTAAGCAAAAAACCGAAGCCGTGGCTTCGTCGCAAGATGAAGGGTAGGGGAGCTTTGATACAGCTGTGAAGTCTCGTCGTGAGGCGAGGTGGAGCGGTATCAAGTGAGTATGCTGGAATGAGTAACGAGATCCATGTGAAAACCATGGACGCCGAATATCTAAGGTTTCCTCCGCCATGCCAGTCAGCGGAGGGTTAGTCGATCCTAAGGTGAGGCTGAAAAGCGTAACCGATGGATAGCAGGTTAATATTCCTGCACTGCTATAAATTCGTTTTTACCGATGGGGTGACGAAGTATGACAGATCGGGCCCGATAAGGATTCGGGTTCCAAAAGCAAGGTAGTCCTTATAGGAAAATCCGTAGGGGCGTTTTTACCCGAGCTTAGGAAAAGCCTATCGCAAGATGGGTAATTCGATTGGTTCAAATTTCCAAGAAAAACCTCTAGGGAGAGTTTATAGTATTCGTACCGCAAACCGACACAGGTAGATTGGTAGAGTATACCAAGGCGAGCGAGAGAATGGTGGTTGAGGAACTAAGCAAATTACATCCGTAACTTAGGGAAAAGGATGCCCATCGGGCGCAAGCTTTGATGGGGGCACAGAAATGGCTCGGGCGGCTGTTTAACAAAAACACAGGTCTCTGCTAAACCAGTAATGGGATGTATAGGGACCGACGCGTGCCCAGTGCCCGTAGGTTAAGATTGGGGGTGACTTCTGCTTTGCAGAACGAGCTTCTGATTTAAGCCCGGGTGAACGGCAGCAGTAACTATAACTGTTCTATGGTAGCGTAATCCCTTGCCGGGTAAGTTCCGGCCCGCACGAAACGCGTAACGATCTGAGCGCTCTCTTAACCACTAACTCGGTGAAATTGAACTACCGGTGAAGATGCCGGTTACTCATTGTTGGACAGAGAGACCCCGTGGAGCTTTACTGTAACTTGGTATTGGTAATCGGTTTTAGTTGTGTAGTGTAGGAGGGAGTTCACCCTTAAACCGGTGAACGTCAATGAAACACCTCTCTTCTAATATCGAGAGCCTCACTGCTTCGCATGATCTGCGAAGGGGACAATGCCTGGTGGGCAGTTTATCTGGGGCGGATTCCTGCTAAAAGGTAACGCAGGAGCTCAAAGGTTCTCTTAACGCCGATGGAAATGGCGTTGTAAGTGCAAAGATATATGGGAGCTTGACTGCAAGACTTACAAGTCGCGCAGATACGAAAGTAGGACTTAGTGATCTTCCGAGTGCTTAGTGGTAGGCCCGGAACTTATCGGATAAAAGCTACCCCGGGGATAACAGGCTGATCTTACCCGAGCGTCCACAGCGGCGGTAAGGTTTGGCACCTCGATGTCGTCTCGTCATATCCTGGAGCTGGAGCAGGTTCCAAGGGTCCGGCTGTTCGCCGGTTAAAATGGCGCGTTAGATGGGTTCAGAACGTCGTGAGACAGTTCGGTCCATTTCCACAATGAGTGTGGAATCCTGAGAGGACTCATTCCTAGTACGAGAGGACCGGAATGACATAACCTCTGGTGTACCAGTTGTTCCGCCAGGAGCACCGCTGGGTAGCTATGTTGTGAGTTGATAAATGCTGAAAGCATCTAAGCATGAAGCACACCTCAAAATTAGGGTTCATTTCGCTTTACGCGAACGCAACTCCTGGGAGAATACCAGGTTGATAGGCTGCAGGTGTAAGTGTAGTAATACATTCAGCCGAGCAGTACTAATGTTAGCGAGCTTAAATTTATCTATTAAAAGATAAAATTGAACTTATGATTTTCTGTTCAGTTTTTAGAGAATTTTTACAAATTGTTTTAGAGTGTTTTGTCTACTTCTAAAGTATTTGTAAAAGTGCACTTTATTGAAAATTTATTGTGAATACCGTCCCGGTGATGATTGCAGTGGAGCTAAACCTCTTTCCATTCCGAACAGAGAAGTTAAAACCACTAGCGCCGAAAATACTTGAAGAAATTTCTGGGAAGATAGGTCGTCGCCGGGACATTGTTCACAATATTATATTTCGTAGTGTATCCTTGAACATTTTATTAACTTATCTATGTGGTTTCTCGACTCCCTGGACTTCGCCCATAGCATTTCATACTATGGTCTCGTCTAATGGTCGTCGCCGGGACATTGTTCACAATATTATATTTTATAAATCCCTTGTTTTAATCCTATCATTTATATATAATCCCTTTGTCCTAAAAAGGGCGGAAAGGGGGTTTCACTCGTTTAAGAAATAACGGAATTATCCGTCTCTTTTTCTTTAAAGCGATAAAAACCTAAAATGTCAAAAGCAAGAAAAATTCAGAAAAAGGAATCTGCAATGTCAAAATATTTGACAGATAAGGATTTGCAGATGAAGCAATTTCGTTTAGGAGACATGGTTGAAGGAGTAGTAGTCAATGTTAGTCATGAAGAAATATTAGTTGATATAGGGGCGAAATCAGAAGGTATAATTACCAGATTAGAGCTTTTCGAAGCCGATAAGTCTTATAAAAATATCCAAGTAGGTGAGAAAATAACTGCCAAAGTTGTCCAAACAGAGAATGCTCAGGGATATGTTGTTTTGTCTCTAAAAAAAGCTGAGAAAGATAAAAAGTGGCAGGACGCCGAGGAAGCATTCGAGAAGGGTCTGATAATAGACGCTACAGTGATTGAATATAATAAAGGTGGCCTTTTGTGTGATAGCTTGGGTTTGAGAGGATTTATTCCTCTTTCACATTTGGATAGGGTACATTTTGCCAATGATGTTGCGAAGTTTGCTGCGGGAAGCGAAGCTGAATTAAAAGAGTCACTTAAGATTTTATCGGGAAAAACTTTGAGAGTTAAAGTTATAGAAATTGATAAAGAAAAAAACAGATTTGTTTTATCCGAAAAAGATGCTTTAGCAACGTACAGCGAGGAGTCTAGAAAGAAAAGATTATCTGAAATAAAAATTGGGAGTACTGTTGAGGGTATTGTCACAGGCATCATGCCTTTTGGAGTTTTTGTTGATCTTGATGGGGTGGAAGGTCTTGTTCATATCAGCGAGATAGCTTGGGAGAAGGTAAGTCATCCCTCCAACTATTTTAAGGTTGGTCAAAAAATAAAGGTAATGGTTTTGGGTGTTGACGAAGAGTCAAACAAGCTTGCCCTAAGTGTGAAAAAACTTATTCCCAATCCCTGGGAGACTGTGGAAGAAAAGTATCCCGTTGGTACGAAAGTAACAGGTGTCGTTAGTAAAATAGTGCCGTTTGGTGCCTTTGTTACTTTGGAGAAAGGATTGGACGGTTTGATACACATATCCGAAGCCGAAGCGCCTCTAAAAGAAGGGGAAACCGTTAGTGCTGTGGTAATTCAAGTTGATGGGGAGAATCAGAAATTGGCTTTAAGTACCAGAGAACATAATTTTGACAATGAAAAAGATAAGGTAAAGGAAAAAAGCAAAGACAAAGACCCTATTGATAAAGGCATGGAAAAAAGCGCGGGGGAAGAGAAAAAAGAAAAAGAAAAGAAGAAATCAAAGGGCAATAAAAGTACTAAAAAATAATGCCAAAATTTAAAACCGTTTACACTTGTAAAAATTGTGGCTATACATCTTATCAGTGGATAGGGCAATGTCCGAATTGTAATGAGTGGAATTCATTTGTTGAAGATGTAATTAGTTTAAAAGAATCGAAAAAAACAGAATTTTCTTCCTCCAAGTCTAATATTGAGCCTGTTAAACTTTCTTCAGTTTCATCATCAGTTCCTCCTAGAAGAGTATCGTCCGGTATAGGAGAATTTGATAGGGTTTTGGGCGGTGGTTTTGTTCCCGGACAGGTAGTTTTACTTGCGGGAGAACCCGGTATAGGAAAAAGCACTATTTTGACTGAAATAGCAAAAAATCTCAAAGATTTAAAAGTACTATATGTCTGCGGTGAGGAAAGTGTGGATCAGATAAAAATTAGAGTATCAAGAATGGGATACAATGCCGAAAATCTTTTAGTTTTACCCGAAACAAATGTAGACATAATAGTGGATAATATCGATGAAAAAAAGGAAATTGGTTTAGTAATTGTTGATTCTGTTCAGACTTTGTTTTCAGAGGAATTATTAGGATCTCCCGGATCTCTTGTTCAAGTTAGAGGATGCTCTCAAATACTGACAAACACTGCCAAAAAGACCAATATTCCGATCGTTTTGGTTGGCCACGTAACTAAGGGAGGCGTTGTTGCCGGACCGAAGGTTCTGGAGCATATCGTTGATACTATTTTGTATTTAGAGGGAGATTCCCAACATTTATTTAGGATTTTAAGAACTAGTAAAAATCGTTTTGGAGCCGTTTCTGAAGTTGGGATTTTTGAAATGGTAGACAACGGAATTAGAGAAGTGAAAAATCCATCTGAACTTTTTTTAAAACAACGTCTTCTGAAATCTCCCGGGTCTTGCGTTACTGTTGTGATGGAAGGAAACAGACCATTACTTTTTGAGATTCAAGCCTTAACAGTGCCGACATCTTTCGGTTATCCAAGGAGAACTTCCAGCGGATTTAGCAATACCAGACTTCAGGTTTTGATAGCTGTCTTAGAAAAAAGAGCGGGTTTGAGTTTAAATAATTATGATGTTTATGTTAATGTTGCAGGTGGTTTTAAAGTCAGCGAGTACGCAACTGATTTAGCTGTTTGTTTGGCGATCGCTTCTTCTTTAATTAACAAACCCATAAAAGAGGATGTTGCAGCTTTTGGAGAGTGTGGTTTGAATGGCGAGCTTAGACAAGTAACTTACCAAGATAAAAGAATGGAAGAAGCAAGGAAGATGGGATACGAGAAAATAATAAGTTCTGATAGTGTAAAAAACATATCCGAAGCAATTAAAAAATCTCTATCTTAGAACAAGCTCAAGATGAGATTGGTATTTCCCACCCTTTTATCTTACACTTAAGTTAGTGATTGAAAAAAATAAGGAAAAAAAGCAAAAGCCCGAAATAAAAAAGCCCTCTCTGAAGGAAACTAAACTTACTACTAGAATTATCTGCGGTGTAATTTTTCTGGGTTTTGGGTTTTTAATTTCAAGAAATTTATTTTTCAAGGAATTACCATTTTTTGGTTATCACATAATTATTGAACTTCTGATCTCACTTGCAGTCGGGGTGTTTGGATTTTTCATTTTTCCATTAATTTTAATGTATCTAAGTTATTGGATAGAGTCTCTTATTGTAGCCGCAGTTTCCAAGATTGTTTCTGATTTTTGGGACCAGCAATCTAAAAGAATTCAACAAGCGCGAAGGGAAAAACAGAGACTAAAAGCAGATGAAGAAAGTATGAAAGAAAAACAAGAGTTTGAGAACGCGATACTTTTAGACACTTCTGTTCTGGTGGATGGTAGGGTTTTGGATATTGTAAAAGCGGGGTTTTTAGATAGACCATTTGTTGTATTGCAAAATGTGATAAATGAACTTCAAAAACTTTCCGACAGTAAAAATAAAATAAAAAGAGAGCGGGGGAGAATGGGGTTAGATGTTGTAAAAGAATTAAAAAAAAGAACGAATGTTATTATTCCCGATGTGAAAGCTAAAGATAAGGATGTAGATGCCTCTCTAATAGATTATGCCAAGGAGAAAAAAATAAGGCTTATGACTTTAGATTTTAATTTGAATAAAGTAGCTAAAGTATCCGGGATAACAGTTTTAAATATTAATGATCTTGCAAACGCGCTCAAAAGTACTTTTATTCCGGGAGAGAAAATTAATTTGAAAATAGTTCAGGAAGGAAAAGAGAAAAATCAAGGGGTGGGTTATTTAAGTGATGGTACTATGGTTATTGTTGAAAACGGGTCTCAAAAATTAGGACAAGATGTAGAGGTTGTTGTGATTAAAAATATCCAATCTTCGGCGGGGAAAATTGTTTTTGGTGATATATCAAAGAATAACAATCCGAAATAAATCACAAAAATTACAATAAAAAAAACATTCCACAGAGAGCGACATACAAAGCGCTAAACGCAGAATGTTTTTAGAAGCGTGATTCCACCAAGAGGTGGAATGATATCATGCCCCCGAGCAGGCGAAGCATGAGAGCTTGCTTAATGATCACTTTATACTAATGAAAATTTTTAACAAGCGATGATGATTGAGAGATTGGTATAAAAGAATTGCGATTACAGCAAAATTACAGATCCATTCTAATGTGTATTGTTGATTTTTATGTGTTTACATATATATGTATGTATGGTATACTGATGAAAAGCTAAACCCTATAAGATGAAAATCTTATGTGGATAAGTTTTTTAATTGTGGAAAACAATTATGAAAAAACCTAAAGAAAAGGTAAAAACAACCATAATGATAGAGAAAACTCTTAAAAAATTTGCTCAGGTTTATGCCGTACAAAACGACTCTACACTTGGAGAAGTAATAGAAGAAGCGTTAAGAGAGTTTCTAAACAAATAATATAAAATAAAAACCTATAGCATTGACAAAAATAAAAAAATATTATACAATGCGTCCATTCTACGTTGGAGAGAGACCGCTTAACGATATCTGATTTGTATTTTAAAAAACTCTCCCGCCCAAGCATAGTGCTAGTTCTTGTCTTCATTTTTAAATTTAAATGAGGGCAAAAACTAACTCTATAAAAACTATAGAGTAGGGTACTTTGACAATGTGTGCGGATAAACCTTCTTGGGAGATTTTTGTGCTACGTGCCATTTAGTTTCCAAAATATCTTTGGGGATTGAATGGCCCGTGGCACAGTGTCAGTCCATTAGCTGGCGGAGGCCGTTGAGTGCCGAAAAATACATATCCTAAAGGAGGACAAAATGTTTAAGTTCGATAGTTTTACCGTTTCCGAGTTGAAGGCGCTCTGCGCAGAGCTCGGAATTGTCGTGGGGGGTAAGGGTAACTCAGCCCCTAAGTCCGAGTACGTCAAGGCCCTGAATGAATATTTTCGGGCTAAAGATGTCGCTGATAAGTTAATGGGAGTTAAGCGCGACAACTTGCAGAAAGTTGCCCGTCGGTTATCTCTCTCGTCTTCCGGAACCAAGAGGGAACTAACTGAGGCCATATTGGCCAAGGTTAATGATGGACAAGCGGTTTCCCAGTCGGATGCTGTCGAAGGTGAGAGCGCCGCTGCCGAGACCGAAGCACCCTCCAACTCTAAGGGTTTTTGGTGGGCTTGCGCCGTTTTGATTGCGGTGATTGTGGTCGCAATCTGGCTTTCAGGCGGTTTTGCCACTGAAACGCCAGCGCCTGCAGTGCCTTACACTCCTGTCCCGGTGCTGACCGAACCCGTAAAGGTCCCGGATGCTGTAAACCATTTCCATGAGTTGGGTCGTTTTTATGTTGATGGCGATCCCGATGTGGAAGGGTACAAGGTTCAAGGGGCCCAGATGAAGTACACCTGCAAGAGCGACTTTGGTGTTTTTATCACCATGGACCCGGGCGTCGTCAATGGTCAGTCGACTGGAGACTTAGGTGCTGTATTCTTCGTTGCCTGTAAAAAGGGTGGCGTTGTAACCATTAGCACTCCTCACTGGTCTACAAGCTCATTGCACCAGCAGATTCACCTGGTCGAATTCACTCAGGAAATTAGTGAGAACCAAGCTATTAGTTTCTTGAAAGTCCTGAAGGCTGATGAGGGTAAGCAAGTTGCATTCTTCATTGATGCTGAAGGAAAAGTTACAAAATATTAATTTCCCGCACACGTTCGTCAGACTGGCCCTGCATTGTATGTTATATTTATCGAAATTTGATA
>ENA-UPSM01004999-UPSM01004999.1-activated-sludge-metagenome-genome-assembly--contig:-NODE-4999-length-13491-cov-10.891188_pt1 | contig 13491 bp, 10 predicted proteins | sample MGYA00238181_ERZ773283 | MGnify/ENA primary metagenome ERZ773283 (study PRJEB29023, sample SAMN05720199) | activated sludge metagenome | isolation source: Anaerobic digester | place: Japan... | reverse complement strand
AGGTTAGCGGTCCTGGGTCGGTTTTTTTGCTCCGTAGTCAATAGCGCCAATGGGGCAGGGCAGGGGTTCATTGCTCATGGACAATCTTGATTCCAGTACTATAGTACCGCCAAAACCAACCTCTTCAGCTAATGCTATCTGGCGGCCTTGTATATTCAGAATAGGATTACCAATTTCGCCGATTCGAAACACAATCTTTTGGAAAGGTCGAGAGAGCCCATCTGCCCTGAATGGTCCCCCTGTATGGAATAGATCTTCAACGTCTTCAGGCTTCACACGGGGAGGGTCTCCACCGCCAGGAATTGCGAACGTTACACCTGTCTGTGTCAGCAGTCCTCCCCCAGCTTTGTACACTTCTGTTACAGCAAGATCAAATAGCGAATTCTTCCATGTGAGAACAAGAGTCTCACCATCCTGGAGGAGGTTGCATGCAATGCTCCTGCCGGTGTCCCCATGTATCAGTTGAACCAAGGTACCCGCTGCCCAGGAAACATTAAGCGGCGTTAGGGCAAGGAATACCGGAAGGAGCATTGCCGCCAAAGGCGCCAAGGGGAAAACCCCTGACTTCATCTTATTTTACTGCGCCTTTCTCCTTGAAGTACTTATGGGAGCCGGGGTGCAGGAACTTTATTGCTTCGGGCGCCATTTGATTCACGGCTGACGCCGGTGTAAGTTTCGTTGCACCTTTCCACACCGCGGAAAGTTCTGTTGTATTGGCAAAGATAGCACTCACAATTTGGTACATCTTATCTGCCGGAAATGTGTCCATAGCCACAAGAACGGCTGTAATCGCTATTGCATCCACATCTTTGTCGAGGGTGCTGTAGCCTGCCTTTGTGAATTTTGTCTTATGAAAAACCCCGGGGTACGCTTTCGCAATTATTTCCGCTTCCTTTCCAGTAACGGGCAAGAGTACCATCTTGAGGCCAGGCGTAGATGCCAGGTCGATGATGGATGAGGTGGGCACTGCACCACTCCAGAAAAAGGCGTCGATCTTGCCATCTTTCATGGCGGCTACAGACTCGGTGGCACCCAGTTTCTCCCGCTTCATCTCCTTGTTCCAGTCTATGCCGAGCGCCTTGAGTACGTAGTCTGCCTGCTCTTCAGTGCCGCTATTCGGGGCACCCGTTGAAACCCTTTTGCCCTTAAGATCCATGAGATTTTTAATGCCTGTTCCTTCTTTGGTAACAATATGGAATGGCTGTTCGTAGAATCCCATGACAACGCGCAGCGGGAATTTTTTCCGCAGGGCTTCAATCTTTCCCTCATTTGCCCAGACTACGTGGTAGTCATAGGCCCAGGCTAATCCAGCCCGGTTAGCAACCAGAAGTTTTAAATTGTCAATAGCCGCGGTTGTTGCCTCTGCAGTTGCCTCAACTCCAGGCACTTTTTGTGTGATCACGCTTCCTATGGCACCTCCGAGGGGGTACCAGACCCCTCCAGTGCCACCGGTGACAATACTGAAGGAAAGCTTCTGCTGTGCTGATACTGAAACAGCAAAAAGAGCCACGCAAAATGCAATAAAGACAAACCCCAATATTGTGTTGCGATATTTCATCTTCTACCTCCTAAGTGTTATAGTTACAGGCTTTATATCTAAAACCTTCCGGAAATCTCCGGTTGTTTCCTTCTGTATTCATATTGCCGGATGAGTTCATTTTGCCTGTTGTCTTCTATATTTCGTTATATTCCAAACCACCACAGCTGCACCGATCACAAGGGGAATAAAACCCTGCAAAGAGAAATCAATGGAAGTGAACGCCATATCGATTGATGCCACTACAAGCAAAGCCCTTTGCCATAGTGGGATAGGGCCTCTCAGGAAGCCGACAATCGCAATAGAAAGGCAAAAAAGTGCTGCTGAACCACTTATTAACGCCATGACAAATCCACCGAGATGTGCATCTAAAATCAAGAGGTTCGCCCCCACTGTTGTTGCAGAAAAGAGAAAGGGAACGAGGAAGGCAGGCAAGGAATATTTCCAGGACTGCATCATGGCTCCAAAAGGGTTGCCGCCTGTGACAGCGGCTGCTGCAGAAGGTGAAAGCCCCACTGGTGGGGAGACCTCAGAAAGGACAGCAAAGTAGAAGGCGAGCAAATGTGCCACGTGCATAGGTAAACCAACCTTGACAAGTGCAGGTGCTACCATAACCACGGTCATGATGTAAGTTGCGGTAATGGGAAGGCTTAACCCGATAATCATGGAAGCCAGAAGGGCGAGAAAAAGAGCGACTGTCGGTATGCCGCCACTCAGTGACATTATGAGCCCTGACACTTTTAATCCAAGACCCGTTAACGTGAAGGTGCCCACAATGACACCGGCACCTGCAAGAAGCACAGCGACAGGTATCATATTCTGGGCGCCTTCAATGGCAGCCAGAATGATTCGTTTTGGTGTAAGCCACTCGTTGCGGTCCCTGCTCATGAAGCTGGTGACAATCACTGCAACGATTGCCCATATGGCTGCAGATTGAGGAGAACGTCCCATACCCAGCAGAATAACCAGAACAATAAGGGAGATCAGGTGATGTCCCTGAGTCTTTAATACCTGTCCGGCATTTTTTCCAGAGGACTCCGGTGGCATGAAATTGTGCTTTCTTGCTTCCAGCTCAACAACAAAGAAGGTTCCCAGATAATAGAGCAGGGTGGGCACAGTGACCATGATCACCACATCCCAAAATGATACGTTCAGGAACTGCATGATTAGGAAGGCAGCTGCCCCCATGAGCGGAGGTGAGATGACTGCGCCGATTCCACCGGCAGCAATCAAGCCGGCAGCCATGTTTGGGGTGTACCCTGCTCTTTTAAGGATTGGCCACATGACTGGTGCGACTGACATGGTGGTTGCCACGCCGCTGCCCTGGGGCCCGCCTAATAGGGCCGTTGTGATTACAGCTCCTCGGCCGGCGCTGGCAGCATGTCGACCCATAATGGCAAGGGAAAGGTCCATCCAAAAAGAGCCTGCACCTGCAACATCCATGAAGGTGCCATAAACAACAAAGAGGGTTACAAAGGAGACGCTCACCGAAAGGGGGACCCCGAACATACCCTCGAGCGTCATATACATGTGACCCACAATCCGGTCAAGCTCATATCCTCTGTGCGCCAGAGGGCCCGGGAAGAATTGACCGAGCCAGCAATAAAGAAAAAAACCTACCAGGACCAGGGTAAAAGTCATACCTACAACCCGGCGGGAAAGTTCAGCTAAAAGTATAATGGCTATGAGGCCAAAATAAAAGTCGGGTGGATCAGGGAGAGTCGAGCGCCGTATAAATTGATCTACATCACACAACGCCCATACAATGGTAGCTACGCCGAGCGCAGCGAGGATAACATCTGCTATCCATCCTTTCGGAAAGGATTTTTTTAGCATGGGGTAAGCTGGAAAGGCGAGTGCAAAAATAAGCCCCATATGTACCATACGGAAAATATACGTCTCAATCGGTGTGACAGCCCCATAAAGGGACCATCCCACAAAAGCAACATAAAAAATACCCATAACCCAGGCGCTTACACCTTTTATTTCACGCACCGTTTAAATCCTCCTTAAGTTGAACGGAAGAATAATAACGAAATAAAGGGGTTAATGTCAAAAGATTTAATACATCTGAGTAAGGGCAGGCCTTTCTCGTTTATTTTATTCTTTCCGCTCTCGTCAAAATCACATTTGTCGAAATACGCGGGGCATTGACAAGATTCCACACGACATATTGCTCTGCAAAAACGTTTTCTGCAGATATACCGTCCACCGGTACGATTACTTGCATGCCCCTAAGGGCTGCATTGCTTGCAGTATAAAGCACGGCACCGTGCGCGGCGGTTCCTGTAACTATTACTGTTGTGATTCCGTTATCTTTCAGGATTTTTTCGAGGGATGTGCCCATAAACTTGTCAGGTCCTGATGTGATGACGGGGTCCGCAGCCCGTGGGGCCAGGTCTGTCGCAATATCCCCAGGTACTGCCCCGGCAGACAGGCTATATACGATCAAGATTCCTTTTGAGCGGGCAAAGTCCAGAAGCTTTTTCATTTTTGGGATCGATGTTAAACAGCGGGGCCGGCGTTCTGAGTTACAGGTCTGTTTGTTAAAATCGAGCAACAAGAAAGCAGTCGTTTTGGGATCAACCGTCACATCTTTTAGCTCGGGAGGTGGTGGTGTCTTGATGGAGTTCCACTCTGCTATAACGTCCTGAGCTACGACCGGTCTATCGAAAAATAACAGGCCGGATAAAACTGTTAGAGTACAAAAGGCGATCACTATGGATTTGTCTGCTTTGAACATGTTTTTCTCTCCTCCTGCTTATTCTTATATGAGAACTGCTTTACCATTAAAAGAGATATTTATATGTTTCCCTGACATGAGTCTACTGATCTCTGTGGTGACATTTCAATTAGTCCTGAAGTCTTCTCGGCTGATACTGGCTGTGGCTCGAAAGCCAAATGGTGTATGTATTGAAATTGGTGATATCATTCTTTTGTGGCAGAATCAGTAATAAAACATTGGGGGTCCTCTGAGAGATAATCACCTGTACCGTGTGCCAGGGAGTAAGCATAAGCTATGGCCCTGCATCCGCGGCATTGTGACCAGCGGGCGCATATCCCGCATTTGCCTTTGTAAGAGGTTTTAATACGGAGTGACTCGAGAACAGGCGAGGTTGCCCAGATTTCTCTGAATGAATCTTTGAAAATATTACCTATAGGAATGCCAAGCCTTCTGCACGGTGTGAGTGTTCCATCCGGAAGAATCGTTATGCCGGATACGCCAGCAGCGCAACCACCGAGGGGGATATCTCTGTGTTCATAATCCGGATCAACACCTATCTGTGACGCAACAGGATCACCTGTAGTAATAGAGACCATAGTATGTTTAATGGAAAGAATATCCTCATATACCTGTTTAAGCTTATCTTGCCCGATCATACCACTGATGAGGCCTTTGCCCCTACCATAGGGAACGAGTCTTGAGAATCCAAGTCGTTGTGCCCCCACTGATGATGCAAGTTCCACCAAATCTTTTACATAGTTACAATTGATTTCTGAAAGGGTTACATTGAGCGTGACAATTATGCCCGCATCCAGGAGTGTACTTATACCCTGTATAGCCTTTTTGAAGCTGCCTTTGCCCCTGATCTGCTCGTGAATCTCCTCCGGCCCCTCTATGCTAACCTGTACCCCTTGCAAGGGAATACCTGCTAACATATGGGCCCTATCGCGGTTGATCATTGTTCCGTTTGTAAGGAGATATATGTCAAATTCTTTTGTCTTAAGATAACTGAGAATATCCGGGAGAAAGGGTGATAGGAATGGCTCACCCCCTGTTACATTGAAACTTGGTGAGAAAGCAATTTCGTAAGTATCTGACCAACTCGTGATGGTATCGCGGGCAATGTTAACGACCTCTTTTGCTTGAGAAAGAGACATCTCTTCAATACTGCCATCTTCCTGGTAACAGTGCGTGCAGTGCAGGTTGCACCGCTCTGTCAGGTGCCATTGGAAGAAAAATTCCACAGGATTTGGCGATAGTGTCATAAAAGATTTTTCAGATAACGAGGCAGATAAGGCGAAGGCCCTATCTGCCTGTTGCTGTTATGTTGCAGACCTGCAACATTCGGGTTTAACCCTTTCAGCTCTTTCACTTGTGACATTTTTTTGCTGTCGATTTGACATTAATTGTTTTAACGCCCAGCCAGAATGCAGCCTCCTTTTCCAGAACTCCCTTTTTTAACACCCTCTTCACCACCATCACCCCCTTTCATCAAAAATGTTGATGGAAGCATCACATCAATAAAAGAATAGCATAGTTTTAAAGCCTGTCAAGAAAAGGTTTTCTTAATTATCCGAGAAATAGCAGGCTTGTATATGTTTCTAACGGAAGAGGTCTGTCTTCCATATTTTCCAGAGATTCAACAAAGTCATCACGTGTCAGGGGTAATGGTGGATATGCCTTTTTCAAATCCCCTGTATTGATTAAAAGCTTTGGTTTAATGGCTGTCCAATCGGATATTCTGTCAATTGTGGCCTTTATTGCCCTGCCATCCATTGGCAGGGTCATGTGTTTTTGGATAACTGTAACTGATTCAAGCGTGCCGCCATATGTTGCGCTCCACAGAGGCACAGTGCCGTCTCCAGGCCCTTCTTCTATTTCAAAGCCGCTCTTTTTTGGTACAAGGTTGTTCACTGTATTGAAGAGATCAGACACAATGGCAAAGGTGTTGACTGGCGGTTTTATGTTCAGGGTTTTTGGGGAGGAGAGTTGCTGTATAGCGTTTGGTGATGATGCAAGAGGCCCGGGTGCGTAGATTTCCGGGTTGAGTAGTTCAGGATAATCGCCGGGCAATGTGTCAGAAAGTCCCCAAAAAGTCTGGCAGATGTCAGCAATCTCTCTCACATCCCATTTTGTTAGCATGGCGAACTGTTCAACAGTTTTACCCTGTGCACACATTGCAAGTGCTCCATTGAATGATCCTTTCCATGGTGTACCCATTGACACCAGGCCTTTAACACATTTGTGGACAGCAGGGTATTTCTGTTTCAAATGCTCGATAGCACGGGCAGCCACAAGGCCACCGAGGGAATGGGCAACCAGGATAATAGGAATGTTTTTAGAATTCCCAATTTTCTTTGCTATGCGATCAGCAACATCACTACCACAAATTGCTACGGGCTTTCTCCAATCATAGGCAAGATAATCGACTGATCGTCCGAATGCGGCCATCAGAGTAACTGCCAGTCTGTCGTAGATGAGAGGTACAGGGCCTGCTGCTTCGATTTTTACTCCAGAATCGGCATCGTGGATTCCGTCAGGGGTGAGCCGAAGGGCGGGGAAATCTGAACCGATAGCAAGACCAACAGGATCAAGCCAGACAAGTCCGTGTATGCCATCCCGGTCGCTGAGTTGAGAGCCCATCAGGCCAGGGAGGACAAAGATCCTTACCTGAGGAGGCCCATCGTCGCGATGCAGCATTTCAAGGATATCATCAACCCTGTTTCTCAGATCACTGAAAAGATTTCTGCGAAACAGGTCAACCCAGTGTCTCACCTTTGTGCCAGTGTCGATCCCCTGGAGTATCTCTTTTGCGTTGTAACGGTCTATACCGTACAAGCTGCCGAAACACGGGGCGGCTTGGATGGACTGGAGTTTAAATCTGCTTACTGTGGCTCTGTCCCAGCCTGGAGGGCTGTTTACTTTGTCGAGAAGTTCCGACCACCCGCAGTCCATGGGAAAATCCATGAGTTGGTAAAGGGCATCTGTGCTGCCAGGTATATACGGGTTGAAGTGACTTGGTAAATAGATGGTGAGTCCGGATCCCGGCCCTGTCTTTGCCTGGATTATCTGTCTGTAAATCTTTAGGCACTGTGAGGTTGCCTCCCGTATACTGCTGTCTGTATCATTTTTAAGAGCTTTCAGGAATGCCCCCAGATCTCTGTAGCCTTCCCGGCCCTCTGGTGAGAGGTCAGTCGCTTTTGTAGCGGCCCTATGAAAGACAGGGGCTTGGTCTTTGAGCACTTGAGCAAGCCCTTTAAGGTTTTTTGCCAGATCATCTATTTTTTGAACATGGACAAGGCTCAGGGTCTGCTGTTTGTCATAAGCCTCACCGAATGACTTCACAATGGCTTTTCCGAGTTGTCTTGCATCCTGGTCTGGTTTTGCGGCAAGACCTCTTAAAGCCTCTCTGTAAGCCCAGCCATCCCCAGGTTCGGTCTGCTCGCTCGAAGCCATCCATGTTACAAGGCCTCTTAGCTGGTAGGCAACCTCCATGTTTGCCATGAGGCATGCATCAAATCCAAGGAGATCCAATGGTTTGCCGATCTTTTTAACCACTGATGTTATGGCCCTTTTCAGTTCCCGGTTGTCAAGAAAATCAGCAGCGGTACTATCGAAACCAAAGCCCTTGTTAGGCCCATTCCTCTCAAACATTGCACGCCTGGTTCTGCCGAAAAACCCTATCCTGTCCTGGGCGAGACGGGCAGCAAGCCTGGGTGAGATATCACCACGGGCAAGCCGGTAAACATCCTGATCATCATGTCCGCTTCCATGACCCCAGAGCACAAGGGCATACCTTTCTGCAGGAAAATTGAAGACTGCCCAGTCCACAAAATCGACAAGAGTGGCTACCCTTCCGGTATTCAGATCTCCACGATATACCCCCAGACGGTCAGAGGCAAGAGGAGTGTCTTTTCTAAGCCGGTACCGATATGAATTCTTCTCCCGGCATTGGTCTGTTTGGGCAAGTAAATGGACACTGTCGCATGAACCAACATCCTTAAGCTCCCGAAGATCCTGTGTGACAGCATATTCTATCCCATTAGGGTTGGAATCATCTCCTGCCATATAAACCATTACAGTCCATTTTGCTTTTGGCTGAGGGGTTATGGCCGGCCCGAGGGTTTGGAAAGCAGACCCAGGCGCTTCTATTGCCTGTTTCCTGGCCTTGGTTTTAAGACCGGGGCGTCTCTGTGGGACTGCGACATCCAGAGATTCGAGAATTTCAGTGAAAACTCGTTCACGTGGCCATCGCACTGAGGCTGGAGTCGGGGTCATGTTTAGCCATTTCTCTCCACCCTTTCTGAACTCCATAGCTGCCTTCACCGACAGGTCCCACCCATGGCCGAAGAGAGATGTTTTCTCAGACTTTGAAAGGTTGCCATCACCATCCCAGTTGCGAAGAAGGTCAAACTGATCTTTTCCCAAAACCTCACGGATGTGGCGCAGGAACTCGTGGGTATAATAGCGGGAAAGTTGTACGCTATTTGGGTCCTTGTCTGGACTCTGGCCTTGTGAATCGAGTGCTGCATGCTCGGGGTTTGGTATGCCGCCATGGGGACCAAGGTCCTGGATCCCATGAAGGGTGTAGCCAAGCCAGTAAAGGGCTATCCTGATATCACTTTTCTGCATGGCCCTGTGAATCTTGTCAACAATATCTAGCACCCATTGTTTGTATGCTCCCATACTTTCTTGAACAACGATTTCTTTTTCCGGTCCCTGCGGTATAAAAGATACCTTGTCCGGTGACTGTGCATGGGCAGAGGGAAGGGTAAATTCATAGAAATCAGGATCCTGGGCTGCATCACGAAGGATGTCAACGGCTGCCGATGAGAAACCGAACCGTTCAGCAGCCTCTTGTGTCACTTCGTAGTGGCCAGTATTGAGCCAGAGATTTATGAAGCCTCCTGATGGAAGTCTGGTTTTATTGAGAATGTTCTGTGTATCATAAGAAAAACGGTATAATTCGCTCATAATCCCCTCCTGAAAATCCGTAACGCGTAATCCGTAACACGTGATAAGTCAACATCAGAATATTTCATCACTATTTACTCTTTTTAGTTGATAGTCATACTTCCATAATTGTCGTGTAAATCCAAGCTGCTTTGCAACAGAAAAAACACCCTGGGCTGCCTTTTTTAGGTAACTTCGTTGATTAGGCCGGGGTACGGGGATAAGGTTGAAGCAGGTGAAGGCCTACTGGTGAGAAATGTACAACTGGCTTTTTGTTGACAGTAATGAGGATTGTTTACCGAGGACGGTTGGTTTTCCCAGGCTTATTTTGAGGTTCTCCAGCATGAGCTCCTCGATCATCTGCTCTTTAGGTGTGTTTGCAAATGATATCTTTTCTTCTTTCTCTGTCTTGCTGATTTTGCCGGTCTGAATGGCAAGAGATCGTTGTGCCTGTTTTAGGCCACTGTATTCTTTAAGCAATTCGCTTGCGGTCATATTAGAGAGCATCTGATAAACTGATACAATTTGATTCGAAGAGGGTAACCGGGATGATTCCATAATAGTTTTGCAATCGCGGGCAAAGCGTTTCATCCCGCTAAGGATATGGCCTGGTTTAACAAAATTAATTCCTGACCACCCGGCTCGAAGCCATTGAAAGATACCTGTTTTTACACCAATTGACCCGGAACTCGGCTCCACAAAAACAGTGACTGAAAAGTAATCGTAAATGTACGACTTGGCCCACCCTAGACCGGTTATGGTGGAGCCAGGTTCCTCTGTGTAGTAGTAGTTCCAGTCACTGTCATTGCCAAGAATAAATCCCTTTTTTCCCACATTTGATGTGCTTATCTGTTTTGATATGGAAAGTACTGTCTGATGTCCTCGGTGGTTAAGAAGAATTAGGGTTCTCTTCATATCGTATTCATGATAAACACCGGTGTTCAGATCAGGGGTATTTGCTGCCCGCTCTATTCCGTGAATGATGATGGGATTCTCTGCTGGAAAAGATGTCTTCCAACTGTTAGGCAGTTTTTGCGTGTCTCCAGAAGGTGCTGTCCACAGGGATGAACGAAGAGATGAAGGCCGTGTGATTGAAGATGGAATTCGGGCAGTGTAAAAGTACTCCATAAACTGATGTAAAGTGCTCCTCATGTCGAATTCATAATAAGCTCCTGTAGATTCAAGCGTCTTGGGAAGAGCCAGTTCCTTGTGCTGCTTCGGGCCCAACACATAATCCACAAGGGTTGCAACAGCCTGATCGTCAAGGCCGGTTTTTGGCTCAACGCAAAATTGCACCAATTTCATGGCCGCTTGATTAACAGAGAGGGGAAGATTTTTCGAAGAGGATGCCGATACACTTTGATGCATCAGAATCAAAACCATTATCAATACAATGCAAAACAACTTTAGCAACTTTGGGGACGCTCTTGAAATGTTGAAATTATTTTTATTCATTTTGTTCAAAAATCAGTTCGCTAATCTCATTAACTGATCGATCAGCACGGCCTTTAGCGGATAGTTTCGATATTGCGGTAGGGGTCAGATTCAGCCGCCGCGCTATGTCTACGCCTTTTAATCTTAATATATCGAAGGCTATAGAGGAAATGATTGCCCTTGCGCGGGTGATATGCGGTTTCTTTGAAGGGCTGTCGACATGATTTGGTTTCAAATCAAAATGTTTACAAACAGCCGTGATGATCTTTTCCAGGTTAAACTGTTTTGTCTCAGCGCCAATCCTTTTCCCATAGTCTTCGTTCGCTTTCTTGAGAATAGATGCAGCAAAATCACTACTCCCGAGGATACGTTCATCGCTTGAGAAACGTTCCCTGGATGTCCGCAAATCTTGAACATCAATCCAGACGCCTGCCGAGCGGATAAGGCCTCCTCCAACCAGATCAGGTCTTTTGCCCAGGGCAATGCCTTTTTCAACAAACGAGTTGTACAATCTTTTTGCAGTGGATCGGTTTTCATGGAAAAGAGACAATATAAACGAAGAATCCTGCCAGTCCTGTTTTCTTTTCCCCATGATTACGCCATGGCCGCACCAGCGAAACCTTTCGAGGGCGGCCATCTCCTTTACCACACCCGCACGGATTGGGTTAAGGTGGATATATCGTACAAGTTCAAGAAGATAAGGGTCTTCTTCACAGAGGAACGATTTGTAACGGTTCTGAAAAAGGTGACCAGATCTGTTGTGCCTTCGATTAAACTGCTGTGCATAACCCGTAAGCAAACGCCTCATTAAGGATGTGATGGGTAAAGATCCGCTCCGAAGAAGCAGATGGGCGTGATTCTTCATTAGCGCCCATGCATAGCAGGATACAGTGGTTTCACACAAGAGTCGACCAAGGCGGGAAATGAAGTTTTCACAGTCTTGAGAATCTTTGAAAATGGGAGAACTCCCGATGCCTCTGACGATGACATGATGTATTGCACCGGGTGCATCTATTCGATTCTTTCTGGGCACGGGCAATAATTACATAAAATGATTAAGATGTCAACATTTCAAGAACGTCCCCTATGCTCTTTTAAAAACGATAGGTCACGTTCATCGCGAGTATATGGGCATATGCGTTTTCAAATTTACCGGTAACGCGGGTGATTGATAAAGGTCCTACCTTGACATCTCCCGAAGGGTTGTTCCATTTACGTTTTTCATCATGGATATAATTATAGGCAATATCGAAGGTTAATTTGTCAAAATGTAACCCAATGCCTCCACAATACCCCATCCGGTCTCCTGACGGCACAAGGGGATCAAGAGTTGCACTCGGTATAGGGGTTTCATCGTACAGGAACCCGGCCCTTAGGTCAAGGTATTTATTTACCCTGTACTGGGATCCTATGCGCCACAACCAGGCATTATGCCAGTTCTTCGGGCTTGTAAGAGATGTGCCATTATCAAAAACAGCCTTCAATGTTTTGTAGCTCGTCCATTCTGTCCACTGAGCTCCAGCCTCAATAGTCCACGGACCTCTCTGCCATGCCAGCCCCAACCGCAGGGTGGCGGGTAGGGTAAATTTTCCCGAGAAGCCCTGTCTGACGACAACATTCCCATCTGCAAGGCTTTTGAGCTCCTGTTCCCCACCTGAAATCTTGTGTCGAACATTGCTCAAATAGGCTGCCCCGAAAGTGAGTCCCTTTATAATTTTGAGTCGAAATCCTGCCTGCCATCCCCAATCCCATTCCTTTGCCGTGAGCTTTGCATCTGCCGTCTGCGCTCTGTTGTTGCCTGGTGTTATTGGTGGAGAAGGCGCAGCAAGAAAAACCAGATTGTTGAGTTCAATGTCGAAATACTGGATATAAGGGCCCATACCTATTGATAAGTCTTCTGAAAGTTTGAGCGCAACAACCGGACTGATAGAGGTTGTTCTCAGGATCGTTTTGGTTGCGCCAGGGGTAAAACGGCCTTCCCACTTCTTTGGCCATTCAACGCCGAGTCCAAAATGGGCAAAAGTCCCGATGCCGATAGCTACCTTTTCATTTACTTTATGGGTTACATAGGCATTAGGTATAACCCAGGTGTGATCTTTGATTTTAGATGTCTCTCCAGGGTAGGTTCCCATGATAGGATTACCACTGCTTTGAAATCGCATCGTTGGCCTGATCAGGCATGCGTCAGCAGATACCTGGGTTCCCTCCAGCTGTGTTATTCCCGCTGGGTTGAAAAATATGGCCGAAGGATCGTCTGCCTGGGCTGTGATGGCTCCGGCCATGCCCACTGCTTTTGCGCTTTGCTCGTAAATGTCAAAACCATTTCCAAAAGCAAGAGACAGAAAATATAGATGAATCGCTAACGGTAATAGACACCCAATGAGAACTTTGCCCATATCCACACCTGCAAAATCATATTCATGTGATGACTCAGGGACGTATATCTATTTTTGGTCAAAAACAAAATGACCAAACCCGAAAAACGCCTGATGGATAAGTTTAGCAGTATGTTCTGGCAAGTTCTACAGATTTCCTCAAAAAGAAAAAGATTTTTGTAAAGCAATTACTTTTAGATAGATACAGTCTTAGGGTTCACATCTTTCCCTGCCCGTATCTTGTAGATGATCTTTTTTGGCAGTGTTTTACTTTGGTGTTAAGAGATACTTAGGCATGATTTGTAAAAATATTGGAATGTGTTCTTTGATAAGAGCCAAGTCGAGGATTTGCCGGTCATTGTATCTTCAGGTCTTGTATGTTTCGGCCTTTTTACTAAAATTCCGGCCAGAATTAAGGAATCTTTTTCTGTTAGCAGATGATCTAACATGGCCAAACTGCATTTTTC
>ENA-UPSM01004990-UPSM01004990.1-activated-sludge-metagenome-genome-assembly--contig:-NODE-4990-length-13506-cov-14.332243_pt1 | contig 13506 bp, 10 predicted proteins | sample MGYA00238181_ERZ773283 | MGnify/ENA primary metagenome ERZ773283 (study PRJEB29023, sample SAMN05720199) | activated sludge metagenome | isolation source: Anaerobic digester | place: Japan... | reverse complement strand
GGGCCTGCACGATCCTCGTGGACGGCGTCAACCGCCTGTCCTGTCTCATGCTGGCCGCCCAGCTTGCCGGTCGAGAAATAACCACCATCGAGGGCCTGTCCCGGGATGGCCGCCTGCACCCGCTCCAGGAGGCCTTCGTGAGACACGGCGCCGTCCAGTGCGGTTTCTGCACCCCGGGGATGATCCTCGGCGCCGCGGCGTTCCTCCGGGATCATGCCGCTCCCACCCGGGAGGAGATCCGGGCGGGAATCAGCGGCAATCTCTGCCGTTGCACCGGCTACCAGAAGATCGTCGATGCCGTGGCCGACGCAACGGACAAGAAGGAGGGCGGCTCCCTGTGAAGCGGGTATTTCTTCCGGAAAGCATGGATGAACTCTGGTCCGTCATGGCGGCGGCGCCGGATGCCCGGGTCTACGCCGGGGGGACGGACCTGCTGGTGGCCATGCGGGCCGGCGAGATCGCACCGGCGTCCCTGATTTGCCTGGAGCGCCTCACGGAAATTCAGGGGGTCCGCGAGACGGGGGAGGAATTATGGCTGGGCGCCGCCACGACACACACCGCGCTGTTGAAAAGCGACCTGATTGTGACCCATCTCCCCCTCCTCGTTCAGGCCCTCCGGACCCTGGGATCGCCGCCGATCCGCAACATGGGCACCATCGGCGGCAATATCTGCACCGCCTCCCCCGCCGGGGACACCCTGCCGCCCCTCTACGTTCTCGATGCGGAGGTGGAACTGCAACAGGGAACGAACAGCCGCCGGTTGCCGGTGCGGGAATTCATCACCGGCCCGGGACGGACCCGGTTGGCGGACGGGGAAATAATGACGGGGATCTGCATCCGGAAACCGAGCGGCGCCAACCGGCAGCGGTTCGAGAAAATCGGCCGGCGCCGGGCCCTGGCCTGTGCCATCGCCAGCCTGGCGGCGCTGCTCCGGGTTACACCTGACGGCGTTGTCGAGTCCGCCCGCCTGGCCTGGGGCAGCGTGGGACCCACGGTGGTGACCTCGCCGGCAGCGGAGGCGGCCCTTACCGGGAAACCCCTCTCCCGGGAAACCTTGTTCCAGGCCGCGGTCCTTGTCCGCCGCGACGTTTCGCCCATCGACGACCTCCGGGCGTCCGCCGCCTACCGCCGGGAGGCGGCCGGCAATCTCCTCCTGCGGCTCCTTCCTTCCGGCTGAAATAAAGGGCGGTTGCGAAACAGCAATGGCATCCTGTCTCTCCTTTTCCGGCCGTCTTTGCCCCCCGTCTTGATCCCCCGGCAACACATTTCATTAAATCACTTGAAAGGTTCATTCAAAACCGATCTTCCCAGGCCGGCCTTCCGACCTTTCCGGAATATTTTAAAATGATATAGTATCAATGATAACAAGCACATAGACGAATTAGTGATCTTTGTCGCCCGGTTGGCACGCTTTACGCATTAAACAAAGTCAAACAGAGACAAACAAAAAAAATAAAAAATAAACGGAGGACACAGAAGATGAAAAAGACATTGGGAACTTTGGTAGCGGCGGTTGTGGTCGTTCTTTGCACCGGGACCTTCGCCCTGGCCGAGTATGCGGCGGCGGGTGTGGCGAACTTCCCCTACTTCCAGCTGGGCTGCCTGATCGTGGGCGGCATGGTGATCATCAGCCTGAAGCACAAGTACGAGAAGATGTACACCGGCGAGGTGGCCGGGGTTTTCGCCCTCTACACGGTCCTGATCGCCCTGTTCACCAATCCGGTGATCGAAGGCATCAAAAACCTGGTGGGGTAAGAAAAGTATCGGGAGGCGTGATCGCGCCATAAAGAGGCCAGGCCTCTCCTGACGCTTAGAAATACGGACCCTGACCATTCAGGCTGCATCCCGGGATCAAAAGCCCCCTGACGAACCGGTTTCGTCAGGGGGCGGTTTTTTTGTTCCGGCAGCCGGGGCGGCGGCCTTTGTCAGCCGGCGGTCATACGGACTGACGGATGCCGATGCATGACGAACCGGCAGGGTTGCGTGAATCGGGTGAATACCGGTCCGGGGTGTTTTTCCCGAATGAAAGGCAATCTTTACCACTTAAATTCCCAAACCCTCGTAATGATTCACTATGCAGGAATTTTCTTAGACGTAATCATCAATAAGATCTATAAGAGAAATTAACCGGTGGTACGATTCCCCATGGCCAAGGACATGGGTGGACGTCATGACCTTGAAGACATCCTCAAACAGGCGACAGACAGCCCGTGACAAGGCATGAGGAAAGAGAGAAAAGGAGGGAAAGGATGGAGGGACACAGGGTCAGAGATTCACAAGTGGTGATGGCGCAACAGATGAACCCCCAGGATGCCAATCCGGCGGGAAACGTCCATGGCGGTGTCATCATGAAGCTCATCGATACCGCCGCCGGGGTGGCGGCCATCCGGCACGCCCGGGCCAATGCCGTGACGGCCTCGGTGGACCGGCTGGACTTTTATCATCCCGTGTTTGTAGGGGATTTTGTCACCCTTTGGGCCAGCGTCAATTTCGTCGGGAGAACGTCCATGGAAGTGGGCGTCCGCGTGGAATCGGAGAATCTCCACACGGGTCAGCGTCTCCACACCTCCACGGCCTATCTCACCTATGTGGCCCTGGACCGTCAGGGTAAGCCCCGGGAATTGCCGCCGCTGGTCCCGGAGACGGAAACCCAGAAGCGGCGTCACCGGGAGGCGCAGACCCGGCGGCAAATGCGGCTGCAGGAAAAAACCACGGAAAAGCAATGTCAGCGGGATGAGGCAACTTGATGACCGGCCGTCCGGAATGCGGCCGCAGGGTGGACATTTTTCCCCCCTGTCCGTCCGCATTCAGGAATTTTGCCGGCGGCGCCCGGTCCGGGCGGTGGGCACGGCGGACCAGGGGTCGTCGGGCCAGGGATGTTTCGGATAGCGCCCCTGCAATTCCTTTTTTACCTGGGGATACCCTCTTTCCCAGAATCCTTGGAGATCTTCCGTGATCTGGACCGGACGCCCGGCGGGCGAGAGGAGGTGGATCACGACCGTTGCCCGGCCGCCCGCCACCGTGGGGGTGGCGGCGAGGCCGAACATCTCCTGGAGCTTCACGGCGAGAACGGGCGCCGGACCGGCGGTGTAGTCGAGGGGGAGACGGCGGCCGCTGGGAACGGTGAGGGCGATAGGGGCACGTTCATCCAGGAGGCGGCGCTGGGTGGGGGAAAGCGTTGCCCGGAGGGCCGGGAGGAGGTCGAGGCGGGTGAGCTGGGCGGCGGTGCGGATGCCGGTAAGCCACGGTGCCAGCCAGATCTCCGGGTCGTTAAGGAGCACGGCTTCCGAGAGATCGGGCCAGGACTCTTCGGGAAAGGTCCGGCGCAAGAGCGCCACCCGCCCCTGAAACTGCCTGACCTCCGGGCGGAAATCCAGCAGGACCTCCCGAGTTCCCACCACCTCGCAGAGCAGGGGAAGCGCCTCCCCGTCCGCAACCGGGAAGGGCCGTTCCGCCATGACAATCGCTCCCAGACATTCTTCCTCCCGGGCCAGGATCCTTCCCCCCTGCCGGTCCCATGCCACCCGCCGGCGGATGGTCAGCCGGTCCGCCAGTTCCCTCCGGATGACCTCTTCGGTGACCGCCGCGGCAAGGTGGATGAGACCCGACGCCTTATCCCGGCCGTCGAGGCGGGGAACGACGAGATAGGCGCTTCCCTTGAGATCGCTTTCCCCGGGGAGGCGGACGCCCCGGCCCCCGGAGAGCAGATAGCCGTTCCCCTCCCCGTCGCGCCGTCGGGCCACCCGGTCCGGGTAGGCATGGAGGAGCAGCGCGGCGATGGCTTCCTCCTTCCCTTCTTGATGCTTTTCATTGCCGGCGTTGTTTACCGGTCCGTGACGGCGGGCGGCGGGCCCGCGGGGCTTCTTTCCGGGAAGGACGGCCGGGGAGGGCAGGGATCCCGCAACCAGCCTCCGGAGCTGCGCCGCTGTCCGGTCCACCGCCGCCAGCGCCGCCGGATCCGCCGGGGCGGTCTTTTCGTCCCGGCGTTGCTTTTGACGCCAGTCCTGAAAAAGAAACAGACGCGCGGCGAGATCCGCATCGTCGGCCGCGGGCGGCCTGTCTTCAGGCGCACGGCGCCGGATATCCCGTTCGGAAAGGAGCGCGGCGAGATCCGCACCGAGTGGCGCACATCCTCGCTCTGCGGCCCTGAGGAGCAGGCATCCCAGGCGGGGCGGGAGGGGCAGGCGCACCAGCGCGCGGCCGGCGGTGGTGATGTCGCCGCGGCGGTCCAGGGCCCCCAGCGTGGCCAGCAGCTCCCGGGCGGTTTCCCAGGCGGGGGCCGGCGGCGGATCGAGCCAGGAGAGAGAGGCCGGGTCTTTTATTCCCCAGGCCGCCAGCTCCAGGACAAGAGCGGACAGGTCGGCGATCAGGATCTCCGGCGGGGGATAGGGGGTCATGGTTTGAAAATCGTGGGGACTGTAAAGGCGGTAACAGACCCCCGGGGCCACCCGCCCCGCCCGCCCCCGCCGCTGGATCGCCTCCGCCTGAGAGATCCGGACGGTGACCAGGCGATTCATCCCGGAAGCGGCGTCGTACCGGAGACGGCGGGTCAGGCCGCCGTCGATTACCACCCGGACCCCCTCGATGGTGAGGCTCGTTTCGGCGATGTTCGTCGCCAGGACGATCTTCCGCTTCCGCCCGGGCATGATCGCCGCTTCCTGAGCGGCAAAGGGGAGATCGCCGTAGAGGGGATGAACGGTGAGCCCCCCCTCCCGGGCCGGTGGGGAGTCGGCAAGCCGGGCGGCGACCCGGCGGATCTCCCCGCTGCCGGGGAGAAAGACCAGGATGTCCCCGGCCGTTTCCGCCAGGGCATGGCCGATGGCGCCGGTGACCCGCTCCTCCCAGGTTCTTTCCCGGCCCCGTTCCCCGGCGCTCAGATGATGTTCCGTCACGGGAAAAGACTGTCCCGGAGAGGCGATCACCGGCGGGTTCCCCAGGAGCGCCGCGAGCCTTTCCGTCTCGAGGGTCGCCGACATGACCAGCAGCTTGAGATCCTCCCGGAGCCCCCGCCGGATATCCAGGCACAGCGCCAGGGCCAGATCGGCCTGAAGGCTCCGCTCGTGAAACTCGTCGAAGATGACCAGGGATACCCCTTCCAGGGTGGGATCGTCCAGCAGGCGGCGGGTGAGGATGCCTTCCGTGACCACCTCCAGACGGGTGGCGGGGGAAATCCGGCTGGCGAAGCGGATCGTGTAACCGACGGTTTGCCCCACGGCCTCGCCAAGCTGCCGGGCCATCCAGCGGGCCGCCGCCACGGCGGCGAGGCGCCGGGGCTCCAGCATGACGATCTTTCCCTGCCGGCAAGATAAATCTTCCATGAGCGCCGGCGGCACCCGGGTCGTCTTCCCCGCCCCGGGCGGGGCCTGGATGATCACGACCGGGTTGGTTCGAAAAGCGGCCGTTATCTCCGGCAGGACCGGATCGATGGGATAAGTAACGGCCATAGCGGGGGATGTCAGCATGCCTCCACCCGGCAGGGAACATACCGGTGGAGCGGTGTTCCAAACCGGTCCCGATGGGTATTCTTGGTCAGTCTGTTCACGTTGGCGCCATATTTGACACCTTGGTAAATCAGGCCGAAGCCGTGGGGGATCACCACCTGTCCCCGATGGGCCGTTGCGGTGATTTCAACTTCGATCACCTCGCTGCCGGCGGCGGTGGTCACCCGTGCCTGCTGGCCGTCCTGAAGTTGGAGGGCGGCGGCGTCATCGGGATGCATGGCCAGGGTACAGGCCCGCCGGCCCTCATTCCAGGCTGGATCGCGCAAAAGGGTGTTGGCGTTCATGGACATGTGCCGTCCCGCCATGAGAATCAACGGAAATCGGGGGTCCCTGATCAAGGCCGCCTCTTCGCTCGCCGCATCCAGGGCCTGGAGTTCATCTTGGAGCTCCGGGATGTCCAGGTTGATTTTCTTGTCCGCGGTCCTGATTTCGGCAAAGTTGTTTTCCGGATCGAGTTTGCCGACCCAGATGCCTTCGGGATGGTCGAGGATACGCCGAAAGATTTCTTCGCCCATTTCCGGTCCGGGGGTGAAGCCGGCCCGCCGGGCGTTTTCCCGGAACGATTTGGGTGTGACCTGTAACATCCCCCACAACATTGCCAGATGGACGGAGCCCATGGCTTGGCCCAGGGTCTTTCCCAAAACGAACGGCATGGCCTTCATTGCTTTAGGTTCCGTCAGGGCGTACTCCATTAGGGCAGCAGCGAAGGCGGCACGGCTTTCGTTCGCCGCTTGATATAGCCTCTCGGGCAGGGGGGGAATCAAACCCAGCCCCTCGGCCAGACGTAAATGGATCTCCCCCAGTTCCAGCTGCTCACCGTCCGGAACGATGAGAGGCCGCCGCATTTGAAAATGGATTCCCGGGTAGGTCATGGGGAAGAAGGTGCCGTCCCAGGATTCATAAAAGGATCGTGACGGGAGAATGTAATGGGAACGGGCGGCCGTTTCCGTCATGGCGATTTCCGCCGTGACCAGCAGATCGAGGCGGTCGAATGCGTTTTCGTAAGCGGTGGTGTCGGCATAGGAGCGCAGGGGATTGGCACCGGCAACAAGTACGGCCCGGAGTCGTTCGGGGTGATCGGCGAGGATTTCCTCGGGCATGACATTCGGCGGGAAGACACCGCAAACGGGAAAGGAATTCGTGGCTACAGTCCGCCAGACCCTGGGATCTCTTTCATCCGTGTGCGAACCCAGGGGCATCATGTGGCCCCGGATGACATTGCCGCCGGGGACGCAGAGCCGGCCGCAGATCGCCTGGAGGATCACGATCAGGTAGGAGCTCAGGGCGCTGTGGCGACCCATGTAAATACCCAGATCGTAGCGCAGGGACGATCTGCGGGTGGCAAAGGCCCGGGCCACCTCACGGACCCGGTCGTAATCAAGATGACAGGTTCTGATGGCGGCTTTCACGTCACAGGCGGCGAAATGATCCGGCAGCGTTTCCCAGCCCGTGGTGTGTTTTGACAGATAATCTTTGTTTTCCCAGCCTTCGTTGAGGATGAGGGCGATCATCGCCTTGAGGAGCAGGGCATCGGTACCGGGGCGGATCGGTAGATGGATGTCCGCGATCCGGGCGGTCTCCGATTGGCGGGGGTCCACGACGATCAGCAGTTTGTCGGGATCTTTGGCCAGGCGCCGGAGCCGCCGGGGGGCCTGGGGAAGCTGATGACTTTGCATCCCGTTCCAACCCAAGACAAGGAGGACGTCGGTGTTGTCTATGTCCGGCTGGTCGTGAAGGTACTGACGACCATAGACCCGTCCGCAGACCCAGAAGGCGCCGGCGAATTCCTGGGCCAGGGAACCGTAATGATACTGAGAACCTAGGCCCCGCAAAAGACGGATCCCGAAGGCCGCCTCGAAGTGTCCGCCCTGCATGCTGGCCCCCAGGTAGGCAAAGGAACGAGGGCCGTGCCGGCCGATGATCTCTTTGAGTTTCGTCGTTATCTCACTTACGGCCCTGTCCCAGGAGATGCGCTCAAAACTGTCCCCCACTTTCCTCAGGGGATAACGCAGGCGATCGGCATGGTGCTGGTGATAGGCGACGCTCAATCCTTTCCGGCAGCAGTAACCTGCGCTTTTCGCATTGTCCCGGTCCGGTTTGACCTTGACGATGCGGTTGTTTTCCACCTCGATTTCCAGACCACAGTTCTGTGCGCAAAGCACACAGCCGGTTTTGTAAGTGGTTCCCATGGCTGCTCCTTGAAAATACCTTTATCCTGGCCGGCATCATACCCGCTGTAAGTCAGGATAAGCGGGAAGGAGGTGGATGTCAAGGGTATCTTGGCCACAGGGAGCTTGCTCCGGAGCGGCGTCTCAGTTGTCGGTGTTCGGCCTGTTGTCGGGGCGGAGCAGCCGCCGGAGAATCCAGGCGGCCAGGACCATGACGACGGAAATCGCCAGCACCGGGACAGCGAGGGAAAGCAGGGTAAAGAAGGCAGAGCCGAAGATCTCCGCCGTGGTGAGGAGAAAGTTGGCCGTACCGCCGGTGGTTGCCGTGGCAGCCCCCCGGAGCAAAGTGGTGCCGGTCTGGACGACACCGGCGACTCCGCCGCCGGCGATGAGGGCGAGAGACCACTTGAGGAAGGGGGGAAGATCCCCGGCGACGGATACGGACGCGATCGTCCCGGCTGCCACGGCGGCGGGGGTGGCGACGGTATCGAGGAAGTTATCCAGCCAGGGGATGTAATAGGCCCCGATTTCAAAGACTGTGGCGGTGGCGAAGGCGATGAGGGCCGGCCAGGTGCCCAGCCACTGGAATCCCGGACCGGGGTGGATGAAGCCGTGCATGGCGGCGATGCTCAGGCCGAGGAAGGGCAGAAAGATCCGCAAACCGCAGGCGGCGCTGATCCCGATGCCGATGAAAAAGGCGAGGAGATTGGTAAGATCAGGTTCCATAACGAGGCCTCTGGTTGTAAATTAATGCCTTAGCCAATAATACCAAACACTTAAAGGGCTTGGGTTACGCAATATATGCGGTTCGATAGGGAGAATTTCATTGTTTTCAGGTGCCGTACCGGCATGAAAATTCATCTGATAATATCGCCTCCTATCCGGATATTTCACTGTTTTTGTTATCGCCGCCTTGGGAGTCGGTGGTCATGAGCGACCATTGAGATACAGCTGTCGGTGCAAACGACGTCTTCATGTCCGATGCCGGAGAAGATCTCGGGCCGGCGTGGTAAAGGCAGACGCTCATTATCCGGACGTTATGGCCCGCACCCGCCCTTTCCTTTCCCGGAAAAACGTACCGATCGTCACCGTATCGAGGCAGTTCAGACAATCTCCTCTTTCCTGCCACCCCTTCCGGGCGATGGTTAAGCCGTGGGCCAGATGATCGAATCCGTCCCGGTGGTGCAGATCGGGATTGACGGCTATTTTGACGCCCTTGCGCTTGGCGGTCAGGCAGTGTCGCCAGTCGAGATCGAGGCGCTGGGGATTGGCGTTGAGCTCGATCACCTTGCCGTGTGCGGCGGCGGCGGCGATCACCCGGTCGATGTCCACGGCGTAGGGCTCCCTGGCCAGCAGCAGCCGTCCCGTGGGATGGGCGAGGATGGTGGTGAAGGGATTGGCCAGGGCCCGGCAGATCCGCTCCGTCATCTCCTCCCCGGGCATCTGGAAGTGGGAGTGGACGGCGGCGATGACGAAGTCGAAGGAGGCCAGGATTGCCTCATCGTAGTCCAGACTGCCGTCGGGGAGAATATCCGCTTCAATGCCCTTGAAGATATGAAACGCCGCCCCGCTCTGTTCGTTCATCCTGTCGATGACCCGGTGCTGCCGGCGGATTTCCTCGGGAGTCAGGCCGCCGGCGTAATAGGCCGCACGGCTGTGGTCGGAGATCCCGATATATGCGTAACCGCGCCGTTGTGCCTCGGCGGCCAGGTCCTCGATGCTCTCCGCCCCGTCGCTGGCCCGGGTGTGGATATGGAGGATGCCCTTGATGTCCTCCGTGGTGACCAGCCGCGGCAGCTCTCCCGCGGCGGCGGCCTCGATCTCGCCCAGGTTCTCCCGCAGTTCCGGCGGGATATAGGCCAACGCCAGGGCGGCGAAGATCTCCTCCTCGCCGTTACAGGGCAGATTCTCCTCGCCCCGGAACAGACCGTATTCGTTCATTTTCAGTCCATATCTTCTGGCTCTTCCCCGGAGGGCCGTGTTGTGTTCCCGGCTGCCGGTGAAGTGGTGGAGGGCGTAGGGATATTCCCGGGGGGAAACGATGCGGAGATCGGCATTGATTCCCGAGGCGAGGGTGATGCTGACCTTGGTGTCCCCCCGGGCGATGACGGCGGCCGCCGCGGGCAGGGAGGCGAAGACATCGGCCAGGGCCCGGGGGTTCCCGGTGGCCGCCAGCAGGTCGATGTCCTTGACGGTCTCGCATCCCCGGCGCAAGGATCCGGCAATGGCGGCGGCCGTCACGTCCCGGCGGTCCAGGAGGATCTGCCGGAGACTCCGGGCCTCGTCGATCGCCTCGATGTAGAGTCGTCTTTCCCGGTAATGCTTCAGAGCGGCAATGCCCCCCAGGATCTTCTCCTGGGATTTCCTGCCGAAGCCCGGCAGGTCGATGAGGCGGTTTTCCCGGGCGGCATATTCCAATTCCCCCACGGTGGCGATGCCGAGATGGTCGTAGAGAAACCTGATCCGTTTGGGGCCCAGGCCGGGGATCTTGAGCATCTCGAAATGCCCCGGCGGGATGGCGGCTTTCAGTTCCCGGTGGTAAAGCAGTTCCCCCGTTGCCGCCAGCTCCTCTATCTTTCTGCCGATAGCGGCGCCGATGCCTTTGATGTCTCCCAGCCGTCCCTCCCGGAGCACCGCTTCCAGATCCTCCTCCAACCCCTCCAGGCTGCGGGCGGCATTGCTGTAAGCCCTCGATTTAAAAGGGTACTCTCCCTTCATTTCCAGCAGGAGGGCCAGCTCGTCCAGGACGGCGATGATTTCCTCTTTCGATCGTTTCATGCCGGCGATCCGGGCTCCTTGATCTTTTCTTTTTGGGCGGGCGGCCATGTCGCTTTGCGCCGTTTGTCCAGAAGATGCCGAACCGCCAGGACAGGATGACGGGAGAGCATCCGCGGGCCGGAATAACGCATGACCTCCCGGATGCGATCCCTCATCTCCGTCCGGTAGCAGTGAACGGGACAGGCGGAGCAAACCGGTTTGTCCTTGCCGAAACGGCAGGCCCGGGTCCGCTTCCGGGCATAGGACAGCAGCCCGCGGCAGGAAGAACAGAGATCCACCTGCCGGTGGTGGTCCCGGCAGAAGATGTCGATCATCAAGCCAAGGGTATGGACCTCTCTGTCCAGCCTTGATTTCATTCAACAACCATCCCGTGGCCCGGGCAAGGCATCTTTTATTGTCACCGCGGTAAACACCTTTCAAAAGCGCCGTGCTCATGGCGTCACAACCCCTCCGCTCGTTACCGCCATGAGCACTTTCTATATACTCAAAAATATTGACAATTATATCACGACAGGTACCTGCCGCTTTCAGGCCGCTGCCGGCTTGATCCCGCTTTCGGAAACACTAAATTCTTGTTTTCCCGATGTCAAGAAATGATCACGGCGGGACGGGGCAAGGATGATCAAACCACCATAAAAACATCGGGATTGGTCTTGACAAGGGCGGATGAAAGGTATATAAGCGCCGTGGACGTGCAGTTTAGGCGAGCACAGCCATTCACCGATCCATACATTTCAAGCCATCACCTCGAAGATTAGAGCGTCTTTGCGCTTGAAATCCCTGAAGTTGAAGGAGATGACCCGGCCGTGATGCGACATACCTCCAGCAGGACAGGCAGGCCCAGAGGCGTCGGAACCACCTCGACAACTTTCACTAATCAATGCGAACAAACAATCTTGAGTTTCCCCGGGCGGGCTGCGGGAGAAGGAAAGCTTCCTTTCCCCTTCCATTCCGGTTGGCGGGGGGTTGCTTTGCCGGGGAGACGGGCATAGGGCTGCGAAGCGGATAATACACCGGAACGGGGGGTTGATTTAAACCTGAATAAAGCCGGTGAAGAGCAGATAAGGAGGAAGAGATGGAAAAGGTACCACAGAAGCTGGACAAGACAAGAAAGGAATACTACCAGGGAGCGCCGATTGCCAAATTCGGCGAACGCAAGCCTGACTATTCCGGGATGGGCAGGAAGATCAAAAGCAATTTCAAGGGATTGCGAGAGGTGGTATGTGTCGAGGCCTGCCGGACGCCCTACGGCGTCTTCGGCGGCGCCTTGAAAGGTTTCGACGCCCCTCAGCTCGGCGCCCTGGCCATCAAGGAATGCCTGCGCCGGACCGGCGGCAAGGTGAAGGGCGAGGATGTGGATTACGTGATCATGGGCCAGGTCGTACCCGCGGGGTGCGGTCAGGTGCCCAGCCGCCAGGCGACCCTCCTGGCGGGGCTGCCCGAGAGTGTGCCCTCCATCACGGTCAACAAAGTTTGTTCCTCCGGGATCAAGACCGTCGACCTCGCCGTCCAGATGATCCAGACAGGCCGGGCCGAGATCGTCATCGCCGGCGGCCAGGAGAGCATGAGCAACTGCCCTTATTCCCTTCCCGATATGCGCTGGGGAAGCAGGATGGGTCTGCCCAACGGCCGTCTGGTGGACCTCATGGTCTATGACGGTCTCTGGGACGCCTTCTACAACCGCCACATGGCCATTCACGGCTCCGAGACGGCGGACGAGTTCGGCTTCACCCGTCAGGATCAGGATGAATGGGCCTACCAGTCCCAGATGCGGGCCGTGGCGGCCATGAAAGAGGGGAAACTCGACGACGAGATCTTCCCGGTGTTGATCCAGAAGGGCAAGGAAACGATCGTCTTCGATAAGGACGAGGGACCCCGGCCGGCCACGACCATGGAAGGCCTGGCGAAACTGCCGCCGGTGTTCAATCACAAAAGCACCGTCACCGGCGAACCCGGCGGGGTGACGGCGGGGAACGCCCCGGGCGTCAACGACGGCGGCGATGTCTGCCTCCTCATGAGCGCCGAAAAGGCCAAGGAACTGGGAATGAAACCCCTCTTCACGATCCTCGACTACGCCGAGGTCTCCCAGCCGACGAAGGACATCGCCACGGTGCCCGGCCTGTCCATCAAGAAGGTACTCGAACAGAACGATATGACCGTGGCCGATGTGGAGGTAATCGAGATCAACGAGGCCTTCGCGGCGGTGGCGATCATCAGCGCCCGGACGATCCTGGGGATGTCCAAGGAAGAGATGTTCAAGAAGGTGAACCCCAACGGCAGCGCCATCGCCTACGGCCATCCCATCGGCGCCACGGGGGCCCGGATCCTCATGACCCTGGCCTATGAACTGCGGCGTCGCGGCGGCGGCATCGGCGTGTGCGGGATCTGTTCCGGCCATGCCCAGGGCGACGCCATGCTGATCAGAGTGGATAAATAACAACAGCAAGTATACTTTTTTTGAAAGGAGAAGCGGTAGATATGAGAGAAGCGGTTATTGTAAGCGGCGCCCGGACGGCCGTCGGCGAGTTCGGCGGGTCCCTGAAGGGCGTATCGGTTGTGGAACTCGGCCGGCTGGTCATTAAGGAGGCCATTGTGCGGGCGGGGCTCCGTCCGGCGATCAACGACTTCGTCAAGTCGGCCCGGCCCTCGATCTTCGGCGAGTTCGATATGACGGACATCCAGAAGAAGAACTACGCCTATGACAGTTCCTTGACCCCGGTCTATTTTGACGAGGTCATCATGGGCAACGTTCTGAACGCGGGTTGCGGTCAGAATCCCGCCCGTCAGGCGGCGATCTTCGCCGGCCTGCCCGAAGAGACGAACGTCTTCACCGTCCAGAAGGTCTGTGCCTCGGGGATGAAGGCCATCGCCATGGCCGCCCAGGCCATCTGCGCCGGTGATGCCGACATCATCGTGGCGGGCGGCATGGAAAACATGAGCAATGTCCCCTATGCCCTGGCGGATGCCCGCTGGGGGTACCGGATGAACATGCCCTTCGGCAAGGTCACGGACTTGATGGTCCATGACGGTCTCTGGGAGATCTTCAACGGCTACCACAT
>ENA-UPSM01004986-UPSM01004986.1-activated-sludge-metagenome-genome-assembly--contig:-NODE-4986-length-13517-cov-13.557495_pt1 | contig 13517 bp, 8 predicted proteins | sample MGYA00238181_ERZ773283 | MGnify/ENA primary metagenome ERZ773283 (study PRJEB29023, sample SAMN05720199) | activated sludge metagenome | isolation source: Anaerobic digester | place: Japan... | reverse complement strand
AGTTCTGGAACATCTGGTAGTTCTGGATTATCAGGTATTGATGGAACATCTGGTAGTTCTGGAACATCTGGTGTGTCTGGCGCGTCTGGAACATCAGGTACAAGTGGTACATCACCAAATATGGATGATTATATTACTAACACATGTGATATTTGGACGGGTACAGGAAAAGTAACTTGTATTGTAACATTAACTCAACTAGAATATGATGCAATTGGTACAAAAAACCCAAATACTTTATATGTAATAATTTAAATGTACTTTAATTTTAATAATTAATTGTTTAATTTTCGTTGATTGTTGTTTTGTAGATTTTTATGAGTGATTTTTTATTTGAAACAAATTATCCTCCGGCAATATATCTGGGTGACAACACCGTTAAATCAATAAGGGTGGGTAATACTATTGTATGGCCTAGAACACCAACACCATCAGCTTCAGTATCACCAACACTAGGTGCTTCAGTAACACCTAGTATTTCATTTAGTAAAACTCCTAGTATCACACCCACTATTTCATTTAGTAGAACACCAAGTATTAGTATCACTCCAAGTATATCGTTTAGTAGAACACCTAGCATTACACCTAGTATTTCATTTAGTAGAACACCTAGCATTACACCGAGTATTTCATTCAGTAGAACACCTAGCATTACACCGAGTATTTCATTCAGTAGAACACCTAGCATAACGCCTAGTATTTCATTTAGCAGAACACCTAGCATAACACCAAGTATTTCATTTAGCAGGACACCCAGCATTACACCAAGTATTAGCATCACACCGAGTATATCGTTTAGTAGAACACCTAGCATTACATCTAGTATTTCATTCAGTAGAACACCAACTAGAACGCCTAGTTTATCAATTAGTAAAACACCAACTAGAACACCAAGTATTTCAATTTCAAGAACACCTAGTGTATCTATAAGTAGAACACCCGATCCGACACCATTATATTCTGCTTGTAGTACGTTTAATTTGGGATTAAATGGTGTTAGTGGTGGTGCATTTTTAAATGCTGGTGTATTAACTGGTACAACAACACCAAGTGATTATGTTATTGAATGGAGAATGAATTCGACTAGTGGTAATGTTATATTCACAACCGGCTCACGATATGAATATGATACCACAATTCAAAGAGAACATCCATTTTATGATGAATTGGTTAGTTCAGGTACATTGTACCCTGTAATAAGAAAAGTTTTAATTGGGGGTAATACTTATGTACCAACACAAGATGGCTCATATAGAATAAGTCCAGATTTGTTAACTTGCTTACCATCAGTGGTTATTACACCAATAACATGTAATAGCACATATGGTACAGATCCTGGTGGTGTTTATCCATTTAATTTAAATTATGAAAATACAACTGATAGTAGTACAAATAAGTCGAGATCATTTAGTTTCCAGTTATATAATGACACCAAATATATCGCAGTTGAATTTGATGGTTTTGAAATTTCAGAACAATTAAAAATATATTATTGTACAACAAACAATCCAAATGGAACTTTAATTGAAAACTGGATTCACGGTGTGGTATATACTGGAACCACTAATTTGAGAACTTATTCAAATTCTAGACCATCTATTTATACTGGTGGGACCGCACCATATAGTGGTCTTTATCCTATTAATTATCCAGTAAACCCAAGAATTGCTTATAAAAATTATGGTGGTTTACACACATTAAGATTTGTTTTTAAATTAACTAACTTCACTTGGGCTAATGGTGATTATTTAAAATTTGAAATTATTGGTAGTGTATTTGAACCAACAATTGAAAACACAAACTGGTCACTAAGACTTGATTGTATTCCTGAAAGTGAAATGACTTGTGTGTTTAATGCTAATAGTAATATTAGTAAAATAAATTCAACACCGACAATGGTATATTATAGTGATCCAGATTGTTATTATGAAGTTCAGTATAACACAACATCAACTTTTGTTGCTCCAGACAGAACATTACCAGCCACACCGTGGTTACATAAATATATCTCATACATAACTCGAATAACCGCTAGTAGTAGTGGGTATATGCATAGTAATCCAATTAAAATAAGAGCAACATTAAAAATACTCGCATATGAAACTTTATTGACATACAACAATAGTTATAATACCTGTATGAATATGGCTGCGGGGCAAACAATTACAATCACAAAAGACACAACATCAATAACATTTACATTTAGTGATATTGCTGATTTTAATGATGCACAAAGTGATTATTCACAAATGACTGGCTCTACAGAATGGGCGACATGGGCTTCATATAGTAATACTGATACTAGATATTATGGTTATTATAGAATAATGACTAGATTAGGACCATCTTGTGGTGATACGACTTATGGTATGAAAACTTGGCATTTCTTTAGAACAGCGCCTGTAGTGTTTAATTCAGTTAATAAAACAATGACAATTACTTATGTAATTCCTACAAATAATTTACCACAAGCATCATGTGATGATAGTTATAGTTTCGTTCAAAATCAAACAATTGGAAAATTATCAGAAACCAAAAATTATGTTATACCTGGTGGTTCATTTGTTACATCTTGTAGATATGAGGGATTAATGTCTGTTTTATATGTGGTAACAACTACAGAACAAATAAATCCAACATCTGCTCGATATTGTCTAATAAATATAGAAGATGTATTTGTTAATGGGTTGTGTGACCTTTCTACTTTTGGTTTCTGTAAAGGAAGTACAACTTCTAATACATATCCAACAGCTTGGGAGTTATATAGATTTTATGATAGAATCAGGTTTACTGACCCATCAACACATAACACACGAATGAATACTTGGTGTTTAGATAGATTAAAAGGTTTACGAACAGACGTTTGTTCTGATTATGGTGTAAACGTATGGGAGACAGTTCATTGTCACTCAGGAACACTACCATCACCATCTCCTTCACCATCTATTTCACAAAGTATTTCACTTAGTAGAACGCCAAGTGTGACACCATCACCAACAACTATATTCCCATCAGCTGATATGATCGCATATTGGAGATTTGAAGAGACTAGTGGGAACTTTTTAGATGTTTTAGGTAATTGTCCTGCAGTACCTTTTGCAAATAATTATCCGGAATATCATGTACCGGGAAAAATAAATTATGGGGCCCACTTCTCTGGCACAACTTCAGGTGCACGTATTAGTGATGTAAATGCCCAAACATATTTGAATCCAAATGGTGATGAATATAGTATTCAGGCTTGGGTTAAGTTAAATGAACTACCTAGTGTTTCTGGTAGAACCTGTACAATACTTAGAAGTTCACTTGCGGCTTCACCATGGGAAAATATTGTTGTTAGAGCTGATGGTAGTGATAGGTTCACCATGCGATTTACTGGGCCAAATGATAATAATTATTCGTATACACCAAATAATTTAATTCAAGCTAATACGTGGTATCATCTTGTATTTGTTATTTCTGGTATTGGAAAAAGACCAGTAATATATGTTAATAATACACCATATAGTGGTACGACAACACAGGGTGGAAATATTTGGAATGTTACCGGTACTACCGCTGGGTATAATTTTGGTAATGCTTATAATGGAACTAGCCACGCTTTTAATGGTGTTATTGATGAATTATGTTTATGGAAAAAAGCATTAACACCTGAAGAAGTATCAATATTGTACAATAATGGTGATGGATTACCACATGATCTTCCACCAACACCATCTGCCACACCAACGAGGACACCAAGTATCTCATTTTCAAGAACACCTAGTGTTACTTTAATAACATCACCCACACCATCAACAAGTACACCATCATATTATTTGTTTGATATTTTAACACAAACAACATTTGATACGAACATTGAGGCTTGTGATACTTTAATACCAACAGATGGTACAGTATATCTTTCTACACCAATGCCTATTGTTGGAAATTTTGTTTACACAAATAGTTCATTAACAAATTATTTCCAAGGCGATGATTATTGGTATTATATATATTCTGGTGTAAAATATGCAGTACAAATATTATCTGATGGGATGATATTAGATGTATATACGTGTCAATCTGTCACACCATCTGTTACACCAACAATATCAGTTAGTAAAACTCCATCGTTATCACTTTCACCCGGCGCTTCACGAACACCTAGTGTTACACCTAGTATATCGTTCAGTAGAACACCGTCTAGGACGCCTAGTTTGTCAATTAGTAGAACACCAACCAGGACTCCATCAACAAGCAGTATTGTTTCGTATCAATATGGTATTGTAACAACCGTAACTTATGGTACTAATATTGGCGCTTGTGAAACCAGTGAAATACCAAATAGTAATATATATCTTTCGACATCAACACCGTTAGTTGATAATTATGTTTATACGAATAATACATTAACAAATTACTATCAAGGTGATGGTAGATGGTATTTTATTAGAAATGGTGGATCGTATGCTATACAAATATTAAGTAGTGGTATGATTAATGGTGTGTTAGATTGCAATAACATACCTACACCAACCAGAACACCTAGTTTATCAATTAGTAAAACACCGTCCATAACACCAAGTATATCAATTAGTAGAACGCCAACCAGAACACCAAGTATATCAATTAGTAGAACACCATCTACAACACCCACAAATGCAACTGTTGTTGTAATAAATAACAGTATACACGCACATATTAGTGATGTTAGGGTAAATAACATAACAATTTCTTCAAGCGGATTTCCAATAATATATCAGGGCGTATTAACTGGTTATACATCAGATTTGGGTTACAAAACAATAGATGTTTATATTTCACAATGGGATGGAAATTCTAGTTATATTAAATTAACTGATAGTAATAATGTTGAATACACTCTCAACGTTACTGGAAATGGGTCTTATGGCTTTGGGTCTGTATATATTACGGTAACAACACCTATTAGAATATCATTAGAAGAAGGAGCACCACCAACACCTTCACCAAGTATTACTAAATCACCAACTAGAACACCTAGTATAACACCAAGCAGAACACCAACAATATCTGTTAGTAAAACACCGGGTATTTCAGTTACTAGAACACCAAGTAGAACACCAAGTATTTCATTTACTAGAACACCAACACCATCATCTAGTAAACCATCATCATATCCTTACAATATAATAACACATATAACTTATTCTACAAATCTTGGTGCATGTGATAGCACTGAAACGCCAGATATTACAGTATATTTTTCTACACAAACACCAGTAATTGGAAACTATGTATATACAAATAGTTCATTAACAAATTATTTTCAGGGTGATGATAATTGGTATCAAATAAATAATGGAACAAAATTTGCTGTACAAATATTATCTGATGGTATGATATTTGATGTTTTAAATTGTGGAAGCGTATCACCTACACCATCATTATCTAGAACACCGTCTAGAACACCAAGTATATCAATTAGTAGAACACCGACTAGAACACCTGGTGTATCACCTAGTAGAACACCAACTAGAACACCATCAGGTGTACCAACATACAGATACACAGTTGATATGTATTATTGTGAATTTCCATACTGTTCTTATAGTTTAGGAATGGCTGTAATTGAAAATACATATCAGATTAGTATTGGTTCTTTCTTTGTGTATGATTCGAACACAATAATGGAAATTATGAATTCAACAACATCAACACCTGATTATTATACTAATTTCCAAAATTATTTGGGTTATGACAATTGTAATACAGCATGTCAAAATTCCCAGTAAACATATATTTCATACATGTTTGACTAATTAATTTTTTTTACGTATTTTTATGTAATGAATATACTTGCACACACATCTTTTATTGGTGATACTGGTTATAATAATCATTCACGGTCATTTTTTTGTGCGTTAAACAAATATCATACCGTCAAAATACGAAATTTAACTGTTGGTAAAACATGGAATGGTCTTACTTTAAAACCCCATGATGATGAGCCGTATTTTACTTCTGAAATGAGGAATATGTTAATTATACAAACATTAAAAAATAACGACGGCTCACGAACAGACTTCCCTATCTATGGATATAAAAATGATTTTAAACCAGATGTTCATATAGTTTTAAATGATGTTAATAATCCGTATTTTTTCGATAACTATGACGGATATAAAATTGGGTTTTGTGTGTATGAATCAACAAGATTTCCTGAAGACTTTTTTAAACAATTATTAACATTTGATGAAATGTGGGTACCATCACAATGGCAGTTTGATTCATTGGTCGAACAGGGATATCCTATTAAAAAAATAAAAATAGTAACTGAAGGTGTTGATGTAAATATTTTTAAACCAAAACAGATAAATAATACACGAGATAAATTCAGATTTATTCATTTTGGTAGATGGGATTATCGAAAATCTACAACAGAAATATTCAGAACATTTGGCGAAACATTTAAAGATAATGATAATGTAGAATTAGTGTGTTCAGTTGAAAATAATTTTCCTACAGACGAAACAAGATCAACAAAAGATAGAATAAAAAAATATGATATTAATTATCCAAATATAAAGTTTATCGATTTTTTAAATAGGGATGAATATGTAAAATATCTTCAAGAAGGTGATGTTTTTGTGTCGTGTGCTAGAAGTGAGGGTTGGAATCTACCGTTAATAGAAGCAATGAGTTGTGGAACACCATCGATATATTCAAATTGGGGTGCACAGCTTCAATTTGCAAGAAATAAAGGTATACCAGTTAGAATATCACATATAAGGCCAGCAAATATTGGAGATAAAGATGTTGGTGGTGAATATTGTGAACCGGATTTTAATGATCTAGCAATTCAAATGAAAAATGTTTATGAAAATTATTCGAAATATAAAACTAAAAGCATGGAAGAAGCTGAATTAATACATAAAGAATTTAATTGGGATAATGTAGCAAAACAAGCGTCTGAAATATTGAAAAAAAAACAACAAGAATTTGTTTTTGTTACTGCTGGTGATGAAAAATATTTAACAATTATTGAAAAATTAGTAAAGTCAATAAATGAATTTTCAAAAAATAAAATTATTGTTTATAGTGTAAATTGTGATATACCGTTTGAGTATCCAAATATGATTAAACGGAGAATTGACCCACCATTTCATTCGATTTATGATAAATGGTATTTTAAACAGCATGCCTGTATAGAATCATTGAAAGAAAATTATGAGTATTTTGTTTGGATTGATGGTGATGGAATTGCAAGTTATAATATTGATGAAATACAGAAATATTTTCCATCAATAGAGAATTATCCTATTTCTGATATACATGTTCAGGAAGAATTTTTTGGGTATTATACTGATATTGATGGTGAACGAAAAAGTCAATTGTTTAATGAAAATCTTATAAAAACATGGAATCTTAATTCATTTAGACCTTTAATGCATATCTGTTTGTTTATATATAACAAAGATTGTAAATGGTGGTTTGAGGAAATTATTGATGTATATAAAAGAACACCAGTCGATCATTATCCAAGATATTTTCCGTGGAATGATGAGGGTATTGATAATGCATTGAGATGGAAATATGGGGTGAAAAAACATCTTCCGTTGTCTAAATATGACACATCATCGTATGATGGTGATGATGGTTACACAAATCAAGCGTTAAATGATTTTTATAAGTTTTGGAATGAAAACGGCCCACAAAATTTTAATAGAATATATGGATATAAATTTATACCACCGGATAAAACAAATATAATTTGGTTTCATGGAAATAAAGATCCAATTGTTTCAGAAAAAATGATTGATTTTATTAAATTAAAAAGAGATAAGTCTTTTTATCAATCGGAATTTTTTTATACAAACAAATATGAACTTAAAAATCTAGGAGAAATTAAAGGTGTCGAGGATACTTTAATAAATGTTGCAGAAAAATATGGTTGGGATTATGGGATATATCATGAAATCTATAATCAACGAGAATATTATATTAACAATGAAAAACGAATACATAACGGTGACATTGTTGTTGATTTAGGTGCAAATATCGGAATATTTACTCGTTGGGCTTATAACCAAGGCGCGGAAAAAGTTATATCGTTTGAACCGGATAAAAGATATTTTGAATTATTGAAATTAAATAGTGATCCTCGCACAATTTTGTTTAATGCTGCTATTAGTGACACAATGGGTACAACTACGTTATATGAATCAAATCATCTTGGGGGGTCGGCCATTCGAAATTTTGATGATTATATAGACAAATATTCTGTTAGAACATATACATTAGATTATCTTTTCGATTCTGGTTTAGTTGATAGAATAGATTTTTTAAAAATTGATATTGAAGGTGCCGAACACCAAGCATTAAAGGGAATTAGCGATGAAAATCTATCAAAAGTAAAAGCGATTGCGATGGAATATCATCACGCACATTGTAATTACGATGAAATGTTAAGAGAAAATTTCAGACGAAGAATAATCGAACTGGGATTTAAATCGTTTATTTTATTTTTGGGTTCAAATAATATGTTACAAATGTTTTATTTTTGGAAATGATGGAATTTAATGATGATATTTTTGTGATTAATTGTTGGGTTGATAATGATTCTAAAGAAAAAAATTTAATTGATTTAATTAATATTTTAAGAACATTTAATATCCCCATTCTTTTAACTGGTTCTTATCCATTAAAACCGGAGTTACAAAAACTCGGTGATTATTTTATTTTTGATAAGGAAAACCCTATATTATTGAGGGAAGATTTTCAAAAATATAATATAAATAGTGTTCGATGGACACAAATTGGTGATGTCCGTATTGAAAATCATTGTGAGTATCATCACGATTATGCGGTATGGTCAACAATGAAAAACGCATTCAATTTTTGTAAATACCTAGGAAAAGAATATATACATTTTTTTGATTATGATAATCTACCAGATCCTGTACAATATCGTCAGTCTTTTCTTGAAAAAATTAGAGAGGGTGATTTTGTTATATATGAATATGAAAAAAATTCGTCATCGATAAGTAATATCAACCCATTTTGTGCAATGTTTATTTTTTCAATTAGAACTAATATTGCTGTTGCTGCTATGAATTTGATAAAAAATAAAGATGAATTTTTTCGGAATAAAGACGATAAATGGCAATTAGAAAAGAACTTATTAAATTCAGTCAGACAAGTAACGTCAAATGTGATAGTATCACCATATATTGCAAACGATAATGAATTAAATTTACAATCCAAATGGAGTAGAAATGGTACACATAGAAATGGCGCGAAATTACAATTATATCTTGCTGTTGACGATTCAAATGACTTATATCTTCATACTATTTCTGGCTTTCACGAATCTCCCGCAGAACAGGATTATTTGATTGAAATTAATTATAATGAATATAAAAAATTTCATGTTGTCGCTAAAGGTATGATGGATATTTTAAAAATTGGAAAATATAAAGAAGGATCTGTTGTATATGTATATTATGAAGGTGTTGAGATATTATCTGAATTTTTATATAAAGATGTAAATGATTTCAGAAAAATTAATAAATTAATAAGAACTAATATAAAGAAAACAAATATAGAACAAATAAATATTAATTTTGTTGATGGACCATTTTTTGAAATTAAATCCAATGTGGATGGTTTATATAATGTTCAATTTATAAATAAAAAAACAAATTCTGTTGAATATGAATTGGATATGAAAAATAATCATTGGGCAAAAAGTTCAAAGAAATACTATATTGATTGGATTATAAAAATTGATGGTATTGATAATGATTTTCATTCTGTATATGAATTTAACCCAGAAAATAAGTTAGTTTATATTGCTTTTGAATCGAGGGCGTTGGGTGACACAATAGCATGGATGCCATATGTGGAAAAATTCAGAATTCAGAAACAATGTAGAGTTGTGTGCTCAACATTTCGTAATAATTTGTTTGAAAAACAATATCCAAATATAGAATTTATAACCCCCGGAACACCAGTTAATAATTTATATGCAATGTATCGAATTGGGTTGTTTTATAGTGATAAAAAAATAGATTATTATAGACATCCAATCGATCCGTTGAAAGGACCATTATCAAAAATTGCTACAGATATATTGGGCTTAGAATATGAAGAAATAAGGCCACAACTTCCTATATTATCAACAAATAAAAAGAAAATGGTGTCAATAGCCATTCATTCAACAGCACAATGTAAGTATTGGAATAATCCGACAGGATGGCAAGACGTTGTTAATTTTTTAAATGATAATGGCTATGAAGTAAAATTGGTTTCACAAGAAGATGATGGATATATGGGTAATAGGAATCCGAAAGGCATTACTAAAATGACAACAACTAAAATTGAAGACACTTTAAGGACATTACAAGAATCAGAATTGTTTGTTGGTATCAGTAGTGGTCTATCTTGGTTGGCGTGGGCTGGTGGAACGAAAACTGTGTTAATTTCGGGATTTACTGATGTGTATAATGAACCGGTAAATAATATAATAAGAATTATAAATAAGAATGTCTGTAATTCTTGCTGGCATAATTACACGTTCGACGCCGGGGATTGGAACTGGTGTCCGTTGTTTAAAAATACAGATAGACAATTTGAATGTTCTAAAGCAATTACATCAGAACAAGTTATTGGTGAAATTAAAAAAGCGTTAAATTTGTGATTGTTAATGTTTTTTTATTTCATTTAATTTTTCCACAATCTCATTTACTGTTTTTTGTGGCGCCGGTGGAATATTTTGTGGCGGTCTGGGTGGTATATTTTCATTAAAGCGTATCCTTGAAGGTGGTGGTGGTGGTGCAGGCCTGGCCACTTGTGGTGGTACTACTTGTCTTTTTTTCTTACATCCACATCCCATATCTTTAATTTTTTTTATAAATATTTGGTATTATTATTATTTTTATGTACATTTTGTAAATAGTAACAAAAATACAGATAAAAGTAAAGTAAATGGAAGAAATTTTTGTACCAGTAAAAAGTGTCTACAATAGTAATTATGAGGTTATCAAGAATATAATGTCACTTTATAAAATAGAACAATTTGATCTTGATTGTACATATTCAAAAGGATTATTCTGGAAAGATTTACCACAACCTAAGATAAAATCAGATATTGTTCCATTATTTGAAGACGTGATTAAGGCCGATTCAGAACATCTTCCATTTGATGATAATTCAATGAAAACTGTGATGTACGATCCACCATTTGTTATTAGTGGTAGAACATATAGGGAAAATAAAGACGGTAGTTCAATAATTGCAAAAAGATTTGAGGGGTATTATGATTATAATAGTTTAACAACAAATTACTATAATACTTTACAAGAACTTTATCGAATAATAGTGCCTGGTGGTTTTGTTGTTATGAAAAATCAAGACACGGTGAGTGGTGGTAAGAATCATTTTACTCATGTTATGGTGATGAATATGGCGTTGAAAATTGGTTTCTATCCGAGAGATTTGTTTATTCTTCTAGCAAAATCGAGAATTAATAGTTTTGGAGCTAGATGGATAAAACAGGAACATGCCCGTAAGCATCATTGTTATTTCTGGGTTTTCGAAAAAACAGAACCAAAAATAAAATATTTGTTTTAAAATATCATTATGGTATAAATGGAGTACGAACAGGATTTGTTGGACTTCCTAGGTACATTGATACTCTATCACCTGTTTTCCAGTTTTTTGCCGTTCCACCGGGAAATTCAATTACATGATCACCAATACCAGTATATCTTGGAATTGTTAACTGATTAGGATCTGGTACAGGACAATTTGAGTGGATTTTACTAATTCGATTTTTTAAAACGAAAATAATATCAAGTGGAATTTTACAATCCTTCATCCAAAAAGAATGATAACCCATTCCGGTATTAAAAACCATACAGCCATCAAGTTTATCTCTACCCATCATTCCCTGGGCAAATTGCTCGGGTTTTAAATATTCAGCATTAAATTGTTGACCATTAATTATCACACTCATATACAATAAATATTTGGAAAAATAATTATTTTTTCTTATATTTTAAATTAAAGAAAAATTATGAAAAAATTAAAAGCACCTATTAAAATGTTTGGTGGTAAAGGAACAATGTATAATGAAATATTTAAGTATTTCCCCAATCCTAAAGACTATAATACATATATAGAACCATTTGCTGGAAGTTTTTCCCTAGGACTTAAAATTGAACCAATACCAGCAATTCAAATATATAATGATTTGGATAAAAATGTATATTCATTATATAAAGTTTTGTCAGATTCTGATATGTTTAAAATTTTTAAAGAAAAATGTGATTTGATTTATTATTCTGAAGATTTGAGAAAAGAATTTAAAGAAGAATTGAATAATTCAGATTTATCAATAATAGATCGGGCATTTTATTTTTTTTATGTTAATCGAACATCACATAATGGTAGTGGGGGTTTTTCAAAAAATATACATATTCGAAGAGGTATGAGTAAATCAATTTCAGATTTTTTATCCACAATTGATAGTTTACCAGAACTTCACGAAAGACTTTCTAGGGTTATTGTAACTAATACTGATGGTATAGAATTAATACAAAAATATAACCAACCGAATGTTTTTTTATACAACGATCCGCCATATGAACAATCTACTAGAACTAGTACAAGATATGATGTTGATATGGATAGAGATGGACATATTAGATTTCTCGATGCTTGTATAAAAAGTAATGCTAAAATATTAATAAGTGGTTATCATTGTGATTTGTATAACATTCTAGAAGAAAATGGTTTTAAAAAGGTTAATTTTAACGTGAAAACTATAAGTGGTAATTTTACACCAAAAACAAAGACAGAATATTTATACTATAACTATGACATTAAGTAATCTAATATTTGAAGATCATAAACATGACTATGGTTGTGTGATGCTTTATTTTGATTTTCCTGAAATTAAAACAATTCATAACATTATTAAACCCAACGACATATATGAAGATCCGTATGACGATTCTTATGGTCTTGAAACCGAACCACATGTTAGTTTATTATTTGGATTACATAATGAAGTTACTACAGACAATGTGAAAAACGTGTTAAAAAAATTTACATTTGGACCTTGTCGTCTTACTAATGTTTCGACATTTGATGGCCCACCATATGATGTATTAAAATATGATATTGATGGTGATGGTTTACATGAGGCAAATGCAGAATTACGAAAATTTCCACACACAACTAATTTTCCTGAATATCATCCACATTTGACAATTGCATATTTAAAAACCGGTAAAGGCAAGAAGTATACGGATGCATTAAAAAATAGTTCGTTTACATTATTACCAAAATTTGCTGTTTACTCCAAGACTAATGGAACAAAAGAAAAATTGTCTATCACCACGAAATAATATTTTTTTTACAATTATTTTGGGAGTTAAAAATTTTTGTATATTTGCTATGGTTTAAAATCATAAATAATGGATGTTATATTAAAGCAAAGTTATACGTTTGCAAAAATCGGACTTGTTAAAAATTATGTAAACATTGAT
>ENA-UPSM01004984-UPSM01004984.1-activated-sludge-metagenome-genome-assembly--contig:-NODE-4984-length-13519-cov-4.753714_pt1 | contig 13519 bp, 8 predicted proteins | sample MGYA00238181_ERZ773283 | MGnify/ENA primary metagenome ERZ773283 (study PRJEB29023, sample SAMN05720199) | activated sludge metagenome | isolation source: Anaerobic digester | place: Japan... | reverse complement strand
CCGAAAAATCATCTCGATATTGACTTGGAGTTCGATTTTTAATGGCTTTGAAACTTCTATTAAAATTAGCAATGTTATTAAAACCTGATTTGAAAGCAATTTCAGAAATACTCAAATCTTTTTCAACCAACCATCTAGCAGCATAACCTATTCTAATATCATTAATATAATTGACAAAAGTTTTGCCTGTACGTTTTTTGATAAACCGATTAAAAGAAATACTAGACATATTTGCAACACTAGAAACATCTTCAAGACTTATTCTTTCGGCAAAGTTTTTCTGAACGTAATCATATACTAATTTCATTTTATCATAATCATCAAACACATCATAATCAACCGTATAAGTCGAAAGAAGCCTTTGATTTCGAGAGTTTGCAAGATCAAACAAGAGCGAAGTTATCTCCAGAAAATAGTCCATTCCATCTAATTTTGACAACTTAATGAGTCTAGGAGTCAGCTCTTCAGCCACTTTTTTTGAAAATAAAATCCCGTGAATAGAACGATTAAACATCTCCTTTATCGGATTCATTATTCGTCTTGAAAGCAGTGAATCAGAAAATAAATTATTATCAAATTGAATGGTTATTTCATGTATTTTCTTGCTAGTACATTTATTTAATTCCCAACCATGATACAAATTAGGCCCAACTAAAACCAGTTCTATATTATCAATATCTTCAATATTATCGCCTACAACACGTTTTACACCTTTACCATTTAGGATAAAATTGATCTCAAATTCAGGATGATAATGCACCGGAAAGTCAAAAGTATCTTTAATTCTATCAAAAACCAAAAAACTATCCAATGGTGAAAGTGGTGGTATTTCTCTGTAAAATTTATTAATAGTACTCATATTGTATTTTTATTTGCAATAATAGGATATATAAATGATAAAATAATATTATTACAGTTTATAACATCGAATTATCTTTGAAATATATAATTACACTATTTTTATTATTATTATTCATAAAAAACAATAATCATTATAATCAGTACAAGTTTTTATATTTTTAATAATTATATAGAAAAATCATTTCCACAATAAAAATCTAAATAATAAACTAATATCCAGTAATTTATCAAAAAACAAAGTATCAACATGATATCAAAAAAACAACCAAAACCCATGAAAAACAAGCTAATTCTGTTCCTCATCACTGTAAGTATCGGAATATCTTGTGCTTCGAAAGCTCAAACTACTAATACAAAATCATCATTGGCCGATCCAAAAGCGACAGTTGAAACTAAGATATTACATAAAAATTTAGCAGTATTAATCAATAAAGGAATTCTTTTTGGCCATCAAGACGATTTAGCTTACGGTGTAAATTGGAAATACGAAGCAAGAAGAAGCGATGTAAAAGATGTTACGGGTGATTATCCAGCAGTTTATGGTTGGGATCTTAGCGGATTAGAAAAAAAATCAACCAAAAATATAGACGGAGTTCCCTTTAACAAAATGCGACAATACATAATTGATGGACATTCTCGTGGAGGATTGATCACACTTAGTTGGCATCTTGACAATCCATTAACAGAGAAAAATGCTTGGGACACCACGCCAAAATCACTCGTTTCAGCTTTGCCTGGAGGTCAAAATCACGAAAAATTTAAATCTTGGCTCGACGAAGGTGCAAAATATATCTTGACATTAAAAGATAAAAATGGAAAACCTATTCCGATTCTTTTTCGTCCGTATCACGAACTGACAGGCTCTTGGTTTTGGTGGTGCAAAAACAATGCAAGCCCCGAAGAATTTAAAACTTTATGGAAATTTACCTTCAATTATTTTCAAGCGAAAGGAATTCATAATTTAATCTATGTTTACAACACCTCAGATTTCAAAACAAAAGAAGATTTTTTAGAGTATTATCCTGGTTCCAATTATGTAGATGTATTGAGTTTTGATAATTACCAATTCAATGATCCTACAAAAGACAATTCCTTTGTAGAAAATTGCCAAAGACAATTCAAAATAATGAACGAAATAGCCCAAGAACAAAACAAAATTATGGCTTTTGCTGAAACGGGTTACGAAGCCATTCCGTATGACAAATGGTGGACGAACACTTTGATGAAAGCTATTGGCGATTTTAAAATTTCTTATGTCTTAGTTTGGAGAAACCACGGATGGAAAGAAGATGAGAAAAAAATGCACTACTATGCTCCTTATAAAGGGCAAGTAAGTGAAAAAAATTTTGTTGATTTTTATAATCTAGACCAAATTTTATTCGAAAAAGAAGCCGCAAAAGAAAAATTATATAATAAATAAGTACTAACCCAATCATCGAAATTAACAACCAACCAATGCACGAAAAAATTAGTTTAAAAGAAAAAGTAGGTTACGGCCTGGGAGACGCAGCTTCATCTATGTTTTGGAAAATATTCAGTATGTATCTGATGTTTTTTTACACCGATGTATTCGGAATAGCACCAGCAGTTGTTGGAACCATGTTCCTCATTACTCGAATTTGGGATTCATGTTTTGACCCTTTTGTTGGTATTTTGGCTGACCGAACCAAAACACGTTGGGGTAAATTTAGACCCTATCTTTTATGGACAGCCATTCCATTTGCCATCATTGGAATCTTAACTTTTTACACTCCAGATTTTGACGAAAAAGGAAAAATAATTTATGCTTATGTAACCTATTCCTTAATGATGATGGTGTATTCTATAATCAACGTTCCTTATGCTTCATTACTAGGAGTAATGTCCTCAGACCGAAAAGAAAGAACAACCCTTTCCTCCTATCGCATGGTTTTTGCTTTTGGCGGAAGCTTATTAGCACTTTGGTTAATCGAGCCTTTGGTGAATCATTTTGGAGGGAGTTTGAATTCAAAAACAGGCTGGCTATACACCATAATTGTTTTCGGAATGATTACCACAATTTTCTTTTGGGGTTGCTTTTTTCTAACCAAAGAAAGAGTTGTACCCATTTCAGACGAAAAACCCAATTTGAAAGAAGATTTAAGCGACCTATTAAAAAATCGTCCTTGGTGGATTCTTTTAGGGGCTGGAATTGGCGCCTTGGTTTTCAATTCTATTCGCGATGGAGCTGCTGTTTATTATTTTAAATATTATGTAAGCAGTACTGTAAGTTATAGTTTCAATGTGTTTGGCGAAAATTTTGCCATGACACCCACCTCCTTTTACTTAGTTTTAGGTCAAGCTGCCAATATCATCGGAGTAATTGCAGCCACACCAATCGCCAACAAAATCGGAAAAAAGAATACCTTTTTTGGAGCAATGGCCTTGGCGGCAATTTTGAGTGTATTCTTCTATTTCCTTGGAAAAGAAGACGTACTCTTAATTATGGTTTTCCAAGTCTTGATAAGCATTTGCGCAGGTTGTATTTTCCCATTAATCTGGTCTATGTATGCCGATAGCGCCGATTATTCAGAATGGAAACAAGGCCGAAGAGCTACTGGACTAATCTTTTCAGCTTCGTCCATGTCACAAAAATTCGGCTGGACAATTGGGGGAGCTGCAACGGGATGGCTATTGGGATATTATGGTTTTCAAGCTAATGTAGTTCAAACCGCAGTAACCCAAAACGGAATCCAATTAATGTTGAGTATCCTTCCTGCAATTGCTGCTGGAGTTTCAGTACTCTTCATACTTCTTTATCCATTAAATGAAGAAAAACTAGAAACCATCGAACACGAATTAACCAAACAAAGAAATACAACAAATTAATCTTTGATTTAGCAATATCAATTATGAACACAACAACGACAAATACACTTTTCGATAAAAGAAAAGCGGCCATCCAAAACGAATTTAAAGAATTGATTGAGAAAAAAAACGAACCACAATCAAGTGCCGGAAATGGAATTTTCAGCAGGTATAAAAACCCAGTTCTAACACGAAATCACGCGCCAATAGAATGGCGATTTGATTTAAATGAAGCCACCAATCCATTTATGATGGAACGCATTAGCATCAATGCAACATTTAATGCTGGTGCGATGAAATGGAATAATAAATACATTCTTGCTGTTAGAGTGGAAGGTGTGGACAGAAAATCATTTTTTGCCATTGCCGAAAGTCCAAATGGAGTTGATAATTTCGAATTTTGGGATAAACCTTGTGTGATTCCACAAACCGATGAGCCTGATACCAATGTCTATGATATGCGTTTAATCAACCACGAAGACGGTTGGATTTACGGCATTTTTTGCACCGAAAGAAAAGATCCCAACGCTCCAAAAGGCGATACCAGTTCGGCTATTGCCAATGCAGGAATTGTGCGCACGAATAATTTAGTGAATTGGGAACGTTTACCCGATTTAATTTCGAACACAGGACAACAACGCAATGTAGTCTTACATCCCAAATTTGTAAACGGAAAATATGCTATTTACACTCGACCACAAGATGGATTTATTGATGTGGGAAGTGGCGGTGGAATTGGATTGGGTTATATCGATGATATGTTAAATCCAATCGTAAAAGAAGAAAAAATAATCTTCGGAAAACAATACCACACCGTTTATGAACTCAAAAATGGTTTGGGCCCAGCTCCAATCAAAACTGATAAAGGTTGGTTGCATTTGGCACACGGAGTTCGTAACACCGCTGCTGGATTACGCTACACACTCTATATGTTTATGACCGATTTAAATGATATTTCGAAAGTAACTCACGTTCCTGCTGGACATTTTATGGCACCTCAAGAGTCCGAAAGAGTTGGAGATGTTTCCAATGTTTTGTTCTCCAATGGTTGGATTGCTGATGAAGACGGAACAGTTTTCATTTATTATGCTTCTTCAGATACTCGAATGCATGTAGCTGTTTCTTCCGTAGATCAATTAGTAGATTATGTGATGAATACACCCGAAGACACTTTCATATCTGCAGGTTCAGTAAATACTATCATTACTCAAGTGAACAAGAACAAAGAAATTAAATAATAAATCCTGCTCCGCAAAGTCTCCGACTTTGTGGAGGTGATTAGCAGTCTCTGACCGCTACTATAAACCAATAGTTATAAAAAAACAAACGTGTCTCAAAAAACTAAAAATCTTAAAACCGAATTAACCGCTGAACTCGACAACATTCTTGAATATTGGTCGAAACACACTATTGACTCAAAAAACGGTGGTTTTATTGGTCAAATAGATTACAAAGAGTTCAAAAATTTCGAAGCCGAAAAAGGTTCTGTGCTCAATGCTAGGATTCTTTGGTCATTCGCTGCTGCTTATTCTATCACTAAAGATGAAGCACACAAACAGCTTGCAAAACAAGCTTTTGAATATATTATAACCCATTTTTATAATGCGGAATTTGGTGGGATTTTTTGGAGCATCAATCCTGATAAAACACCAAAAGATGCCAAAAACCAAATTTATGCGTTGGCTTTTACCATTTATGGAATGAGCGAATATTACGCAATTTCTAATGATGAAAGAGCTTTAAAATATGCAATAGCACTGTATAAAAAAATTCAAAAATACAGTTACGACCCCATTAACAAAGGCTATTTCGAAGCTTTTACTCACGATTGGCAACCCATCGAAGATTTGCGTTTAAGCGATAAAGATGCCAACGAGAAAAAGACAATGAACACGCATTTACACATCGTCGAAGGCTATGCTAATTTATATAAAGTATGGAAAGACAAAGACTTACAAAAATACATTGTAAAATTACTCGAAGTCATAGAAACCCATTTTATCGACCAAAAAACGGGACATTTAAAACTGTTTTTTAACGAAAATTGGGTTGAAAAGCCAGATGTGATTTCTTATGGACACGATATTGAAGCAGCTTGGTTATTATTGCAATGTGCTGAAATTTCGGGTGATGAAAATATAATTGAACGTTACAAAAAATACGCTATTCTTTTAACCGACGCCACTTTCGAAGGAATTGACTCAAAAGATGGCGGACTTTGGTACGAATTAGATCCCGAAACCAACACCTTGATGGCAGAGAAACATTGGTGGCCTCAATCCGAATTGATAATTGGTTTTTTTAATGCTTATCAAATGACAAATGACCAGAAATACTTGGATGTTGTACTTAAAAACTGGGAATTTGTAAAGCAATACATCTTAGACCCCGAAAACGGAGAATGGATTTGGGGAATAAACCAAGATTACTCCAAAATTGAAAAAGACAAAACGGGATTTTGGAAATGCCCCTATCACAATAGTAGAGCCTGCATCGAATTGATTCATCGAATAAAAAACTAGAAATTTAATTATTATATGAAATACATCCTTCTATTCAGTACATTTTTGACTCTTAACTAGCTATTCACAAACCAATCTTGTTAAAAATGGTGGTTTTGAAACCGAATTAACATCTTGGAGAGGAGATGTAGCAACAATTTCACCCTATGACAAAAAATCGGGCAAAAATAGTTGTGTCATCAATCAATTTGTAGGTTCGGAATGGAAAGGAATTGACCAAATTATAACGTTTCAAAAAAACACAGCAGCTATCGAAATAAGTGGTTGGATAAAAACAGAAGCAATCGAAAAAGGCCAAAATATATGGAACACAGGAAAGTTTGACATCGAATTTTTAAATTCGGGAGAGAAAGGAATCGAGAACCAAAGTATTGCATCTGTTTTAGGAACAAGTCCTTGGACTTTTTACAAAAAAATAATTACAGTTCCTGCTGGTGCCTCCAAAATCCGCATAATGTTGGCTTTAGGACAAACCAATGGAACCATCTTTTTTGATGATATAAAAGCTATTGCCATAACACTAGAACAACTCAACAAAATACACGAAGAAGAAAATGCTAAAACAACAGCCGCTTTAATTTCAGCAAATTCAGACTCAAAACCAACAGTATTTTCAAATGGAGGTTTCGAAAACGGAATGAATTCTTGGCGTGGCAACGTAACAACATCTACCAGTATTTTCAAAGAAGGAAAAGCTGCACTTATTTTAAAATCCCCCACTATGGATTGGACAGGAATTGATCAAATCGCCGATGTTCCAGAAAATGTAAGTTCCATAACACTTTCGGCTTGGCTCAAATCAGATGCTATCAAACAAGGAAAAGATGTTTGGAACAACGGATTATTCAATGTAGAATTCACAGGAAATACGCAACAAAAAACGGGCGAACAAAATATCGCTTTTATAACTGGAACAACCGATTGGACATATTTTACCAAAACATTTCAGTTGCCTGCGGGAACAAAAAAATATAGAATAATGTTAGCTTTAGGCTTTGCCTCAGGCACACTTTATGCAGATGATATCTCCGTAATCTTCAAATAAAACCTATCTTTAGCTCAATAAAATTGTTACTTAAATAACTATCCAAATGAAAAAACTAAAACCACAATTTCTATTTTTATTTATCCTTATACCCTTTTTACAAGTTTCGGCTCAAGAAAACCTAACAAAATTGAACGATGGAATTGAAATTAAAATTAAAAAGCCACAACAAAACGACGCTGCTGTTCTTAGAATTCAAGTAGTTTCGAACGCTATTTTGCACATTACAGCGAGCCCAACTTCAACTTTTGATACCACAAAAAGCTTGATGTTAGTTGATTTGAAACCCAACGTAGCCAAATTCGATGTAAAAAGCACCAACGAAAGTGTTACTGTTTCCACAGAAACTTTGAATGCAACCGTTTCTATTGAAACTGGAGAAATAATATTTAAAGACGCTACTGGAAAAACACTCTTGCAAGAAACAAAAGGTGGCGGAAAAACGATTACAGGAACCACATTGGATGGAAAACAATCTTATATCGTAAAACAATCCTTCAACGGCGAAACTGACGAAGCCTTGTACGGTTTAGGGCAACATCAAAATGGGGCTTTCAATTACAAAGGAACCAAAGTTTTATTGTCACAATACAATACCGAAGTGGCGATTCCATTCTTGGTATCCAGCAAAAATTATGGCATTTTGTGGGACAATAATTCACTTACAAAGTCGATAGATACTCAAAATTATGACAAAATTTCTACGCTAAGATTGTATTCTGCTGCCGGAGACAAAGGTTGGTTAACTGCAACATACACCGATAAAAAAGACCCTGAAAAAGTACTTACTCGTCCAGAATCTTATATTGATTACAGTTATATTCCATCATTAAAACAGCTTCCTGAAGGAATTAAATTAGAAAATACACTTGTAAAATGGGAAGGCTCTTTCGAATCTGATTTTTCGGGTGAACACCAATTCAACCTTTGGTTATCAGGATACACCAATGTTTATATTGACGACAAATTAGTAACCGCAAGATGGAGACAAGGATGGAATGCTACCAACGAATTAATTCGAATCAATCTTGAAAAAGGAGTAAAACACAAACTAAAAATCGAATGGGATCCATTAGGAAATGAATCTTTCATAAGTTTCACTTGGTCAAAACCAAAAACTGAAGCACAAAAAAATCAATTCGCTTTTGAATCAGAAGCAGGTCAAAAAATAGATTATTTCTTTGTTTCTGGAAAAAATATCGACGAAGTAATTAGCGGTTACAGAACTCTTACAGGAAAAGCAACTATGATGCCAAAATGGTCAATGGGATTTTGGCAAAGCCGTGAACGCTACAATACACAAGACGAAATTTTGAATACTGTTGCCGAATTCCGAAAAAGAAAAATTGGATTAGACAATATTGTTCTCGATTGGAGATACTGGAGAGAAGGCCAATGGGGAAGCCAAGAGTTTGATCCAGCACGTTTTCCAGATCCAAAAGGAATGATGAAAACCCTTCACGAAAAATACAATACCAATTTAATGATTTCAGTCTGGGCAAAATTCTATGAGGACACTCAAAACTACAAAGATTTAGATGCAAAAGGCTATATTTTAAAAAGAAACGTAGCCGAAAACCGTAAAGATTGGTTGGGTTTCAACAACGCCATTTATGACCCATACAACCCCGATGCCCGAAAAGAATTTTGGAAATTAATCAACAAAAATATCTACAGCACTGGTATTGATGCTTGGTGGATGGATGCGTCAGAACCAGATATTCATAGCAATATGCCACCCGAAAGCAGAAAAGAAATGATTGGAAATACCTTCCTTGGAGCAGCAGAAATCAACTATAATGCATTCTCTTTGATGAATGCCAAAGGAATTTATGAAGGACAACGCAGCGTTGATCCAAACAAAAGAATTTTTATGCTAACTCGTTCCGGTTTTGCAGGATTGCAACGTTATGCGGCAGCCACTTGGAGCGGTGATATTGGTTCAAGATGGGAAGATTTGAAAAATCAAATTCCAGCAGGTTTGAACTTTTCAATGTCTGGATTGCCCTATTGGACAACTGATATTGGAGGTTTTTCTGTAGAAACTCGTTATGAAAAAGCTACTGGTGAAACTCTTGAAGAATGGAGAGAATTAAACGCACGTTGGTATCAATATGGTGTTTTCTGTCCGCTTTTTAGAGCTCACGGTCAATTTCCTTTCAGAGAAATATTTAACATTGCACCCGAAAATCACCCGGCTTACGAAAGCATCTTAAATACTAATAGATTACGTTACCGATTAATGCCTTATATCTATTCTTTAATGGGACAAACCTACCAAAAAGATTACACCATGATGCGTGGTCTTCCGATGGATTTTAGTTCAGATAAAAAAGTGTTAAACATCGCTGACCAGTTTATGTTTGGCTCAGCAATACTCGTAAATCCAGTAACCGAATACAAAAAACGCAGTCGTGAGGTGTATTTACCCAACACCAATGGTTGGTATAATTTTTACACTAGCGAATTCCTAAATGGCGGTCAAACTATCACAGCAAAAGCCGATTACGATCAAATTCCATTGTATGTAAAAGAAGGTTCTATCCTGCCTTGTGGACCAAATATTGAATATACTTCTCAAAAATCGGATGAGCCGTTTACCATCTATGTTTACACAGGAAAAGATGCTAGTTTTAGTTTATACGAAGATGAAAACACCAATTACAATTACGAAAAAGGGAAATTTTCTAACATAGAATTCCAATATAATGAAGCTTCAAAAACTTTGACAATTGCCGACCGAAAAGGAAGTTTTGACGGAATGCAAAAAAACAGAGCTTTCAATATTGTCTTTATTGGCAAAAACAAAAACGCAACATTCCATTTGATTTCAAATGCAAATGAAGGCCAAAAAGTGAAATATAATGGTAGTAAATTAGAAGTAAAATTCTAAAAAAAGTCAATATAATTTTAGAACAAAAAGCGGTTCTTAAAAACAAAATAATGAAAAAAACCTATTTAAAGATAATTATTTCTAGTTTCACAATAGCCTTTAGTAGTTGCTCCAAAGACGATCCAACGCCAGCTCCCGTTGTGGTAGTTCCACCGGCAGTGGTTACCGATGTTTTGACTACAACAAATGCAAAAACCTATATGGTGGATCCGAATGCTACAGCAGAAACAGTCGCTTTGTTTTACAACTTGAAGAAATTAGCGAAAACAAAATTTGCCATTGGTCAGCAAGATGCTTTCAATAGTTTTTACAATAATGGTTCCTCAGCACAGTCAGACATTAAGAAAACTACTGGATATGATCCTGCTCTTCTAGGTTCCGATTTTATGTTTATTACCGATAAAAACAACAATGGTCAAGCCAATAACTGGTTTTACCAGCAAGAAGTTATCATAACCGATGATGTCAAAGAAGCTTATGCGAAAGGAATGATAAATATATTTTGTTGGCATTTGAGAGAACCCAATAAGGAAGATAGTTTTTATGCTTCGGATTTGACCGATGCAGCAAAAACAACCGCTTTCAAAAGCATTTTGCCTGGCGGAATCAACAACGCTTGGTACAAAACAAAGCTTGACAAAGTGGAGTCGGTAGTTTCGAATCTAAAAGGAAGTAATGGCGAATTGATTCCAATTATTTTCAGGCCTTTTCACGAATTTGACGGCAGTTGGTTTTGGTGGGGAGCTAATTTTTGTTCTCCCGAAGACTATAAAGCAGCCTATCAATTTACGGTAGATTATCTAAAAAACACCAAGGGAGTTCACAACATTTTATATGCTTTTTCTCCCGATAATTCCTATTCCACATCAACCAATTATCTGAGTCGTTATCCTGGCGATGCCTATGTTGATGTTTTGGGAATGGATAATTATGGTGATTTCAACAATCAAGGGCAAACGGGTTCGGATAGAGCCAATGCCAAACTGAAAATGATTTCAGATTTGGCTGTAACTAAAGTAAAAATTGCCGCCCTGACCGAAACAGGTTATCAAGTAACGACAACAACTCCAGTAATAAATGGATGGTTTTCGAACTATTTATACAATGCGCTAACGGCCAACAACGTTGAAATTAGTTTCGTGATGTTTTGGAATAATACCACTTCGGGATATTGGGTACCTACTCCAACTGATTCCAACGCTGCCGATTTTAAAACATTTGCAACCAAACCGGAATCAGTTTTGGTAAATACCTTACCAAAAATGTATATATTACCTAAATAAAAATAAAGCATAGAATTTTAAATTTGTAGAGATATAATTATAAACGAAATGCCCTAGCCCTGATAGCAGTGGAGTTCAGTGAACTTCGTTTGTAACGAATAGCAGGAAACAGCTTCTAAAAAAATAGATATGAAAAATAGACTTTTAAAAACACTTGCTCTAGCCTTGGTTTTTTCAACAATAGCGTGTCAAGCACAGGAAAAAATCACCGTCAAAGGAACTCAATTCTTTAAAGGAGATCAACCCTATTCTTACATTGGAACCAATTATTGGTATGGAAGTTTATTAGCTTCTAAGAAAGTGGGCGACCGAAAAAGATTGTTGCGAGAGCTAGATTTGATGCAAAAAAACGGCATCGACAACTTGCGTATTTTAGTGGGTGGCGATGGCGGAAAATACGATTTTACCGTTCGTCCCGCTTTGCAATATGCACAAGGAAAATACGACCAGGATTTACTTGACGGTCTGGATTTCTTGATTGCAGAAATGGGCAAACGCAAGATGTACGCCGTTTTATTTTTGACCAACAACTGGGAATGGTCTGGCGGAATGTCGCAATACTTGGAATGGTCAGGAAAAGGTCCAATTCCAGTGCCTGCTATTCCACCAAATACTTGGCCACAGTTTATGTCTTACACCGAAAAGTTCTACAGTTGCGAACCGTGTATGGAAGCTTTGAATAATCACGTGAAGTTTATTATGACGAGAACAAATGCCTACACCAAAAGAAAATACACGGAGGACAACACCATTATGGCTTGGGAAGTTGGAAACGAACCAAGGCTTTTTACTGTCGAAAACGAAGCGAAATTTACCACTTGGCTCAACAATATTGTCAATTTGATGGATAGTTTAGACAAAAATCATTTAATTACGACTGGTTCAGAAGGGTTGAATAGTTCGAATGACAAAATTGAAATTTTTGAAAGAACGCATCAAAATCCAAATATCGATTATCTAACGATGCACATTTGGCCCAAAAATTGGAATTGGTTCAAAGCCGATGATGCCGGAAAAACAATACCAACCACTTTAGAAAATGCAGGAAAATATATTGACCAGCATGTCAAAGTTGCTAACAATCTAAAAAGACCCATTATTATCGAAGAATTTGGTTTACCAAGAGAAAACGAAAGTTTAATAAGCGGTACTCCTGTTGCCAACCGAGATGTTTTTTACAATTATATTTTTAACAGAGTGGCCGAAAGTGTTGCTAAAAATGGCACATTACAAGCGGCAAATTTCTGGGGATTTGGTGGCGAAGGAAAAGCAGTTACCGCTGATGGAAAATGGAAACCCGGCGATCCATTAACAACCGATCCACCACAAGAACCACAAGGTTTGAATTCTGTTTTTTCTTCTGATAAATCTACTTTAGAAATCGTGAAGAAATACAATTTGAAATTCAAAAAATAATGACTAAAACAATCTTTTACTTTTTAGCACTAATTTTCATAAATCTTTCATTTGGACAAAAAAAACAAGACTTTGTTTTAACCTCTCCAAACGGAAAAATTCAAGTTAAAATTGTGATTGATAATATCATTACTTGGACCATTTTGCACCAAAAAGAAGTGGTTTTGACACCATCGGCAATGTCAATGACGTTAGACCCAAATGAAGTTTTAGGAAAAAATAGTGTGCTTTTGAATTCAAAAAGAGAAAAAGTAAACACTTCATTTGATTCCCCTTTTTATAAAAAAAGCGCCATCAAAAACCAGTACAATCTGCTGCTTTTAAATTTTAAAAATGATTTCAGCATTGAATACCGTGCTTTTGATGATGGTGTTGCGTATCGTTTTATTACCAAAAAGAAGAAGGATATTACTGTAAAATCGGAAGAAGTCAGTTTAAATTTCGATCAAGATTACAGCACTTTAATGCCTTATGTTCGGGATTTAAGAAACCCGAAAGACCCTTATATTTCTTCGTTTGAATCGCATTACGAAAACAAAAAAATTAGCGAATTTGCCAAAGATACTTTGGCTTTTTTACCGTTTTTAATTGATTATAAAAATCATAAAAAAGCCGTTTTCCTGGAAGCGAATCTTCAAGATTATCCGGGAATGTTTGTGACCAACAACAAAAC
>ENA-UPSM01004980-UPSM01004980.1-activated-sludge-metagenome-genome-assembly--contig:-NODE-4980-length-13531-cov-5.941155_pt1 | contig 13531 bp, 18 predicted proteins | sample MGYA00238181_ERZ773283 | MGnify/ENA primary metagenome ERZ773283 (study PRJEB29023, sample SAMN05720199) | activated sludge metagenome | isolation source: Anaerobic digester | place: Japan... | reverse complement strand
CACGCCTGGGCTTCACTCTCTCCCCCCAGCCTGCGAGCGGGGCTGTTTCTTAGCACGCTTTGTTGGGCGGCTTTTGTTATACAAGCGATAATTGGTCAAGAGTTAGTTTTGTAATTTGCAGCCCAAGCCCGTTGAACTTCGGCTCTGCTCTCTGCTGTAATTCTATCTCAAGTTGCCCTTTCATACCCAAAATATGATTTTTATTCGATACCGCAAGATTTTCTACTATTTCGCCAAAAACTGTGGTTAGAATGGAACGAACTCGCTCAATTTCAGCGGGGTTAGCAATGGATTGCTCCAGTATTTCTGGATTCGTTACTTTGACCGATAACTTACCTGCTCCACGAACTGTTACGGGCATACCTGCTATTATGGTCATTGCGTTTGCGTGGAACCAAGTTAAATCGTTGAATTCTTGCTGTACAGTATAGATGCTCATTTTTCTCCTTCACAAGGACAACCGTTTGAATAACTTGCGCCGATTTTTTGCAAATATCTCTCAAAAGCCATAGCATCGCCGTTAGAAGCAAATTGCCAGTGAGACCACCAAACATCTTTGGCGTAGATATGTTGTGTTGCGAAAGTTTTGTTAATCCAAATCTCTTGCTCTGGATATTGCGGGCGTCCTTCTGCGTCACGGGCGGATATTTCAGGTATGTGCAAATAAATTTCCTGCTTCCCTTCGGGGGGAATATAATCTAAATGCCCAATTTCAAAAACATAAATTCTTTCCGATGTTTCGGAAACATCTGGCAATCCTTTTATTTGCCAAAAGTGTGGCAGTGTAGATTCCCAATCAGGCAATTTATGCTCTCCACCTTCAGCGCTCTGCCGCCCAACGGCCAGGGTTCAGCCGCTGCGAAGCGAGCGCAACGAGCGAAGCGGTCGGCTGCAAGCGCGGGTTAGGCGGCTGCTTGTCATGTCTTCCGCAACTCTGATTGCAGATCAGCACCACCACAGGCAGCAATGACTCCCAACGTGACATAACGCGTGGCGTCCGACCCCAGAGCAATCTGTGCTCGAATGCTCTGCAACTTGGAAACCAGATCCGAAGATTGTGGGATGTCGGCATATCCAGTTCCCGCCAGGTCATCGATTGCTAAGGCAAGCCGCGCAAGAACTCCGGTCTTGACCACGAACTTGTCAATCTCTTGAATGTGCGGATCGATTTCCTCGAGACGACGCTGAAGCTCGCTTGGCCCGATTCCTGTGAATTCCTTGACCGCTGAGTAGAACACCTTGAAGAATTCGTCCAATCGGTCCGCGACCAACAAGCGGGCTTTCTGCTTACTGCGTCGTTCGAACTCGGCAAGCTCCACCTTGACCTGGCGAATTGCGACAAAGTAGCTAATGGGGAGAGCCAAGATCGCCACAATCAAGGCCGCCAGTGAGATAAGGGTCGAAGTATCCATGAGCTAATCTCCTCCGAATGCCGCCTAACGATAAGCATAAGCCGCCGCGCCGACTGCGGGGAAAACCCCTTCGCCAGCAAGCGCCCCCCAAGCGCGTTTCCCCGCCGCCAGCACGCGCCGAAGCCGCGTCGCCTGCAACTGATGTTAGGCCGCTTTTACTGTAAAATTCTTGAGATACATTGAGAAAGTGGCGAATAACATCAGAAACAGTAATATGGGGAGCGCACACCCTAATGACCAACCTCTTCGGCTATTGTAAGTGCCAAAGGGTGTACGAGTGCTGTAACTGACGCCCTTACTGCTAATGTTGATACCAGATTTTCTTCCCCCAATACGATAACTTGGCTTGGTGACTTTGATTCCTTTGGAAGTTACTCGCAACTTGGGTTTGCGCATGGTAATGAGTTTTCTACTTCTACGTGCCATTTTCCCTCCTGATAAACTCATTGTGGCGTAAATCCTGTATTTGTCCGGTAGGTCCTGCCTTCATAAGTAATACTGACATCAAGTCGAACTTTGTATCCTTTTGAAGCACCGCCTATACTACGTTCACAGACTGCAATTCCCGTAGCATCGGTTGTGCCGTCGCAAGTCTCCGTTGTGCTCTTGTAATTCCACACAACATGCATAGTTGCTCCAACAGCAGGTTGGTCATTACATATCAACTTACCATAAACATATACATGCTGTCGCTGTGCTGGGTTTTCATCATTTACCCAAGCCGTGATTTCGCAAGCGGCCGCTGGTGGTGAAGTGGGTTGTGGGGCAATTGTCGCTGGCACACGGGTAGAAGTAGAAATCAAGGTTGGACTTGGTGTTGATGTTCGCGTCGGTGGTTGAGTAGGACGCGGGGTATTAGTCGGTAAGGGTGTTCTAGTGGCAGTAGAGGTATTTGTTGGTACTGGCGTCCTAGTGGCAGTAGGGGTAACTGTAGGCGTTGAAGTCGCAGTAGGGGAAGGAGTCGGCGTGTAAGTGGGGAGAATCCCAATAGCCCGCAATTGCGTATCAGTCCATGTATATACCAGTGAGCCGCATAAGCATAAAACACATAGAAAAACAACTATTAACAAACCAGAGACTTGGTAGCCTCCGCAAATGGGCAAATTGACTTTTTGCCGGTTAAGCCATGTAATAATCGAAGCAAACAATTGAAATAAGCCTGCGACGATTGCTACTAAGGCTTTAATCATTCCACCAATTAGCCCAAATATAGCACCCAGACAACCAGTCTGCTTATCTTGTTTCGATGAACGTCTACGAGTCATAAAAATTTTGACCTTCTAGGACGGCAGCCTAACGGCAAGCATAAGCCGCCGCGCCGACTGCGGGGAAGGCCCCTTCGCCAGCAGGCACGCCCCCAAGCGCGTTTCTCTGCCGCCAGCACGCGCCGAAGGCGCGGTCGGCTTGATGCAATGTTAGCCCGCTGCACAAAACAAGTTATTTTGCTCTTTGATAGTTCCATATTGCGTGGTCTAAAACCCGCAACGTAAGAAATGGATACTCTTGTACTAAGATTTTGTGTGCTTCTAGAATTACAGCGTGGCTTTCCTCTACGTTCAACTTTCGGTTCAAGGCTGAATAGATAAACCTTGCTATCATTCTATCGGGTTTGATGTAGTTGTCTGAACCAGCGAGCATATAAAAATATTTTAGTGCAATCCCCGATCTTTGGCCTGGTATCTGTTGAATCTGGTCTTCAAAACTTTGTTTACCAATCACCGCACTAACATCTTGAAAGTAGTTGCAATGGTGACTTTCAAGAACCTGGCTAAACTTCAATACGGCTTCAGATTTTAGAATACCATTGCGGGTAGAAGTTCTTTGGCGATTACAATAAATTTCTTCTGCCATTCTCGATACACCATATTCTTGGTATATATCGAGAAATTCCTGAATTGATAATTGTTCTGTTATATCTGGTCGGCTGTTTCTGTTTTTGCTAATCCGGTCTATTCCAAAGCGTTCGCAAAATCGAATTACAACATTTCTGGTAGATGTATAATTTACCCCGATTGAAAATACAGCATCAATCACACATAAGGGTAAACTTTGATAATAGTATTCGTCACTCAACTGCGCTGTCGCAAGACTCAATTGACTCTTGCAAAATTGTGCTATCGTATGGCTATCTTGATTTGTAATCATTACGATCCATTTGTCGCGTTTCTGCGGGCTAACATTGTAGTATACGGAAATTCTTCCGTATACGCCTCTGAACCGATTTCCGTAAAATGTGCTCTTTGATACGCTTATCTGGAATCTTTTCCGTGTAACATCCCTCCTGCGGTGCTTGTGCGGTTTGCTGTCGTGTGCTAAAATGCGGATTGAATGTGTTCGGACCCTGCCTAAATTATAGGCGAACTTTGCAGCTATGTCAATACACAATTCTATTTTGACTTACGCCCGTTTTTTTGCATAGAAGGTTTCTATGGCGGACTCCCCTAAACTGCTGGACTTGGTCCGGCAGACGTTGCGCCTCAAACATTATGCCCTCCGCACCAAAGAAGCTTACGTTCAATGGATTCGGCGCTTCATTCTCTTCCATAACAAACGCCACCCCCGTGAAATGGGGATGCCGGAAATCCGCGCTTTCCTCGTACACCTGGCGACCGAGGAACATGTCGCCGCTTCGACGCAGACTCAGGCGCTCAGCGCGCTGCTGTTCCTCTACCGCGAAGTGCTGCGCCAGGAACTTGATCCCCTGGATCTCGACGCCATCCGCGCGCAAAAGCCCAAACGCCTGCCCACGGTGCTGACCAGAGCCGAGGTGCAGCAAGTCCTGGCTCAACTCACGGGCGTGCACCTGTTGATGGCGCGCCTGCTCTACGGCAGCGGGTTGCGCCTGCTGGAGTGCTTGCGGCTGCGCGTCAAGGTCGAAATTGAGTTGACAAAGTGCTTCTTTTTCCATATAATAAGCCCACTCTGTTGTGTGGGTTGCAGATGATGGATCAGGCTATGGAAATGCAGGCTTCGATCAAAGACGATCCCGAAGAACGTAACGGCGGCCCCGGTACGGCTCAGTTCGCGCGCCTCGTGACCTGAGTTCGTCCCGTCCTCTATTCCAGGACGCCGGGGCCGTGATAGGGATGGCGGCTTTGTGTTAGCGTTGGAACATTTCTGGAATGGAGGACTCATGATTCTAAAACACCTCGAAACAGGCCCCTGCGTGCGCTCCACCATCACGGTTGGACGCACGCGCACGTGTACCACCGTACCCCGCGCCTCTCTCAACGATGGCTCATGGGTTGGCACGGATCTCACAGATCAAATTGCCCCATTCCCCATCACCCATTACCCATTCATCCACTTACTCAGCGCCAAAGGTGGTTGCGCATGATCATTATCACCTACATTGTCTTGAGCGTACTCGTGTTGGTGAGCGCGGCAGCAGCGGTGTGGCTGCACAGCCTCATCCGCGCGGCGGTGGCGCTGGGCATCGGCAGCGCGATGTTGGCGATGCTCTTTTTCATGCTCGGCGCGCCCTACGCGGGCGGCTTCGAGTTGAGCGTGGGCGCTGGGCTAATCAGCGTGCTCTTCATCGTCGCCATCAGCTTGACGGAATCCATGGGGAAGGCGCAAGATGAATCGTAGCCACTTGTTGGAATTGCTGTTGTTGGCGCTGCTGTTGCTGGGCAGCTGGTATTTGGGCCGAGGCGTTCTCCGCGAAGCCAATCTCGCGCAACCTGCTACCGGCGAGCCGTTGGATTTCCGCACCTGGTTCTGGACGCATCGCAGCTTCGATCTCGCCGTGCAGGTGGGACTGGTCTTCGTCGGCGCGCTGGGCGTGGCTGCCGTTCTGCCCCGCGAAAAAGAAGAGGAGTGTGATCTATGCACCTGGCTATGACCCCCTGGCTCAACGGTTTGACTACAGCTCTGAGCATTGGACTTTTCCTGATCGGGCTGGGCTGTCTGCTGACCCAACGCAACGTCATCAAGCAAGTGATCGGCATCAAGATCATGTTGCAGGGCGTGACCCTGGCGCTGCTGCAGGCCGGGCATCTCAGCGGCGATCTGCGCTTCTCACAGGCCATGGTGATCTCGGCGTTGATTGTCGAAGCGGTGGTGATTGCGGTGGCCCTATCGCTGATCGTCAACATCTTCCGTCATTACCCCTCTGGGGACGTGGACGATCTACGCCGGCTGTGGGGTTGAGCAACGCATGGTAAACTGGCTATTTGGCGGACTCGTGTTCGCGCCGCTCGCAGCGGCGGCGTTGCTGCCGTTCCTGCGACGCGCGCGCGTGCGTACCCTGCAGTGGTGGCTCGCGGGCGTGGCCGCCCTGGTGACGGCGTGCGCGACAGGACTGCTGTTCTTCATCGGCGAGACGCCGACCATCGCCTTCACCTGGCTGCCGGGGGCTGGCGCCATGGGCTTCAGCCTGGAACGTGCGGGATTGCTCGCCGCGCTGGCGACCTCGGCAACTGCGGCCTTTGTCCTTACACAGACGGCGCGCACGTCGCACGAGGCCAGCATTAGCGCCTGGTTGACTGGAATGGTGTTGCTCGTGGCTCTGGCGGCGGCCAATGCCGCTTTTCTCTCCGCGCACTTCCTGGCCCGGTATGTTGCCCTCGAGGTGGTGGGATTGTGCATCGCGTTGGCAGCGTTGATTGAGATCGGCGAAATGCGCGGGCTGCGTCGCGGCGGATTGGTCTATCTGCTGCTGCGCATCGGCGATGCCGGGCTGTTGGCGGCCATTCTGTTACTCGGCGCCCGCACTGGCACCCTGGAGATCGGGCCGGCATTGGCGGCGGCCCCGGCCCTGAGTGCGCGGGCGCTCGGGTGGGTGACGGTAGGTTTCGCATTGGCGGTGAGCGTCAAGATCGGGGTGTGGCCCTTCCATTTTTGGATCCGCGTGGGGCAAAGTCTCTCTCACCCTGGCGACCTGTGGCTCTACGCCACGGTGATGCCCAACCTGGGGCTGTATCTGCTTTACCGGACTGCGCCGTTGCTGGCGCTGCCCGGCGCGCTCAACACAGCTTTGCTGCTTGTAGGGGCCATCTCCGGCGGCGCTGCGTTGGCCGTGATGTTGTTCTGGCCCCTGCCTGAGCTGTTCCCGGTGTACGTCATGGCGGCGCAGGGCGGGCTGGCGATGGTTGTCGCTGCGGGCGGCGGAGGCGCAGTCTTGCCCTGGGCGATCCTGGTCTTCACGGCGGTGCGGCCCCTGCTCTGGCTGGTTTCGCGGATGCAGGGACGCGCGCGCGTGGCGACGGTGGGGTTGAGCGGCAGCGCACTGCTGCTCTTCTGGATCTGGGCGTTGATGGCGACGCGGCTCTCCCCCGTGGCGCTGGTTGCGGCAGGCGGACTACTCGCGCTGACCCTGATGTGGATGCTGCTGGCGCTGCCGAAGTACACGCTGCGCGCGGCGCCGGCCTGGCTGCAGCGGGATTGGGAGGATGATTCGGAGGCGGCGTTGACGCGCTTTGCGACGCGCTTCCATGACCTGGTCGAAGTGCGGGTGTTGGAGCGCGGTCTCGATGCGCTGGCCGCGGGCCTGATGAGGTTTGCGCAACGCCTGTACCGCTTCATCGAGATGGGGGTGTTGGAACACGGTGTGGATAAAAGCGCCAATGGCATGATCGAAACTTCTGAGGCCGTCTACCAAACAGTGGAACAAGACAGGCTGGAGGGGTCGGTGCGCGGTCTGGTGCGGGCGGTTCGGGCCGGCGGCCATGCCTTGCGCGCGTTGCACGCAGGCCGTCTGCGCACCAATCTGATGTGGGTGGCGCTGACGCTGCTGACACTGGTGTTGATGCTGGTGTTGACTGGTTGAACGGAGGCGAAATGGCGATAAACCACATGCTATTGCTGACAATTCTCGGCGCACCCTTGTTAACGGCATTGGGTCTGGTCGTGTTCCAGAAGAAAGTTGCGCGGTCGGCGGGGTGGATCGCGGCGGCGGGCGCGGCGCTCTCGTTGGCGGCGGTCCTTGCCTTGTTGCCTGCCCTGCGCCGCGATGAGATTTCCGCCCTGGCGCTGCGCTGGATCCCCGAAGCCGGCATCGAATTCGGCCTGCACGTAGATTGGTTGACATTGCCCTTCCTGGTGACGGAGGCAGTGGTCACGTTGGTCGCCATCCTCTACAGCTGGGGCTATCACCAAGTGGATGCACGTACCCCGAATTTCTACGCGCTGCTGCTCCTGTTTGCCGTGGGCATGTCGGGCACCACCATCGCCGATGATATGTTCCTCTTCTACATTTTCTGGGAGCTGATGCTGATCGCCTCGTGTGTGCTGATCCTGGTGTGGGGCGATGGCGAGCGGCGGGGAGCGGTGGCGCTCAAATACTTCATCTTCACTCACGCCGGTTCGCTGATGGTGTTGGTGGGGCTGATTTTGCTGTACGGCGAGACTGGCAGCGACAGTTTCGCCGTGTTGCGCGCCGGGCAGTGGGCGCTGGCGCCGGGGCTGGTGACGGCGGTCATCACCCTGTTTATCCTCGGCTTCTGCGTGAAGATGGCGATCTTCCCCGTGCATCTCTGGCTGCCCGATGCACACACCGTCGCGCCGATGCCGGTCACAATCATGCTGGCGGCGGCGATGCTGAGCATGGGCGTCTACGGTATTCTGCGCTTTCCCATGAGCATCTTTTCGGCGGAGCAGCTGCTGCCGTTTGCCGCGCCGATGATGATCGCAGGCATCATCTCCGAAGTCTACGGCGCGCTGATGGCGCTGGCGGAGCAGGATGTCAAGCGCATCGTGGCGTATTCGAGCGTGAGCCAGATGGGCTACATTCTCTTCGGCCTGGGAACGCTGACCCGCGAGGGCGTGATCGGCGCCACGTTACACGTGATCTATCATGCCATCGTTAAGGCGCTGCTGTTCATGGTGATGGGCCTGGTCATCCGCGCCACCGGACGGCGGCGCATTGGCGAGCTCGGCGGGCTGGGGCGCTCCATGCCGGTGGTTGCGGTATGCGCGGCGATTGGCGCGTTGGGGATCGCCGGAATGCCGCCGTTGGGCATCTTCACCAGCGAATGGATGATCTTCTCCGGCGGCTTCCACACCGCCCATATCGGCCTTTCGATCGTCACGCTGTTCAGCTCGCTGCTGACCGTGATCTACGCGCTGCTCCTGGTGGGACGGATCTTCGTCGGCGCACCCCCCGAAGGACTGAAGGTCGGCCCGTTGCCGAAGGCGATGGTGCTTACCACCATTGCGGTGACGGTCTTGCTTATCATCGAGGGCTTGTGGCCTGCGCCGCTCTTCGATTGGGCGGAGCACGAATTGCTCCTGCTGCTGGGGGGGATTCTGTGATCGAAAGCACCGTATGGGTTGCACTACCACTCACTATCCTGACCGGGGGTGCTTTTGGCCTGTACGTACTGGCGCGGCTGCTGCGGTTGCGCAACACGCACCTGGCGGCGCTCACGGCGGGCGTGTTCGCTGTGGCGCTACTGTCACTGACGCCGCTCTTTGCGCTGGTGCGCGCGGGCGCGGCGCCCTTCTTCGGCGCCCCAACGCCGGGCAGCGCCTTTTTGCAGGCTGATGCCGCAGGCTTGTTGCTTGCGGCCATTGCCTGTGGTCTGGGTATCGCTGTGGCGCTCTATTCGGGGCATTACATCTCGCGCGATCCACGCTTCATCACATATTATCCCTTGTTGTTGATGCTGATCGCCGGCATGATCGGGATGTTGTTGGCGGCGGATCTCTTCAACCTCTACCTGTTCTGTGAGTTGATGAGCATCTCGGCCTACGTGCTAGTGGCGTTTCGGCGCCACACCGATACCGCTATTGAGGCGGGCTTTAAGTATCTGGTGATGGGCAGCGTCGGCACGTTGATCATGCTGCTAGGCATCGCTTTTGTGTATCGAGAAACGGGGCAGCTCACCTTGCCGCTGGAAAATGGGGTTCTAGGCCCCTGGCGCCGCGCGGGGATCGCCTGCCTGTTGGTGGGCCTGGGCGTCAAAAGCGCCATCGTGCCGTTGCACACCTGGCTCCCCGATGCTTACGGGCGTGCGCCCAGCAGCGTCAGCGCGCTGCTGGCGGCTGTAATCTCCAAGAGCACGTTGATTCTGATGCTCAAGGTGGCGTTGGGGTTGGGGTTGCCCGCCGCCACTCTGGGATTGGGTCTGCTGCTGCTTTCGTTTTTGAATATGACGCTGGGCAACGGTTTGGCACTAGTGCAAACGCACACCAAGCGGTTGCTCGCGTATTCTTCGATTGCGCAGACGGGGTACATCATGTTCAGCCTGGGTATCGGACTGCGCTACGAGCTGCCGGCGGCGTTGCAGGCCGGTTTATTCCTGCTCCTGACCCACGCGGTGATGAAAGCCACGGCGTTTCTGAGCAAGGGCGTCTGCCATTTCTACTGCAACACCACACTGGTGACAGAGCTGCGAGGAACGGCGCAGCAGCTGCCGCTAGCGGCGCTCACGTTTGCGCTGTCGCTGGCGGGATTGGCGGGCATTCCTCCGCTGGCGGGTTTTGTCAGCAAGTGGTTCATTCTCACCGAGTGCCTGCGGGCAGCGGACTGGCTGGCTTATGTGGGATTGGCGATTTTCCTGCTGAACAGCTTGTTGGCCCTGGGCTACTACCTGCCGTTGATCGTGCAGCTGTTCACGCCTGCGCCGGCCAGAACCGGCGGCGCGCCAGCGCGCATTGGAATCTCGCCCTGGATGGCGGTGCCCTTGTTGACGCTGGCAGCCTTGATTATCGCCATCGGTCTGTATCCCGGTCCCTGGTTAGCCTGGGTGAGGTAAAACATAATTCGAAGGATCTCGCCATGAATCGGCAAGATATTCGGCTGTTACAGCAAATGCGCGGCTATCCGGCGTTGACCATCACGCTGCCAACGTATCCGTACATCGCCGGAGAACAAACAAGGCCCGGCGCGGCTCAAGAATCTGGCGACTGAAGCCGCCAACTGACTATTGGGCGAGTTTGACAAGCACGAGCGGCTCCCTTGTCAGATGTGCTTGACGATGCCGTGAACGACATCATCGAGACGGTGCTGAGCTTCCAGGAGCAGGTGATTTTCGTGGATAATGGCGACCCGGCACAGCACCAGCGCATCGCGTTGGTCCTGCGCTATTGAGGCTACTGAAACAGGTAGGAGTGCAAAGGATACCATGAAACTTCGTCTTGTAGCGATACTGTTGCTGGCAACGATGATGTCGGCGGCTTTGAGCGTGCCGGTGCGGGCGCAAACGGGGCAGGTGCGGGTGGTGTATTTCACCTCGCCGGTTTGCTCTTTCTGTTTGCAGATCGAGGAGCGCGACCTGCCGCCGTTGGAAGCGCGTTACGGTGAGCAGTTGTACATTCTGCGGGTGGATACTACTACCGCGCTGGGACAACGGTTGTTCCAGACTGCGTGGGATCAGTATGCCGTTCCGGCGGAGCGGCGCGGCACTCCGACCATGATCGTGAATGGTACGGTGTTGGTGGGTGCGGCGGAGATTCTAGCGCAGCTCCCTGGTCTGGTAGCCGACCTGCTCGTGGCGGGCGGCAACGATTGGCCCGCTATCCCCGGCCTGGAAGAGGCGCTCGAAATGGACGCCGAGCGCAAAGAAGCCGGCGACCGCCCGCTGTGGTTGGTACGGTTCGAGCGCGACCTGCCGGGAAACTACATTTCTGTAGGGCTGCTGATACTCATGCTGGCGTTGGCGGTTTTTGTGGCGCAACCGAAATTCTGGCGCACCTCTTCGCTGGCGCGCAAGATGACCGGAATCAGGCCGTGGATCAAAGTGGGAATCGCGTTGGTGGGGCTGGGAGTGGCCGTGTACCTCTCTTACGTGGAGACGACGCAGCTGGAAGCCTGGTGCGGGCCTGTGGGCCAATGTAACGTGGTGCAGCAGAGCCGCTTTGCCAGCCTCTTCGGCTTCCTGCCGATGGCGCTATTCGGCGCGTTGGGGTACACTGCAGTGCTGGCGACCTACATCTACGGCGTGTGGATCAAGGGGCCTTACGCGGGCGTCATGCCGCTGGCGAGTTTCCTGCTCACGGCCTTCGGCTTTATCTTCTCGATCTGGCTGACCTACTTACAGCCCTTCGTCATCGGTGCGACGTGCATGTGGTGTCTGGCATCGGCAGTGACGATGACGTTGAGTATGCTCTCGAATGCGGGGCCGGGATGGGGCGCGGTGCAGTTAATGCAGAAGCGCGGCTGGCGCGGGTATCTGCGCACCGTGGAGCATGGCGGCGTTGCGCCGGCGTCGCCCGTTGCGGCAGCGCCGCGCCGGGCCAAAGCGGCTAAACAGTCGAAGCGGCGCCGGCATTAGGGTCTGGTGCCCAAAATTGCCTGGTAAATGCTTGAAGTTCAATTACGGAGAAGGTTATGAAGTGGTTGTTGCTCAGTCCGCCGGTAGCGATGGCCATGTTTCTGGCATTGGCGTATGGATTATACCGTTTGGGGGGTGTTCTGTCCGACGTCCAAAGTGAAGAGCTTCCCGGCAAACGGTTACCCTATGCCGGCGGCGAAGACGTCGCGCCGCCGCGCGCCCGGATGACCTATCACACCTTTTTGCGATTGGCGTTGATGTTCGGTATTCTGCACGTCGCGGCGCTGGTAGTCTCGACGTTGCCGCTGAATCTGCCGTCCTATCGGGTGGCGTTGATCTACCTGATTGGCATCGGCATCAGCGTACTGGTGCTCACGGAGGAGCAGCTGTAAGGGAGCAAAGGCGTTGGGGCGCCGGGGAGCCGAACACCCATCACTCCTGACCCTTTGACTCTTGACTGGAGGTGATCTATGACCGAAAACTGGATGCAACGTCTGGTGCGATGGGCGCGGCGGAAATCGCCGTGGATGCTGCACTTCAACAGCGGCGGGTGCAACGGTTGTGACATCGAGATTCTCGACTTGCTCACGCCGCGTTATGACGTGGAGCGCCTGGGAATTCTGGCGGAAGCGTCGCCTCGTCACGCGGATATTCTGCTCTGCACCGGGCCGGTGACGCGACAGACGCGCGACCGGCTGCGTCGCATCTACGAACAGATGCCCGCGCCCAAGTGGGTGGTCTCTGTGGGCAGTTGCAGCTGTTCCGGAGGCGTCTTCCAGGGAGGGCTGAATGTTCTCGGCGGCATAGATCAGGTCGTGCCGGTAGATATGTACATCCCCGGATGCCCCTGCCGCCCGGAGGCTGTGATTGACGGACTGGCGCGACTGCTGACAAAGATTGCGTGAGGGAGAATGGTTCTTAAAAAACAGTGAGCAGAACCATTCACGACTCACTGCTCACCCGTTACTAATTTAGAGGAGACTTATGGATTTTGAACCCGTGATCGCTGCGTTGCAAGCGGCTTTCCCCGATGTGGATTTAGCGCCGCGCGCTGCGCCGCTAGATGATACATTCGTCACCATACCGGCTGAGGGACTGCGCCGCGCCGTGACGCTGTTGCTCGAAGACTGGCAGCTGCGCCATCTTTCCACCATCACCGGACTGGATACAGGCGAATACGTTGAATTGCTTTACCATTTCTGGCATACCCATGGGCTGACGTTGCGGGTGACGTTGCCTTACGCGGCGCTACGCATCGCCAGCATCACCGACTTGATTCCTGGCGCGGCGTTCTACGAGCGCGAGATCGTGGAGATGTTTGCCGTGACGGTAGACGGTCTGCCCGACCCGCGCCCGTTCTTGTTACCCGATGACTGGGACGGCGGCGCACCGCTAAGGAAAGGCGTGTGAGCGGGTCAGCGAGAAAGCAAGTCATCCGCAGTCTCAACTTCCGACTCTTACCTCGCAACTCGCAACTCGCAACTCGTAATCGCTTTCAGGAGTACCCTATGACTAAAGTGACCATTCCTATCGGCCCGCAGCATCCGCTGCTCAAGGAGCCACTCTCGTTTCTGTTGACCGTAGAAGGGGAGCAGGTGTTGGAAAGTACGCTGCGCCTGGGCTATGTCCATCGCGGCATCGAGCGGCTCTGCCAGGAGCGCACCTACGTCCAGGCGGTGCATCTCATCGAGCGCGTCTGCGGCATCTGCTCACATATCCATACCACTACCTATTGCCAGGGCGTCGAGGCGCTTTCGGGGCTGCAGGTGCCGCCACGCGGGCTATATCTGCGCACGTTCCTGTGTGAGCTGGAGCGGATTCACAGTCACCTGCTGTGGCTGGGCGTGTTGGCGAAGAACATGGGCTTTGATACCGTCTTCATGTATGCCTGGCGCGACCGCG
>ENA-UPSM01004978-UPSM01004978.1-activated-sludge-metagenome-genome-assembly--contig:-NODE-4978-length-13532-cov-4.631669_pt1 | contig 13532 bp, 10 predicted proteins | sample MGYA00238181_ERZ773283 | MGnify/ENA primary metagenome ERZ773283 (study PRJEB29023, sample SAMN05720199) | activated sludge metagenome | isolation source: Anaerobic digester | place: Japan... | reverse complement strand
CGCCGTCGCGGCGGGCCTGCTCGATCGCGGCGGCCATGGCTGCGGCGTGCTCGGGGGAGGGGCAGCGGGTCGGGTCGGCCTCGACCTCGTCGAGCGTGACCGTCGCAGGGTCGATCGAGGCCGTTGCATCGATCGTGTGGACGGCGGAGACCCACGCCAGCACCTCGACGCCTGCGCCGATCGCCAACAGCTTGCGGGCAACGGCTCCGGCGGCGACACGACCGATCGTCTCACGGGCCGAAGCCCGCCCGCCCCCGGCGATGGCGCGGAGGCCGTACTTGGCGTCGTAGGTGTAGTCGGCGTGGGACGGCCGGTAGACGTCGGCCAGGTGGTCGTAGGCGGACGACCGGTGATCGGCGTTGCGGACCTCGAGGGCGATGGGCGTTCCGGTGGTGACGCCCTCCCACAACCCCGACAGGATCTCGACGCGGTCGGACTCCTGTCGCTGGGTGACGAGGCGACTCTGGCCCGGGCGGCGACGATCGAGGTCGGCCTGGATGTCGGCCTCGACGAGGTCCAGGCGGGGCGGGCAGCCGTCGATGACCACACCGACTGCCGTGCCATGGGACTCGCCGTACGTGGAGACCCGAAAGACCTGACCGCTGCTCGATGACATGTAACAAGTATGGCGGGAGCGCCGATGGACTCCTGATGACTTGCTCCAAGCGTCTCTGGCCACACGTCGTGGCGCTCGGTGCGATCTTGTGTGTTCTCGTGCTTGCGTTTGGGCGGAACAGCCTGGTGCGCGACGGGCTCGTGAGCGCCGACGAGGGCGCCGTCCTGTCGCAGATGGAGGTCCGGCGCACCACCGGCGACTGGGGGATGCGGAACCCGCTCCCGGCGGTCGATCCGGATGCCCGATGGTTCGGCATCAGCGGCTCCGATCTCGACGCGGATCGGGCGTATCCCTACGCGAAGCACGTCGCCTATCCGGCCGTGGCCCAGCCGTTCTTCGACCTCGGCGGCGCTCGCCTCGTCGTCGGTCTGTCCGCCCTCGGCTCGCTCGTCACGGCCGCCCTGGCCGCGCTGCTTGCTCGGCGAGTGCGCAGCGACCTGGAGGTGTCGACGTTGTGGGTCGTCGGGATCGTCAGCCCGATCTTCTTCGACTCGTTCTGGGCGATCGCCCACTCGATGGGAGCTGCGTTCGCAACCGGCGCCGTGCTCGCGGCCGTGGTCGCGATCGAGCGGCGGCAGGCCCGGTGGATCCCGCTGGCAGCGCTCGCCGTCGCGGCAGCGGCATTGCTCCGCAGCGAGGGGATGCTTTTCGGGGTGGCCCTCGGCGGCGGACTCCTCGCGTTGGCCGGAATGCGGCGGGACCGGCTCGCCGCTGCCGCCGGGGTCGCCGCGGGCGCGGCGGCATCCGTCGCGTGGTGGATCGACGGGCGATTGCACACTGCGGTCGTGGGAGCGACCCATCCGCCCTTCCGGATCTCGACGACGGCCGACCAGACGTGGCTGTCGGCCCGATGGGACGGCGCATGGGCGTCGCTCCTGCGTCCCCAGCTCCAGGCGACCACCACCGCCGGAACGATCTTCCTGGGGGTGGCGCTCGCCGGAGCGCTGGCCGCGTTGTACGTGCGGGCCAAGCCCACCGAAGTTCGTCTGATCCGGGGGTTGGCGGGAATCGCCGGTGTCGCGGCGATCGCCGCGCTGGCGTTCCGCGTCGCCCCCGTGCCCGGCCTGTTGGTCGCGTTTCCGATTCTGCCGATCGGTCTGATCGTGGCGACGAGGTCGACCTTCGAGTCGGTGACGGCCCGCATCGTCGGGGTGACCGCGCTCCTCTTCTCCGGTGCCGTCGTGGCCACCCAGTACGCCGTCGGGGGCTCGATGGAGTGGGGCGGCAGGTTCTTCCACCTGGCGATCCCCGCGCTCGTGCCCGTCGTCCTCGTGTCGCTCGACGGTGCGCGTTCACGCCTCGACCCGACCACGCGACGCGTCACCGGTGCAGCGATCGTGGCGGTGTCGGCGGTGCTGGTCGTGTTCGCCGTGGGGTCGGTGGCGCGGCTCCAATCCCAGAGCGGCGACCTCGCCCGAGCCGTCCACGACCTTGCCGACGGTCGCGTCGTCGTCACGAACTTCGAATCACTCGGCCGGTTCACGTGGAAGGACGCCGTGCACGGACGCTTCCTGAGTGTTCCCGAGTCCGACGATCTCGGGACCGTCGCGGCGCGCCTCGCCGACGAGGACATCGACGAGTTCGTCTTCGCAGCGCCGTACCGGCAGGAGACCGACCGGGCCCGACTCGAGGGCTACGAGCCGGTGGACGGCCGCACCCGCACGGTGGGCGAGTGGGAGTTGTCGGTGATGCGGCGGAGCACCGAATAGCCTCCACCGGGTGAGAGGGATCATCGCCGTCCTGGTGCTGTGTGTCCTCGGTGCCCTCGGTACCGGCTGCTCCGACGACAGCTCGGCGCCTCCGGGTGACACCACGACTGTCGCACCGCCATCGGGACCGAGTTCCTCCGTCGGCTCGGCATCGACCGAGCCGGAGACCGTCGACGTGTGCGACGCCCTGGGAACGGGACTGGCGGAGGTCGGCGTCGACGCACGACCCGATCGCCTCACCGAGAGCGGTCCAACCCAGTGCATCTTCCTCGGCGATACGTCCACGTCGTTCGTCGGGGTGTTGCTGACCGGAAACACCGACAGCGCAGCCTACGAAGAGGCGCTCGCCGACCCTGATCTCGGCGACCCTCTGACGGTGGATGACGTCGGCGAGATGGCGGCTCGCGCAACCCGCGGAACTCAGGACGTGTTCGTCGCCTTCGGCTCGGGAGTGCTCATCGAGCTGGCGCAGCTGGGGGTGATCGACGGCGACCGTCTGGTCGAAGTCGGTCGGTACCTCATGGACCTGTTGACCTGACCCCGCCCGACCGAACAGACGTTCGTCGGCCCTGTGCTAGGCTCCCGCGAGTGGCCGACAAGATCGTCATCCGTGGCGCCAAAGAGCACAACCTCAAGAACGTCTCCCTGGAGCTTCCCCGCGACAAGCTGATCGTCTTCTGCGGTCTGTCCGGGTCGGGCAAGAGCTCGCTGGCGTTCGACACCATCTACGCCGAGGGCCAGCGCCGCTACGTCGAGTCGCTGTCCTCGTACGCCCGTCAGTTCCTGGGTCAGATGGACAAACCCGACGTCGAGATCATCGAGGGCCTGTCCCCGGCCATCTCGATCGACCAGAAGTCGGCGTCTCGCAACCCTCGGTCGACGGTCGGCACCGTCACCGAGGTCTACGACTACCTCCGGCTGCTCTACGCCCGCATCGGCACCCCTCACGATCCCGAGACGGGCGAGGCCCTCGTCAAGCAGACGCCCCAGCAGATCGTCGACAAGGTGCTGGCCCTTCCCCACGGCACCCGGTTCCAGGTGCTCGCGCCGGTCGTGCGGGGCCGCAAGGGCACCTACGAGAAGCTGTTCACCGACTTCGCCAAGCAGGGCTTCGCCCGGGTGCGCGTCGACGGCACGGTGCACGAGCTGGCCGACATCACCGGCGACACGCCGCTCGAACTGGCCCGCTACGAGACCCACGACATCGACGTGATCGTCGATCGTCTGGTGCTCCGCGACGACCTCGACCGTCGCCTCACCGAGTCCATGGAGACGGCGCTGGTCCTCGGCGAGGGCGTCGCCCAGATCGAGCTGCTCCCCAAGGAAGCCGATCCGGAGATCCTCACGTTCTCCGAGAAGTTGTCGCGCCCGTCAGACGGCAAGAGCTTCGACGAGCTGGCCCCCCGCAACTTCTCGTTCAACTCGCCCTACGGGTACTGCCCGGCCTGCCAGGGCCTCGGCATGACCTTCGAGGTCGATCCCGAACTCGTCGTCCCCAACGCTGAGCTGTCGATCGCCGAGGGCGCCATCGCCCCGTGGGCCGGTGGCCACGCCAAGTACTTCCACCGGCTGTTGGAGTCGACGTGCGAGCAGTACGACGTCGATCCGAACGTGCCGTGGGAACAGCTCAGCGCGGCCGAGCAGAAGCTCATGTTGTACGGGGTAAACGACAAGGATCGTGTCGAGGTCAAGTTCCGCAACCGCTACGGGCGCACCCGCAGCTACTCGGCGAAATACGAAGGTGTCATCCCCTACATCTCCCGTCGGCACTCCGAGGCCGAGACCGACTCCAGTCGCGAGGCGGCGGAGGGGTACATGCGTGAGGTGCCGTGCCACACCTGCAAGGGGGCTCGACTCAACCCGTACACGCTCGCCGTGACGGTGGCCGGCCACAACATCTTCGAGCTGTGCAGCCTGCCGATCGGCGAGGCGGCCGACGTGATCCGCACCCTCGACCTCGACGCCCGCGAGATGCAGATCGCCGAACGGGTGCTCAAGGAGATCGACACCCGGCTCAAGTTCCTCTCCGACGTCGGGCTGCACTACCTCAACCTGCACCGTGGCGCCGCCACACTGTCGGGCGGCGAGGCCCAGCGGATCCGGCTCGCCAGCCAGATCGGCTCCGGGCTCGTCGGAGTGCTCTACGTCTTGGACGAGCCGTCGATCGGGCTGCACCAGCGCGACAACCACAAGCTCATCGAGACGTTGCAGTACCTCCGCGACATCGGCAACACGGTGGTGGTCGTCGAACACGACGAGGACACCATCGCCGTCGCCGACCATGTCGTCGACATCGGCCCCGGTGCCGGTGAACACGGCGGCGAGGTCGTCTACTCCGGCAACGTCGCCGGCCTCCTCAAGAGCCGGAAGTCGATCACCGGCAAGTACCTGAGCCACCGGCTGTCGATCCCCGTCCCCGAGCTCCGCCGCGAACCTGGCGACGACTGGATCTCCATCAAGGGCGCCCGCGAGAACAACCTGCGCAACGTCGACGTCGACATTCCGCTCGGCTGCTTCGTGTCGGTCACGGGGGTGTCGGGCTCGGGCAAGTCGACCCTCATCAACGACATCTTGCTCAAGTCACTGATGCAGCAGATCTACGGCTCGAAGATCCCGCCCGGCCACCACAAGAAGATCACCGGGCTCGAACACCTCGACAAGGTCATCAACATCGACCAGTCGCCGATCGGCCGCACCCCGCGGTCCAACCCGGCCACGTACACCGGTGTGTTCGACCACGTGCGCAAGCTCTTCGCCCAGACGACGGAGGCGAAGGTGCGCGGCTACCTGCCCGGGCGCTTCAGCTTCAACGTCAAGGGCGGTCGCTGCGAGGCGTGCGCCGGTGACGGCACGATCAAGATCGAGATGCACTTCCTTCCCGACGTCTACGTGCCGTGCGACGTGTGCAAGGGCTCGCGGTACAACCGCGACACCCTCGAGATCCTGTTCAAGGGGCTCTCGATTTCCGACGTGCTCAACCTGTCGTGCGAGGAGGCGTTGGCGTTCTTCGCCAACCAACCGCCGATCGCCCGCCACATGCAGACGCTCGTCGACGTGGGGTTGGGATACGTGCGACTCGGCCAGGCGGCCACCACGCTCTCGGGTGGCGAAGCCCAGCGGGTCAAGCTGGCGTCCGAGCTGGCCAAGCGGTCCACCGGCCACACCATCTACCTGCTCGACGAGCCGACGACGGGCCTGCACTTCGAGGACATCCGCAAGCTGCTCGGAGTGCTCACCCGACTCGTCGACCAGGGCAACACCGTCCTCGTCATCGAGCACAACCTCGACGTCATCAAGACGTCGGACTGGGTCATCGACCTCGGGCCCGAGGGTGGCAACGGCGGTGGCACGATCGTGGTCGAGGGGCCGCCCGAGGTCGTGGCCAAGACGCCCGAGAGCCACACCGGGCAGTTCCTGGCGCCATTGCTCGCCTGATGGCGCCGACCGTCACCGTCGCGATCCCGGTCCTCGACGAGGAGGCGCACCTCGGCGCCTGCCTCGACGCGATCGAGGCGCAGACCTACTCCGGCATCGTCGAGGTGCTCGTCATCGACGGCGGTTCGAGCGACCGGAGCGTCGAGATTGCTCGACAGCACCAGATGGTCCGGGTCCTCGACAACCCGCGCCGCATCCAGTCGGCCGCGTTGAACCGGGCGCTCGACGAGGCGGCCGGCGAGATCCTGGTTCGGGTCGACGGGCACTGCGTCATCGCCCCCGACTACGTCGAGCGCTGTGTCGCTGCGCTCGATGCGACCGGTGCCGCGATCGTCGGCGGTGGTATGACCCCAGTCGCCAACGGTGCGATGCAGGAGGCGATCGCCGCCGCCATGGGCTCGAGGATCGGGGCCGGCCCGGCGCGGTTCCACAGCTCTGGCGACGCCGGATGGGTCGACACCGTGTACCTGGGCGCCTACCGGGTGGCCGACGCGGTTGCGGTGGGCGGATACGCGGCCGATATGAGCATCAACGAAGACGCCGAGTTCGCCATTCGTCTGGCATCTCGTGGCGGGGTCTGGTTCGACCCGACGATCCGCTCGACCTACACACCACGTTCGTCCTTGGCTGCCGTCGCCCGGCAGTTCTACCGCTACGGGCGAGGACGTGCCGTGACGGTTCGGCGGCACCCGGCGTCGCTGTCGCCGCGCCAGCTCGCGGCGCCCGCCTTGGTGTTGGGAATCCTCAGCCCGTGGCGTCGCCCGGTACTCGGCGCGTACGCCGCGGTCGTCGCCGGGTGGTCGTTCGCCGGGCGTTCGGATCGCCCGGCCCGGGCGGGTCTGGTCCTTCCGGCGATGCACGTCCCGTGGGGTGTCGGCTTCCTCACCGGTCTGGTTCTGGGCGGCCGCAGCTAGCCTGACGGGCATCTCCGTCGCCGTTGTCATCCCCGCATTCGAAGCAGCTCCGGTGCTCGACACGACGCTTGCGTCGGTGGTCGGCCAGACGCTCGCGCCCACGGAGATCGTGGTGGTCGACGACGGGTCGACCGACGACACGGCGGCCGTCGCCGAGCGCTGGAGCGAGGTCGCTCCCGTGCGGGTGGTGCGCCAGCGCAACCAGGGGCCCGCAGCGGCGCGACGCGCCGGCGTCGCGGCCACCACGGCGCCGCTCCTGGCATTCGTCGACGCCGATGACGTGTGGTTGGCGGACCACCTCGACGTCGCTGTCGCAGTACACGCCCGGTCCGGCGGGCTCGTCTCGCCCGACGCGTTCTCGTGGCGGCCCGGCTCGGCCCTGCCGTCGGCGACACGGCGACGACGGTTTCCGATCCCTGCACCGCACCGACAACGGACCGGCATCGTGCGCGAGAACTTCGTCTTCAGCTCCGTCGTCGTGAGCCGCCGCGACTACGAGGCCGCCGGCGGGTTCCGCGACGGCGTGACCGGCGCCGAGGACTGGGACCTGTGGATCCGGATGGTCCGTCGGGGCACGCTCGTTCGCGGGAGCGACCGACCGACGTGGCTGTACCGCGTCGGCGGGGTCAGCCTCACCGACCGACCCGACATGCGAGCGACGTACGAGGAGGTACTCCGCCGGGTCCTCGCCGACAGCGACGATGCGGGGGAGCGGCGGGCAGCCGAGGAACACCTCGGCCGATTGCAGGCCCGGGGGCAACTCGACCGCGCCTACGCCGCGGCGCGCTCCGGCGACCCCGGCGTGGCCCGTCGACTGGCGCGCTCCGCGCTGCACGGCCGGCCTCGCGTCGCAGCGGAGGCGCTGTCGGTGGCAGTCGCTCCGGGCCTCGCCACCCGGCTCGGCGATGAGGCCCGGGCACGGTGGACGGCCGGTCGCCGATGAGCCGGACGCACTTCCACACCGACTGCTACTCGTTCAGCGGGAGTGAGACGACCTTGATGCTCCTGCTCGACGCGGCCGCTCGTCGTGGCGACGAGTTCACGTTCACCTATCGCCGCTGGCCCGAGTACGAGCACGGCCTGTTCCGGCGTCTTCCGGCAGGGGTGCGGGCGCGTGGTCTCCGCCTCCCCGATCCGGCGGACGTGAAGCACGCCGTCACCGGCGGTCGCCCGGGGACGGGAGCTCGGCTGGTCCGCGGCGCAATCACGTTGCTCCCGTTCCGCCAGCTGTTCCTGGCGTACGACACGGTGAGACTCACTGCACTGCTGCGCAAGGAGCGGCCCGATGTCCTGCACGTCAACAACGGCGGGCTACCCGGGTCGATCTCCTGCAACGCTGCGGCGATCGCGGGTCGGCTCGCCGGTGTGCCGGTGGTGGTCATGGTGGTCAACAATCTCGCCTTCGCCTACAACCGGCCCGGCCGGTGGTTCAATTACCCGGTCGACCGGCTGCTCGTGCGGTCCGTCACCCGGTTCGTCACCGGCTCCGCAGCGGCGGGCACCGCGCTCCGTCGGGTACTGCGACTTCCCGAGGGGCAGCACGTCGTGATCCCGAACGGAGTCGAGCAACGGCTCCCGACAGCGTCCGCGGACGAGACGCGGAGCGCGCTCGGGCTATCGCCGGGGATTGCCGTGGTCTCGGTCGTCGCTCGGCTGGAGGCTCGGAAAGGACACCGGCACCTCCTCGACGCCCTCAGGCTGCTCCCCGCGGATCGGCGTGCTGCGCTCCGGGTCCTGTTCGCCGGGGCCGGTCCCGAACGCGGTCGCCTCGAACAGGAGGTGACCCGCCTCGGACTGACCGACGTCGTGCAGTTCCTCGGCGACCATCCCGATCCGTGGTCGTTGTACGAGGTGTCGGACCTGGTGGTCCTGCCGTCGGTCCGCCACGAGGACCTGCCGATCGTGCTCATGGAGGCGATGGCGGCGGGCGTTCCTGCAGTGGCCAGCCGCGTGGCCGGCACCGTCGAGCTGATCGAGGCGGGCGTCACCGGCCTGCTCGTCGAGCCGGCCGAACCCCGACAGCTCGCCGACGCGATCGCCGGACTCCTCGACGACCCCGATCGGCGACGGGCGATGGGCAAGGCCGCCACACTTCGATACGAGGCGACCTACACCCCGGCGCAGGCGGTCGCCGCCTATCGCGATCTCACCGACCGCCTTCTCACGGGGGTGACGGCATGATCCTCGATCTCGGATGTGGATCGTCCAAGCGACCCGGCGCCGTCGGCGTCGACATCGGCCCGTTCCCCGGTGTCGATGTCGTGCACGATCTGAATCGGCACCCGTTCCCCTTCGAGGACGGCGTGGCCGACGAAATCTACCTCGACAACGTGTTGGAGCACCTCGACGATGTGATCGCCACGATGGAGGAACTCCACCGCATCGGCCGCGACGGGTGCCGGATCCGCATCGACGTTCCGTACTTCCGCTCCCGCTGGGCGGCGATGGATCCCACCCACGTGCACGCGTTCACGCCGGAGTCCTTCGCGTACTTCGATCCGACCCACCCCTTCAGCGAACGGTACGGCTATTCAGCGGTTCGATTCGACGTCGAATCCGTCGTCTACAACGAGCGCTTCCCGGCCCGGGGCCCGCGGACACTCGTCGCTCGGTTCGCCAACCGCCGAGCCGAGCGCTACGAGAGCTACCTCGCCCCGATCATCCCGCTCGACGAGCTCACGTTCACGCTGCGCGTCCGCAAGCACGCGCGATGACGGCCTCCCGGCTCCGCCTCGGCGTGTACGCCGACCTCCGCTACCAGCGCGGGGCGGAGGGCGTGACGTGCGACACCGCCTTCGTTCGGTTCATCGCCGCGCTCGGCCGGCACGTCGACCACCTGGTCGTGTTCGGCCGGCTCGGCGAGGTGGTGTCGCCGATGGCCACGCTGGGCACCGACGAGGCCGAGTTCGTGCCGTTGCCGGACTACCGGTCCCTCGCCGACGTCGGTGCCGTATCCCAGGCGATCGCCCCCAGCCGCAGAGCCTGGCGGCGACCCCTGGAGGCGCTCGACGCGGTCCTCGTCTTCGGTCCGCACCCCGTGGCGACCGCACTCGTGCGTGACGCTCGGAGGCGGGGTGTCGCAGTGGTGTTGGGCGTTCGCCAGGACCTGCCCGGCTATCTGGGGCTCCGGGCCTCGGGCCGCACGCGTCCGGTGGTCCTCGCTGCGGCCTCCGGCCTCGAGTGGGGCTGGCGGCGATCCGCTCGACGCCAGCCGGTGGTGGTGACCGGCTCGGATCTCGCCCGCAACTACCGCAACGCGACCCGGCTCCTGGACGTGTCCTTCTCCCTCGTCGAGCAGGGAGACATCGTGGCGCGGCGCTCGGGCCCCTGGGCACCCGAGGCCCGAGTCCTGTCCGTCGGTCGACTCGACCCCGAGAAGAACCCGCTCCTCCTCGCCGACATCACCGCCGGGCTCCGGGACGCGTGGACAGGATGGCGGGTTCGGGCCGTGGGAGCAGGAAGCCTGGAGAACGACCTCACGGCCCGCCGCCATGCCCTCGGCGTGGACGACCGGTTGGAGCTGGGCGGACCGGTCCCGTACGGCGACGCGATCCGTGAGGAGTACGCCGAGGCGGACGTGCTCGTGCACGTCTCCCACACCGAGGGCCAGCCGCAGGTGCTACTCGAAGCCATGGCCGCCGGGTTGCCCATCGTCGGAACCGCGGTCGGCGGCGTGCCCTCGCTCCTGGGTGACGGTGAGCGTGGCCTGCTCGTCGGCCCCGACGATGCCGACGCCATCGTGGCCGGCCTCGAACGACTTCGCCACGAACCGGAGCTCCGCAATCGACTGGTCGCTGCCGGGCGCGACTTCGTCCGGACGAGGACGACCGACGTCGAGGCCGGTCGCGTCGTCGACTTCATCGAGGCAGTGCGATGACCGACCAGCTGAGCGAGCCGGTCTCCGACCTCGGGATGGGCACGGTCGCTCGGCGCTCGATGTGGCTGTCGGTGGGCTCCCTCGTCGGCTCGGCGCTGGCGGTCCTCACGAGCTTCGTCCTGGCCCGTTGGCTCGGTCCCAGCCGGTTCGGGCGGGTGCAGGGCGTACTGCTCGTCTACTTCTACGTGGCCCTGGTCAGGACGGGCGCCTTCGAGAGCGCGCTGCGCCGCTACATCCGACTCCGTGCGCTCGGCCGCGACGACGAAGCGCGCCGTGCCCGCGACGTCGGCACCACGGTGGACTTCGTGTTCTCGCTCGTGCCGGCGTTGGGACTCGTGGTGTGGGGACTCGCGAGCGACGGCGGGCTATGGCAGCGGGGCCTGCTCCTCGCTCCGCTGGTGGTCATGACGACCACCGCCGGCGCCTACCTCGGCGAGCTCCGTGCCGCCGATCACCGCTTCGACCTGGTGGCGGTGTCGGGGGTGGTGCGCTCCCTGTCCTACGCCGCGCTAGCGCTCGGTGGCGTCGCGCTGTTCGGCGACACAGCGCTGTTCGTCGCCCCGGCGCTCGCCGACCTACTGGCGGTTGCGGTCCTCGCGTCGCAACGGCCACGGATCGGGTTGCGGCCCCGATTCGACCTTCCGGTCGCCAAGGACCTCGTCCGCTCCGGCCTGGCACTGGGGGCGCTTCCGGCCGTCTATTGGATGTACCGGCTCGCCGGCAGCACGTCGGTGGCGCTCGGCACCGACGTTGTCACGTTCGGCCTCTTCAGTTTCGCGGCGGCACCCGTCGCCGTGCTCCTCCGTGCCATCAGCCAGGTCGACGCCGTGCTCACGCCGGCGATCTGGGGCGAGATCGCCCGGGACGAGGGCGATCGACGGTGGCTCCCGGCCGCCGACCGCGTCACGACCACGCTGTTCGTGGTCGCCGGATTCGCGACGAACCTGAGCCAGGCGGGCTTCGGACCGGTCGTGCTTCGGTTCCTGCCCGACTACGCCGACGCCGTGCCCCTCTTCGAGGTGCTGGCGTTCAACGTCGTTCTGCTCTCGGTGGGCGTCGTGCCGTCCCTGGTCTTGCGAGACGAGGAGCACGGGTCGCAAAACCGCTACCTGTTGCTCTGGGTCGGCGCGCTCGTGGTCAACGTTGCAGCGAACGCCGTGGCGCTGGCCGCCGGGTTCGGCGCCACGACCGTCGCCTGGAACGACGTCTGGGTACAGGCAGTCGTGGTGATCGCCCTGTTCGCGATGGCCGCACAGCGCCTCGACGTCCCGGGCTGGGGTCGCCGAGCGGCAATCGGCTTCCCGGTCGCCGCCGCCACGGTCGCCACCATGTTCGGCCTGCGCCTCCTGGACGGCCTCGCCGTCCGTTGCGTGCTGGTGCTCGGCGTGTGGGTGAGCATCCTGTTCCTCGTGCGCCATCGCCTCCGCCCGTCGGAGGAGATGGGCCGATCGACTCATGTCGGAGCCGTTGTCGCCGATTGATGACGTAGCGTCGTCCGTCGTACGTACGGCACCGATGAAGGGATCTCGATGGCACTGGACCTGAACGGTCAGACGGTTCTCGTAACGGGGGGCACTGGCTCCTTCGGTACGGCGTTCACGGCACGGATGCTGAAGGAGTTCCCCGACATCGTCCTGCGGATCTTCTCCCGCGACGAGCTCAAGCAGTCCGAGATGGCCACCAAATTCGACCACGACCACCGTCTGCGCTTCTTCGTCGGTGACGTCCGCAGTCGAGAGCGGCTGAGTCGCGCCACCAAGGGCGTCGACTACATCGTCCACGCAGCCGCCATGAAGCAGGTGCCCGCCTGTGAGTACAACCCGTTCGAGGCGATCCAGACCAACGTGCTGGGCTCCCAGCACATCGTCGACGCTGCGATCGACAATGGCGTGAAGACCGTGGTGGCGCTGTCGACCGACAAGGCCGTCAACCCCGTCAATCTCTACGGTGCCACGAAGCTGTGCGAGGAGAAGCTGATCGTTCAGGGCAACGCGTACGCCGCTGGCTCCGACGCCAAGCTCTGTTGTGTCCGTTACGGCAACGTCGTCGGCTCCCGTGGATCGGTCGTGCCGGTCTTCCGCGAGCAGATCGCGTCGGGCCAGCTCACCATCACCGATGCCCGCATGACCCGGTTCTGGATCACCCTCGACGAAGCGGTCGACTTGGTGCTCTACGCGCTCGAGCACACCGAGGGCGGGGAGGTGTTCGTGCCGAAGATCCCGTCGATGAAGGTCGTCGATCTCGCCGACGCGATGGCGCAGGGCATCCCGACCGTCGAGGTCGGTATCCGTCCCGGCGAGAAGCTCCACGAGGCGCTCCTCACCGAGGACGAGGCCCGGCACTCCGTGGACGCCGGTGACGTCTACGTTGTGCTGCCCGAACACCCGTGGTGGGGCATGGGTGGTGCATGGGAGGACGCGACACCGCTGCCCGACGGGTTCGCCTACACGAGCGACAACAACGACGACTGGCTGACCGCGGACCAGCTGACGGCCCTCTTGGCATGATTCCCTACGGCCGCCAGACGATCGAGGAGGACGACATCGCCGCGGTCGTCGCCGTGCTTCGGAGTGACCTCCTGACGCAAGGGCCGGCCGTCGAGGAGTTCGAGGCGCGCCTCTGCGAGATCACCGGGGCCCAGTACGCGGTCGCGGTGTCGAGTGGCACCGCGGCGCTGCATGCTGCCCTCCATGCCGGCGGCATCACTGCGAGCCACACCGTCGCCACCTCACCGCTGTCGTTCGCAGCGAGCGCCAACGCGGCCCGCTATCTGGGTGCCGGTGTGAGCCTGATCGACATCGAGGCGGACACGCTCAACCTCGATCCCACCGCCGTCCCCGAGCACGCCGAGGCGTTGGTTGCGGTGCACTACGCCGGCCTCCCCGTGGACCTCGGCCGGCTGAACCGCCGGCCCCGGGTGATCGTCGAGGATGCCGCCCACGCGATCGGCGCCGCCACACCCGACGGTCCGGTCGGCAACT